>Ga0209181_10007669_pt1 | contig 14724 bp, 11 predicted proteins | sample MAT05_FD_187208 | JGI IMG/M metagenome (GOLD analysis project Ga0209181, IMG submission 187208) | Freshwater microbial communities from Lake Fryxell liftoff mats and glacier meltwater in Antarctica - MAT-05 (SPAdes) (version 2) | ecosystem: Environmental > Aquatic > Freshwater > Ice > Liftoff... | reverse complement strand
CGCCAATGCCTTTCGTGATTTGCTCCATGGTCGTTTCGTGCAGGTGCGGGTGGTACCAATAGGTTCCGGCGTTGTTCGCTACCTTCCAGAATGGTTTCCAGACCGTGCCGGGCGGGATGATTTGGTGCGCTGCACCTCCAAACGTATACCTGGTAAACGCTACAAATCTTTCGCCGCTCTGCGGCTGTGCTAACTAGGTGCTAATTTTTTACAAACCGAGATGAAAATATCCACCCGTTTTCATCCAAAATTTTGACAAAAAACACGCCCGCTGGCAAACTCGAAACGTCTAATTTCCCTTTTTTAAAATCTGTAAAAAACAGCATGCGCCGCCCTGCCGCATCCAAAATTTCGCCCGTCGCAGGGAGCCCGTTTTCCGAAAAATGAATTTCCAAAAAATCCAAAACAGGGTTTGGCGAAATCGAAAAGCCAACATTTTCACCCAAATTTTCCGTGCCGACACTTGGCATGCAAGCGGATGTGCCGACCAGATTCGTCAGTGCGTTGCACAAAAACAAATAGTGCCCCTGCGCGTCGGCATCGAGCGGCAGTTGCAAAAGCAGGTTGGTGTTTTCGTTCGGGTCGGTGGCGATTTTGTAAAATTCCTCGTGCCCGTCGTCGAAACGAAAGAGTTTAAAATCGAAGTCGCGGATCGCTTTCCCGTCGTCGGGCAAGTGTTCGGGGTCAAAAACTTCGGTGAAAACCCAGTCGTGGACAGCGGTATTTTCATTTTTCAAAATGGGCACGAGGCTCACTGCATCCACGGGTTTTGTCGGCAGGGTGTGCATTTTCCAATCTGAAAAACCCGCCATTTCAACGATCGTGGCGAATAAATCAGTCGTGCTGACCAGCGCGTCACTTGTCCGTCCGGGCGACGCGACCGCCGGGCCGGAAATAATCATTGGGACGTGAACGCCGTTTTCATAGACTGTGCCTTTGGCACGTTGCGGGTTGGGCAATTGGCAAATCCGCGTGTCGTCGCCGTTGTCGCCGATGAAATTGCCCGAATAATGGTCATAACCGAGTGCGGCAGGGAAGTCTCGATTGGCTGCTATTTGGGTGTGCAGGTGCCATTTCCCGATGTTGGCAGTGGCGTATTTCGTGGGCGCGGCGGCGTTTTTCAGGAGTTTTCCGATGCTGATTTCAGCGGTATCCAATTGCCCGTTCGCTGCCGAGGTGATGACTGTGCCGACTCCCGTATGAAAAGGATAATGCCCGGTCAAAACCGCCGCCCGGATTTCGGAACAATACGGATAAGACCACGCTTTTGTGAAACGCATGCCGTTTTGCAAGAGCGAGCGAACATTGGGCATTTTGGCCGTGTCCAGACCGTCGTCGTAAAAACCAAGGTAGTCCGTGCCGAGGTCGTCGGCGATGATGAGGATGATGTTTTGCTGGGCGTAAACGGGCGCGACGAGTACGGCGAAGAAAAAGGCGAGACAGTATTTTAATCATAAAAAAAGTTGGACGGGGCACTAGTGCCCCGTCCGGTAGTTGGCGTATGAATCCAGGAGACATGTTTTTCCTTCCTCAAGGCGCGAGGAGGGCGAAATACGGGATATTTTAACCGACGAGCAACGCAGAAGAAGGGGAAATAGGGCGCTGGATTCATACGCCAACTACCGGACGGGGCACTAGTGTAATCAAGGCTGTGCGTTTTGCGGGTGGGTTAGACGTATAAAATATCTTTGGTTTAATTGGTACGGACGGGTTAATAATGTGGGGAAGCCAAAGGAGTTGCTGCTGATTCAGCCAAAGCATCTAGTAAAAGCAGCAGATTGGCCAACATGGAAACACCGGGGCGCAAACAAATCCGCTCGAAAAGCATCGGTATTTCGTCGCCTTCTTGTATTGGGAAATACAAACCCGTTGCCCAACCTTTGTGTCTTCATTTACACATTAATCAAAAAACAAAAAAAATGCTCGATTCTGTACAAAGCATTCCCGCTGCCATACACGACGAACTCCAAAAACCCTATGCGCTCACCGACGCACAAATTGATTTTTATCAAAAAAACCGTTTCATCAAACTGAAACAGGTATTTTCCGGCAAAACGATTGCTTTTTTCAACGCAATCATCGGCCAGAAAGTCGCGGAAATGAATACTGAAACAACTGCCCTCGCCGAACGCTCGACCTACGGCAAGGCGTTTTTGCAGCTCTTCAACCTTTGGCGCGAAGACGAAGCCATCCGGGAACTTATTTTTTCAAAACGCCTTGGCAAAATCGCTGCCGACCTGATGCAGACTTCTGGCGCACGACTTTACCACGACCAAGCCCTCTTCAAGGAAGCGCGCGGCGGCATCACACCCTGGCATGCCGACCAATACTATTGGCCACTCGAAACCGATAAAACCGTCACGGCCTGGATTCCGCTGCAAGAAGTGCCGCTCGATATGGGGCCGCTCGAATTCAGCGCGGGCAGCCACCAAATCGTGACCGGCCGCGAACTCGAAATCGGCGACGAAAGCGAGGCGAAAATGGGCGAGCGGCTGCGGGTCACGGATTTTCCGCACGTGGTCGAGGCGTTTGATTTGGGCGAAATCAGTTTTCACTCCGGCTGGGTGTTTCACCGCGCCGGCGCGAACACAACCGATCAAATGCGCAAGGTGATGACTGTGATTTTTATGGACAAAGACATGATTTTGAAACAGCCCGAAAACGACGCGCAAATCAAGGATTGGAACACTTGGTGCCCAGGCGCGGAGGTGGGTGAAGTGATTAATTCGCCAATCAACCCGGTTTTATACGCAAATAATTAAAACATGGCAAATCCTTACAATCCGCATCAAAATCCAGGTAAATGTCGCAAAACAATGAAAAAAAACATCCTTCTCCTCTGCTTCGGCATCTTGGCCTTCACCACCGTCGCGCAAAATTTGAAAGTCGCTTCCGGCACAGTGGAGCATTTTGAAAAATTCCCTTCCAGGTTCATTGCCCCGCGCAATGTGGACGTGTGGCTTCCCGGTGGGTATTCAAAATACAAAAAATACGCCGTGCTCTACATGCACGACGGCCAAATGCTGTTCGACAGCACCACTACTTGGAATCACCAGGAATGGGGCGTGGACGAAAGCATGACGACGCTCCTTAAAAACGGGAAAATCCGCGATTGCATCGTCGTCGGTATCTGGAACACGCCCGCCCGACGCGAGGAATATTATCCGCAAAAAGCGTGGGAGAAAGTCCCGCAGTTTTACCGCGACACTTTGGCTAAAAAATTCGGCATCCAACAAAAAGTGCTTTCCGACGATTACCTGAAATTCATCATCCGGGAGTTGAAACCCTTCATTGATAGCGTGTTTTCGGTCAAAACCGATCGAAAAAACACGTTTATCGCGGGTTCGAGCATGGGTGGGCTGATTTCCATGTACGCTATTTGCGAATATCCGAAGATTTTTGGCGGCGCGGCTTGCCTCTCGACGCATTGGCCAGGCGGACTTTCTCCCGAAGACAACCCTTCGGCGCAGGCACTTTTGGCCTATTTCCGTGAGCATTTACCCTCCGCCAAAAGCCATAAGTTTTACTTTGATTTTGGTTCAGAAACGCTTGATGCGTGGTACAAACCTTATCAAAAAAAGGCCGACGACATCCTTCGCAGCGGCGGTTTTTCTGAAAAAAACTGGCTGACGCGTTCCTTTCCGGGCGAAGACCACAGCGAAAGATCGTGGGCAAAAAGGCTGGAAATTCCCTTTGAGTTTTTGTTGAGGCAATAAAAAACAATATTTTATGGACAAGAAAATATGGCTCGTTCTGCTCCTTTTTATTGCTAAAAAATCAACGGCACAGGATTTCCAACCTTTCGTTTTTCAAATTAAAAATTTGGAAACGACGCTCGAAAAAATGGGCAGCCCGATGGCCGAAACCGACCGCGCGGCCATCGAAAACTTCGCCAGAACAGGCGATGAAATCACGGTCGCGGGCATCGAAAAGGTGCTAGAAAAGTACGTTTTGTTTGAAATCACGGTCAATCCCGAAAGCCGCGTGAGTGCGAAAAACGGCGCGGCGCGACCCATTTTGCTGTGAAACGGCTGGCAAACCTTTTTGATAAAAGTTGAAAATCAGGCGGGTATCACGGCGCGTTTGAACGTCGAAAGTCCGATGTCAAAAAAAATGTCAATTTTAAAAAAAAATCACACTTTACGGCATCTGCTTTTTTGCCACAATGCCTTGGATGATTCAGGCTCAAATCAGCCACGTCGAACCGCTCAACTGGTGGGTCGGCATGAAAAACCCCGAAGTACAATTGCTGATCAATGGGAGCAAGGTGGGCGAAACAAGCCCTTCGATTGCTTATCCGGGTGTAAGCATCAAAAAAGTCTATACAGCCGATAGCAAAAACTACCTGTTCCTGGATGTAGTGATTTCCAAAAAGGCAAAACCTGGGACTTTTGATATTCAATTCAAAAAAGACGGGAAAATCATCTATACCTACCCCTACACCCTCCTGCCAAGACAGCAAGATGGCAGCCAACTCAAAGGTTTTGATGCATCGGATGTCGTGTATCTGATTGTGCCTGACCGCTTCGCCAATGGCGACTCCAAAAACGATGTGGTGGAAGGTATGTTGGAAAACAACATGTCAGCCTACTCTTATCATGGCTACGCCGTAACCGATCACTATAAAGTGGATCCACGTTTTGGCACTTTGGACGACTACAAAGAATTGGCGCAAAAGGCACGTAAAAAAGGCATCAAATTGATTTTTGACGAGGTACTCAACCATACTGGCAGCAATTATTGGTGGATGAAGGATTTGCCTTTTAAAAACTGGTTCAATTTTCAGGACAGTTTGGTACTAACCAACCACCGCCGCACCGTCAACATGGATTTGTACGCAGCCGATTTTGATAAAAATCTTTGGGAAAGAGGCTGGTTTGACAAAACCATGTGCGACATGAACGGCGAAAACCCGTTTATGGCTAAATACCTGATACAAAGCAGTATTTGGTGGATAGAAACCTTGCAATTGGGCGGCATTCGGCAGGACACTTATGGCTATTCTGACAAAACGATGTTGAAAAATTGGAGTTGCAGCATCCTGGACGAGTACTCCAATTTTAACCTGGTTGGCGAAGAATGGAGCGTCAATCCGCTGATTACTTCCTACTGGCAACGTGGCAAGAAAAACCACGACGGTTATGATGGGTGTTTACCGACGGTCATGGATTTCCCCTTGCAATCCGCTTTAGTGGAGTTCCTGACAACAAAAGACTTGGCTGGTAATGGAATGTCATCGCTTTATGAAGCCTTGGCCAACGATTTTGTGTATGCCAATCCCAATAATATTTTGGTGTTGGGGGACAACCACGACATGGACCGAATTTTTATGCAATTGAATCAGGATGTGGATTTGACCAAAATGGCACTGACTTATTTGCTCACCATTCGCGGCATTCCGCAGATTTATTATGGAACGGAAATATTGATGGACAATACCGGGCATCATAAAGTAGATGGCTTGATACGTTCCGATTTTCCGGGCGGATGGTCAGAAGATGCGGCCAACGCCTTTACCGGAAAAGGACTTACGCCCGAACAACTCAATGCCCAAATGTTCCTCAAACAATTGTGTTGAGCAATGAAGTGTTTCCCTTAAAATCATCCTTGATGGTAGCGGGAAAATCAGCCACTATTTTTGAAATAAAATAAAGGCATGCCCACAACATCCGAGGCTATATGAAGAATTTGAGGGCGGGCATTCCTGGGATTATTGGGCGCAGTATATTGAGGGAACGCTGCTGTTTTTTCAAGGAATTTAGAAAAATGAAACCTGTTTCACCACACCAGTTCGCCAACGCTTTCCAATCCACGCTGCTTTGGCTATCAATGGTTTAAATGACCAGTAAAAGCCAGTTTTGGCATTGGAATGGCCGGTTGTGACAGAATGTTATTCTATCGGAACAAATGAATTGACCCGATGTTTTTTTGGAAACTTGATTCCGTCTAACGGATTCTATTGCTCACTCGCCGGATGGGATTGATCGCTGGGGCTGGATTTCTGCCCAAGAGGAGCGGATTTTTTTCACGGCATCCGATGGGTAGGCAGTGCGTTTACTATCAGTTTCTAATGGTGGACAGCCCGTTGGTGTTTCAGGGGAGAAGAAATTTTTTCCTGAAAATGGGATTGGACGGCGACCTGATCCGGGGCATTGATACCGACACTTGGGGTCCGGGCGAATTTTTGGAAGGCTCTCTGGGTCTTTGGCACAAGGGGCGGTTTTATCTTACCTATGTCGGGAAAAACGATAACCTGCCCAGTGGCCCACGGGTGTATTCGACCTTTCGTCGCAGCAGATTGACCTTTCGGCTTAGCCCTCGGGTGTGTACGTCATCTCGCTCTGGGCTGCGGGCCTGCGGCGGCTCCTGGGCACGGAGGTGGTGGTGAAGCAGTAGTGTTGCACCCTGTTTAAGGCTGTTAGGGAACGGTGTCAGAATAAAGTCCTAAACTTGGTTTTACTTTGTCAGATTAGAAATAAATGAAGGGTTCCTAAAGTCGCGTAGCGGCGTGATGTCGGTAGAATCGCTACTTTTTCTTCTTCATTTTCCAATACACGCCCAGCGATATCGAAGGGGCCGCCAGCACGTTGCGGCCCTGCATCGCGCCGCCCAGCAGTGCGCTTAGGCCCCAACCGCTCTTCCGCTCATAGGCAAGACCCAGTTGCGGCGATGTGTACTGTACATTGTTGGCAAACAGGCCGTTGCTCGAACTGCTCGGGTCGCCGTTCTGGAACGACTGCACCCCGACTAATTTTGCAGAAGCCAGCAACCGGTCTTTCAGCAGCCAATAGCCGGCTTCTACTTGGTAGCGAAATTCCTCAGAAAAACCCTTGCTGCGGTTGTTCACCCCGACGTGTCCGGTGGCGTACCAACGCGCCGCGCCGCGCCCCCACTCCAATTTGAGCAGTTGGTTGAACTCGCCGTCGCCGGTGTACAGCAGGTCGGCATTTTCAAAATCACCGCTGGGTATGCCGAGCGTCAGCGAAGTGCTGAGCACCCAGGGGCCCTTGCGCAGCAGGCCATAGCGCAGCCCCAAGTCAGCGTCGCCAAAAGCGGTGTTTTGCAAACCCTGTTGCAGCACCTCGCCCGTGATCGCGCCCACGCCCTCGTTGACGGTGTTGCGCACCAAAAAAGGGACGTAGGCGATGGCCGTAAGTTTTGAGGTCAAGCCGTATTCGCCGTAAAAAGCGGTCGTGTAGTTGCCCAGCATAGTGCCCGCGCCGTTGATGTCGTACAGCTTGCCGTCCAGCCCGTAGAACTGGCGAGCGCGGATGCTGGTGAAGTCTAGTTTGAAAAAGCCGTGACCTTTTGGCTGGGGCCACCCGTCGGCTTGTGCAGGCTGGGCAGCACCGAGCAGAACCAAGATGATGGCGGTCGAAACAAGTGTATTTTTCATGTTTTGATGCTGTTTTTAGTTGTTGAGTTCAGCCGTGCCGAACCGTACGTTGAACGGGATACAGTAAATAACCACATAGTTGTAGTCTTGAAGGCCCACCCCCGCAGGCACCGCGTACTGTTGCGCGCCATCGTTTTTGTCGAGGTTCCCGAGTTTCAGGCTGTTCTGCGCATTGAGGCCGCCCGACGCGGTTCTAGCCAGATAGACCCCCAATTGGGGGCCGTTGGACACATTAAAATCGGTACCAAAAATCAGTGTCAGCCCGTTGGCCGTTTGCTGCAGTGTGACCCCTCCTTTCGTCGAGTAGCCATTGCTGCTGACAAAAACGCCTGTGCGCGATACGCCGTTCGTTGGCACGACCTGAATGGCGAGCGGCAGACTGTTGACCCCAGCGACAGAGGCTGTGACCGATGCGGTGCCTGTGCCCAAAGCCGTGGCCAGCCCGTTGGCACTGATACCCAGCACGTTGTTGTCAGTGCTCGCCCAAGTCACGGTTTGCCCGCCAAGTTCCTGATTGTTGCTGTTGAAGGCTTTTGCTGAAAATTGGAGCGTCGCGCCGATGTTGAACACCGTCTGCGCGGCCATCACTTCTACCCTGGCCACTGCGGTTTCGTTTTGTACCACGGTGACGAGCACGGAATCGGCCAAGCCGCCTGGCGCGAGCGCGACGGCCCAGATTTGGCCGGGCGTTTTGGCCGTAACCAAGCCTATCGAGCTGACCGATGCAATGGAAGAGGTGCTGGAACGCCACTGAACTTGTGCCGACTGGTCAATGGCCGCTTCGTCGGTGTAGGTGGCTGACAGCGCGAAGGTTTGCGCTACGGTGAGCGAAACGCTGGCAGGTGTCACCGTCAGTTTGGGTTCCAGGATTTCGGGGACGATCTCTGTTTTGACGCAGGCGGCCAGTGTCAGCAGGGCGGCCCAGCTCAGGGGTTTGAAAAATTGCCGGTTCAGGTACATGATGGTTGCTTTTTTTGAAAAGACAACTCCTAACGGCCTTGCCCCTATCGAAAATATCTGAACGCTCCCTGCGAGTGGCTTTCTTGTCTGGATGCCGACATTCATGTTGGACTTTTGACACAACCCTACTCTCGCAAGCCTCTGTGCTTATCCTGTCCCATAACTTTTTAGGTGATTTTTCAGAAAAACCGTTGCAAAACCAATCAAAATTAGTTCAAAAAAGTGAGACACCTTATGGATATAAGGACTCCAATCGGAGGAAAATCAACTTTTCCTTTTTGGGTGAAAAATTATGGGACACGATAAGGAACGCCGCACCAATAACTTAGTCATTTGATGCCACCCTTTGTTCCATCATAAGGCCCCTATTTTTCTTTAAATAGCCCCACTATTCGCAGAAAAATAGGGTTGTCTGATGAAAAAATGCCTGACCTAAAATGACTAAGTTATTGGTGCCGCGTTTCTTAAAATGTGGCACACCTTTCGGCATGCCACATCATTTTTGATTAAATTTACGGATGTTTATTGTTTCACAAATTTCAGCACCTGAACAGAATTGTCCGTGCGCAGTTCCAGCAAATACATGCCTGGCAGGAGTGCCGCGATGTCCAGCTGAACCGCATTCATCCCCTCCACGCTGTTTCTCTGGCTGAAGGACACGGTGCGTCCGGTTAAATCAAGGACTTGAAGCTTGTAATCCTGTTGCGTTTTTGCCTCAAAAACCAGCTGGAGCGAGGAGCTTGCCGGGTTCGGAAATACCCGGGCTGGATTGAATACCAGTATATTGTTCGTGCTATTCAACAACGTACCAGTGGCTACGCCAAGTGAAGCGACCACATTTTTGCTGAAATTCCAGGGCTCCTCAGTATCCAATTCAAAGGAAATTTCGCTGGCGCAGCTGTCCGATTCAATACTTAGGGTTACGGTATAAACGCCGTGCGCTGCATATTCGTGGAAGGGACTCTGCTCGTTGCTGGTCTCGCCATCTCCGAAATCCCAGTTCCAGCTTACAATTGGGTTGGGCGAATAGGAAAGGTCTACAAACTCAAAGCCAAGTCCGCCCAAGCTGTCTGGCAGCGGGATAAATAGGGCCTGGCAATCCTGTTCTCCCTCCCAGGGGCAGTCTTCTTGCACACAGATTTTGAAGGAAATATTGCTTTCACAGCCTGTCACCGTCATGATGGAGAGTTCTACCAGATATACGCCGGGTTCTTCGTATGCGTGCACAGGATTCTGTTCGTCGCTGGTTTCCCCGTCGCCAAATTCCCAGTACCACTCCACTGGAGAGCCAAAGGACAGGTCTTCAAAACTAAGGGTGAGTGAATCCTGACTCACTTCATCTACAAAAAACATGGCCTGACAACCAAAGAAGAATGTATCCACTGGGCTGTCACCCACCACTATTACTGCGCTGGCGTAGGTCAAACAGCTGTCTTCAGTCAATACCGTCAATTCTACGGAATAAATGCCCTCCTCAGGGAAAGTATGAATTGGGTTAGGGTCATTGCTCGTTGTTCCATCATCAAATTGCCAGAAATAGCTCAGCACACCTACCGGGTCGCCCGTCAGTCCGAAAACTTCGGTATAAAACTCAAAAGTCAGGCTGTCTATATCCTCATACTCAATATAAGCGGCACAATCCTCACTGGGCGGGGCATCTGTAAACAAGGGGAAACTGATCTCTGCTTCACAGCCACTTTCGCTGGTGACCACCAGACTGACTTCGTATAAACCGTCCGTTGCATACGTATGCTCGGGGCTTTCTTCGGTACTGGTATTACCGTCGCCAAAGTCCCAGAGCCAACTGATTGGATCCGCGCCGTCCAGGGTGTAGAAATCGGCAGAGAAGACAAAACTGAGCGAGTCTATCTGATCCGCAAAAGGCTCCAAGGAGCACTCCGGATCGTCTGGATCTACTTCTCCAACACATACATGTTCGGTAATAGAAGCTTCGCAGCCGGTTCCGCTGACAATGGTCAAGCTGACTTCATAAATACCCGCCATATCGTATTCATGCGTTGGATTTTCTTCGGTGCTGGTGTTGCCATCTCCAAAATCCCAGAGCCAGCTTACCGCAGCGGCACTATCCTGCGTTTCAAAGTAGGAAACAAACTCCACCGTGAGGCTATCTGTGTTTAGGGCCTCAAACCAGGCTTCGCAGTCTGGATTGGCTGGATCTACTTCTCCAACACAAACATGCTCCGTTGAACTGGCTTCACAACCGGTTCCGCTGACAATGGTCAAGCTGACTTCATAAATACCCGCCATATCGTATTCATGCGTTGGATTTTCTTCGGTGCTGGTGTTGCCATCTCCAAAGTCCCAGAGCCAGCTTACCGCAGCGGCACTATCCTGCGTTTCAAAGTAGGAAACAAACTCCACGGTGAGGCTATCCGTGTTCAAGACCTCAAACCAGGCTTCGCACTCCGGATCGCCTGGATCTACTTCTCCAACACAGACATGCTCTGTTGAAATGGCTTCGCAGCCGGTTTCGCTGATGACGGTGAGGGTGACTTCGTACAATCCATCCGAAGCATAGACATGGATCGGGTTTTCGTCCGTACTGCTTTGTCCGTCTCCAAAATCCCAGAGCCAGCTTACGGCACTGGCACTATCTACGGCCTCGAAATATGCGGTAAATTGTACGCTGAGGCTGTCGATATTTTCAGATTCAAAACTGGCTCCACAATCGGCAGGCGGCGGGTCATCGGCACAGATTTCGAAATCGGCGGAGGCTTCCCCGTTTACGATAGGCTTTACTTCGGTGATGCTTTCCGGCGAACCATCATAGCAGCCCGTTTCGATTTCTATCGTAATTTCATTCAGATTTGCAGGGATTTCCACCTCAAAGTTGTAAAAACCATCGGCATCGGTCAGGCCTTCGGCAAACCCAAACTGGGTAGAATCTTGTGGGTCAATGGCGAAGGCGACAATGTTCCAGTCTTCTACCGGCGAGCCGTCGGTATTTCTGGTGACGGTACCTGTTACGGTTACCGTAATTTGGGCATGCGCCCAGCAGGCGAGCAGCAACAATATGCCGCTCATGAGCATTTTTTTCATAGCAAAATCAGTCGTTTGAAAAAGTAAGTAAGTTGAGTATTGAAGGAAAAGCCTAGTGCCCCGTCCGGTAGTTGGCGTATGAATCCAGCGCCCTATTTCCCCTTCTTCTGCGTTGCTCGTCGGTTAAAATATCCCGTATTTCGCCCTCCTCGCGCCTTGAGGAAGGAAAAACATGTCTCCTGGATTCATACGCCAACTACCGGACGTGGCACTAGTGTATCGTGATTAGTTTTCGTTCTAAACCAGTTTCGGTGTCAACACAGAGCAAGTAAGATCCTGTAGGCAGATCATGTATCTGCAAATCAGCAAGCTTGGTTCGAGGAATCTGAATTTGGCGCACCAATTGACCCATGAGGTTAAACAATTGAGCAGATTGCATGGGCGCGTCTGAGAACAAATGAAGCCAATCGCTGGCCGGGTTGGGCTGCACCGATAAGCGGCGAATTTGCCCAGTCTCGTTCACCCCAGAAGTGGGCAGGAAAGCGTTTGGATGCCATTTAAAGGTGACAGTGTCGCCGACAAGCGCCGTGATATTGCCATATTTATCGATCATTCGGATCGAATCGGTCCAGATTTGTATCGGGGCCGTTTTGTCAATCACGTCCACAATGATGATAAATTCAGCTACTCCAATTATACCATGCCCAACCCGTTGGTTTCTATCGGTACGCGTCCAGGCAATATCACTGCGCTGAGGCGTTAGGTTTTTATACAAAAAGATACGATCCCCATCATCATTGGCCCAGGACTGCTCGGTAAAATCAAAATGTTTCTCTGCCTGGAACTGCGCACTTGTAAACACGGAAAATGCAATTCCGTATACATCTTCTGCGGGTATATCCTCTGTTCCCAATTCGATAGGTAAACCAAAAGATTGATTTGGTATTAAAAGGTTAGAGACCCCGGTTTTGTCAAAACCTAAAACCGGGTCAACCCCTGGTTCGCCGACTACAAATTCATCTTCTTCTACCACGATGTCTTCACGCCGTGCCCCGTAGTTGGTGTAAATCGCCCAGGCATCTTGGAAGTTGATCTTACCATTGCCATTGCAATCGGAAAAGGCACTATTTAGACCGCCTGGAAGCTGAAGATCCCACAGGGCGGCTTCATTTGGGACAAAAGCAATATTGCTCCCTTCCATAGTATCCCGCTTAGGACCATTGAAATTATAGGCCAGACCCAATGCCAAAAGATCAACATTGTTGACTACTCCGTTGTTGGTGGCATCTCCCGGATACACCATCAAATTTTGAGCAACCGTGTTTGAAAGCCTAAAGCCGCCCAAAAGGAGGGTCAGAACGAGCATTTTTGAAATTGTGCGTGGGCGTATCATAAGCGTTGTTTAATTTGATGATACAAAAGTGAGGGAGTATCCTGGCCCGGACAAATACATTTTTTAGGATTTATCGCAGCAATAAAGTAATTCTATTTTTTACAAGAAATTGAATTTCAATTTATTACCAGTTATTTCATACAATAAAAATCAAAAATTTTCATTTATTGTCGGGAAATAGCACTCAACCCAATCTGGAATAATGGATCACAGTAAACTACTCGATCTACTCGACAGCTTTTCGTCGCGGGAATGGCGCTCCTTCAGTGAGATGGTACATTCACCTTTTTTCAACCGCAATATAGCCGTAACCAAACTGTGCGATTGGCTGGAAGTAGGTGCTTCGAATTTGGGCACGATGAATCGAAAAACGGCTTATGAAGTCGTTTTCCCTGGTGCCACATATCAAGACGCCAAGTTAAATCACACCATGTCGGCATTACTCAAGCTGGGCGAGCAATTTGTAGGGATGCAGGAATTTTTGAAAGACGGCTTTCTATCCGATTTTTGTTGCTTGAAGGGACTTTCTGCCCGAGGTTTGGAAAAGCACTATCAATATCAATTTAAGCGGAAAAGTCAAGCGCTTGAAACTGCCTCTGATCAAGGCGCGAAACATTATTTTGAGCTTTATCAGCTTGAAAATCTGGAAGGATATCGACGGCAGCAATTAGGTGGACAAGGATTCAAGGAATATGTACAACGAACGGCAGATAGTCTTGACAATTTCTACTTGGCGGAAAAGTTGCGGCTCATCTGTTTCATGCTTACCAGTGAACGGCTTTTGGCGGAATCCTACAAAATTAGTTTGGCAGAAGAATTGAATTCATTTATTAGTCTTCAGCCAAAGGAAGCACATGGACCAGCCGTTTGGGCCTACCATACAGTGTATCAAATGTTGCGCAAAAAGAAGGCGCATACGGAATTTGAACAACTAAAATCCGCCCTTCCTGAATTGGCTAAAAAGTTGAACCGATCGGAAATAGAGGAAATTTACCAGCACGCCATCAATTATTGCAATCTGCAAATCATTCAATCCGATCAGCGATTTCTATCTGAAGCACTTCATTTATATGAATGGGGACTAGAATCCGGAATTTTGCTTCAAAACGGCCAGCTTTCGCCCTGGCACTTTAAGAACATTATCAAGCTGGCGCTTCGACTGGCTAAATTTGATTGGACAGAGCAGTTTATTCTGGAAAAAACACCCCTTCTCCCACCTGAATTTCGCGAAGACGCCTTTCACTACAACCTCGCAGAGCTTTATTATTATACCCAACAAAACGACAAGGCCCTCCAACACCTTAATCAGGTAGAATTCACAGACGTGTCTTACCACCTTGGCGCAAAAATTATGCTGGCTAAGATTTATTACGAAACGGATGCAGACGATGCGCTCGATAGCCTGCTGCACGCTTTTGGGATTTATCTGCGCAGAAACAGGGTTATTTCCGAGGATATCCGGCGTACCTACCTCAATTTTGTGGCTATTCTGCGCAAGATCACCCAATCCAGGCCTGAGCACTTCGCGGCTTTACAGGCCAGAATCGAAGACACCAGCTCCTTGGCCGCTAAAAGCTGGTTATTAAAACTGGTGGAATAAATTTAGTCCTCCGAATTGTCCATGAATCTAAAGTCCGAAGTGATTCCCTGGCAACCGAAGGATGTTGATCTTTGCCCTTAAAAAAGACATGATAAGAGGAGATCTTCAGGAAGAATTGCAATCCGTCATCCAATGGTTCCACGCCAAGGCATGGGCAGTAGCACCAATTATTCTTTCCGTTAACAATGAGGCCAGAATTCAATTGCCTATTTTTGAAAATTCGCAGGATATAGCGGCTTTAAGGAACGGGCAAATAATAACTTGTAAATTTGATATGCTTTCTTTTCACCCAGATGACCCATCTTTTTGATTAAATAGCCCCACTATTCGCTCAAAAAGATAGCCCATCTGAGCAAAAACCAATCTATCTGAAAC
>Ga0209181_10007663_pt1 | contig 14731 bp, 25 predicted proteins | sample MAT05_FD_187208 | JGI IMG/M metagenome (GOLD analysis project Ga0209181, IMG submission 187208) | Freshwater microbial communities from Lake Fryxell liftoff mats and glacier meltwater in Antarctica - MAT-05 (SPAdes) (version 2) | ecosystem: Environmental > Aquatic > Freshwater > Ice > Liftoff... | reverse complement strand
TGACGAGGGGTATGGGTAGGGGGCTATACAGGGGGGTGTATAGGGGGGTGGGGGGGGTCTGAGTCATAACTTCTTTATTTTCAACAACTTGCGGTAAAGATTTTTTACCATTCTTTACAGAGTTCATTATAAAATCCATAGTTTTTTTATAAGTATTGAAATATTTTAATACGATTTTTGTTTTTATTTTTAAATTTTTGCCTCGATAATATTTAAAAACGTTCACCAACCACTCATCAAAATGTTTTTCATTGCTAAAAAATTCTTCAGCAATTAGCAAATCTTCTTCGTTTATTTTGATATAATTTCTCTCCATTTTAAGACTATTTTATAATTTCAAAATTTTTCAAATAAGTGATTAAAGAATTATAATCTATACATTTTGTATTTCTTCTATCATAAGCATCTTGTATATTGTCTATAAATTTAGGACTATAAATAATTCTATGGTCATTCCACAAATCGGCATCAAACTCACCCAAATTGGTCAAATCAGTAATTATTTCTATTAATAAAATTTCGGTGATTTTACATTTTGCAGATAAGTACATGATTTCGGTTTCATTTTTAAGATTTAAAAAATGAAAATCAGTAATAGCGATAGTTCTTATAATCTTTATCCAAGTTGCGTAGCCATCATTGCCATATTTGTGTTCTATGTAATATATTGATTTTCCCTCTTTGCACAAAAAAGGAAAATAATCGACGTTATTTCTGTTCGGTCTCGCCATCTTGTGTTTTTTTGTTTTTTCTACCACGTCCAATAACAGGCTTGTACTTTGCTTTTTCGCTAACTACATACACTCCTAATTTCTTTTTGTTTTTAAGCCTGCCAGAGTGTATAGCGGCTTGTATAGCGTGCCTTGTAACGTTGTGTAGTTTGGCAAATTCTTTTATAGTTAAATATTCCATTTTGCAAAACTAAGTTAAATAATCTAGCTTTACTAATTATTTATGACATTGTTGTAAAATAAAAATAATAGGTTTGATTTTCAATTAGTTACAAACAAATAACAAAAATAATTTAGATTAGTTACGTAATTGTAAATTAAAGGCTATATTTGCAACATTATTTAAAACAAATTATATTATGGAAAATCAAAACAACAAACTAGTAACGGTACAACAGTTGCCTATTGCGGAATTAATGAGTTTGGCTAAAGCATTTGCAGAAAGCGGAATGTTTGCCGATACAAAGTCAGCGGCACAGGCTATTGTTAAAATACAAGCAGGTCAAGAAATTGGAATACCTCCATTTGCTGCTATGACTGGCATACACATCATACAAGGTAAGCCAACAATAGGAGCTGGGTTAATTGCAAGTAGAGTTAAAGGTAGTGGTAAATATGACTATAAGGTTATTGAAGCTAGTGATAAAAATTGCTCTATTGATTTTTATCAAGCTAAAGAAAAAATAGGCAATAGTTCATTTACTATTGAAGATGCAAAAAAAGCGGGTACAAAAAATATTGACAAGTTTCCTAAAAATATGCTATTTGCGAGAGCGATAAGTAATGGCGTTAAATGGTTTTGCCCCGATGTGTTTTCTGGTCCAGTTTACACGCCCGAAGAAATGGACGTTTCAGAGCCAAAAACACACGATATTCAACACGTTGTAATTGAATCAAATCCTGTAACCGAATCAAATCCCGCTGATGAAATTATTGACGCAAATTATTTGCAATCAATGTTTGAGGCTAAGAAAGAGTTGCTTAGTATCAATCAACTTCAATCCATCGACAGAGTCTTGGCATGTAGCGAAGTTTCAAAATACGAAAAAGTTAAACAAATTTTAGAGTCAATATAATTATGTCTAACCTTGCAAACATAACCATCTCAGAGAGCGACTACTTATCGCTATTGATTAACGGTGCATTCTTAGATATGAAAATTATATCAGTTAAAATACTGCCAGACGATGGAGATATTAAAGATAACGAAGCGTATCAAGCCGCTATAAAAGCCTATAAGAAGGCACGTAATGCAATGGAAGATTTAAGATTTAAACTAACAACAAATAAATAAAATGGAAAATAACGAAGTAAAAAAATCTCCAAATCAAAAATTTATTGACGATTTTTTTGATAGCGTTTTGCCATCAAATATTTTAACAACATCTTTACATTTTACAGCTGATAAAAAAAACAAAATAGAATTATTAAACGGTTTAGAAACGTTGAAAAAAATTAAATAAATATTAACAACTAAAATAAAAAATCATGAACGAAAAAACAGAACAATTGCTACAAAGTTTAGCAGAAAAATTAGGAACAACAGTTGAGTATTTATGGATAGTCCTTGTTAATCAAGCTAAATATCATGCCATAATATCACTTATACAAATGGCTTTTATATTTGCAATAGTTTTTACAACTATAAAACTTCACATAAAATTTAGTAAGAAAATTGATGGAAAAAATACTATTTATTATGATAAAGAAGAATTGGTAATAATACCTATGGTACTTGCTGCAATTACAAGTGTAATTTTGCTTATGTTTTTTTTGGCAGGTACTTCAGACTTATTTTCAGCAATATTCAATCCTGAATATTGGGCATTAAAAAGGATTATGAGCTTCTAACCCTATCGGTTGTGAACTACCCGCTAACTTAAAATAATTAACAACTAAAATAAATAAATATGCAAATAGAGCTAAATTTTAAAACTAAAATTCCCGAGTTTGATGGGTCAGACTATGTGAATTTGTTAGATAAAAAAAGATTAGTAACGCAATTGATGGACATTTTCAATTTAATAAAAAATGAAAAGTGGTACACATTATTTGAAATTGAGCAAATCACTAAATACCCCCAAAGTAGCATATCTGCACAACTTCGTAATTTAAGAAAGCGTAAGTTTGGTAGTTTTATAATTGAAAAAAAAAGACGTGGCGAAAAGTCTAATGGGCTTTTTGAGTACAGATTAATTAATAACTAAAATAAATAAATAAAATGAGCAAAGAAAAAGAAGCCTATTTCAAAGGGCTAAATCAAAACGAAAGATTAACAGCGTTAAGGGAAAATGCGGTTAAACAGTACAATAAAAACGTTGTAAGAAATTTTTCAGAGGAAGAATTAACGGAAATGAAAAGTACTTTAAGTGAGGTAGATATTAGCATGAATGATGCTGAAATTGAAAAAAAAGAAATTACTGCGGAGGTTAGCGGGCGCATTAAGGTTTTTAAAGAAAGTAGGGCTGTATTGCTTCGTGATTTGAAAAATAAATATTACGAAACAGAAGAAAGTGTCTTTGATATTGATGACCAAGAAGCTTGTATTATGATGACTTTAGATGCGAAAGGCACTATTATTTCTACCCGCAGATTAACACCACAAGAAAAACAAATAAAAATTAAAAACTTAATATCAAATGGATAAAATAGAAATAATCGCATCGGCTGGATTGCAACAATTAACCGTGCTAGAGGGAAAAACGCTTGAGTTAAAGCACCCTAAAATAGTTAACATTACCGGGACTATAAATTCCCCAGCGCAATTTTTAAAACAGCGCAAAGAGACTTTGGATGTTAAAAAGTGTCATGTTATTTTTTCATATATCGGAATGTTTGTAAAACTTTGCATTGAAGAAACTGATTTTTTTGGAGCAACGGTAACGGGTACAACTAAATTAAATCCTGATTTAGAAAAGTTTGGAATTAACAATTCAAAGATTTTTACAATTAAAGAACTCAAGCAGTTTTTAAAAATGAATCGTTATTTTTTTGCAGACATTGACGCTAACATGAAAATGGTTACAAATTTAGAGCGTTTTAGCGCATCAATTCAAACTCAAATTGACGAACATGCAACCGATAGAGGAGACAAAAAGAAATCATTAGATGTAAGAGTTGATAGTAATTTGGATTTAAATTTTAATCTTTCTATTCCGGTTTTTGTTGGAGAGGCAAAAAGTAAATTTCAAGTGGAAGTGTGTTGTGATTTTAGAGATAATGCTGTAAGTGTTTGGCTAGAAAGTGCTGAGCTTCAAAATTTAATTATCACTTCTCGTGAAGAATTAATTAACAAAGCAATAGCTCCATTTATATCTGAATTTGTTGTAATCGAGCAATAAATATTAGGGGGTGTAAAAGCCCCCTTTTGGGTAGGTGCTGTTAGTGGCTGGTCTTTTTGAGTATAGATTAATTAATAACTAAAATAAACATGAGAACATTAAACGAAATTTTTGAAAAAAACAAAGGATTGTTAAACGAACCAGAAGTAAAAGAATTAATTGAACAATTTGGCATTCAATTTCAACACAACAAAATGAAGTATGAAAACTATTGGCAAAAAATAACTGACCTTACAATTAACTCTGAATTATTTGTAATTAAAGGAATGTCAACTAAAGATGTTGTGTCAAAAATTCACGAATTGTCATTTATCTAGCACCAGTGTTTTTGAGATTACTAATATTTTAAAATAACAAAAAAAATGGAAAGATTAATAGAGTTAACAAAAAGACATAAAGTGCAAATGGACGAAAAAAACATTTTGATTAGCGTTTATACAAACGCTTCGGGTTTTTTGTGGTCAATTATGAAAGTAGATAGCGGCACAGGGTTAGGTTGGTCGGAATATAATGGTGATTGTGAAATGTCTGGAAGTTTTACAACTTATGAAAACGCTTTAGAGGATGCTTTAAACTTGGTTGCTAAATGTGACTTAAAGAAGTTTCAAAAAGATTGTCCAAATGATAAATTTCATTGGGGTAATTACGCAGAGTGGTTGTCGCAACATTACAGCTAACTAGCCGCTACTTTTATAAAATTTTAATTAGTTTAATTATTTTTGGTGAAAAATAAACCAAAATAATTATTAGAAATATTAAAGAGACCCAACGGCATAGCCTATCTAACCAGTTGCGGTGTTGCTTTAAACATTCAACTTTTATTATTTTAGTATTTTCAACATTTCTAAAATGTTCTTTTTTTATTTCTTTTTGCAACAAAGCTACTTTTGTTTTAAGGCTATCGGCTTGCGCTTTAAAAATAAAATTACCTTTTAAATTTTTAGTAATAGTTGTTTTAATTCCATTTTCGTTTTTAATTATTCCATCAAGCCCTAACGCCAAATATTTATCTATTAATTTATTTAAGCTATCACATAGCACATTGCAATTACCTGTTAGCTCTGTGGTGTTTGGTATTTGCGTTGAGATAAATAAAGTTGTGTCAAATGGCTTTACTGTTATTATTTCTCTTATGCTGTCTTTTATAACTGTTTTTATTGGGCACGAAGCGCATATTTTAGAGCGTCTTTTTTGACTTATGCAATTTGCAAAAGTGATAATAATTAAAAAAATAAGTATGTGTTTCATTTTAGTTTGTCTTTACGTTTACCTCAACATTTTTCCACTCTATGCCGTTCCAAAATTTCATTTTATTGGATACGCCACCTAAATTATTCGTGTTTATTTTCATAACTTTATTATTTTTAAAATTCAAATCGTATAAATTTAAAGCTAAATTTAAAACATCTAATTTAAAATTTCTGTTATAATTTAAAGAAATATTATTTGCATTTATATTGAGGCTCGATGTGTCTACCGTTATTCTTCTCTCTATTAATAAGTCTATTGGAGTAAAATTAACTGAAAGGCTCGATGTATCTACGGCTAACCTTCTCTGTGTTAATAAGCCTATTGGGTTTAATGTAAGGCTTATATTTAGCGTGTCTACGGCTAGTCTTCGCTGTGTTAATAAGTCTATCGGGTTAAGAGAAATAACAACGTTTAGCGCATCTATTGTTATTAGATAATTTTCTCTTTCAAAAAATTCGTTAGCAATAATAAACGAAACATCGCTTTCTGTTTTTTTAACTAAATCATTTAACGATAATAGATTACCTCCGACTTTTCTAAAAAAATTAGATGCCATTTTATCCGCTTGCTATGTCCAAAAAAATATTTGCTATTCCTGTTGCCGTGCTATCGGGTAATATAACATTTATTAGACAGCTATCCGTGTAAATTATAGGCATTCCAGTTTGCAAAAAAGTGTCTACATTCCCGTTGTTTGCTGTGGGTACACGGTTATCCCAAATTGAACGTAAAATTAAAACATTAAAAGCACCTGCTGTCATAGCTGTAACGCCATTTGTAACTATTACGCTTTCTATCCGTTGAACTCCACTATCACCTGCCTCTAATGATAGTTGAAACATCCTACCAATCGTCAATGTAGCTGCTGCTTGTGCTGTAGAAATAATCGAAGTTCTTCCTGTTGTTCCAGCCGAGTTGGTATATGTAACTCGAACTTGCCAATTAGTTCCAGTCAAAAAAGCTGTTGAAACTTCAATCCATATTTGGTTCCCATTTCCGAAAACAACTCCACTACCAGGGAAATCAGGACATCTCTGAGAGATTACAGGCTGCGAGCTTAGTGAGGTTGTTCCTCCTGTAAAGACATAAGCCCCAGCTTTAAATAACATGTCATAAATAAACAATCGTGAAGCCACCGAGCTATTAAAAGACACCCTTGACAAGTAACCTACCCCAGTTGTGAAATCTATTATTGGTGCGCCTAAAGTCGCATCAGTTGGCACAACACCATTAGCAGTTGATGTACCTGCTAAAACGCCTGCGCCTGGTTGACCTGCTAAATCAAATACTGAAAAGTAGATTAAAGGTAAAGAAACTCGAGAGGCTAGTTTACTCATTTGTATTCTTTGTTTCGGTGAGGCTATCCAGCCATCTAGTGTGGTTATAGGCATGTCTTAGATTGTAAGTAACCCGTTAGCTGCGTCAAAATCCACTATTAACGACTCCCCATCGTTAATAGTCAATGCGCTTCCATAATCAGAAAAGCCTATAAGTTCCTTATTTGCTGCGGTGTCATTGAATATTACAACAAATCTGAATGGACCAGTAGCACCCCCAGTTGATGTTAATGTTAAATCATTGATTACTAATTTATAAACACCCGCTGTTTGAGAAGAAGACGCAACGGTTAATACACGGCTTGACATATTTGTATATGCTATTTCCGTAATGTCGGTCAATACCGAATTTGTAACTAATGGTGTTACATTTGTTAAAGCTATTCTCAACGAATCGCTTGCGAAATTATGTACCTTTTCTGCAAGTGCTTCGCCTAATGTGTTTACTCTGTTAAATGCTGGCATCGTTTATTTTTTTTAAAGTTAATGTTTATTTTTTTTTAAAGTTAATGTTTATTTTTTAAATTGGATCAATCCATATATCACCTATCATTTGCCCTACTGGCTCTGTTTCACTAATTGTTATTTTCTTTGTTCCAACTCCCGTTATTTTATTTAAACAGCAATCGTTATCTACATAATCACTACCAGAGCCTAAGCCACCGATGTACGGCTTTTTTATTTCAGCGTAAATAATTCCGTCAGATTTATAAAATGATAATTTTGCATTTGTAATTACGGAAGGCAAATCATTATTTAGCCATTTTATTTGTTCTACGCCACTAACAACAAAAAGCCCTAAGACAAATGAACTATTTTTTGCTATGACATAAATTTCTTGACCTTCGCTAAAATTTATAAAATCTAAATATGTTATTCCTTCATAAATTTTAAAATCATATTTACTACCCTTAAAGCCATTGATAGTATATTCAGCAATTACTAGCCTGTCTAAATTCTCAACTCTTAAAATATCAGCATATATTACTCTATTTAAAAAAGGGGTAGTTCCGTTGTCATTTATTCCAACAAACCCGCCCTTCTTATCGCCTTCATATCGGCTGACAATTATGTTTGGAAAAGATTTATACTCGGTCTGCCCTTCCATTTATTAAATTTTATTTTTAAGAACCAGTTAAACAAACTATTTCTGGACTAATGCTTTGAATGTCCAAACACCTTAAATCCATTCTAAAATTTACTTGCAATGCCAAAACAAAATAATCAAACGGGTACATCAAGAACTGGTCTATTGCTTCATCATAGCTGTATTTAGAAAATGGATTTTGATTCTTAGGTTTTTCGCCAATAAAATCAATTTCAATCATGTGGTAATCACCTTGATTAAATGGGCGTACAGGCAATTGTTTTATAATAGACATTATTGCAATGCCAGCATAAGAACATCCATTAAAACCAATTTTAGGCATGTTAATCCAAGCAACTAAATCTAAAGAGGCTGACCAGTATAAGTAGTTTCCCTCTCTCTTAATTAGCCGAGTGCCAGCATCCTCAAAGTACATCACCGATTTTTTTGAAGTGTCGGGACAAAGGTCGAGATATTGCGAGCCACTTTGGCAAGCACTTAAAGACATTCTGCAATCTGCTGGGAAAGATTTTTTTATAGTTGAACCATTCAAAGCCTTATCATTATAGACGATGGTTTTTACAACGCCAGCATATTTGTCAGCGAAAGGAACATCTTTTATTTTGTCAATAATAATATTTCCTATATCCGTTATCATACTATTGTTTTATTATCTCGGTCTTTATCTTTTTTATCTGAATATGTAGTCATACCTAAACACAGTGTTATGAAGCCGTAGTCCATCGTTAAGAGTGTTGGAAACATTGAAAAATCTTTATTTAAAATAGCAAATACAAGCCAAGCAACGTGACTACTTATTACACAAAAAAACATTACAGCAAAAGCTGAAAGTTTACGCGCTGAAAAGCCTTTGCTGTAAGTGTCTAATGATGCGAAAGTTTTATCAAAAAAATTATTCTTCATCTTAAATTTATTTTATTACGTTTGGTCTAATAAAAATCGCAACCTTATATTTTCTCTTGCAAAGCATTACCTCGCCGCCATTTGAAAGATTTAGTAAGCCAGTATTTCCTTCTATTGATTCAAAAAATCCCTGCCCTAAGTCTTTCACAAAGATACCCACATGGTCAAACCAACCATCGCCTTTCCAGTCAAAAAACACAACGTCCGATGCTCTAGGGATAGTTACTATTTTACCCCACTTAGCAACGTTATTAACAGCAAAATTACAGCCGACAAATCCTTTTAAGACATCAATCCTTCCTAAATTATATCCAGCCATATCGAATACCCAACTAACGAAAGCAGCGCACCAAGGGTACTTTGATAGCTTCGTATTGGCAACTTCCTTACCGTAAATCCAAGTGTTGTATTTTACGGTATTTGAATTTGCTGGAACTTCTTTAGTGCCAATTTCTTTTCGTGCTAATTCTATTATTTTATCCATATTAAAAATGTTTTGTTAATGATATTATTCCCGCGCCAACGAAACCAAATATTGCTGAGAGAATTACACTTTTACCCATTTGAGTGTTGCGATATGCTTCAAGTGCTCTTATAACAACCATCTGCTCATCAAGCTCTTTTCTCATCTGCTCTTGCTTTACCGAATGCATCGCAAACTCGATTTTTAAATCTTGCACGCCATGTAATATTGTATCTATTTTTTGCGATTCAGTCATCTAAGGTAATAAAATTTGTAATGTATATATGTATGCTGCGGCATTTTCAGTATCACTAGTAGACCTAATTGTAGTCAGTGTAAATAAGCCGTAAGCCTTGCTGTTTACCTGCTCTCTATATCCGCCTAAAGCATAAGTTCTATCAAATAATCGCCTGTTTCTTTCTCCGTATAAGGTCCACAATGTTCCGTTGTTAGTGCTTACATACGTTGTTACTTTAGCAGTTGCTTTATCGCAAGCGGTTAAGTATATTGGTGTTGGCACGGATGCTGTCCCTAGAATATCACGGCTAAAAAAGCCGTCAAGTGCGGGGCTAATAGTAGATTGTATGTTAATGGTCACTTCAATAGCTCCCGTTGTGGGGTTTATTCTCACGTATCTAAAAGATATGCCCTGTAAATAATATACCGCGTGTAATTTTCCATTCACAAAAGTCCATCCTGAAAGCCATGAGTTAATATTTTCATCACCAATTACCGTAACAAATTCAGGTGTGCGTATAGCTGGTCCTGTTCTATCTATTACCGCTGGTAACGTAACCGTTGTGCCATTTGCCTTTGTCCATGTTGAGCCGTAATCCGCAGACTTCATCCATGCGATGTTGTAATATACTACTGGTCCAACATTCTTTTGTGATGTCATTCCAAGGTAAACATTTCCAAAAGTATCACAAGTAAAACTTGGGTACATTGGGAATGCTACCGTTCCTAAAGTGTACACGCTTAAAGCTGTTGTAAGCAATGTCCCACTCATATTTAACACCCATAGTTTCCCTAAATCATTTGAGTAATAAATTTTATTATTCGCCTCATCAAGGTAGGCGCTAAACTTACTAGTCACTGCAATTGTTAAAGAAGTGGTTACACTTGGCGTTGTGTAGTTTGTGTTTGCGAACTTTAAAAAATTTACATTCGTTCCTGTCGTTGTGTTAAACACATATAAATTACCGCTAGAGTCGGTTTCTAAAGTAGGTACATAGTCATACGTAGAGCTTGTATAAACTACATTAAATGTTCTTCCTCCGTCAGTGCTTTGTTTCAATTGCCATACCTGATTAGTGAAGAATCCACCAGATGTTGTGGTAGTGTGAATAATAAATATTCCATTAACATTTACAACACATCTTTGGCTATTACTTTGAAACGTTGCGTACCCAACAACCGAGCCATCTACTAATTGAGCTTGCACTAAATCAGACGATGTATTGTTTGGCACAGCAAACTTCAAACCTAAGCCACCGTTATATAATTTAGTTTCTTCTAATGCCGTTAACGCTCTGTCCCAACCTCTGAATAAACAGATTTTACCATTAAGAAATGCCGCGTCTGTATATTCGCCTATATTACCTAGGCACATTTTGAATACAGATTGATTAATCGAAACAGCGTGAGTGCCTGACGCTCCCAATGCATCGTTTATTTTTAAAGTAAAATCATTACCCTGTCTTTTGAATACTACAACATATTTTTGGTTAGTCGTTAATACTAGTGCTGGTTTAAACTCAACGAATGAGCTTCCTGCGTAAAATATATAAACGGAAAGGTTATTAGACACATCTACTACCCCGAATATTGAGATACTGTTGTCACTTGCTAATGTATTACCCTGCCCAAATACAAATTGACTAACGCCTACCGCGCTTAGTATGAAATCAATATTAAGTGTAAAATCACTAGAACCAAAATTAAAATTAACAGACTCATCTATGTAAGCACGACTTGTTGTGCCGTTAAATATTGCTCTGTTCCCCTGCGTGTCTGCCTCATAGGTTAAGGCGACACCGATTCCATCGTGAGTACCAATTGATTTTAAAACATTATTGTTTAGAGAATAGTAATATGTTAGACCTGCCGCTAAAGGGTTGGCTTGCAACCCGCTTGCACCTACTCCTAACAGTGATAGCGTTGACATATATTTAGGCTCCTTTAAATCCTGATACTGAAACAACTACATTTGCACCTGCCGTTTCACAAATGATTTGTATTTTTCTATTTGTGTTTGGTGATTTTAAAGCGGTGTTTATTGAGGAAGAAAAACCTCCACCGTTCTCTGTGGCATACCCTCTCCATAAAATAACAGCGGAGGTTTCTTCTATTATTCTAACCCAAGTTCCTATTGTAGCGTGGGAGTTTGTTACCAATATGTCTGTAATATAATTTCTTATACCAACTCCAGGCGAAAGTAATACGTCTGTGATTGTTGATGTTGTAATGTTTGGTGTAACGCCTGAAACGCCATTTGAATTTGATGTTGGAGTAAATGACCCCACGACATTTATTGCAGGATTATTTTCCGAATCAGCAACAGTCAGTAATTTTAGTATTTGTAAAAATCCTAAATTTTGTTTTTTTTCATCAACGCAATCAAACCATTTCATTTTTATAAATATTAATTAACGGTTCAAAACTAAAGCTACTGTCTTTGTTGCAACATCAAACGCAAATAATTTTGCAAAAGCGTTCGCTTGGTTATTTGTCGTGCAATTATTTTGATAATTACAACTTGAAATATATTTAACTCTGATAGCTGGCTTACCGCAAGCATCTACGCCTATTGCACGCCTTAATAACTCATCAAAAGTTAGGTGATTTAAAGCGCAATTGTTTGCATTAATATTATAGCCAGAAAGTACTTCTATTATAGGTAACCCAGTCAAAACACCTGCAACGCGCAACATGTTATTGATGTGAGCCTCAGTTGGTAAATGATTATCTTCGCAATTCATTTTATTTTTAGTTTAAAATATTAATTAAGAGCCTGAACCTTGAAGTGCATAATCAGTCCTACAAGGGTGAAATTTAGACTTCCAAGTTAAAGTACCTTCGATTGTTTCCAATGCGCCCGCATCCTCTGGTATAATGTGGTTCATAAGTATCGAGGCTGGAATACCTTCATTGCCACCGTACCACTTACCTCCAAATGTTTTGTAATAAATCAAGAGTGTTCTGTTACACTCCAACGCTCTCATAAAGTTATAATTCACATCGCTAACTTCGTCGATACGAAAAGTAACTGTGTGATTTTTATTACCCGTAACCTTACGTGCTTTTGACATGTCAATGATAGTTGCTTCAGCTGCGCCTTTGCTACCAATCACAAATAAATTAACTAACTTGGCAGGGTTTCCAACTGGTAAAGCCAACCGTGCGGCTATTTCAACGGGGTTGGTTTCGTCCAATAAAGGATAACCAATGTTTGTAAGGTAAACGTCAGATATTTGACCAAAATGAACTTGAGGATTACAAATATCAAAATCTACTGCTGGAAGCGCATCCGTACAAGACGTTGCGCAAATTATATCAAAACAAGCTGTTGCCATTTTTTAGTTTTTAAATTATATTACAAATTTAAATACGATAAAATGATTTTAAAATTACATAAAGTAATATTTTAATTATGCCAATTTTTTAGCAATTTATATTTGTGTCCGCAACCATTGGGAACGTTGCGGATGTAGTGTACGTGCAGTTTAAATCAAACATTTTTATCCTCGATATAAACGGGCAGTTGGTGGCGCCAGTTCCTAAATCAATCATGATGCCGCTATTTAATTGGACGCTATTGAATGTTTGGTTTAAAATTGTTTGCCAACCCGAACCAAAATTATATTCTACCTGCCCATAAGAACCAGTTAATATTTTGCCAGTAAATAAATAAACGCCGCCGCCTATTATATTAGCTGACGTGATTATTGGCACTAAAAAAATACCTGTTGTTCTAACTTCATAATATTTTAGAATATTACCATCTAAATCCATCTCGCAAATTATGCTCCCTACTAATACAGTAGCAGACACCCAATTTCCATTTATATCATTTTGCCCAATGATAACGGGTAAACCACCAACAAGACTATAAAGGGTAAATCCAATAGTGTCTTCGTCGCACATATAAAACTCATAATTACTAGGGTCTAAAATACAAACCCCTGGTATTAGATAATTACAATCTTTACAAGGCTTGACAGCAATTTCTTTACAGCACGTTTCGTCAACAAATAATTCATTCAATAACATTTTTAAAGTTACGTTTGCAAAGCAATCGTTAACGACATACTCCACGCTCGTTTCAACACTTTTTATATTTACTGAATTATCTAAAACTAATTGATTTTGACGCATCGGATACCAGTAGTTAATAGTATCGTGAAGCCTTATACCTTGCAAGGCATCTACTATAAACTCTGGTAATTTATAACAGATTAAACTTACATTTTTTTGAAGTTTTTGAAATGTCGTATTAAAATTACTGTTACCATCTTCCTCGCCTTCTTCTTTAAATGGGTACTCTGGTCTGGTTAAAACAGCGTCTTCTAAGTAAAGTCTATTTTTGTATTGTGCGCAAAAAAATGAATTATCTTTATAAAAAATATCGTCAAAGTCGCAACTATTGTACCACTCTAAAATAAAATAAGGACTGCTATTAGGTTCAAAATTTATTACGGTTATAATTTCACTAAAAAAAAGTTGGTTATTTTCATCTCTAATTATAGAGTAATAACATCCTACTGGTATAGGCGTTGCAAGCTCTTCGCCGCAATAAACTATATAATCTTTTGTTTGAGCAGCAAATAAATTTAACAAGCTTTTATCTAAAATTATATCTGTGCTTTGGATTGCAAAATCTTTTACAAACTGAACACTTTTTACGCATAAAGAATCGTTTATTCCATTGTTTAAAAATGATAGGCAAAAATTAGATGATGTGGCAGTAAAAGTTATTTCAACAACGCCACCTGCTAAGGTAGAGGATAACAGCGTTACGTTTCCGTTTTTTACTAAAAAAGTAAAATCAGGTTGCGATACGGCTAAAGATTTTGAATAATCAATAACCACAGTGTAAGTTTGACCGGGTATTAAATTATTATAACATAAATTTGAATCAGCCCATCCCTGCGATGTGTCAGCACAAACGCCTGTGTCGCAACTTTGATTTAAACTCCAAGCCCCCGAGTTTGTCCAATTATTAAAATTTTTGCTTTGTCCTAAATTTAAAATTGGCTCGTTAGTGTCATTGCAACAAGGTCTTAATATCCAATTTTTTATTGCATAGCCGCTTGAAGCGCGGCTAAATTGAAAAGGTATTAAATGTTTTCGGTCAGTAATTAATTTAAAATCACAAACACTTTTACAATCTATATCAAATCGATGCTGTTGAAAATATTTACTATACCATCTAAATGGAGAAATCAAACTACTAACCATGTTTCAAACTCATTTTAATTATTCCTGTTTTTAAATTCTCTTCGGCTTCATCCAAAATTCCGTTACCCAATTCAGTTTTATAAAGCTGGACTAATGGGTCGAAAATATCAGTGCAACATATTTTTATAATAATATCT
>Ga0209181_10007662_pt1 | contig 14732 bp, 12 predicted proteins | sample MAT05_FD_187208 | JGI IMG/M metagenome (GOLD analysis project Ga0209181, IMG submission 187208) | Freshwater microbial communities from Lake Fryxell liftoff mats and glacier meltwater in Antarctica - MAT-05 (SPAdes) (version 2) | ecosystem: Environmental > Aquatic > Freshwater > Ice > Liftoff... | reverse complement strand
ATTTCATTCTAGGTTTAGGCGACAATTTTAGTTGGTTTCAACCATCAGATGCTAAATTTTCTGAAGTCTGAAATGGCTCATTCTTGTAGATCCACAAAATATGAAATTTAGAATGAAACAGCCCTGGATGATGGGGATACATGCGTGTTCTCCATCTCCTGTCCATTTTGTTGATGCTAGTTTTCCATACTGCGCTCCTACAACTTGTAACCGCATGAGCTGGTTTTCATGCAGCCGATCGCAGATTTCGGGTAGGAACATATTGAAGACGACACTTGCCGTGCCATGATCGCCGTTGTGACTGGCTTGCCACATCGCGGCACTACAGCTTTGAGCGGTTTGTTCGCTTTTCTCGCGCAGTTTCTCGCCTAGGCTTTTCGCCCATTGCACGGCGGCGCGTAAGGTCTTCTTACGTGATTCCCGATCGCTGGATAGCTTCATTGCTTCACAAATCTTGCTGGTATATTCATCGCGGCGGGCGATCGCTCTTTGATAGAGGCGATCGCATTACATGACAAGTAGTTCACAAAATATCAAAAAGAAAGGCGATCGCACTTTTCTTACAAATAAGCGATCAACTAATCGCCCCTAACCTCATCACATCTAAAATGAGTATTAGCTAATTCTCTTTAGATGTGAAATTAGCGTGTCGGTCGTCCAGCATGGACAACCACAGCCAAGAAAATCATTGTCTTGTGTCCAGATTGCTGTATTTAAATGTATTGCCAGAGCTACGGTATGCCAATCATCGGGATCTCTAGGTATCCGTTCTTTAGCTTCAATCTCTAAATAACTATATTTAACTTGAGGAACGTTGATAGTACAGGTTTCTAGTAGTTGAAAAGCTGCTTGGGTTAAATCTGCTCCTGCTTCTCTACTCAATTTGCCTGTAGTTACCATGTGACTTATCCGCTTCTGGATTTCGTAATTAGTCTCTTCTAAAACCTTGTCGGCGGCGTATATGCTCAGTTGTCGGTTACGCAATAGTTCGCGTCCGCGTTGACGGAGTAATTCGGCAATTAGGATGTTTGCGTCAATAATCAATATCATCATGATTCTTGATTGACAAATGCTTCTACTAATTCATTTTCTGTCATGCCAGTTTCTAATAGAACTTTCTCAACTGTGCGATCAAGAGAATCTATGACGCTATTATCAATATTGCTTCGGGTAACTCTTTGGGATTCGGCGATTTCTTGACCTAGCGATTTCCATAATTTGATTTTATGTTCAATATTGAGGGTGGTGACAGCTTCGGCTAGTAGTTCAAAGGGGATGTTAATTTGGGCGATCGCAGTTGTCATAACATTTTTACCTGTATGGTACTTTTTCCTTAGACCAATTGATTGTAGATTTTACTCGACATTTTGGGGTTTGAGTCGGATGGGGGAAAGTGGCGATCGCGTTTCACAATCTAAAAAACTCACCGATCACCAACCAATTTAATTACAAGAGCGACCGCCTCTTCACCATTCTCATCAAAAAGCGATCGCCACATCTCTCAATCTCTAACAAAAAAGGTGATCGCTGGATAGCTTCATCGCTTCGCGAATCTTGCTGATATATTCATCGCGGCGGGCGATCGCTCTTTGATAGAGGCGATCTCTTTGCTTGACAAATAGTTCGCGAAATTCTAACAGCGTTCGCTTGTGCAGATCTACGGGTTGCCAAAAAGCAAAACTAAGGTACATTCCAAATCAAAACCTAAATCTGGAATAACATAGACAAAATTATAAACACAATCTAAAGTATTTATCAAACAACTACTATGTTTCGTCAAATATGGCTAAATACGAAAGCCAACGTAAAATCGGGGATAACTGGGTAATTATAGCTCTGCATCTCAGCATTGATCATGCGAAAAAAGTGTTAGTTGAGAAATATCCAGATCAGGAAGTTCGTATAACTGATAGTCGCACTCAAGAAGTAGTATTTCCTACACGGGAAATAGTTGTCAAAGACCAAACTAGCAAAAAAAATAGAGATAGTACTTCTGAAAAAGAATTTAAAGAAGCCTTAAAAAAATGCTCTACAGCTTCAATAAGGGCTTACGACACAAGTTTAGTCTACTACACCAGAGTTTCACAAATACTTGAAAAACTTGAAAAGAATTTAGATGAGATTGCCCCCCAATTATTAGCCGATAAGGACGCAGCTAAATACTCTTTCGGAGAAACGGTTAGACAAATAACTACTGGAATAAACGATCAAGTTACAAGAGAACTAGGCGACCTGAAAAGATATCTCGACAAACAGAAAGAACATCTGAAAGATTTTACTGTTGTATTATTTGGAAAAACAAAAGCAGGTAAAAGTACAATTCGGGAGGCATTTACTCGTGGTGATGGTGATACAATTGGAAAAGGAGCGCAACGAACGACTCAAGACGTTAAAGAATATAAATGGCAGGGTCTACGTTTAATCGATACTCCTGGGATAGAAGCTTATAAAGGAGAAGAAGATAAACGTAAAGCAATGGAAATTACCCGTGAAGCTGATATGGTGATTTTTCTTGTTAGCGATGACTCAATTCAGCCTAAAGAATTTGAAGCTATGGCTTGGTTAAAACAAATCAATAAATACTTCTTCATTCTTTTAAATGTCAAAGAAAAACTTGATAGCAAGAGAAGAATTGAGAGATTTATTAAAACACCTGAGAAAATCTTTGATGCTAAAAGATTACAAGAACACGAACAACGTATCAAAGAAAATATTACCAACATTTTTGAAGTGGAAAAAGTCGATATTGTTTATATTCATGCACTTGCAGCATTTTTGAGTAGCCAAAATGAATACTTGGACTATTCAGATGAACTTTGGAATTTAAGTCGTGTTGAGAAAGCTTACAATTTAATTACCCAAGAGATTGTCAAGACAGGCTACCAGAAGAGAGTACTAACAATTTGTAATGGAGTTGTCAATTTTATTGACGATATTATCAGGTCGCTCTATACACATCAAAAATCACTTGAAGCACAAGTAAAATTTATGAATGATGAAGTACCAACTCTAGAAAAGGAACTTCAAAAAATATCTAAAAAAGGGAATCAAAGGATTGAAAGGAAATGCAAAGAAAGATTTAACAAAATTAGAGGATGGATTCCTAGATTTGTTGATGATTATTTGGGTAAAGATGGCGCTCAATTTGAATATCAAAAGAGAATAAATAAAGAAACTGAAGACATTCAAAAAGAAATGAAAGGATTATTTCAAGAACTAGTCAATGAAGTAAAAGAGGCGTTAAAAGAATTTGAGAAAGAGTATATGTATGACATGGGAACAATCAAAATTGATTCTCCTGAAATTAATAATTTTCAGAAAGATTATACTGATGACACTTTAAAGTATGTCAGTATGGGTTTGGGGGCAACTTCTGCTATTGCAGTGGGAATAGCCGCTTTTGCAGGAGCAAATTTCTGGAATCCTATTGGCTGGGTCGCAGGCATAGCATCTGTTGTAGTTGGTATCTTTGGCTGGCTATTTGGTAGCGGTAATGATGAGCGTAGAGCTTGGCAAAGGCAAAAACAAGAAGCAAAAGATTTACTATATATAAAACTACATACATCAGAAAATGAAATCGTTAAGTCTTATCAAGATTTACTGCAAAAGTATATTACTTCAAGACAAAATGAGGAGATAAAACGAATTAAGACTTATATAAACCAATTGTCTAAAATTTCTAACGAGTTGTATATCTTTGGTATACAACCACTGAAAGAACAAAGTGCTAAGCAAATTTCAGTCAGAGATCTTATGGCTAGATAGAATCAAGTTAAACTGATAAATTTTTATAAACATCAGCAATTACTATAAAGGAGATACAAATGTCTAAACTTCAATTCAAAGAAAAAGCTCAAAAAGTTGATGGTCTTTGTCAAGAAATCATCAAAATACTTGAATCGTATCAAGATGATAAAATCAAAGCTCTTTTAGTTGACTTCCAAAAATTTTTCAAAGATTATCAATTACAAACAAAGCTAACTATTGCCTTCATAGGTCAATATAATGCTGGTAAATCTACCTTAATCAAGGCTTTAACGGGAGATCCGACAGTCAAGATTAGTGCTGATGTATGTACAGACTTTATAACAGAATACCCTTGGCATGATGTATTACTGGTTGACACACCAGGAATTTATGCAGGAAAAACAGAGCATGACGAAATCACTCTAGATAGAATCTCTAGATGTGATTTGCTCGTTTTTATGGTTTCTAATGAACTATTCAATCCTCAAGGTGGAGAATTTTTTAAGAAAGTCTGTGAAATGCAACGAGTAGGACAGATGCTTCTTGTGGTTAATAAAATGAGTAGAGGTGGTGATCCCAAATATTTAATCAAGTCAATCTTAGAAGTCATAGAACCGTATCATCCTAATGATTTTTATACTTGTTTCATTGATGCAAACTCTTATTTAGATGCCCAATTAGAGCAAGACCAAGAAGAAAAAGAATTTCTAATTAATGATTCTAAATTTGATACTTTTTTAAGTTCGTTAGAGGAGCTAATTAATAGAAATAAGCTTTCTGCAAAGCTTGCAACGCCTCTACATCGAGCCGTTGATACACTTGATCAGGCACGAAATCTACTGAGTACTGATGATCCTACTACTCGCAATCTGCTAGAGTTACTCCGCAGGAAAGTTTTAAAATTTAAAGCTTCTCAAACTAGGTTTCAGAATGACTACCAATCAAGATTAAATGATTTTGAACACGAAGTTATCATGTTGGGGGATACAGTTGCCAGTAAAGTTGATGGTCAACACACTGAAGATGATATCAATAATGAAATCCATAAAGCTGAACAACAAATAGAGGTATTGTCACGCAACACGACCCAAAGAATTCAATCGGATTTAGAAGAACAACTTCAAAACCTACAAACTGAACTGGAAGAACTCATGCAATCTCCACTGGGTAGATCTCTCACTGAGGAGATCGCAATTCCATCATCAGGAGTCCCTAAAGGTAATAACTATGGAGTTAATTTCAGCACAGAAATATCTGAATTTTTAAAAAATTCTCCTGATTTACTCAAAAGTGTAGGTGTAGTTGCTTCAGGTGTGTCTAGAGACTTGGTGTACAATATTGGTAAGTTTATAGGTATTAAATTTAAGCCTTGGGGAGCTATAAATGGAGCAAAATTTATTAATAGATTAGGTGCTGTGATAGGGGCTGTTGGAGTCGTTGTTGATGTATTTATGACAATTCAAGAGAAAGAAGAAAAAGTCCGTATTGAACAACAACTAAGAGAAGACAGATCCAATATTAGAGAATCTTTTAGAAATCTAGCTTCTGGAATCAAATTAGATTACGAGTCAAGGATCAAACAGCAAGTTATTAATGGATTTTACTTCCACGAGATTCAAGCAGTGGAAGATCAGCAAAACGGTCTAAGAAGAACTGATACAAAAAAGGCTGAAGCTCAAGTATTGATCACAGCTAAACTTCAAGAAAGCAAAATCGAAATCGGAAATCTTTCTCAAAGTACGGATTGACAGTTAGAGCAATTCCTTCTTCATGTTCCAGTCTGGTGCGACTTGCCGATGCTTCGGAAATTAAAGCATTGTAATTCTTGGCGATGCCCTTTGCCCATTCTGTATGGGCGGGTGTATGGCTGTCTTTGGGGAAGATATGATCGAAGCGGTTGTAATTGCGATCGCCTATCAGACTATGTTCTTGATAAATCTGGTTGGCTTGCTCTACCATCCAACCAACGGGGTCTTGAGTATTGGTTTTGATGCCTTCAGTGCCAATGTAAGCATAGGTGCTGTCTTTCCCTTTAATCCATTCTACATCTTTGTATTTGGCGACTTTTTGACAGAATTTATATTCGTTTTCATCGACTTTTCTGGCGCTTTTAGGGGTGTCTACGGCTCGTTGCAAGTTCACGGCTGCTAGACTTTCAAGGTTCCAAATCAATCTTTCGGTTTTAGCTAAGCCTACTTCTACGGCGCTGGCTCGTTCAGGTTCGGGCAGTTTCGGTATTTGGGTGGCAATCTGGCTAATTTCAGTGATTTGCTCTCGCCATTGATCGTCGAGGATGCGAAAGGGCTTTTTGATATCTCGATCTTCCGCAATCACCTTTTGAAAATGCTTGCCAATGTCCTGCAAGTAGTCTGACTTTTCTGATGCAGGAATGTACTGAGTCTCCCACCGTAATGCTTCTAGCCTCATACCAAGATTGGCTAATCTTCCTGTAGGATTATCGGCGGCATTCACTGCCGCACTGGCAAGGTTCGCAAATCCATGTTCGACATCGCGGGAGATTTTCTTTTCTTTTTCTACTTGAATTGGTTTCTTTTCTGGTAGATTCTTGTTGATGATCTCTGCAATCAGGGTTGGGTACTGCTCAATCTCTCTTTTACTTTGAGCTTGCTGTGCGGGAGTTAGTTCACTGGGAATGATCCCTACGCGATCGCCGTCAAAGTCGATGACCAGTCGTTTCGCATCGTTGGGATTTAGATAACAGACTCCTCACTGCATATAGGCTTCGGGGTCTGCTGCTCTGAGGGCGGTCAGGTTATTCGTAAATACGTCAAAGTTGGCGGCATTGGCGACGGGACTGCGATAGATGGCAACTTCGGCTCCATCGGGCAGTCCTGTAAAACTGACTTCTCCTTCTTGCAGTTGAATGTGGGGTTGGGCGATCGCGCTGGGGACGTAAACTCCACCTGTGGCTACTTCTTGCCATTCGCTTTGCAGGAATTCTCGCAAGCGTTTGGCGATGTCTTCCATTTCTAATACTTGGCAATGTCCACCGTCGATCAGGTCGGCTTTGAGGATGTCGTACAGCCAATCTTTGTATTCTTCATTTACTGATGGGATGTCTGACTGTTTAAAATTATTTGCTTTTGTGTTTTCTTGAATGCTCAAACCTAGTTCTAATGCTAGTTCTGGCTCAATGATTTGATTAATGTTATCGCGTTCTCCTGTTTCTTCTTTTCTTTGTTGTTGTCGCTTTTCGTGGCGTTCAATATACAATTGCGCGAGCTTGCGTGGGTCAGATTGGGCTTCGGCTAGGCGTTCGGCTTTGACTTTCAGCTTTGGCAGTACGTCTGCTTGGACTCCTTCTGGAAAAAAGACTAATGCTTGGGTTCCCAGTTTTTGTTCGGTAAATTTAGCGTCTTCTTTTCTTGACCAGAATAGGTTGACTTCATGCAGTCCTGTAGTGGTGGTTTTGTTGTCGCCTTTGATGCTCGATTTGGCGACGATTGCATCTACTTCTAATGCTTGGCATAGGATGCTACTGCGACTAGTTCCTTTGAAAATACCTTGCCATTCTGGCACTCCTGCCCGAAATTGAAATGGACGGTCTGGTTCGGCTTCTAGTTGGGTGGCTAGGGTTGGGGAGATCAGGCTATAGCAGTCTCCTAGTTTGCTGGCGATCTGACCCATTGCTTTGTCGCTGATGGTAATGCCATTGCTCAGGTTGATTGGCTGCTGCCCCCAGTCGGCTGAGTATGTTCCTGTTGCGGGATCTTTACTAAGAGTTTCATCATCAATGATCAGAATTCTGGCGGTTTCTTTGTAGATCGATGTCTTGGCTTCGGATACGGGCAAGCTTCCATAGGCGACAGCATCGCTATGATTGGTGAAGCGAGTTTACCTAGACGAGTTGGGCGCGATCGAACCGACGGTAGAGCTAGACATAGTAAAGCTCGTAGTTACGCCCGAAGTCCGAGTAGAGCAAGTCAATTTACTGACGCAACAAGCCCGCGACCAGTTTAGCGATCTTGCGGTCAAGCAGAAAGTTATAGAATTGATTCAGACCATATTGGTTTACAAATTTACCCAGCTAAGTCGTCAGGAGATCGAAGCCATGTTTGGATTAGATGAAATAAAGCAAACGCGCTATTTTCGCGAAGTTGCTGAGGATTTCAAGCAAGAAGGCATACTTGAGGGAAAACTTGAGGGCATACTTGAGGGAAAACTTGAGGGCATACTTGAGGGAAAACTTGAAGGAAAACTTGAAACTGTATCTTTGTTGCTAAGGTTGGGTTTGAGTGTCGAGCAAATCGCCCAAGAGTTGGGTTTAGACATAGAAATCGTGCGGCAAACTGCCCAGACTGACCAGTCAGATCGGAATTAGGTTGCATAATTATGAATATGAAGAGTTTTGCTCAGACAGATCATTCCAAATCCACTGATGTTGATTCATTCGATCGAACTCAACAAACTCAACCAGATAATCAGATTGAATTATTTCCGATTGTCGGAATTGGTGCATCGGCGGGAGGATTAGAAGCATTTACCCAATTATTGAGCAATTTACCGATCGATACGGGTATGGGATTTGTGCTGGTGCAGCATTTAGATCCTAATCACAAAAGCTTGTTGACTGAGATTCTCTCAAAGACGACCCAGATGCCAGTCAGTGAGGTGAAAGATGGCATGGTAGTAGAACCCAACCATGTCTATGTGATTCCACCCAACACGACGATGATGCTCTCGCAAGGCGGACTTCGCCTCACCCCCCGCGCAAAAAATCGTAGACCTAGTATGAGCGTTGATGGGTTTTTTAATTCATTAGCAGCCGATCGAGGTGCGAAGTCGATCGGGGTGGTTTTGTCAGGTGGAGATGGGGACGGCTCGAAAGGATTAGAGGCGATCAAGTCGGCAGGTGGGATCACATTTGCCCAATCGGAAAATACTGCCCAAGTCAGCAGTATGCCGACTACCGCGATCTCCACAGGTGATGTCGATTTTATTCTGCCGCCCGAAGAGATCGCCAAAAAACTCGCAGACATTAGCCGCCATCCCTATGTCACTAGCCTGAACTCGATTGTTCGATCGGAACAGTCGTCGGACGACTGTTCCGATGCGCTCTCGACAATTTTTAGCCTACTACAAACAACCGCAAGAATCGATTTTACGCACTACAAGCACACCACAATTAAGCGGCGGATCTTTAGGCGGATGGCATTGTATCGACTAGAGCAGCTAGAGGACTATGTGCGCTATCTCCACGAAAATCCTGCCGAAGTTCAAGCGTTATACCAAGAGATTTTGATTAACGTCACCAGTTTTTTTCGAGATCCAGATGTCTTTGAAACCCTAAAACGCGAAGTCTTTCCCGCAATTCTCCACGATCGATCGCCAGATTTACCCATCCGCATTTGGGTGGCAGGCTGCTCCACGGGCGAAGAAGCTTACTCGATCGCGATTTGTCTGCTAGAGTTCTTTACCCATCAGCCCCGCAAGCCCCAAATCCAGATATTTGCCACTGATATTAGCGAAAGAGCGATCGAAAAAGCTCGCCTCGGAATTTATCAGCAAAGTCAGGTGAGCGATATCTCGCCCGAACGACTTCAGCGTTTTTTCACCCAAGTCGAGGGGGGGTATCAAATCAATAAAGTCATACGTGAGTTCTGTATTTTTGCCCGCCAAAACCTGATCGGCGATCCGCCTTTTTCACGATTGGACTTGATTAGCTGTCGGAATGTTTTGATTTACTTTGGGTCAGCTTTGCAAAAGAAAGTGTTGCCGATATTTCATTACGGATTGAACCCCACGGGCTTTTTACTGTTGGGCGCATCTGAAACCGTGGGAGGACTTTCCGATCTGTTTACGGTGTTCGATCGAAAATTCAAGATTTATACAAAACGTCCATCTGCTGGGAGGTTGAGCACGGAGCTAATCGCTAGCAGTTCACCAATAGTAAGCGCCAATCTTCAATCGATCGTAGTTGACAAAGACCAAAATGAGACAGAACTCCACAAAGCTGCGGATCGGATTGTATTGAACCAATACGCTCCCGTCGGGGTTGTGATCGATGCTCAATTAGAGATTTTGCAATTTCGGGGGCAAACGGGTGCGTATTTAGAGCCATCACCAGGACGAGCCAGCCTCAACCTCCTGAATATGGCAAAAGCAGGATTGCGACTGGAACTACAAGCGGCCATTAACGAGGCAAAGCAGACAAGTCAAGCGACTAGAAAAGAGGAAATCCCACTCAGCGATCGCGATCGAGACGTTACTAATTCGCTAGTTCGGACTCGTCAGGTGGCGATCGATGTGATTCCGTTTAAATCGAGTGGAGCAGATCGAGATTACTTTCTGATTTTATTTGAAACTATGCCTGTTTTACCATCTGAAGAAGAACTACCCAGTCGATCGAATCAGTCTAAACGCAAGAAACAAAGCAGCGAACAGCAGGAAAATCAGCGACTCCAACAAGACCTAGATACCACCAAAATCTATCTTCAGTCGATCATTGAAGAGCAGCAAACCACGAATGAAGATCTGCGCGCCGCCAACGAGGAGGTTTTATCTAGCAACGAAGAACTTCAAAGTACAAATGAGGAACTGCAAACTGCTAAAGAAGAGATTCAAACCTCGAATGAAGAATTGAGTACGATTAATGACGAACTGTACCGACGTAACTCCGAAGCAACTAATCTCGGCAACGATTTCCAGAATTTGCTCAGTAGTATCAATATTCCGATTCTGATGCTAGAAGGAGATCTGCGGATTCGCCGTTTTACGCCCACTGCTGTTCATCTGTTTAACTTGATTCCAACTGATATCGGTCGCCCGCTCAGTGATATCAAACACAATCTGATTATTGACAACTTAGAGCAACAGATTTTAGAAGTGATCGAGACGCTTAACCTCAAAACGCTGGAAATTCAGGATCGAGACGGTCACTGGTACGACTTGCGGATTCGCCCCTATCGCACGCTTGACAATCGGATTGATGGCGCGGTAGTGGTGCTGGTGGAAATTGATGCGCTCAAGCACAGTGCCGACCAAATCGTGGAAGCGCGAGACTATGCCGAGGCAATCGTCCAGACGGTGCGCGAATCGCTGGTGGTGTTAAATGAAGATCTTCAAGTGGTGACGGCAACCCAAATGTTTTATTCCACCTTTCAGGTGTCGCCGAGCGAGACGGAGCAATGCCAGATCTTCGCTCTAGGGAATGGGCAATGGAATATTTCCAAGTTGAGATCGCTACTCGAAGACCTCCTAACTCACAGCATCCAAGTCCAAGATTTCACCGTCGTCCATAACTTTGCCAATATTGGGGAAAAGACGATGCTGCTCAATGCCCGCAAAATGCCACCACTTGAAGGTAAACAGATGATTTTATTATCGATCGAAGACATCAGCGATCGCGCTCAGCCAGCACCCAAACAAACTTAATTTTTTTGAGCCATCATAGAGCTAGGAGAGTGAATAGAATGATATCTAAATTTTTGACATCATATAATTTTCACAATTTAATTTAACCCCCAAGTTTGAAATGGATATATCTTTGCAAATCGAGGCGGTTTACCGACGGGCATTGCTACTGCGGCAATATGCCACTGAATCCCCTGCACATCCAAATTCGATCGACAAAGCCCTCAAAGAACTTTACTTTGTGCTAGAAGAGCTACAGACTTCGGAAGAAGAACTGCACCATCAGAATCAAGCCCTAATTACGACTCAACACATAGCTGAACTAGAGCGTCAGCGTTACCAAACATTATTTGACCTAGCCCCAGATGGATATCTGGTCACCGATCTGCAAGGGAAAATTTACCAAGCAAATCGGGTCGCAGCTCAATTATTTGCAATCCCCCTCGAATATTTAATCAACAAACCATTAGTGGTGTTTATTCATGAACTCGATCGACATCTTTTTCAAACTCGACTGGTCAATCTAGAACAGATCCAAGACTGGGAAATCGATCTCAATCCCCGCAACGGCGTGGTAACTTCCTTGTCGATCGCTGTCACCCAGATTCAAGATCCAGATCGCAAAGGAAATATGCTGCTTTGGTCGCTCCATGACATCACGCTCCGCCGCCAAATGGCACAGCAGTTGCAATCTGCCCACGATCGATTAGAAAAACGAGTAGAAGAACGCACGGCTGAGTTATCACAAACAAATGTGCGATTACAACAAGAAATGGATGAACGCCAGCAGGCCGAACAGAAAATTCGCGAACAAGCAGCACTAATTGATATCGCCACTGACGCAATTTTTGTGCAGGATTTAGACCATCGTATTTTGTTCTGGAACAAAGGAGCCGAGCGGTTGTACGGTTGGTCGGCAATTGATATCTTGGGGAAAAAAGTCGATCGACTGCTTTACCCAGATCCTTCAACTCAAATCACAACCTGCTTTAATCTCACGATCGAGCGAGGTTCCTGGCAAGACGAATTAGAGCAAGTCACCCAAGCTGGTAAGACGATAATCGTGGCAAGTCGTTGGACATTGGTGCGTGAAAAATCTGGACAACCTCAATCAATTCTGGTGGTGAATACCGATATCACCGAGAAGAAACAGCGCGAGGCGCAATTTTATCGCGCTCAACGGATGGAAAGTCTGGGAACGATGGCAAGCAGCATCGCTCACGATCTTAACAACGTGTTTACGCCGATCGTGGGGCTAGCTTCAATGCAGTTACATAGTCCACAAGATCTAAACGAAAACTCGAACGAATATTGGGAAATGGTCAAACTCAGTGCCGAACATGGCATAGATCTAGTTCAACAAATCCTGACGTTTGCACGGGGCACAGAAGGAAAACGGACACCATTGCAAATAGAATATCTACTGCAAGAAATTGTTCGATCGATCGAACAGACACTTCCAAAACAGATCGAAATTCGCCTAGATCTCCCATCTCAACTATTGTGGTTAATTTTGGCAAATTCGACCCAAATTTATCAGATCATTATGAACCTTTGTGTGAATGCGCGTGATGCGATCGACGATGCAGGCATAATCACACTTTCTGCGGAAAATCGCTACATCGATCGAACCCATGCCCAGAGACACCTAGATGCCGAAGCTGGTAATTATCTTGTAATCTCGATCGCCGACACAGGCAGTGGCATTCCAGATCTGCTGCTCGAACAGATCTTCGAGCCGTTCTTTACCACCAAAGAGCCTGGGAAGGGAACAGGATTAGGGCTTTCTACCACTTTTAATATTGCCAAGAATCACGGTGGCTTTGTCGAGGTGGAGAGTGAGAGTGGCAAAGGCACTCAATTTCAGGTATATTTACCCTCGATCGAAGAATCAGACTAGGTACGCAGTTGTGAGGCAGCATTGTAGATCTTCTCATTCGCCTTCACAGATTTAACCAAATCGACGATCGGGTTAGGATAGTCTACGCCTAGCTTTACGCCATATCTGCTTTGTTCAACTGCGATTAACTTCGCTGGTTCATGCACTTTAGATGCAGGCAGAGAGGCAAGTTCAGGCAGCCAGTGCTTCACATACTCGCCTTCAGGATCGTAGTCGTGAGCTTGCTTGAGAATATTGAAGTAGCGAAAACCTCTGGCATCATTCCCCACCCCTGCACTATAGTTCCAATTTCCCCAATTACTTGCGACATCATAATCAATTAGCAATGATTCAAACCATTCTGCTCCCATTTTCCAGTTGATGCCCAGATTTTTAGTTAAGAAACTGGCAACGTTCTGTCTGCCACGATTTGACATAAACCCTGTGGCCGCGAGTTCTCTCATATTGGCATCAATTAGCGGAAATCCCGTTTCCCCTGCTTGCCAGAGCGCAAATCTTTCCCAATCATTTTTCCAGTCGATCGATAGACCGCGTAATCCCGACTGACGGAACATTCGATCGCCATGTTTTGCCATAATCAGGCGAAAATAATCCCGCCATAATAGCTCAAAGATCATCCAATAGGTAGAGTCATTGGCGATCCGCTCATGTTCGTATTGCTTGACCTGCTCGTAGATGTAGCGCGGACTGAGACATCCCAAAGCCAGCCAAGGAGAAAATTTGGAGGAGTTGTCCGCCCCTAACATACCGTTTCGAGTTTCTTTATAGCTTTTGAGTCGATCGATCTGCCAAAAATAATGCTTCAGCCTGTCGATCGCTGCTGTCTCACCACCTTTAAATTCCAACACGGCGCGTCGATCGAATTCAGGTGCAGTCAATCCCAAATCCTCCAATTGTGGCAATTCTCCCACGTCAATATTTGGCAGAGGTGGGAGTTGTTGAGGCGGCGGAAATGTCGGATTAACTATTGATGACTGCTCTACTTGTTTACGAAAGTTAGTGAAAAGTTCGGGTAAATTTGCCACTTCAAACGGTAAATCATCAGGATGGTAAAGCGTAGCTCCCCAACAAAAATGACACTTCACACCTAACTGAACCAGCTTAGCTTGGAGTGCAGCTTCAACTTTTAGTTCTTCGGAAGCAACTTCTTGATGATAGTAAACTGCCGAGACATCTAGCTCCTGAGCAATTTGAGCGATAACTTGTTCGGGCAATCCCTGACGGATCACCAGATTGGAGCCAATCGATCGAAGGTTTTGACGTAAGTTTGCCACACTCTCCAACAAAAACTGCGTCCGAAAAGCCCCTGTTTTGGGAAAGCCAAACGAAGTTTGCCCAAACTGCCTCGGATCGAAACAGTAAAGCGGGATGATCTGTAACCCCGACTCAATTGCCTTGTTCAGAGCTTCGTGATCGTGCAGCCTCAAGTCATTGCGAAACCAAATAATGATGTGTCTATTTATGCTTACTCTCATAGTTCGATCGAAGACTCTTAGATTGATTTCCAAAACATAGAAACCCGCGCCATCTTTACGGAACAGCGCGGGAGAGTATGTCACTCGATCGATTTACCAACTAGCCAATTACCAACTAGCCAATTACCAATTACCAATTACCAATTACCAATTACCAATTACCAATTACCAATTACCAATTACCAATTACCAATTACCAATTACCAATTACCAATTACCAATTACCAATTAACCGA
>Ga0209181_10007659_pt1 | contig 14736 bp, 13 predicted proteins | sample MAT05_FD_187208 | JGI IMG/M metagenome (GOLD analysis project Ga0209181, IMG submission 187208) | Freshwater microbial communities from Lake Fryxell liftoff mats and glacier meltwater in Antarctica - MAT-05 (SPAdes) (version 2) | ecosystem: Environmental > Aquatic > Freshwater > Ice > Liftoff... | reverse complement strand
GCGCGCGCAGTGGCTGGACCTGACGCGGCTGCAGCCGCAGGTGGCGCAGACGCTCGACCGCCTTGTCATCCACCTGCTCAGCCAGCGTGTCACGCACCTGACGCGGGTCGTGCAGGCCCTGCAGTGAAGTGATTGTCCGGCCCGCCCGGGCTGGGCGGCGGCGGTGCACGCCGCCATCGTCCAGGAAGAAGGTAGTCATGCGGTTTCTCTAGGAGCCTGTCGGACTTGGGGCGTCGATAGCGAGAGTCGGCCCCAGCGAGGGCAGTTCTTGCCGGATTTGCAGCCCCATAGCCCAGCTATGGGGCAAAAAGACGGTGAGAAATGGACCGCTGCGGTCGATTCGCAGCCGACGCTCCCCAAGCCCGACCGGCGCCTAGCGAAAAGAGCGCTGGACTGCGGTTCCTGGATTCAATCTAGAAACCGCAGTTGACCGCTTGCCACCGCTGGATAAGCCGCGTGGATGCTGGCGTTCTTTGCCACGACGCAGTTCACCTGTGGGGTGAGAGCGCTACGCACCCGATCAAGCCGCGCTGCACCACGCTGGCAGTGTCGCGAATCCGCGCGATGCCACAGGGCTTCGCTGTGGTTCGCGCCTTGCCATCGCAGAGCGCATCCGCTCGCTCGGCCACCCGGCGCCCGGCAGTTACGCGCAGTTCACGGCGCTGACCTCCATTGCCGACGCGCCCGCGACGCCGCCCAAGGCATTGGAGATGGTGCGCATCCTGGTTGAGGGCCACGAAGCCGTGGCGCGCAACGCGCGGGCCATCTTTCCGCTGGTGGACGCCGCCAGCGACGAGCCCACCGCCGACCTGTTGACGCAGCGCCTGACCGTGCACGAGCAAACCGCCTGGATGCTGCGTTCGCAACTGGAAGACTGAGGAAGACCCGGCTGACGGCGGGCATGCCTGGATAGTCACGGGTCCAGTCCCCTCGTCTTCAACCCGCTATATCTGCCGTCAATCAAGAGCAGGTACGCCGCCGCCGCACTGCGGACGTCGCGCAACGATTGCAGACTTCAAGTCAGGGTGCTCCGAAGCGGCCGGTCGGGGGCACCTGCTCCTGGCCGATACCGGGTTTACCCGGAAGTCTCCATAAGCTGACCCCGACCGGCCGAGTGGGCGCATCGAAAGTCAGCTCTCTGGCTCGACTTCGAACTCACACTGACGGCCAGAAGGAGACAGTCGAGCTTGTGCCCGAGAACCCGCATTCGAGGGCGTCAAGCCAATGGCCGGCTTTAGCCAAACCGGCGCCGGGCGGCGCAATGCCTCCTGGGCGAAAGTACAGCAAAAGCCGCCAAATGCGCCGTTCCGGCCCAAATCGCCACGATTGAACCCGGCATCAAGTCGCACAGTCCTCCACAGTTTCTGGATGTCGTGGGCCAGGCGCAGCCGGCTAGATGCGTTTAAGCGCCTGGCGATGACGCTGAAGTCGCACTTCGATGCCGTCTTGCGAGGCATGCTCGATCACCGCAGCAATGCCTTCGTTGAGGCCATGAACTGCCTAATGCAGCAAGCCAAGCGTGCGGCTCGGGGCTTCAGAACCGCGGCCAAATTCATCGCTATAGCCTTTTGCGGCTGAGCAAACTCACTCACCTGCCGGCATCACCATTCGTGCCCGCCTCGCAGATGGCCGCAGGCATCACTCGACATCGGATGTGAAGTCAAGTTCCACACGGAAAGGCATAGAGCCCCGAGCGGGGGCGCGTCTGTGGTCAGCCTAAAGCCTGTACTCAACCCCGTCTCGAGCTAAGAAGCACCGGGGTAACTTGCAAGGGAGGTATCGCCAAAGAATTTGATAATGCAAACGCGTTAGCATCAACACTTGAGCGAAACGGACTCCAGCAGAACGAGGCACCAGTCCTGGCCAGAACCGAATGACCAACCGTCACAACACATCAGCGGAGGCCGCAGCGGAACCAGGCACCTTGCCCGCGAGAGCGGAAGTGCTACTACCCGTCGTGCTCCATCGCGCCGTGTGGTTGGCACTTCAATGCCGGGTTGCTGTGCTTGCAGGTGCTGGAGCTGATGGCGATGACAGGCGCGCTCTGCCTGTTCAACAGTGAGATCGCAGGGTTCGGGTACAACCTGCTACGCGGACCTGCAAGGCATTTCGAACCGTACAGCGGAGCGCCTCTGGCCGCTGCGGGCTATGCGAACTACAGCGTGGCCGCCAGTGCAACCCAGCAGGGGACAACGGTGCACCAGGGGCGCGAGTTCAGGCGGCTCAATGCTCTGTCGATGGTGGCCAGTTGCCTCGCCAATCGTGCTGCCGGCCGTCAGTTCCTTGATCATGTGATGGAAGCGTCGCCCCACTGGAATGTTGGCAGCGCCAGTGCGACAGCCCGATGGCAACGCCTTACGGGTGCGGTAGCGATCGCGGCCGTGCTTGGTTTGGTGTTCCCTCTGCTCGGCGGCTTGATTTTGATGGCGCTCGCGATCGACCGTCTTTGGCCGCGGCGCTCGCGTCAGCGTTTGGGCTTATCAGTTCTATGTCTACCCACTGTTTTTCGAACTGGAGCCACCCGTGATCTCCCATCCTTACCGCCCCTTTCGCTTTGTTTTCAGCCCCATCACCTTGGCCGTACTGCTGTCACTGGCCAGTGACCGGGCCGCGGCGCAAAGCGCAGAGCCCGCCGCGCAGCAGCTCGAACGCGTCACCGTCACCGCCACGCGGCGCGAGACCTCGCTGCTGCAGACACCCGTGAGCGTGACAGCAGTGACAGGCGCCGAACTCGAAGCCTCTGGCACGCGCGACGTGATCGACGCGCTGGGCCGGGTGCCCGGCCTGTCTGTCGAGACGGCCAGGCCTGGCTACAGCAAGTTCACGCTGCGCGGAAGTCAATGCCGGGGGCCCTACGGCTGGCGCCAGGGTGCGGCAACGGCCACCTACCTCGACGACATTCCTTTGACCACGCGCACCAACTTCTGGTTCTCGGCACCCGACCTCAACCTCTACGACCTGGAGCGGCTGGAGGGCCTACGCGGACCCCAGGGCACGCTGTTCGGCGCCAGCGCCCTGGGCGGCGCAGTGCGCGCCATCACGCCCGCCCCCGACACGCGCGACTTCTTCGGCCGCGCCAGCGTGGAAGGCGGCAAGACGAGCGGGTCCGGTGGGGTCAACGGTGCCGTGCGCGCTGCCGTCAACGTACCGCTCCAGGCAGACACCTTGGGCCTGCGCATCAGCGCCGAACGCGCACGGGATGCGGGCTTCCTGGACGCCATCAAGTCACGCACGCAGGACGTGGCAGCGACCGCTGCCACGCAGCCGCGCAGCCGCGCATCCGCGACTACAACGACCTCACACGCGACACGCTGCGCCTGGCGCTGGCCTTCACGCCTGACCGCAGCCTCACCATCACCCCGGCGCTGTACGCGCAGCGCAGCCGCGGCGGCGGCCAGTCCAATGGCCGGCTGAATGTCTTGGGCGACGCCACGATCTTCGCCTTCAACCCGGCGTTTGAGGCGTCGGGCGAACCTTACGAGCGCCTGTCGGACCGCCTCACGCCGGCTTCGTTGAAGGTCGAGAAGAAACTACCCTGGTTCGGCGGCAGCACCTTCACGAGCTTAACCGGACTGCAGCAGCGCAGTGCAGCGCAGCGCGACGATGTCAACGCCTATAACGGCAATTGGGTCGAAGGTTATGGCTTCGACGACAGCTACAACGCGTCGCTGGAACCCAGTTTCGCCGATTTCACCACCCGCATTCGCCAGCTGACGCAAGAGTTCCGCTTGCAGTCAGAAGGCACGGGCCCCTGGCAGTTCGTCAGTGGCCTGTTCTACAACCGGCTTCGCCAGCACGACGGCATCCTGTATGACTTCCGCGGTTCGCAGCAGGCACTGCTGGATGCCAATGGCCTGAGCGGCACCATCACCTTCGACGGTAAAGACGGTTTTCGGGAAACGCAGACTGCGCTGTTCGGCGATCTGAACTATGCGCTCACGCCGTTGTGGAAGCTTTCGGCAGGGCTGCGCTGGACGCATTATTCGCAGACGCTGGATCGCTTCTCCCGCTCACCCGCCTTTGGTGACGACGTGGGCAGCGGCGACCGGCTCAGTGCGTCGGCCCGCAAGGTGACACCGCGCCTGAGCCTTTCCTACCAACCGCAAGACGACTTCCTGGCCTATGCGTTAGTGTCCGAGGGTTTCCGCACCGGGGGCGGCAACCCGGCAGACATCCCGATCGCCGGCCGCTGCCCCGACCGGGCTTCGCTGCCCGGTAAACCTAGCCAGTTCAAGCCCGATTCGGCCTGGAACTTCGAACTCGGCATGAAGACCGCGCTCCTCGAGAAGCGTGTCAATCTCAGCGCGGCCCTGTTCCAGCTGGATTGGAAAGACATCCAGACCGCCGTGACCTACAACTGCTCGGACAACACCACCATCAACTGGACCGGCAACGCCGGCCGCGCCACCGTGCGCGGGCTGGAACTGGAAGCGGCTGCGGTGGTGGGTGCTGGCTGGCGCATCACAGGCTCTGCCGCTTACACCGACGCCAAGTTCAGCGAAGACGCCCCCGAGGCCAACATCTTGAGCGGGGTGCGTTTGCCCTTCGTGCCGCGCGTCACCGCATCGCTGGGGGCGGACTGGCGTGGTGCAGCCTGGTTCGGCGCCTGGCGCCCCAGTGCGCGCGTGGACCACCGCTACGTCAGCCAACGCCTAGACTCGAACAACGGCCCGGCGGCGCTGGGAGAACGCGGCCTTGATCTGGCGGCCTACCAGTTGACCAACCTGCGCGTCGGCCTGAGCGACAGCCGATGGACCGTCTCGCTGTTCGTCAACAACGCACTGAACAAGGACGTGGCGCTTGAACGCGTCGCGGTATTCGTGCCCAGCGGCTTCGTGGCCGCGCAGGCAGACCGCGTGCGCGAAGAGTATGTCGTGCGGCCCCGCACTGTCGGCTTGACGCTCGAGACCCGGTTCTAATGCCAGCCGCCATGATCGAGGCCACAAATCTGAGCAAGTCATTTGGCGCCAACAAGGCGTTGGATGCCATGGACCTGCATGTCGGCGCCGGCGAGGTGTACGCCCTGCTGGGTGCCAACGGCGCCGGCAAGACCACCACCATCAGCTTGTTGCTGGGCTTCCTGCGCGCCGATGCAGGCCAGGTGCGGGTGGCCGGCATTGACCCTGCGGACGACCCCGAGCAGGCGCGCGCCGTCACGGCCTACATCCCCGAACAGGTGTCGCTGTACCCCAGTTTCAGCGGCCTGGAGAACCTGGCTTACTTCGCCGCACTGGCCGGCAAGAAGCTCAATGACGCGGAGGGCCGCGCCTTGCTGCAACGGGCCGGCTTGGCTGAAGAGGCCGCTGAGCGCCGGCTGGGCGATTACTCCAAGGGCATGCGCCAGAAAGTGGGCATTGCCATCGCCCTGGCCAAGGAGGCACGCGTGCTGGTGTTGGACGAGCCCATGTCGGGCCTGGACCCCCAGGCCGCCAACGAGTTCTGCACGCTGGTGCGCCAGGTGGCCGATGCCGGCAGCGCAGTCTTGATGGCCACGCACGACATCTTTCGTGCGCGCCAGTTGGCCGACCGCATCGGTATCCTGCGCGGCGGCCAAAAGCGCGCCGAGTTACGCGCGGCCGACATCGACGCTGCCGGGCTGCAGGCCGTGTATCTGCAGCACATGGGGGTGTGATGGCAGCGCCCAGCGAACTGCAGCTGGTGCTGCACAAGGAATGGCGCAGCCTAGCGCGGGACGGCCGGCTGCGCGTGCTGGCTGTCGCCCTGGTGGCACTGCTGCTGGCCGCTCTGGCCAGCGGCTGGATCACCGCCCAGCGCTGGCAGGCCGACGTGGCAGCCGCCAGCGCGCAAGACCGCGCGGCCTGGCTGGCGCAGGGCGCGCGCAACCCGCACAACGCGGCCCACTTCGGGCAGGTGGCCTTCAAACCCGCGGGTGTGCTGGCCTTCTTCGACCCCGGCATCAGCGCCACGGTCGGCAGCGGCGTGCTGATGGAGGCGCACAACCAGAACCCCGCCATGCTGCGCGCGGCGGAACACGGCGGCGGCCGTCTCGGCGGCTTGCCTGCAGCGTGGTTGCTGCAATTGGGGCTGCCGCTGCTGGTGGTGGTGGCGGGCTACGCCATGTGGGCGGGCGAGCGTGAATCGGGCACCCTTCGCTTGCAGCTGGTGCAGGGTGGGCGCTGGTGGCCATTGCTGGTGGGCAAGGCCCTGGCCCTAGTTGCGGTGACTGCGGCCATCGGCCTGCCCCTGGCCCTGGGCATGTTCTGGGCCAGCGGCGGCGGTGTGCGGGCCGCACTGGCGCTGCTGGCCTATGCGGTTTATGCGTTGGTGTGGGTGGGCCTGACGCTGGCTGTCTCGGCCTGGGCGGCCCAGGCGCGCACGGCGCTGGCGATGTTGCTGGCCCTGTGGCTGGCCAGCACCCTGGTGCTGCCGCGGGTGATGGCCGACGTGGCGGAGCGGGCCCACCCTAGCCCGTCGGCACAGGTTTTCTGGGCCGACGTGCGCAAGGCGCAAAGAGAAGGCATCGACGGCCACAACGCTTCAGACGCGCGTGCCAAGACACTGCTGCAGGCCACCTTGCAGCGCTACGGGGTGACTGATGAAGCCGCGCTGCCCATCAGCTTCACCGGTATTGCCATGCAGGCGGGCGAGGAGTACGGCAACCAGGTCTTCGACCGCTATTACGGTGCGCTGTGGGACACCTATGCCGCACAGGACTGGGTGCGCCTGGGTGCGTCCTTGCTTTCGCCGCTGCCGGCTTTGCAGGCCTTGTCGCAGGCCGCAGCAGGCACCGATTGGCAACACCACCGTCACTTCGTCGATGCGGCCGAGGCCCACAGGCGGGCACTGCAACGCTTTCTGAACGACGACTTCGCAGCGAATGCGAAGGGCAGTGACTTCGACTACCGCGCCGACCCGGCGCTGTGGTCGCGGGCACCGGCCTGGCACTACGACCGGCCGAAGCTGGGCGCCCCTGCGTCGCCCGTGTTGCCGGCAGCAAGTGTGCTGGCGATGTGGCTGGCTGTGGTCACGGTGATGGCGCTTGTCGCTGCCCGGCGCCTGGTACGGGAGGGCGGGCGGTGACCTGGCGGCATGAAGTGCGGATGCTGTGGCGCGACCGCGCAGCCTGCGTGGTGTTGCTCATGTGGTGTGCCGCGCTGCTGTACGCGCTGGCCACCGGTTGGCAAGTGGCCGAGCAAACACGGGTTGAAGCCGCCAACTTCGAGAAGGCGGCCCTGGTCCGCACCGAAGCGCAACGCGCCAAAGTGGCACAGGCTGAGCTGAGCGGTACCGTCACCGATCGTTTCGCAGGCTTCCCGTCCACTTTGCGCGCGCCGGCGGTGCTGCCGGTGTCGCCGCTGGCGCTGCTGACCGTTGGCGAGATGGACCTTCAACCGCACACGGCAACGGTTTCGCTGTTCACCCCCGCCGGTGCTGCGGCCAAGGGGCAGGAATTGCAGAGCCCGGTGAGCTTGGCCATCGGCCGCTTCGACCTGGGTTTTGCCGTCGTCATGCTGATGCCGCTGGTGCTGCTGGCGCGCGGCCACAACCAACTGGCCGAAGACCGCGAGCAGCAACGGCTGCCCCTGTTGGCAGCGCAAACCGATGTGCGCCACTTGTTATGGCGACGCCTTGCCTGGCGCGGTGGGGCGGTGGTGCTGCCGCTGCTGATCGTGACCGGCACCGCTGCATGGGTACAAACCGGCGGGGCTTCTACCTTGTCAGTCTGGTCTGCCTGGCTGGCTTGGACCCTCCCAGTCTTGGCCTGGGCGCTGTTCTGGCTGGCCTTGTGTGGCGCCGTGGGTGGCCGCGTGGCGAGTACCGGTACGGCCGCTGCGGTGCTGGTGTCCTGCTGGCTGCTCCTCGTCTTGCTGCTGCCGGCGGCGCTGGGTGCGCTGGTGCAGACCGTGTCGCCACCGCCTTCGCCCCTGCTCGCGACCTCGGCCTTACGCGCGGCGGAAGTGCAAGCTGACCGCGACCGCGAGCGCATCTTCGGCCGCTACATCAGTGACCATCCCGAGCTGAAGATCAGCACGGTGCAGGACGACATGGCCTGGACCCGCAACTATTATGCGCAGATGCAGTTTGTCGAAAGCCAGTTGCAGCCCGTGCGTACCCAGGCCGCAGCAGCCGCTCAGGCGCATGGTGAGTGGAAGTCAGCCCTGATCTGGGCCTCCCCCGCGCAGGTCGTAGAGCTGGCGCTGCAGCTTGCTGCGGGCACCAACGCGGCGCGCTACGAGGCGTTTGCGGCGCAACGGGCCGAATTCAAGAAGACCTGGGACGCGCCCCTGGTGGCGCCGCTGCTGGCGGGGCAGACGGTCAGTGCTGCTGGCTTCAAGACGCTGCCGCGTTTTGTGTTCAGTGAACCGGTGGCGCCGGTCGGATATGCGGCAGCGGCTTATGTCCTGATGCTTGCCGCCGCATTGCTCCTGTTTCTGCGTCTTGTGGATAGAGAAAGTCATGCCAAGCCGCGGTTTCGCGCAGTTTGATTCGCTGGTACTGGCTGCAGTTGAAATCAAACTGTGCCAATTGGTTCGACAGGCTTTGAAACATTACCTTTTTATGGCTGCCACATCCGCCTCTCGGTGGCAAGAAAGCAGCGCATTGCCGACCCGGTCTGTGCATCAGTTAGCCACAGCATGTTCCACCGACACACCTCGCGGCGTTGCCCGAGCACCTTTCAAAGGTTGCGGTGACGATGTCCGCGCGTGGGGCGCAGGGCTTGTCCGCGAGCCAGCTGCAACCCCGGGCGCGCGCTGCAAGGTCAGTAACGCTGCCTCGGCCTTGGCAGCGCGAAGCATCTGGCAGTGGCGAGAAGCCCGGCCTGGCTGTTGCGAACGGCAGCCTTTGCCGGACTGCTGTCGTTCGAGTTGGACTGCCAGGCAGCCGACTTTCGGGTGAACCCGGTATCGGTCAAGAGCGGGTGCTGATGAACAGCGGCTGCACGGCTACCCGACGACGCATTTACTCGCCGGCAGGCCCGAACTGGGTCATCGCCGGTCTTCCAAGGCGAGCGTACCGAGCGCCAGCAACGTGGCTCGAATGCGCCGCGCAGTCGACTGCATTGAAGATCTCCGTACGCCATCGACAGCCGTCAGACTGCCATACCAATGAATCGGGTGAAGATATCAACCTAGAAGAAATGATGGTCGAGCGCGGAGCTGAGCCCTCAGGTCCGCACCGTGGCCGCTGCAGCCAGCAGTCTGGCCTGCTGCGCTACCTTTCCGATCGTGCCTTCCCTGCGAGTGAGAGTGGTTCGGCTTGCGATGTAGTCAATGAGCTGAAGGCAGTTCTCTTCGTTCTCGAGCGAGATGCTGTGCCGCTCGCTCAGCGGTGACGGCACATCGGCGAAAGTCGCACCGCGGATCAGCACCGGGAAGGTCGGCACGTCGCGCCCCCACGACGCGCCAAGTTCACACAGCACATAGTTCGACTCCGTGGTGTCTGGGCTCAACACGCCGATGACGAGTTCAGCGCCGGCGATTTCCTTACGCAGCAGCTCTGACGTGCGCTCGCCCGGTGTCAACATGTACGGCTGGACCGAGGTGCACCGGATGTCGGTGCTCTCCACATGGAAGGCCTGCTCGAGCAGTGCGGTCAGCGCCGAGACGATCGGCTCGTCCTTGTGCCGATGGCTGATGAAGACTCGCGGCACCAGCCTGATGTTGTCTTTGATGGCCTTGCACAATTCCTTCGTGAGCGTATCCAGATCGTTCGGGTCGTTCAACCGGAAACAGTAGATGTCGCTGATGAACGCGGGGATCGCGATCTCACGGACGAGTACCGGCAGCAGGATCATCCCGCGCACGTGTTCCAGCACCCTGGCAGCACCGATCTCGCCCAGCACGTTGCGCGAAGCGAGCGCGTCTTCGGTCACTATGACGATGAGCACCTCGGCGCAGGCCAACGCCTGCGAATACTTTGCCCGCCAGTTACCGACAACGGCGGTCCCTGCGGGAATCCGGGTCCGATGCCCCTGGTCTGACATGCGGGCCTGGACTGCCCGAGCTAGCTCGAGATCGGCCCAGGCGTGAGAGACGAAGATGGCAGCCATGTTCAGAAGAGTATGCCGCTCATCCAGGAGCGATGTCCACCACACAGGGCGGCGTAGCACCGCCATGGCGGCGATGTTCACCTCGCCACCGTGGATCGGCGGCCGAGCCTGCCTGCCGCAAGCGGTGGGGCGCCAACCAGCAGTCCGCGTTGGATTGACATGGCCCGCCCAGCCCGAGTACGGTCGCCGCCGGTACGTGTCGTCGCCGGCAGCAGCGACGCACGGCGAAGATCGACGTTCAGTCCAGCCCAGATCGCGTCACAGGCCTGGCCCCATGCATGCATGGTTGGCCACCAACGCCCCAGCGGCATGGCCTTGACGCCTCCAGCTACGTCCATCGTGTGCAAGGCAAAGCCCACGTCGTGTGCCAGGCTTTCGAAGCGCAACGCTTCGGCCACGCAAAACACCACCAAGCTGCGCAGGCCGAACGCCTCGTCGCCATGCACTGTACCGCTGGCCAAGCTGCGCACCGCGTGCTCGAACTTCGGGGCGCTGACCGACATTTCACCGCGCACGCTGCCATAACGCTCCATCTCGGTGGCACTTACCAATGTCACGCTGGAGTTTGAAACGTTACGCAACGAGCTCTCGCCGACCATGGCCTTTAATGCGCTGGTCAACAATTTTGCCGGCTTCAACATCGAAGCGCTGCAGGTCAAGCTGACCGGTGGCGCGGTATTCCAGGCGCCTAACGGGACAGTCAGGCCCACCTTCGGCACAGTCGGCAGCACCAGCGTGACGCCGGACCTCGTTTCATGAACCTTGAGCGCAGGCGAAGGTTTTGCGATCAACTTTGGCAAGCCGCTGGCGCAAGGTGGCCAGACCGACTGGACTATCAACGTTTCGGCAGTTCAAGCCGGTTCCACTTTCGGCTTGACGGTGACTGCCGTGCCCGAACCAGAAGCTTACGCACTGATGCTGGCGGGTCTGGTTCTGGTGGGTGCAGTTGCACGTCGTCGTAAAGCTAAGCAAGCCTGATTCGGATCAAGTCATTTCAAGCGGCACCTGAAATATACCGAGCAGCAAATTGAGTCACCACGGCGGTCGCCCCCCAGGGCTGGATGACATCGAGGTCGAGACGAGATCCCGTGCCCAAGGTGCGCCGAACACGCGCCTCCCAGCCCGACGCTCGACTTGGCAGCATCATGGGCCCGCGCGGTCGTCGTCCCCATGCGATCGCCAAGCCCGCGGGCTCGCTCCGAAGCGTCGCTTGAACAGCCGCGAGAAGTGAGACAGGTCGCCGAATCCCCAGCGCATCGCCACCTCGAGCACTGAGCAGTCGCGGTTGGCCATAAGGTCGTCGGCGGCCCGCGCGAGGCGCTGCTCCCGAACACGGCCGCTCAGCCCACTGCTGTCGTCGTCCTCGAACAGCAAATAGAGGCTGCGGCGCGATACGCCGAAACGCGATGCGATGCTGTCTGGCCCCAACGCGGGGTCTGCCAAATTTGTATCGATGTGGCGCTCGATCGCCCGTCGCATCATCTGCCGCGCCGCCCCGCGGCTGCGTTCGCGCACCTCCGGCGTCGCCCGCAGTGCGACGGCGATCAGGTCGTGCAGGGCACTCTCGAGCGACAACGCCGCCGGCGCCGGCAGCAGTTCGCCGGCGTGCGCCAACGACACGGCGAACTCGGTCGCGATCGAGCCCAGGCTGCTCGTGCCGCTCACGCAGCGCGCTGTCGATGTGGTCGCGTCGTCCAAGCGTGCGATCAAGGCCGCGCGTGGGATCCGGAAAGACAGGACATCCCAATCGTCTCTGAAGTCGAGAAAGTAAGGCCGCGTGGTGTCCACGATCGAGAACTCACCCGCGCCTACCCGCGTCTCCCGACCGTCCTGGCGAACGATGCAGGTACCCCTGCGCTGGAAGTTGGCGAAATAAAAGCTGACCGGATTGCGACGGATTTCGTGATCGCGCCGGTTGATCGACTGCCGCTCGGACTTCACACGCGTGCGGGTGGTGGCACCCAGATCCATCAGGTCGACCCGGCCGCGGAACCCGGAAATACGGTGCTCGGTGACCGGATCGAGCGCCACGAACGCTTCGCAGCAGACTTCTCGCCAGAAGGCGAACTGTTCCTTCGGGGCGTGGGACTCGGTGTTCCAGCTTTGCACTTCAACCTCCAGGTTTGCTCAACTGTTCACAGCCATTCTGGACGGGCGGCGCGCGGTGGCGCAATACCCCTCTGCACAAATAGTCAAGTTCGACTGTGCGCCGCGCCAAGACGGCGGCCTGTCGGAAGTCGTAATCTGTTTGCTCCTCCCTTACGACAAGGAATCAGTCATGGCCATCGATTTCGAGCTCAGCGACGCGCAGCGTCAATTGCAGGCAGGCGCCCGCGCCTTTGCCACCCAGGTGCTTTCTTCGGTGGCAGAAACGATCCGAACGATCCCGAATACCGCAGAACGCTTCTACGCCACCCGGCCGTACTACGAAGAAATGGTCAAGGCGGGCTTCGTCAAGGCGCTGCTGCCCGTCGCCTATGGCGGAACCGCAATGTCCACTCTGGACTTCGCGTTGGCGGCCGAGGAGTTGGCCCGCGCCGACATCAACGTGCCGACCACACTGCTAGCGACCGGCCTGGGATTGCAGCCCATCCTGCGCTTCGGCACCGATGAGCAGAAGAATCGCTTCCTGCCCGACTTTGCAACGGATGGCTCCCGTCTGGCTGCATTCGCCTTCACCGAGGTCACCGGCGGGGCCAACTTCGACTGCCCGGACCCCAGCGCGGGCGTTCAGACCTTCGCCCGGTTGGATGGCGACTCTTGGGTGATCAATGGCCAAAAGCACTACACGACCAACGGTTCGGGCTGGAATGGCCGCGGCGCCCACTGCATCACCGTGGTTTGTCGGACCGATCCCACCCGCCCCCCGCAGGAATCGCTTGCGGTGATCGTTGTACCGGGCTCGACGCCCGGTGTCCGCGTGATCGACGTGCTCGACACTGTGGGTCATAGGGCAGTGAATTCGCCGCGTATTCATTTCGAGAACGTTCGGGTGCCTGTGGGCAACCTGCTCGGTCGCCCCGGCGACGGATTGGAAATCGTCGCAACTGCCTTTTCGTGGACCGCAGCACTGATCGGCGCTGCCTGCGTCGGTGTGATGCGGGCGGCCTTCGACTGCGCGCTCGCTTTCGCCAAGACCGACAAACGGTCGGGCACGGTGCCGGTGATCGAGCACCAGAACGTCGGGTTCATGCTGGCCGACATCAAGATGCGAATCGAAGCGGCCCGCTACCTGACCTGGAAGTCCTGCCATCACTTCGAGGCGACCGGTACCCGCAATCGCGAGCTCGCCATCATGACCAAAGTCTATGCATCCGAACTGTGCGTTCAGACGGTGTACGACAGCATGCGGCTGGTAGGCATCGACAGCTACACCGACATGTTTCCTCTGGCCGGGTTGATGCAGGATGCGCTTTGTTTTCCCCTGTACGACGGTGGCAACATGGGCGTGCGCCGACGCCAGTTGCACACGCTGTTCCGGCGCGCCGACTACGACGGGATGGCTGCCGCAGAGGGCCGATGAGGCATCCTGCGGGCGAAGTCGGCGTATGAAGAGCATCCCGCGGCCCTGCAGCGGTGCCACACCCGAAGTGTCACGACAAGGAGAAAGGGACCCTTTGAACATCGCAGGATGCCGCTTTGGGAAGCTAGGGAAATGACGCCCGAAAATTGGGAGTAAGTTTTTCGAACGGTATGTCGTCAGGCGCGCTGGAAAAGGCTCTCTCCGCAGCCCGGGGCGCCGGGCCGCGATCATGCAGTGTGTCGGCAGTAGCCGCGCGCCGCCGCCGGTGAGGCGCGCGCTGTTCCGAGCCGAGGTGCGTGAGGATCCGCTCGATCACCGCCGATTCGAGGTTGGCGATGATCGTCATGCGCCATCTGCGGAGCTACGGGAAGTGCTCGACGTCGATCGCAAAGACGCGCCTGCGCGACCAGGCCTACACAGACCGCCACACAGCCGCCGATGGCGGACACCCGCAAATGGCCGGGAGCGTGAATCCAAAACAGATCCAGGAACCTGACTTTCGACTTGAAGGCCCGGCCAGGCAAGGTCAGCTTACTGCGGACCTAGTGAAAACCCTGTCGGCCAAGTCCGGTCGCTCGATTGCGGCGAATCCCTTGTCTGCGACGACCTGTCTCAAAGTACAGCTGACATTGACGAACGCCGGCCCTCGGATACGACTTTTCCGAAGCAGCCGTTCGACGAGACCCCGCACCGATCCTCGGGCATGGCTGACTTGATGGTTGCGGACAGGCCCGCAACCAGCATGTCAAGATCGTTCAAGGCGCTTTCCGTTTGTCCGGCAGGCCCGCATTACCCTCAAGACGTCTCAGCCGGTCAGAGTCGAGGTCGCTGTGCAGGCCGGTGATCAGCCGGGCCCCGCGCTCGGCACTGACATAAGACCAGAGCCACTGCGTCATGACGATCAGCCGGTTGCGCAGGCTGACCAGGAAGTAAATGTGGGCGATGCCCCATAGCCACCACGCAAACCATCCCTTGAGCCGCAGGCGTCCGAACGCGATGACGGCAGTCTTGCGGCCAACCGTCGCGAGCAGGCCCTGGTCCCGGTAGTGGAAGGCTGGCGGCGCACCCTGGCCACTGAGGCGCGCCTGAATGGCTGCGGCCACGTAGGCGCCCTGCTGCTTTGCGACCGGGGCGATGCCAGGCAGTGACGCGCCGGCAGCGTCATGGGCGAGTGCCGTGTCGCCGATGACGAACACATCGT
>Ga0209181_10007658_pt1 | contig 14737 bp, 9 predicted proteins | sample MAT05_FD_187208 | JGI IMG/M metagenome (GOLD analysis project Ga0209181, IMG submission 187208) | Freshwater microbial communities from Lake Fryxell liftoff mats and glacier meltwater in Antarctica - MAT-05 (SPAdes) (version 2) | ecosystem: Environmental > Aquatic > Freshwater > Ice > Liftoff... | reverse complement strand
CACCACCAAACTTCGCCGACAGCACCGTCGTGATCGCCGCCGTCAACGTCGTCTTCCCGTGATCCACGTGTCCTATCGTCCCTACATTCACATGCGGCTTCGTCCGCTCAAACTTGCTCTTGGCCATGATTACCTACCCGAAAAAGAACCAAACCGGATCACCGTGCGAAGCGCGCCTACCCGCGGCGCTCGACACCCGAAACTGATGGTGCCCATGATGTGGATTGAACACATGACCTCTCCCTTACCAAGGGAGTGCTCTGCCACTGAGCTACATGGGCCTTTCTACCGCAACTACCTTTCAGACCGCGCCGCGTTGCCTCCGTTGGAGCGGGTGAAGGGAATCGAACCCTCGTCGTAAGCTTGGAAGGCTTCTGCTCTACCATTGAGCTACACCCGCAAACTACGCCACCTTCACGTGCCGCAAAAGTCGGCGAGAAAGCGCGCTGGTGGTGGGGGCTGGATTCGAACCAGCGTACTCGTTAGAGGGCAGATTTACAGTCTGCTGCCATTAACCACTCGGCCACCCCACCGAAGCGAACCTCAAATTATCGTGGATTTCTGACCTGGGGTCAAGCTTTCCGCGGTTCTTGGCAGATCTTCGGACACGCGGACGACTCACAACCGAATCAACGACTTGACGAGCACCATGCAGGCCCACCCTGCCAAGTTACGCCTCGACGGCGTTGCGGAACAACAACGGGCGCTTCAGCGGATTTCACCCGAAAACCCGATGCGGAGCCGATGTTACGTCCCCCTGGCCCTAAAATCGGTCCATGAACGCGCTTTCAATTCTCAATCGGGTTTTCGGCTTCCCGGCGTTTCGGGATCGGCAAGCCGACATCATCGAACATGTTGTCGATGGTGGCGACGCCCTTGTTCTGATGCCAACCGGAGGCGGAAAATCTCTTTGTTATCAAGTACCTGCCTTGATGCGGGCGGGCTGCGCGGTGGTGGTGTCGCCGCTGATCGCCTTGATGCAGGATCAGGTGGCGGCCTTGACCGAGGCGGGCGTCGACGCGGCGGCGCTCAACTCCTCACTTGGCAGCGCGGCAGCCGCTGCGGTCGAGCGCAGATTCGCCGCCGGGTCGCTGAGCTTGCTCTATGTGGCGCCCGAACGCCTGATGACACCGCGCTTTTTGGCCTTGCTCGAGCGTTCGCAGATCGCTCTTTTCGCCATCGATGAAGCGCATTGCGTTTCGCAGTGGGGACACGATTTTCGCCCCGAATACATCGAGTTGTCGATACTGCACGAACGCTTTCCCGCGATACCGCGCATCGCCCTTACCGCCACGGCGGACCAGATTACCCAGCGCGAAATCATCGCGCGCTTGAAGCTTGAGGACGCACGTGTCTTCATTTCGAGCTTTGATCGTCCGAACATCCAGTACACGGTGGTTGAAAAGCAGGCCCCGCGCGAACAACTGCTCGATTTCATCGAAAACCGGCATGCCGGGCATTCCGGCATCGTTTATTGCCTTTCCCGGAAGAAGGTCGAGGAAACCGCGACCTGGCTTGCCGCACGCGGCATCGATGCGCTTCCCTATCACGCCGGCCTTGACGCCGCAGTGCGCGCAAGCCACCAAACCCGGTTTGTCAACGGCGAAGGCATGGTGATGACCGCCACCGTTGCCTTCGGCATGGGCATCGACAAGCCGGACGTTCGCTTTGTTGCACATCTCGACCTGCCCAAGAGCATCGAGGCCTACTATCAGGAAACCGGTCGCGCTGGGCGCGATGGGCAGCCGGCGGATGCCTGGATGGCCTACGGCCTGGCCGACGTAGTTCAGCAGCGCCGCATGATCGAAGAGTCGGAGGCCGACGACGCATTCAAGCGGGTGTCGCGCGTCAAACTCGATGCGCTGGTCGGTCTTGCGGAAAGCGCCGGATGCCGGCGCGTACGCCTGCTCACTTATTTTGACGAAGCCAGTGAGCCATGCGGCAATTGCGACAATTGCCTTGCTCCACCCACCGTGGTGGACGCGACCGAAGCCGCGCAAAAGGCCCTGTCGGCGGTGTTTCGCACCGGCCAGCGCTTCGGGGCCGTGCACCTGATCGACATTCTGCGCGGCAAGACGACCGACCGCGTTCGCCAATTCGGACATGACGCGCTCAAGACCTTCGGCGTTGGCGCCGACTGGAGTGAATCCCAGTGGCGCTCTCTGTTCCGGCACTTGGTCGCCAGCGGGCATTTGGTGGTCGACACCGAAGCCTACGGCGCGTTCAAGCTCAGCGCCACCGCGCGCGCGGTGCTCAAGGGGGAAACGCAGGTCGCATTGCGCGAGCAAGCCCCTGGGACGCAACCGAAGCGGCGCCGCACAAAGTCTGGCGCGACTGCGCAAAACACTCGCCCAGCGGATACGGGCAGCGCCGGTTTGCTTGCCAAATTGCGCGCCTGGCGCCTTGCCACCGCCCAACAGCATGGCGTTCCCGCGTTCGTGATCTTTCACGACAGTACCTTGGCCGAGATCGCGCACAGAATCCCGCGCAGTTTCGATGAACTCGGCGAAATACCGGGCATTGGGGCCAAAAAACTCGAACGCTACGGAAGCGAACTGCTGGAGTTGGCGCGCTGACGAATCCGAACAGCGTTCCTTGGAGACTTAGGTGTAGGTTGCGGCGGCCAGTGCAAAGCGTGACCTGTCGCGCAACATCCGGCTCACGAATTTTTGGACGACCAGCCTACTCGTTCAGAATTTAAGGGTTTTCCCGCAAGAAACGACTAAGCGACTGCTCGCGTATTGCGCACTCGCACATAACCGGCCAAAATCCCGTCCGACGCATCGCTACAAACAAAACATACCCTTTGGCGACTTCAGTCGAACCAGGGAGTCCGGAGGCAGTCATGCTTGTTACTCGATTCCACAGCGCAGGGTTTGCACCACAGACGACGAGCGGTGCCGGCCTTGCACGCGGCGATACGGTGCCGGTAATGTTCTGGGACGGTGTGGCGCGCCGCGGCAATCAGGTGGCGTTGCGCCAAAAGGATTTCGGCATCTGGAAGCCGATGTCCTGGACCGCGATCGGCGAGATCGTGCGCGAAGTGGCGATGGGCCTCGCGGCCCTGGGCTACCAGCCCGGCGAAGTCGCTTCAGTGTTGTCCAACACCAACCGCGAGTGGGTCTATGCGGACCTGGGCGCGCTATCCGCAGGCGGCGTGGTCAACGGAATCTACCCGACCGACGCATCGACGCAAGTCAAATACCTGTGCGCCGACTCTTCCTCGGTTTACCTGTTTGTCGAAGACGAGGAGCAGCTTGACAAGGCCCTCGAGGTTCGCGCCGGTCTGCCACTGTTACGCAAGATCATCGTGTTCGATATGGAAGGCCTGCGCGAGCTGGATGATCCGCAGGTCATGAGTTTCGAGGCGCTGCGTAGCCTGGGACGCGCACATCACGCCGCGCATCCGGGCTTGCTCGAAGAACGGGTGAATGCGCGCAAGCCCGAGGATCTTGCGATCCTGGTGTACACCTCGGGCACGACCGGCAAGCCCAAGGGCGCGATGATCTCGCACCGGAACGTCATCCATACATGCCACGCCTACAACGACTTCGCGCCACAAAGCGATAGCGACGAGCGCATGGCTTTTCTGCCGCTTTGCCACATAGCGGAGCGCATGGGCGGCGAGTACTTTCCGCTGATGACCGGCAGCATCATCAATTTCGTCGAGAACCCGGACACCGTGCCTGAGAATGTGCGCGAAATCCAGCCCACCACGTTCACCGCCGTACCTCGGGTGTGGGAAAAGTTCTATTCGAGCGTGCTGATCCGCATTCGTGAATCGACCAAATCGCAGCAGGCCGCCTACGCCTGGGCAATTGGCGTCGGCTTGAAGCGTGCCAAGCTGATCGAGGAAGGCAAAGCGGTGCCAGCCGGGCTGGACATCGTGTTCAAACTGGCGCGTTTTCTCGTGCTCAACAATATCCGTCGCATGATCGGCGTGCACCGCGCGCGTTTCCTGCTGACCGGTGCGGCGCCGATCTCGCCGGATCTGGTGCGCTGGTATATGGCTTTGGGCCTCAACATGGTCGAAGTATGGGGCATGACCGAAAGCTGCGGTGCGGTCACCTCCAACCCGGTCGAGCGGATCAAGCCCGGCTCGATCGGCATCGCCACCCGCCATGCCGAGGTCAAGGTATCCGCGGAAGGCGAATTGCTGGTCAAGGGCGACAGCGTCTTCATGGGTTACCTGAATCTGCCCGAGAAAACCGCCGAGACCATCCGCGATGGTTGGCTGCATACGGGCGACGTCGGCCGTGTCGACAGCGACGGCTACTTCTACATTACCGACCGCATGAAAGACATCATCATCACCGCGGGCGGCAAGAACATCACCCCGTCCGAACTCGAAAACCAACTCAAGTTCAGCCCCTACATCACCGACACCGTGGTCATCGGCGACAAGCGTGCCTTTCTTTCATGCCTGGTGATGATTGACCATGAAAATGTCGAGCAATGGGCGCAGGAACACTCGATTCCGTTTTCCGACTACAAGAGCCTCACACGCCGGCCCGAAGTGGTCAACCTGATCGGCGAGGAAGTCGAGAAGGTCAACAAACTGTTTGCGCGCGTTGAACAGATCAAGCAGTTCCGCCTGATCGAAAACAAGCTGACTCCGGAAGACGAGGAACTCACCCCGACCATGAAGCTCAAGCGCAAATTGGTCGGCGAGAAGTATCGCGACCTGATCGAATCCATGTATTCCACCAAGGCCGCTTGACGGTCGATGCACGCATTTCAGCAGTTCACCCTTATTCACCCACCGGAGACATCATGAAAGCCAGATTGATTGCCACCGCCCTAGCGGCCGCTCTTGCCGCGAGCGGCGTGTTTGCACAAACCCAGGGCGTTACCAAGGACGAAATCCTGATCGGTACCATCCAGGACCTGTCCGGGCCGATCGCCGCCTTCGGCAAATCGGCGCGCAACGGCATGCAGTTGCGCGCCGACGAAATCAATGAGCAGGGTGGCGTCAACGGCCGCAAGATCAAGCTGATCACCGAAGACTCTGGCTACGATCCCAAAAAGGCGGTATTGGCGGCACAGAAACTGGCGCAACGCGACAAGATTTTCGTGACCGCGGGCAACATCGGCACGCCGATTGCCATGGCAACCATGCCGATCTTTTTCGAGAAGAACATCCCGCACCTGTTTCCTCTGACTGCGGCGCGCCAGATGTACGACCCCTTGCACAAGCTCAAGTACTCGTTTGCCGCCACTTACTATGACCAGGTGCGCTCCGGCATCAAGTACCTGACCAAAACCAAGGCTGACCGCAAGTGGTGCATCATCTACCAGGATGACGACTTCGGTGCCGAGGTACTCGCTGGCGCGGAAGCAGGTCTGAAAGAGCAGGGCAAGACCCTGACCGAGAAAACCAGCTACAAGCGCGGCTCAACCGATTTTTCATCGCAAGTGGCGCGCATGAAGGGTTCCAACTGCGACACCGTGGTGATGGGCACCATCATCCGTGAAACCGTAGGCACCCTGGCTGAAGCCAAAAAAACCGGCCTGAACGCCGATTTCATCGGCACCTCCGCCGCCTACACGCACCTGATCCACCGTCTCGGCGGCCCGGTTGCGAACGGCTTCATAGCCGCCCACACGGTCGCGCATCCTTACCTTGACGACGCTTCGCAGAATGTGCGTTTCTGGGCCACCAAGTACAAGACCAAGTTCAACGAGGATCCGGACGTATTTTCAGCGTATGGTTACGTGATCATGGACAACGTGATCGCGGCACTGGCCAAAACCGGCAAGAACCTGACCACCGACAACTTCATCAAGGCGCTTGATTCGCTGTCGACGCCGCCAGACATGTTCGGTGGCGATAGCATGACTTTCACGCCGACCAAGCATCTGGGCTCGAACAAATCGCGCCTGTCGCAGATCAAGGACGGCAAGTGGACCGTGATCACGCCATACGTCGAGCCCTGACCAAGCAGCTCGACGCAGTTAAAAAGCCCGCCGTGCGGCGGGTTTTTTATTGGCCGATCAACTGTCTTTACCCTCGCCCTTGGCCGGCGCCGCATGTCGCTCGTGCCCATGATGCTCGGCATGACGTTCCGCAGGCGCATGGCGGACGCGCTGCGGCAGCAATGATCCGAGGATCATGCCAACATTGGCAGCCACGAAACCCAGAATTTGCGCCGGCCAGATTTCACTCTGAATGAAAATTTCGCCGGTAAGCCAGACGCCCAACCCGGCGCCCATCGCGAAATAAGCGCCTTGCGTGCTGGCACGCTGCCAATACAGCCCGAAAACCAGTGGCACGAACGCGGTGACCAGCGTCACCCTGTAGGCGCTTTCGACCATCTGGAAAATCGTCAGTTTGCTGTTGAGCGCAACGAACAGCACGATCAGCGCGAATCCGACCAGCGAGGCGCGCATCACCAGCAGGAAGCGGCGGTCGGACATCTTCGGATAAAAGCCGCGAATGATGTTTTCCGAAAAAGTGACCGATGGCGCCAACAGCGTGGCCGAGGAACAACTCATGATCGCCGAAAGCAGGGCGCCGAAAAAAATCACCTGTGCGAAGACCGGCGTATGGGTGAGGATCAAGGTCGGCAGCACCAGTTGCGAATCGGTCTTGACCAGGTCGCCGAAGAGCTTCGGATCGACCATGGTTGCCGCGTAAGCGAGAAACATCGGCACAAAGGCGAAGGCGAAATAGATCGAGCCGCCGAGCACCGATCCGCGCACCGCCGTCTTCTCGTTCTTGGCCGAGGTGATGCGCTGGAACACGTCTTGCTGCGGAATTGAGCCCAGCATCATGGTCATCCATGCACCAACAAACGGCACCCACGCCGCGTAGCCGCCGGTGGGGAAGAACTGCAATTTGCCGGCTTCGCTCGCGTGGGTGATGACCGCGCCGGCGCCACCGGTCAGTCCGCTGATGAACCAGGCGATGAATAGAAGCCCGCACATCACCACCATCATCTGCACAAAATCCAGGAACGCCACCGCGAACATGCCGCCAAACGTGGTGTAGGTAAGCACGATCGCCGTGCCCAGCACCATGCCCCATTCGTTGCTGATGGCGCCGTTGGTGATGATGTTGAACACCAACCCCAAGGCCTTGATCTGTGCCGCCACCCAGCCAAGATAGGAAATCACGATGGCGATCGAAGTGATCACCTCGACGGTGCGCCCATAGCGAATGCGGTAATAGTCGCCGATGGTGAGCAAGCCCATGCGATACAGCTTGGGCGCGAAAAACAGTCCGGCCAGGATCAGGCACATCGAGGCCCCAAATGGGTCAGCCACCACACCTGACAAGCCGTCCTTGACGAAAGTGGCCGACACGCCCAGCACGGTTTCGGCACCAAACCAAGTGGCGAAAACGGTCGCGGTAACCACCGGCAGGGGCAGAGTGCGTCCGGCGACCGCGAAGTCCTTGACGCTGTGCACCCGGGTCGCTGCATACAAGCCGATACCGACTGAAACCAACAGGTAGAGTGTGACGAAACCGATAAGCATGGCGAGGTTCCAATGAGAGGACGACGGCCAGACGGAATGCTGTCGATTATAAAATCAGCACAAAGGCTTCGCCAGTAGGGATAGTACGCGTTGATAGTTGCTGCAAGGCGCAAGCGCAGCGCGGATTGCAGACTCTTCAGGCATGCAAAAGTCGGGCCGAAGAACAGCAGTTGCGCTGCCGGGCAGACCGTTCGCGCAGGCGGTGAATCCCTGAAAATAGCGCAATGTCAAAGCTGTCAATTGGCAGGCGTCCCTGGCGGCAGCGGCCTTTGCGCTTGCGGGCAAGGCCGCACGATTCGTGATCGTCGCGGCGCTACTTCAAAGTCGCGATAACCAGACAGCTTCAGCCAAGAGCAGGGCCACGAGGACAAATACCAGCACGGTCAGCGTGCGCACGCGGCGTCCTTGCCGTTCGACCGATTCCGCCAACCCGCGCAGCGCGGCCTCCTCCTTCCCTCCGTGCGCGGCACGCTCAAGCGCACGTGTCACCAAACGCGGCCATTGCGGCAACATTTTCGCGAACTGTGGGGCTTCGCGCCTGGCATTGGCCAGAAAACCTTCCCAGCCGATCTGCTTGAACATCCACTTTTCGAGATACGGCTTGGCGGTCTTCCACAAATCGAGTTCCGGGTCGAGCTGTCGCCCCAGACCTTCGATATTGAGCAGGGTCTTTTGCAGCAATACCAACTGCGGTTGGATCTCGACATTGAAGCGGCGCGAAGTCTGGAACAGGCGCAGCAGCACCTGACCCAGGGAGATTTCCTTCAAGGGACGGTCGAAGTGTGGCTCGCAGCAGGCGCGCACGGCGCCCTCCAGCGCCTCGATATTGGTGTCTCGCGGTGCCCAGCCCGATTCCACATGCAGCACCGCAACCCGGTGGTAGTCGCGGTTGAAAAACGCCAGAAAATTCTGTGCCAGGTAGTCCTTGTCGTACTCTGACAACGTGCCGACGATACCGAAATCGAGCGCGATGTAGCGACCCAGGGTTTCGGGAGCATCACTGACATAGATGTTGTCGGGATGCATGTCGGCGTGAAAGAACCCGTCGGAAAACACCTGCGAGAAAAAGATCTCGACACCATCGCGCGAAAGCTTCTGCAAATCGATCCCGGCGGCCTTCAGTCGATCGATCTGGCTGATCGGAATACCCTTCATGCGCTGCATGGTCATTACCGCGTTGGCGGTGTAGTCCCAGTGGATCTCGGGCACCATCAACAGGTTTCCGCGCGCGCTTTCCGGGGCGAAATTGCGTCGCAGCTGGCTGGCATTGGCGCCCTCGCGCACCAGATCGAGTTCGTCGTGCAGATACATGTCGAACTCGGCCACCACCTCGCGCGGCTTCAGGCGCTTGCCGTCGGCCCACAGGCGCTCAATGATGCTGGCGCCAACCCGCATCAGGTCGAGATCGCTTTCAATCGCCTTGAGGATGCCTGGCCGCAGCACCTTGACCGCAACCTCGCGACCGTCATGCAGCACCGCGAAATGCACCTGCGCAATCGAGGCCGAAGCCACCGGTTCGCGTTCGAAAGACTTGAACAAATCGGCCGGGCGCTGGTTGAATGAAAGCTCGATCTGCCGTTCTGCAAGCGCAGGATCGAAAGGCGGCACGCGATCCTGCAAATGCGCGAGTTCGTCGGCGATATCCGGCGGAAGAAGATCGCGTCGGGTCGAAAGCACCTGGCCGAACTTGACGAAAATCGGCCCCAGCGTTTCCAGCGCCTGACGCAGGCGCACGCCGCGCGGCGTTGTGAACGTGCGCCAGAAAAACAGAGTCAGATAGAGCGATTTCAGCGGTCCCGGCTTGGCCGCCGCCATGAAGAATTCGTCCAATCCGAAGCGGAACGCAATGGAAAGGATTTTCAGCAGACGGAAGGGACGCACGAAAAAACGCTCGAGACTGATGGCAAACGATGCCGGACTTTACCCGAATCGACCTGCAGCCGCGCTCGATGGCGCGGCGCTTGCCGCTTCATCGGACCTGGCCGATAATCGGCCCATGCGCATCATCTGCGTCGGCCATACCGCCTTCGACCGCGTTTTCATGGTCGAACGAATTGTTCCCCCGCCGGCCAAGATTGCGGCGCGCGATTACTTCGAACTCGGTGGGGGCATGGCCGCCAATGCAGCGGTGGCCATCGCCCATCTTGGCGCGAGCGCCGAGTTCTGGGGCCCGGCGGGCGAAGACGCCGTTGCCGACGCCATGGCAGAGGACTTTTTCAGACACGGCGTTGACGCAAGCTACATGCACCGCGTGCCTGGAGGTACCTCCTCACATTCCGCAATCCTGGTCGACGGCGCCGGTGAGCGCTTGATTGTCGGCATGCGCAGTGCAGTACTGGGCGACGATGGCAGATGGATGCCGCTGCATGCTTTGAAAGATGCGGCGGCGCTGCTTGCAGACGTGCGCTGGCCGCGCGGCTCGCTGCTGGCCCTTAAAGCGGCACGTGCCGCCGGCGTACGCACCATACTCGACGGCGACGCAGGAGAGCGCGATCATCTGCGCGCCCTGGTACGGCAAGTCGACTACGCGGTGTTCTCCGCGCCGGGTTTTGCGGCCTTTACAACCGCGTCATCGCTGCCAGGCCTGCAGGACGCACTTGCCCTGGGCGCGCGCGCCGCGCTGGTTACGCGTGGCGAACACGGCTGCGAGTGGATTACCGCAGACGCGCCGCATCAACTACGTCATACCCCCGCATTCAAGGTTAACGCGGTAGATACCACTGGCGCGGGAGACGCGTTTCACGGCGCCTTCACCGTGCGTATCGCGGAGAACGCGTCGGTCGAAGACGCTATCCGCTTTGCGGCTGCGGCAGCAGCACTCAAGGTGGGTCGCCAGGGGGCGCGCAGCATGCCTTCGCGCGCGGAGGTCACTGCACTGTTGCGGCTGCCGGCTTGAAGCAAGCGGGCGTTGCACCAGTGGCGACCTCCTGCTATAGGAATCACGCAGCGGCGCAAGCCGACCGTTGCCCGGTCAACGACCGCTGGCTGCCTTCTTTCGCGCTTCAAGCAACTCGATGTGCTTCTCCAGTCGAGCACACGCATCCCGCGCCGCCGCCACCTCGTCGGCGAACTGTTCCACCATGCGTTGCCGTACCAGCATCGGTTCCTCGTCAACCAGAAACGCGGCGCTGTTGCCGGCCAGGCGTTGCGCGGCGTCGCGCCCCCAGGCGCTGAAGGCGCGCGCGCCCTGCATGGCCCGATGGGCCGGCACATCGCCGATCAGCCGGCTCAAGTCTTCCTCGGCGTCCCAGCGCAGCTCGCGCATGAGCGTGCCCAGTGTTTGCGCAAACTCGGCGTCGCCCGTCAGGTGCACCGATTTCAGTGCGCGTTCGGGATCGACCAGCATCAGGGGTAGCTGCGCCAGACTTAGCTTGAAAGCAACGTCAGTCTTGCCGGGGTCGGGTATCGCTTCGACCTCCCCTGATGCGCTGACCAAAAGCGTGATCGCCAGTGGCATTGCGTCGACTCGAACGCTCTTGCCGGCATGCGCCATGAGCTTGTCGCGCGCCCAGCCGTGCTGGGACAGCAGGTGATTGATGATGGCGGGCAGGGGCTGCATGTGGAGCTTGATCCCGGTCAGGTTTGAACCAGCTTGCGGTGCTTCTGGATGCTCATCAGAATGCCGATACCCAGAAACAGGGTTACCAGCGCGGTGCCGCCGTAGCTTACCAGCGGCAGCGGCACACCCACCACCGGCAGGATGCCGCTGACCATACCCATGTTCACAAAGGCATAGGTAAAGAGAATCATGGTGATCGATCCCGCCAGTAGACGCGCGAAGTAGGTCGGCGCATTGGCTGCGATGATCAGGCCGCGGGCGATCAGGAAGCAATAGAGAAGTAACAACACGACGTTGCCGATCAAACCGAACTCTTCGGCATAGACGGCGAAAATGAAGTCTGTATGGCGCTCGGGAATGAACTCGAGATGGGTTTGCGTGCCTTTGAGCCAGCCCTTGCCGATGGTCCCGCCCGACCCCACCGCGATGGTCGACTGGATAGTGTGAAAGCCCTTGCCCAGCGGATCCGAGGAAGGGTCAAGCAGGGTGCAGACACGGTGCTTCTGGTACTCCTTGAATCCCGGCCACGGCACCTCCGCCTGGCAGATTCGATCCTCGAACACGACCACAGCGACCACCGCCACCACTGCCGCCAGGACGGCGGGCGCGATCAGCTTCCATGACAAGCCGGCGAAGAAAATCACGTACATGCCTGCAGCAAAGACCAGGAGGGCGGTGCCCAGATCGGGTTGCTTGGCGATCAGCCCGACCGGCACCGCCAACAACAAGGCCGCCAACAGGTAGTCGCGCGCGCGCACCATCACTTCGCGCTTGTGGAAATACCAGGCGATCATCAGCGGCACGGCGATTTTCATGATCTCCGAGGGCTGGATCGTGGTGAGCCCGAGATTGAGCCAACGCGTCGCACCTTTCTTGCGCACACCGAACAGAAACACCGCCAGCAGCAGGGCGACACCCACCAGATAAATCGGTACCGCCACGCGCATCAGGGTCTGCGGCGGCACCTGGGCCGCCACCCACATCACAAATAGCGCCACGCCGATATTGCGCAATTGGTCGTAAAAGCGTGCGGGCTGGTCGTAGGTGGCTGAAAACAGCACGATCAAGCCAACCGCCACCAACAGGCTGACGATGATCATCAGCGCCGCATCAAGCTGCCCGAAGATGCGGCCCGCCCAGCGCCTAATCACTTTCGTCCTCGGTTTCCGCCCCCGGCTTGCCCAGGAACGGTGCGGTGCCGGGCTTCACCGGGCGCTTGCCGGTGAGATAGTAGTCAAACACCATGCGCGCGATCGGTGCCGCTGATTGCGCACCAAATCCGCCGTTTTCCACCACCACGGCCAAGGCTAGCCTGGGCGCTTCCGCCGGCGCATAGGCCATGTACAACGCATGGTCGTGCAAGTGCGCGGCCAGGCGCTTGGCATCGTACGTTTCGTTTTGCTTCACGCTAAAAACCTGCGCGGTTCCGGTCTTGCCGGCGCTTGCATAGGCGGCACCTGCGAACGCGCGCGCGCCGGTGCCCGAGATCGGCACGCCTTCCAGGCCGCGCTTGACCACGGCCAGATGCTCAGGGTTGTAAGGGATCTGCACCGGTCGCACGCTGCCATCGGCAGCCCTCGGGATTTGCAACTCGACCGCGCGTTTCTGGTTGGTGCGCAAATCGTGGACCTCACGCACCAGTCGAGGCGGCTTGACCAAACCGTTGGCGGCGAGGATCGCGGTCGCATGAGCCAATTGCAACGGCGTATAGGCGTTGTAGCCTTGGCCAATGCCGACTGAAATGGTCTCGCCGGCATACCACTTTTTCTGTTCCGGGCGGCGAAAGCGCGCGGCTTTCCAGGCGGTGGAGGGCAAGACCCCGGCCACTTCGCCTTCGATGTCGATGCCGGTCATAGCGCCGAAACCCAGGGGCGCCAGGTAGCGCGCAATGGTATCGACCCCCATATCGTTGGCCAGAATGTAGTAATAGGTGTCGCAGGACACGATGATCGACTTGACCATGTCGACCACGCCATGACCGCCCACCTTGTCGTCGCGGAAGCGGTGGTTGCCGAACATGAAGTAGCCAGGATCGCTGATGGTCTGCTCCGGCCGCCGCTTGCCGGAGGTCAGCGCCGCCAGCGCCATGAAGGGCTTGAAGGTTGAGCCCGGAGGATAGGTCCCGCGCAACGCCCGGTTTAGAAGGGGCTTGTCGGGCGAGTTGTTGAGCAAATCCCAGTTCGCCGTGTCAATCCCGTCGACAAACAAATTGGGGTCAAAGCCCGGGCGGCTGACAAAGGCGAGCACTTCACCGTTCGCCGGATCGATCGCTACTACCGCACCCTTGCGATTCCCCAGCGCGGCTTCGGCAATCTGCTGCAGTTCGATGTCGATCGTGAGCGTCAGGTTGTTGCCTGCCACCGGCGCTACGCGTGACAGGGTGCGCACCGCCCGCCCGCCGGCATCGACCTCGACTTGCTCCGACCCGGTAGTGCCGTGCAGTTCACGCTCGTAGCTCTGTTCGATGCCGATCTTGCCGATATGCTCCGATCCCTTGTAATTGGCCGTCATGTCGCGTTCTTCGAGCCATTCCTGGTCTTTCTGGCTGATACGCCCGATATAGCCAACCACGTGTGCGGCAGCGTCACCCAGCGGATACTGGCGAAACAAGCGTGCCTTGATCTCCACCCCTTTAAAACGCCAGCGGTTGGCCGCGAAACGGGCCACCTCTTGATCGGATAGGCGGGTGCGAATCGGCAGCGAATCAAAGTTGCGCGACTCGGCCAAAAGCTTCTGAAAGCGCTTGCGGTCCCTAGGCTGCACCTCGATCAACTTGGCCAGTTCATCGATGGTGTTGTCCAAGTCCGCCACCTTCGAAGGCGTGATTTCCAGGGTGTAAGCCGAAAAATTGCGCGCCAGCACCACGCCGTTGCGATCAAAGATCAGGCCGCGATTCGGTACGATCGGCAGGATGGAAATGCGGTTGTCTTCGGCGGCAGACTGATACTCGTCGTAGTTGGCGACCTGCAGATAGACAAAGCGCGCCAGCAACAAGCCGAAACACACCATTGCCAACACAGTGGCCGCGGCCAGGCGCAGGTGAAACGTGCGGATTTCCTGCTCGGCGTTTTTCAGTTCCGCGCCCGCGCGTCCAGGAAAGCTCGGTGCTTCCATTGCGCGGAACAGGCGGCGATTGCGGGAAAACACGGGTAAGAGCCTGACCACGAAAGCGTTGAAGCCCCAATTTTAGGCCCTACAGCAACACCTGCGCACGGTTTTTCACCACGCCCCTTGTGAATCGCGGTAGCCATACCGGGCGCAGGCCTATAATCCGCGATCCGAAAGTAAGGCGGACCTGCGGGCGACGCCGCGCCGCTATGTTCGACCAACAATCCCGACTGCTTTTAACCGGCGCCACCGGCTTCCTCGGTGGCGCCATCGCCGCCGACCTGCTGACCCGCACGGAGTGGCCGGCGGTGCGGCTGCAGGTACGCGCCGGCAGCCGCGCTGAAGGTGTCGTGCGCATGCAGGAAGTGCTGGCGCGCTTCGAGGTCGCGCCAGCGCTGCGCGCGCGCCTCACCGAGGAGCAAATCATCATCGGCGACTTGCGCAATCCGCAAGCCCTGTGCGCCGACCCGCAGATGGCGTCTATCACCCACGTGATCAACTCGGCCGCGCTGGCGACATTTGCCAACAATCCGCAGTTGTGGCCGATCAACGTGGAGGGCACCTTTGTCTTTGCGCAACGCCTGACCGAAA
>Ga0209181_10007657_pt1 | contig 14738 bp, 12 predicted proteins | sample MAT05_FD_187208 | JGI IMG/M metagenome (GOLD analysis project Ga0209181, IMG submission 187208) | Freshwater microbial communities from Lake Fryxell liftoff mats and glacier meltwater in Antarctica - MAT-05 (SPAdes) (version 2) | ecosystem: Environmental > Aquatic > Freshwater > Ice > Liftoff... | reverse complement strand
TCATCAACCCCTCATCAACCCCTCATCAACCCTTCATCAACCCTTCATCAACCCTTCATCAACCCTCATCAACCCTTCATCAACCCTTCTTATCATCTCGTCCGCTCCAAGCGCCCCGGATACACCTTGCCAGCGTTCCATTGCGCCACGTACAGGTTGCCATCGGCATCCGGCAGCACATCATGCGGGTGCTTGAACACTTGAACCGTCTGATACATCGGATATTTTTCATCGGATTTCCCTGCTTCCGGCAGACTGCCTCCCGGACACGATACGACCTGGTTGTTTTTGTCCAGAATGCAGACAAAACCTGATTGACTGTCCCAGGGCAACTTGGAAATCAGCACTGCAAAGAACACGTTTTCGCCGCGCACGACGGGGCGGCAGATATAGGCACCCGACAAAACGACCTCGCTCAGGTAATCGCCCGTCAGTGAAAACCGCTTCAATTTATTCTCTACCCTGGAGGTCACCAAAAGACACGGATGTGCCGGATCACGGGTATCGAGTGCTATGCCGTGGGCGTTGTTGAGGTTTCCAGGGCTTGTTCCTTTGCCGCCGAAAGTGTTTTTCAACTTGCCATCGGCGCCGTATTGCACGATCCAGTCCTGCCCGTAACCGTCGGCAATATACACGTCGCCGTTGGGGGCAATGGCAGTTTCCGTAGGTTTGAATTCCTCTTTCGATTTGTACTTGCCTGCCTCCGCCGGAAAGCCGAACGTTTGAACGACCTTGCCTTTCAGGGTGGTTTTGACTACTTCATGCCGTTCGTAATCAGCGATATAGAGCATTTCTTCGCCGCCTTCGTCGTGCAGCGTAAGGCCGTGTCCGCCGGGAAACTCTGTACCCCAGGCATCCAGCACCTTGCCGTCTTTGTTGAAAATCAGGATGTTGTTGCGGGTTTCGTTTGTCACCAGGATAATGCGCCCCTGTTTGTCGAAAACCATTTCGTGGCAGTCGTTCACCGGGTATTTCGCCGGGTCTTGTTTGCCCCAGTCGAGGTTGATTTTATAGCGAAAATCGCCATGCCCGATGATGGGGTCGTTGTTTTTGTTCATAAAGCGAGGCGCATAAAAACCGGCGGCCAGCGCGGCGGAGGTGTGTAAAAAAGTGCGGCGTTGCATAGGCAGGCAAAGAAAAGACAAAAGTTTAAAATTCTCCATTCCTAAACCCCTCTCCGCGTCGTACTTTTCGCCCATGCGCCGCTTTTCATTGTCCAAAATCGCTCTGACCGCCGCCCTGCTCGCAGGCGCGATCTTTCTGTTTTCCCGAAACAACAAAGCCGACGCCGACGGCCTGCCCGAAGTGGTCAGTTTCAATTTTCACGTTCGCCCCATCCTCTCCGACCGCTGCTTCAAATGCCATGGTCCGGATGAGAAACACCGGGAAGCGGGACTGCGGCTCGACACGCAGGAAGGTGCGATGGCGGCACTGGGCGAAGCCAAAGATCATTATGCTATCGTACCCGGCCATCCCGAGCAAAGCACCCTCGTCCAGCGCGTTTTCAGCACCAACCCCGACAGCATGATGCCCGCCCCGGCATCGCACCTGACGTTGAGCGAGGTTGAAAAAAAAATGCTTCGCAAATGGATTGCGCAAGGCGCCCAATGGGAGCGGCACTGGGCATTCATCGCACCCGAAAAAGCAGTGATCCCAACGGTAAAAAACGATCGCTGGCCACGCAATGCAGTGGACAATTTTATCCTTCAAAAAATTGACGATCAAGGATTTGAGCCCTCTGCAGAAGCGGATAAAGAGCGCCTCATCCGACGGGTTAGTTTCGATCTCACAGGACTGCCGCCCTCCCCCGACATGGTGGATGCTTTTCTCGCCGACAAAACTCCCGATGCCTACGAAAAAGTGGTGGATGCGCTGCTCGCCTCGCCTGCTTACGGCGAACGTTGGGCAACCTACTGGCTCGACCTGGCCCGTTACTCGGACACGCATGGCTATCAGGACGACCTGCCCCGTACCATGTGGCCCTGGCGCGATTGGGTCATCAAGGCGTTGAATGAAAACATGCCTTACGACCGGTTTGTGACCTGGCAATTGGCCGGCGACCTGCTGCCCGATGCGACCAAAGAAACGCTGCTGGCTTCTGCTTTCAACCGCAACCACAAGATCACCCAGGAAGGCGGCGTCGTGGAAGAAGAGTACCGCGTAGAGTATGTGTCCGATCGAACCAACACCTTCAGCAAGGCTTTTTTAGGGTTGACCATGGAATGCGCCCACTGCCACGACCATAAATACGACCCGATTTCGCAGCGCGATTACTACTCGACGTTTGCGTTTTTCAACAAAGTGCCAGAGCGCGGCTTTGTACCTAACTTACAGATTCCCAAGCCCTATATGCCGATCGCGCAGGCTGACCTACAGGGTGTGTTGAAATTCCTGAACGGCAAGGAGGCTTTGAAAACCGAAAAGGATACCCTGCTCCAGATGGTAATGTCCGACTCTGTTGCAGGTGGCGGGCGCAAAGCCTATATCCTGAAACGTGGCCAGTACGACCAGCATGGCGACGAAGTGACGGAAAACCTGCCTGCCAGCGTTTTGCCTTTCGACACTACGCAACCGCGGAATCGCCTGAGCTTGTCTCACTGGCTTTTCGACCCGCAGCACCCGCTCACGGCCCGGGTGATGGTCAACCGGCTCTGGCAGGAAGTGTTCGGCCGGGGCATCGTGGCGACGAGCGACAATTTCGGGTTGCAGGGCGCACTTCCTACCCATCCAGAATTGCTGGATTGGCTGGCCTGCGAATTCCGCGACAACGGCTGGGATATGAAGCGCATGCTGCGGCTGCTGGTGACTTCGGCTACCTACCGGCAATCATCCGCCGCCGATGCCAAAAGACTGGAACAAGACCCGGAGAATCGCTGGCTGGCCCGTGCGCCGAGGTACCGCCTGCACTATGAGTTCGTTCGGGACAATGCGCTGGCCGCCAGTGGTTTGTTGGTCAGCGAAATCGGCGGCCCTTCGGTCAAACCCTATCAGCCGCCGGGCATTTGGGAGGAAATCAGCGCCGACAAAACAGCCAATAATTTCCGGGGTGAAAATGCCTACATCCCCGACACAGCCGCCGCCAAAATCTACCGCCGCAGCCTTTATACCTATAACCGCCGCACGATTCCGCCGCCCACTGCGCTGTCGTTCGATGCCGCGCCGCGCGATGTGTGTGAGGTGCGGCGCGCCCGCACGAGTACGCCGTTGCAGGCGCTGACGATGCTGAATGATGTACAGATTTTGGAAGCCGCGCGGGTTTTAGGAGTTCGAAGTTTGGAGTTTGAAGTTCGAAGTTCGGGAGATCCTGCTGAACGAATGGAAACTGTGATTGCTGAAGTTTTTCGGCGCATCTTGACCCGACGGGCGGAAAAAGTGGAAATTCAGAAACTGGTGGCGTTGTACCAGGAAACGTTGAGTCGCTACCGGCAGATGCCGGAGCAGGCGAAGAAACTGCTGCAAGTAGGTCGTTATCCACAAAACACAGCCTTCGATCCGGCGGAACAGGCTGCACTGATGCTGGTGGTGAGCGCGATTTTTAACCTGGATGAGGCGATGAGTAAGACTTGATCTATCGCCCCAAATGCACCAGCAGCACACTCACATCCGCCGGATTCACCCCTGAAATGCGGCTGGCCTGACCAATCGTGCGCGGCTTCATGCGGGCGAGTTTTTGGCGCGCCTCGATGCTCAGACCCTTCACTCCTTCGTAGTCGAAATCGGAGTGCAGGTGCAGGTCTTCGAGGCGCGTCATTTTTTGCACCATCTCCTCTTCCTTCTTGATGTAGCCGTCATACTTGACGTTGATCTCGACCAGTTCGGTCACTTCTCGCCCGTAAGGCATGAGAAAACGAGCCAATTCGGGCAATGCGGCAGCCAGCCCCGGAATGTCTACTTGCGGGCGGAGGAGGATATTGTGTAGTTTCATTTTTTGGCTAATCAGCGCGGAATCCACGCTTTCGAGATAGCCGTTCAGGTCTTCGGGTATGACGGAGGCGTTTTGTAAAAAAGCGCTGATTTCAGCGGTCGCCTGATTTTTGGCCCGCACCCGGTCCATGCGCTCGTCTGTGCCGCGGACGCCGAGGCGGTGCGCAATGGGGGTAAGGCGCAGGTCGGCATTGTCCTGCCGGAGCAGGATGCGGTATTCGGCCCGGCTGGTGAACATCCGGTAGGGCTCCTGGGTGCCTTTGTTCACCAGGTCATCAATGAGGACGCCGATGTAGGCTTCGGAGCGCTTCAGCACGAGGGGCGCTTCACCTTTCACAGACAAAGCGGCATTCATTCCTGCCATCAATCCCTGACAGGCAGCCTCTTCATATCCCGTAGTCCCATTGATTTGGCCGGCGAAAAAAAGATTTTTCACCAGGTTGGTCTCCAGCGTGGTCTGCAACTGGGTAGGCGGGAAATAATCGTATTCGATGGCGTAGCCAGGGCGAAACATCTTGACATTTTCGAGGCCGGGCGTCAGTCGCAATGCCTTAAACTGCACCTCTTCGGGCAGCGACGAGGAGAAACCATTGACATAAATCTCCACCGTATCGCGGCCTTCCGGCTCGATGAAAAGTTGGTGGCGGTCTTTGTCGCTGAAGCGGTCAATTTTATCTTCGATGCTGGGACAGTAACGCGGCCCGATGCCCTGAATGCGTCCGTTGAACATGGGCGATTGGTCGAAACCCGTGCGCAGCATGTCGTGCACTTTCTGGTTGGTATAAGTGCTCCAGCAGCAGAGTTGGTTTTGGAGCGGCGGTGTGTCGGTGTAGGAGAATTTGCCCGGCGGCGTGTCGCCGTCCTGGACTTCCATTTTGGAGTAATCCAGCGAGCGGCCATCCACGCGGGGCGGCGTGCCCGTTTTCATGCGGCCAGCCTCGAAGCCCAGCCCGACGAGTTGTTCGGTGATGCCACGTGCAGCACTTTCACCTGCCCGTCCGCCGCCGAATTGTTTTTCGCCGATGTGGATGATGCCGTTGAGGAAGGTGCCATTGGTCAGCACCACTGATTCACTTTCAATCTCGATGCCCATGCTGGTGCGCACCCCACAGGCGCGACCGTCTTTGACGATCAGGCCGCCGACCATTTCCTGCCAGAAATCAATATTGGGGTGACCTTCCAGCATTTGCCGCCACTTGGCAGCAAACTGCATCCGGTCGCTTTGAGCCCGCGGGCTCCACATGGCGGGGCCTTTGGAGCGGTTGAGCATTCGGAATTGTACGGCGGTGTGGTCGGTCACGATGCCGGAGTAACCGCCCAAAGCATCTACCTCGCGCACGATCTGGCCTTTCGCTACACCGCCCATGGCCGGATTACAACTCATTTGGCCAATGGTCTGCATATTCATGGTCGCTAACAGCACTTTGCAACCCAGATTGGCCGCCGCGACGGCCGCTTCACAACCCGCATGGCCCGCGCCGACTACAATGACATCGTATTTTGGAAACATTTTTATATATGATGGAAAACCTGGTGCCGCGTCCAGCGATTGACGTATCAATCGCTGGACGCGGCACTAGCCTTATGATGAGAAGGGGTTGGTTGTCGTTTTGTGAGCGACGAGAGCAAGGTTTTCGTCAATTGTCGATTGATTCGAAGATGCTTGTAAGTATCTGAATACGAATAAATAAGAATATTCGAATCAATGAGTTTCATTGCATTTCACGGAATGGCAGAGAACGGTCTTCGCGCTCCCGACGCTGCCATTCCAATGCATCGCCAAAAGAAGTGCTCCCTTTTGATTTGAAGTTAAGGATACGCTCTATTCTTTTGTCCCGCTCACTTTTACTCGACGACTTAAGCGTAGCTGTTTGTCTAAGGAACGCGGCACCAATAACTTAGTCATTTGATGCCACCCTTTGTTCCATCATACGGCCGCTATTTTTCTTTAAATAGCCCCACTATTCGCAGAAAAATAGTGTTGTCTGATGAAAAAATGGTTGACCTAAAATGACTAAGTTATTGGTGCCGCGTTCCTAAACGGGATATTCAAGCGTTTGACTAAACTTAAAATAAGTCCAGCATCTTGTATGTTGTTGATCTCTAACTGGATAACCATACAGGGTGTTTTTTCACAAAAGTAAACCTATTTGAGCAAGTCCACTGTCGCTTTCTCATTCTTTCCGGCAACCTGTGTCCAGCGTGCTTTCACTTTCAGGCCACAGCGCTTTTCATTTACAAAACCCGTTTTTTGAAAAAAAAGTTGGTAAAGATAGGTTTTTGAACCCTGAACCCCGGCAAATGACAGAAAATGTACGTCGCTGCCGATGAAAGGAGGTGGTTTGACAAACAGCCTCTTAAATTTGTCGCCTCATTTTCTCTTCGCTTCTCTCACGCCCCCCCATTCATGTCCGTCATCCGCCCCCACGCCGAAACCACTTACGCCCACGAACTCGCCGCCCTCGCCGCGACCGATGACCGGGTCCGCCCAACAGGCTGGCGGCTCTCGCCCTGGGCCGTTGTTACTTATCTGCTCGGCGGCACCGCAGGCGACACGGTCATCGAACCCAAATATTTTGGTCAGCGCCGCCTGATTGAAGTCGCTGTCGCTACCTTGGCTACCGACCGCGCGCTGTTGCTATTGGGGGTGCCGGGCACGGCCAAAACCTGGGTGAGCGAACACCTCGCCGCCGCCATCAGCGGCGACAGTACCCTGCTCGTACAAGGCACAGCCGGGATGAATGAAGAGGCGCTTCGCTATGGCTGGAACTATGCCCGATTGCTTTCAGAAGGCCCCAGTGAAGCGGCTATTGTCGCCAGCCCTGTCATGGCCGCCATGCGCGACGGCAAACTGGTCCGCATCGAAGAGTTGACGCGCATTCCCAGCGATGTACAGGATGCGCTCATTACATTGCTGTCGGAAAAGACCTTGCCGGTCCCGGAACTTAATACCGAAGTACAAGCCAATCAAGGTTTTAACCTGATCGCTACCGCCAATGATCGGGACAAGGGTGTGAACGAACTCTCTTCCGCGCTTCGTCGTCGTTTCAACACGGTCGTGTTGCCCTTGCCGGCTTCGCTTGAAGAGGAAGTTGGCATTGTACAAAACCGCGTCACGGCGCTTGGGAAGTCGCTCGAACTACCGCCCGAGGCTGCCCCCATACAGGAAATCCGCCGCCTCGTGACCATTTTTCGCGAACTCAGAAACGGCAAAACGGAGGATGGTCGCGAAAAACTCAAATCCCCTACGGCCACGCTCAGCACCGCCGAAGCGATCTCGGTCATCCACCAGGGACAGTCGCTGGCCGTGCATTTTGGGGATGGCGCACTCCGCGCCCACGACCTCGCCGCGAGCATTACGGGAGCCGTGATAAAAGACACTGGCACCGATGCAACGGTTTGGCAGGAATACCTGGAAACGGTTGTAAAAAAACGGGAGGGGTGGCAGGATTTGTACCGGGCGTGTAAGGATTTAAACGCCCGGTAAGTGGAACCTGAGGGTGTTTAAATCACCGTGTCAAAAAATCACAAAAATTTGATTTACAATGACCCGGCGTGGTCGAAACACAAAATACGCCAGATCAATCTCCCCAACCCGGCTCGTCTTCCGCCATTTTGGGCTGTTTGCGCAGGATGCCAAACTCCATTTCTTTTTGGCAGGAACCACAAATGCCATACAGGTTCAACGAGTGGTGGGTAATGCGGAAGTTGAGCAATTCTCCGACCATGTCCTTGATCTGTTGCACACGAGGGTCACAGAACTCGACTACTTTTCCGCAGTTGGCGCAGATGACGTGGTCGTGTTGCTTGAAGCCGTAGGATTTTTCATACTGCGCCAGGTTCCTCCCGAACTGGTGTTTTTTAACCAAATCGCAGGATACCAGTAATTCCAGCGTGTTGTAAACCGTTGCCCGGCTCACGCGGTAACTCCGGTTTTTCATGTGGATATACAGTGCTTCGGCGTCGAAGTGGTCGGTGCGTTTGTAGATCTCTTCGAGGATGGCAAACCGTTCGGGCGTTTTGCGCAGCCCCCCTTTTTCCAGCCGGGTCGAAAAGAGGGTGAGCACTTGCTGAATAAGATCCTGTTCGTTGCGTGGAGCAGACATGGGCGATAATATGGATGGATTTGGCGATAGAGGATTTATCAATCTGGTTGGCAAAAGTAGCCAAAAGAGAGATATGGAACAGATAAAGCCATGACAAGTTGAAAGTGGTTGCCCTTGCGACCTTGCATCTTACTTTCTCGGACTGCTCATTTTCTCACTCCTTCCTAGTGCCGCGTCCAGGGTCCCTTCGTCGGCGAAACTGTAGTACCCCCGTTCCGACACGATCAGATGATCCAGCAGCGGCAAGTCAAGCAATTGCCCCGCCTGACAAAGCCGCTTGGTGAGTTGCATGTCTTCGTGGCTGGGTTGCAGATTACCCGACGGGTGGTTGTGAATGGCGATGACAGCAGCGGCTCGTGCGTCCAGCGCGGCTTTGAATACGAGTTTGATGTCCACGACCGTACCTGCCATGCCGCCAGTGCTCACTCTTTCGCGGGCAAACACCTCATTCTTCCGGTTGAGCAACAGCAGCCAAAACTCCTCGTGGTAGAGGTCCGTGATGAGGGGAGCAACGGTATTAAACGCATCGCGGCTGCTGGTGATTCGGGGTCGCTCGCGCAGGTCGCTCAGTTGGCGGCGACGGCCCAGTTCCAGGGCGGCGGCGATGGCGATGGCTTTGGCTTCGCCCATGCCTTTGAAACGCTGGAGTTCGGCGATCGAGCGCTTGCCCAAGTCTTGAAGGTTGCCGCCGACGCTGGCGAGTATGTCCTGAGATAAAGCCACTGCACTTTGCCCCCTCGAGCCGGAGCCGATCAGAATGGCGATCAATTCGGCGTCGGTGAGCGCGTACCTGCCTTTGAGCAGCATTTTTTCACGCGGCCGGTCTTCTTCGGCCCATGAAGTGATCGCGCGGTAGGTTTCCAGCATAGAGGCGGCGGTTTAAGGACGAAGGCAAAATTTCTCGCAAAGGCGCAAAGAGTTCTTTATCAAAACCTTGCGTCTTTGCGAGAAAATATAAACTAATTTTGGCGAGGTACTTACACGCTCAAAAGTAGGCCGTCCGCGTCCTAAATTACGGCATTATACACCTCTTCCATTATTCTTCTCCCAAAAACGGGTATCTATAATCGGTCGGTGGCACCATCGTCTCTTTCATGGTCCGGGGCGACAGCCAGCGGTACATGTTGAGCATCGAACCAGCCTTGTCGTTGGTGCCGCTCGCCCGTCCACCGCCGAATGGCTGCTGTCCGACCACGGCACCTGTGGGTTTGTCGTTGATGTAGTAGTTACCGGCCGCGTGGCGAAGTTTTTGGTTGGCCAAGCCGAGTGCAGCCCGGTCGTTGGCAAATACGGCACCGGTGAGCGCGTAGGGCGAAGTACTGTTGGCAATGTCCAGCATCTTCTCAAAGTCCTGATCCTCATATACATACAGGGTCAGCACGGGCCCGAAGATTTCCTCGCACATGGTGGTGTAGTACGGATCGTCTACGCGCAACACGGTCGGTTCGATGAAATAACCTTTCGATTTATCGAAGCCACCGCCAGCAATCACTTCAACCCCTGCCGCCTGTTTAGCCGCGCTGATGTACCCTGAAATTTTATCAAATGCCCGTTCGTCAATCACTGCATTGACGAAGTTGGTGAAATCCTCGGTGCTGCCCATTTTCATGGATGCCAAATCGGCTTGTAAGTGGCCTTTGATGTCATTCCACAGCGATTTGGGGAGGTAAGCCCGCGACGCTGCGGAGCATTTTTGTCCCTGAAACTCAAAAGCGCCGCGCCCCAGCGCCACTGCGATCGCCTTCGGATCGGCTGACGCGTGTGCGACCACAAAGTCCTTGCCGCCCGTTTCACCCACGATGCGCGGGTACGTTTTGTAACCAGCGATGTTCTCCCCGATGGTTTTCCAGATCCGCTGGAACACGCCCGTACTGCCAGTGAAGTGGATACCGGCGAAATCAGCATGGCTGAATACCACGTCGCCGACCGTCGGTCCGTCCACATACACTAGGTTGATGACGCCTGCGGGCAAACCTGCGGCTTCAAAAATTTCCATGATGACCGACGCCGAGTAAATCTGCGACTCTGCGGGTTTCCAGACGGCCACATTGCCGAGCATGGCGGGCGCGGAGGGCAGGTTGCCGGCGATGGCGGTAAAATTGAACGGCGTCAGCGCAAACACGAAACCTTCCAGCGGACGCCAGTCGGTGCGGTTCCACACGCCTCGTGTGCTGAGTGGTTGTTGTTTGTAGATTTCCTGCATGAAATACACATTGTACCGCCAGAAATCGGCCAGTTCGCAGATGCAGTCAATCTCGGCCTGGTAGGCGTTTTTACTTTGGCAGAGCATGGTGGCGGCGCTCATCTTGGCCCGGTAAGGCCCGGTGAGCAAATCGGCGGCGCGCAGGAAAATGGCAGCGCGTTCCTGCCAGGGCATGGCTTCCCAGGAGGGTTTGGCGGCCAGCGCGGCATCAATGGCTTTGCGGACATGGTCGGCATTGCCCTTGGAATAGTGGCCCAGCACATGGGCACGCTCATGCGGTGGATGCATCGCTACCTGTTCGGTGGTGTGAACATGCTGGCCGCCGATGTACATGGGTATTTTTTGCTGGGTGGATTTGGCTTCGGCCAGGGCGCGTTTGAGCGCGGCTTTTTCCGGCGATCCGGGTGCGTAGTTCCAGATGGGCTCGTTGACGGGAGCGGGGACGTTGAATATGGCGTCTGTCATAGTCTTGTGTGGAGGGCCGGAGCCGTCCGGTTAAAAAGTTCGGTTAGAGCGAAGTGAGTAAGGTCAAATTCAGACAGGATTTACATGGTTTTACAGGATTTTACAGGATTTTACAGGATTTACAGGATTTACAGGATTTACAGGGTTTTATTAAAAAAGGCGTAAATCCTGTAAAATCCTGTAAAATCCTGTAAAACCTTGTCAAACCCCTGTAAATCCTGTCCAAAAAAATTTAATTACGAGATGCGTTTTATTCGGCTCTGAAGCGGCAAGGTGGACAATGCAATTTGGGGGTGCATAGTTAAGGAAAGGCGCGCTGTGTCAGGTAGGGCAATTTGATTTTTGAAAAATTGCGCGGCGTTCAAAGCAGATCCCCTATTTTTGGACGACATCTTTGGCAATGCGGTCGTGGAAATGGGTCTGCCCAAGCGCGAAGCCAGATTTGACAACTTTTTTAAAGTTGTCAAATCTCGATTGGGCGGCCATAACACAATCTCGTGCAACCAAATCTTATAACTCATAAATATATATCTTTATGCGCTATTCATCTTTCTTTTCGCTTGCGTTTTTTATGCTCCTTCTCAACCTTCCAGGCAGGGTTTTTTCACAAAATCAACCCAAAAGCGGCGGCGGAGTCGCCGTGACTATAGGGCCTCGGGGCCCGGTGGTGACCATCTCGGGCGTTACTGAAATCTGTAAGGGCGGCGAGACAACCCTCAAGGTAGAGGGCGATTTTGAAAGTTTTACGTGGAACAATGGCAATACGGGCCGCTACCTGAAAGTCAAAGAAGAGGGCGTTTATGAAGTGTCGGCCAAGACGAAGGGCGGGTGTACGTACACGAGTTCGGTGGTGGTGCGGGTGCGGCCTTGCACTTAAAGTCCCGTTTTCAGAACGTTTAAATAAAAACATGAATCATTGTGATTTACAAATGGCTTCGAAGAACTCAAACCTTTGTAGCAGAATGGATTAAAAAAAAGACCCCGGAGAGATCGCATCTTTGTACCAGATTCGGAACAAACATGCGACCTCCCCGAGGTCATTATTCTTTCAAAATTCGGATGACCCATCTTCGCCCAAGTCAAAGGTCAAAGGTCAACAGCCAAAGGTCAAAGGTCAACCGTCAACCGTCCCTATTTCAGCACAAAACTCCCGTACTGCATCTTTGCTTTCACCGTCCCGCGGGCGTTGGCGTTGCCTACCGAACCTTCGACCGATTCCGATCCGCTGCTTTTTTCCTGGCGGCGCAGGGACGCTCCGGATGCCCAGGCCATATCGGTATAGTTTCCATCCAGTTTGAACTTATACCCGGCCCCGCGTTCGGCGGTGATGCGCACATCGGTGTATTTGCCGATCACATTGGCGTCGGTGAAATCGCGGCCCAAAGCCTCTATTTTCAAGCCGCCATACATCAGGTCAACATCGGCAGATGTGGATACTGTGGCGAGTTTCACATCGGTATATTGTGCGGTGATGAATGCTGCGCCAACACGCACCACTTTGAGGTCGGAATATTTGGTTTGCACCCGAAGGTCCTGAATATCGCCCAGTGTGAAGTCGTCATATTTGGACGTGATGCGAGCCGCGCCCACTTTCTCCAGTTTCAATTCAGAATACTTGCTGTCCAATTGTACTTCGCCTTTGGCTGATGTCAGGTTGAGTTCGCCATAACTCACCTGTCCGTACAAATTATTGACGCCGGCGATAAAGGCTTTCCCGTAACCCACATTGATGTCCGCATCGCCGGTGAGGCTTTCGGTGCGCAGATCGCCATACTTGATCTCTGCGGTGAGTTTGCCATTGAGGACGGCGACATACGAGTTGCCGTACTTGTTTTTCAGGTCGAGTTGATTGCCTACGGGCATCCAGACTTCGTAGTTGATTTTAAAATCCTGGCACACGTTGCCGTCTACCCACCAGCCGGACTTGGACTGGATCATGGTCTCGGCTTTCACATAGCCGGTCGTGTTGGCGAAATTGACCTGGATGCGGTCGAACATTTTGTCGGCGGCGGCCTGGTTGGCTGCATTGACCCGGATCGTCACATCAATTTTGACCGAGTTGTTTTGCCAGGTTTTCACGTTCACAGTACCATACTTGTTATAGAGGGAGGTCATCCCGTTGGAGTTCGTACCAAATTCCCGATTGATGTTTTTGGTAAACTCCTGCGTCGGCCCATTGGCTACCACAGTGAAAGCCAGGCTCACGAAAATTCCAAGCAAGACAGCGGCCCGGAAAGCGGGCAGGCTGGCTAAGTTAAATGCGCTCGTTCTCATGCTTTTTATTATTTTGTTGATGATCGGGCGACAAATCCTCCAAGTGTTGGAGCACCCGTTGTAAAATAGAGGCCTTCGCCTTGTAATTTTCAATCATGATCCGTACCACTTGTTCCCGGTTGCCGGGCGGCACATTGGCCAGTTCCTGGCGGAGTTCCTGCATCACTTTGTCCATTTGATCCAGGTCTCCTTCAATTTCGGCCGGTTGGTTTCCGGTGAACTGGGCCAGTTTTTCCTCCTTGACAGCAATGTCGCGTTGGTAATAAGCCTCCAGTTCGCGGTATTCTGTGGAAACTTCACTCATCGCCATGCCGCCCTGGGCAAGGCTGCCGGTGGTGCGGGCGTACCACAATCCGAGTCCCATGCCGGTCACGAGCAAGGCCACCGAAGCGGCGGCACGCAGGAGACGACGCTGCCAGTCTACGGGAATGATTTTGGCAGTCTTAGAGGCGGGTATAGATTTTTCAATGGTTTCCCACACGCGCAGGCCGGGCAATTCCGTGTCAAATTCATCGCGATTTTCGTGAATAAAACATTCGAGCGAGGAGGGGCCTGCTTTCCGGTCGAGGGCCGCAACGATATTATCCCAGACACAATCCGAAGGCTCTTCCGTGTCCAGCAGAAGCCGGTCGAGCAACACTGTTTTCTCCAGCCCGTCCGCCGTGCGCAACCGGTCGAGGGTCCGCTCCATGCCCGGCCATCCATGCGCACCCGGCACGGAGGCATCGAATGCGTTTCGATGCTGCTGGATGAATATTTTGAATGAATCTCCCATTGTCTATTGAATTGGTTCACATTGGTTTAATTTAGTTTTTACCATCCGCCCCATTACCCCAAAAATTACCTTTTCAAAAAATTACCTTTTCAAAAAATTACCTTTTCAAAAAATTACCTTTTCAAAAAATTACCGCCCCAGCGAATCAACTCAACATCTCCCGCAACCGTGCCTTTGCCCGGCTGTACTGCGATTTGGAGGTCGCTTCCGTTACGCCGAGAATCTGTGCAATCTCTTCATGGTCGTACCCTTCTACAGCATACAAACTGAATACCACCCGGTAACCATCCGGCAATTCACCGATGGCGCGGTTGATGCGCTCGACGGTATACGGCGGCTCCCGCTCCGGTTCCGGCTCTTCTGCGCGGTCCGCTCCGACGGTCAGTTCCGTCAGCGCAAGGCGGCGGCTTTTGAGAAAATTGATGCACTTATTCACCGTAATCCGCTTCATCCAGGCGCCGATGCTGCTGTCGTACCGGAAGGAATCCAGCTTGGTAAATACTTCAGTAAAAATGCTTTGCAACAAATCCTCGGCATCATGCGGATGGCGCACCATGCGCAGCGCAGTGTTGTACATGGCCCTGGAATAAAGGCGGTACAACTCGAACTGAGCATCGCGTTGGCCGCCCCGGCATCGTTCAATCAGGTCGCGGTGCGTTTGTGTTGCGTCCATGTTTTGATTTGAGTGTATTGACATTCATCGTGCAGAAGGGTTGCACGGAGTGTTAAAATTTTGTGAAAATGTACTGGGGAGGGAGGACGTTGAAAGTTGGACGTTGGACGTTGGACGTTGGATTGAGGACGTTGGACGGAGGACGGAGGACTGAGGACTGAGGATAAGGGACGTTGGACGGAGGACGTTGGATTGGGGACGTTGGACGGAGGACGTTGGATTGAGGACGTTGGCTTAATTCTACTTTGTCAGATTATAAAAACCCCAAAGGGGTTGAATGTGAATAACCCTGGATTCCATCCGGGGCAGAAGGCTAAG
>Ga0209181_10007656_pt1 | contig 14739 bp, 21 predicted proteins | sample MAT05_FD_187208 | JGI IMG/M metagenome (GOLD analysis project Ga0209181, IMG submission 187208) | Freshwater microbial communities from Lake Fryxell liftoff mats and glacier meltwater in Antarctica - MAT-05 (SPAdes) (version 2) | ecosystem: Environmental > Aquatic > Freshwater > Ice > Liftoff... | reverse complement strand
ACGTTCCAATCGCAAGTCACCGAGGCCGCGAGCGCCATCGGCCAGCTCATCGGCGGGAGTACCGGCTCGGCAATCGGCAAGGCTATCGGCGCGATTCAGCGGTTGGGTTCGCTGGGCAAGGGTAGCAGCCCGTTCGCGCAGGCATTCTCGGAAAGCAACTCCAAGCTGTTCTCTAAGGTCACCGGCAAACTTGACAGCATCTTCGGCGGCAGCGGAACGAGCGGCTTTGGCGCAATCGCGGGCAAGGCGTTTGCGGGCGCTGCCCAAGGCCAGATTGCGGGCAGCGTGCTCAAGGGCCTGGGCGTCAAAACCAGTGCCACCGGCTCGCAGCTCGGCGGGGCCATTGGGGCGCTCATCCCGCAACTAGGCCCGTTCGGCGGCCTTATCGGTGGCGTTGTCGGCGGCCTCCTTGGCGGCCTCTTCAAGAAGCCGAAAACCGGCAGCGCCACCATCGGTAACGTCGACGGCAGTGCCGACGTAACCGGCACGTCGGGAAACAGCGGCGGCCAGAAGCGAATTGCCACGGGCCTCGGCAATGCGGTGTCGAGTAGCCTCGCAAGCATCGTGAACGCGCTCGGTGCGGAACTCGGCACCTTCTCCGTGTCGATCGGCAAGCGAGACAAGAAGTTCACAGTCGACCCTTCGGGCCAGGGGCGCACGAAGGGCAGCGGCGTCCTGAAGTTCACAGATGAGGGCGAAGCGCAGGCCGCCGCCATCCGCGACGCATTGGCCGATGGGGCCGTGACAGGCCTGTCCGCCGCAGTGCAGCGGGCGCTCAAGTCGAGCACCGATATCGACAAGGCTGTCAACACCGCGCTCAAGGTGCAGGCGGTCGAGGAACTGATAGGCGGCTTCGGCGCGACAGCCGCCAAGGCGTTCCGCGCCTTTGAGAAGCAGGCCGCCGACCGGCTCAAGATTGCCACACAGTACGGGTTCGACCTCGTCAAGCTGGAGGAGATCAACGGCAAGCAGCGGGTCGCGCTGTTCGACCAGGTGCTTGAGGCCCAGACCGGCAGCCTCAAGCAGTTGCTGGCCTCGATCAACGGCGGCGCGCTGTTCGAGGGCAGCGCGGTCGACAAGCGCAACGCCTTGCAGGCCCAGGTCACGAAGCTGCGGGCGGACTCCGCAGCTGGGGTCGAAGGGGCGAACGACAAACTGGCGCAGGCGCTCAGCGACCTGGTGTCCGCGTCCAAGGATGCGTATGGCACTGGTGCGGGCTATGCCGCTGACCGCAGCAACGTCACCAGCATCGCGCAGCAAATCATCAACCAAGCGACCGCCGAGGTAAAGGCGGCGCAACAGGCCGCGCAGGACGCCGTGCCGGCGAAGATCGACACCACTAATGCGCTCCTGAACGAGGGCAACAACCAGACCGCGCAGTTGCTTGCGGCCTATAACCTTAACACCCAGTCGCTCGGGTCGGTGTTGAGCAGGGTGGTCGGCGGTGGCGTGTTCAATACCTCGCGCCAGGCTGCGTTCTAGTGCAGCTCACGCCGGTTCAGGTCGTGCTGATTGAGGCGTCACCCCGACGCGCCAATGACGGCGTTGTCGAAACGCTGCGGCTGGCCGGTGGCGGTGCCGTAGCACCTTATCGGTACTCGTCGCAGGATTGGAGGGCGGGCGTGGTCGAGATGCCCTCGATCGAGGCGGCGCTGGAGTTTCGGCAGCAGGGCTGGACCGGCGGGGCAACGCCGCAGACCACCGACGTGGAATGGTATCCCGCGGCGGGAATGGACGCAGCGGCTGGCTATTTCTGGCCCGATGCCGCGGTGACCATCTACACCGCGCCCGATGGCGGCACGCCGGTCACTTTGCTGGTCGGCAAGGTCGCCAACGCAAGCGCCGACGCCAGCCTCAAGCTGACCATTGCCGACCCTTCGGACGGCATGAATATCCCCGTGCTGACCGATCGTTTCCTCGGCACGGGCGGCGTCGAGGGGCCAACAGAATGGAGCGGCAAGATCAAGCGCCGTGGCTGGGGGCGCGTGTGGAACGTCGAAGGCGAGGCGATCGATACGGCGAACAACGTCTGGAGCTTTGCCGACCCGACGAAGAAATGGCAGTCCATCGACGCCGTGCGCGACAAGGGCGGGGTCATCGCCATCGCCAGCACAATCGCGTTCACCAGCACGCCGGCCGCGACGCTTGCCGCGCTCGCTGCGTCGTCACCGCCCGCCGGCCAGTGCATCGTCGCGCCGAGCATCGCCTGCGTGAAGCACTGGACGCAGCCCATCGGGCCGTTCACCGTCGACGCGAAGGGGGAGATCGGTTCGGCCTATGTCGAGACCGTTCCCGAGATCATGGCCGCCATCGTCGCGGCTCGGTCAGGACCGGCGTTCGTGTCCGGCACGGTCGCAGCGGCAACGGCAATCCGGGGCGGTGCGGCGGGCGTTTACATCGACAGCGAGAGCGAGACGCTGGCTGGCACGCTGGACCGCGAACTGGCAGGCGTGTCGCTGCTCTGGGTGCTGGAGCCTGTCGGCACAATCCGCATCCGCCCGTGGGCCTGGGGCACGTCGGTGGCATCGTTGACCTCGGTCGACGCCAAGCGCAACCAGACCTTTGCGCCATCCAAGGGGCGGACGGTCGGCTACAAGCGCAATCGCCGAGTGCAGTCCACGGGCGAAATACTCGCATCGGTGCTATACTCCGACATTGAGGGCACGAAGCCGGACGCCGACGCGACCAACGCCAACAACCTGCAGCTCAACTCGCTGCTTTCCGAAGGCACCGAAGGCTATAATTTCACCAGCGGTAACTTCGCTCGCGCCGCTGGCACGAACGGTCCTCCGGCGGCCTGGGTTCTTGCTTGCTCGACCACGACGATCGGCGGCGGCGGGCAGTTGATCTTGCCAAAGTCCAAGGTCGCAGGTGGCCGGCGCATCATCTCGTCGATCTGGGTAATGCGAACCGCGGGCCTATCCGCGCTCACTCTGTCTGCGAACTGCTTCAACGCGCTAACGGGGGCGGGTATCGGCCCGGTCGGCGGCGCGATCAGCATTGTCCCGTCCGCCCCGAATGTCTGGCAGAGGTTTTCCGTCCCCGGCCTAAACGACTCCGCCGCCGGCAGCATAGGCTTGACCGTCGAGGGCATGGCCGGAAACGCTGGCCGCGTCGAGGTGGCGCTTGGGGAAATATTCTACGACTTGGCGACGGACACGAACGTCACACTTGAGGTGCCGCCGTTGGTCACGATCAAGGCCGATTACGCGGGCACGGCGCTGGCCGGCCAGCTTCCGCGCACGCTGACCGCAGTGCGCCGCAAGGGCACAACCGATGTCTCTGCAACAACTGTCTGGGCAAATACGGCCAGCGCGTCCTCGACCATCACCGGAGGCACCACAGCGTCAGTGACGATAACGGCCTGCGCTGCCTCGGGTAGGATCAGCTGGTCTTCGGCGCGCGACGGCGTGACGCTGCTGGGCGAGACGACAATCGTCTTCGATAAAGCGGCTCCGCCGAGCACAAGCGGCGGCGGGGGCGGCACTGGCGGCGGCAGTTCGGGCAGCGGCTCGCCGGGGTACGACACCAGCATCGCGCCAACATCGTCGGGCAGTTACGGCGCGGCGAACGCTGGGCCGCTGACCGTCACCGTTGGCAGCAGCGGCACCGTCAACCTGACCGCGCCGCTTGGCTACACTAGCACCGGGTCGGCGACCAACTGCCTCGGCAAGTGGCAGTGGCGGGTGGTCGGCGGCACCTTCGCCGATGTCGCGTCCGAGATTGCGCAGACATTGGGCGCGAGCGGCGGCGACGACGGGCAGATCAGCGTCGCGCAGTCAAAGACCGGCCTGACGAGCGGCACTGCGTATGAGTTCCAGCTGCTGTTGCGGCGCGGCGCTGGCACCGGCACCCTCGACTTCTACGGCACCGCAACCGCGAGTCCGACTTGATGATCGTCCTGAAGCGCATCGGCGGTGACGACTGCCAGATTGTCAGCAGCTTGGACGGCATCGACGCGACGGTGTGGGCGCAGACCGGCAATGCGGTGCCGGATGATCTTGAGGCGTATGCCTACACGCTGGTCGGCGACCAACTGACGGCGGTGCCGCGGACGCTGACGCCCGAGGGCGTCGTCGCGCTCTACACGCCGGAAGAGAAGGCGCGGATATTCACGTCGACCGAGCCGAACGTGCAAGCCTTGCTCAACGCGCTGCGCTTCTCAATCGGCATAGTGGTCGGCTCCGACTTCCACGTCCAAGGCACGGCGCTGATCGCCGGGCTGGGCCTGCTCGACGCGCCGGAGCGAGCGGTGCGCATCCTTGCTGGGGAGACGCCGGAATGACTGCCGTCAATCCCACCTTTGCCGAATGGTTGCAGGCCGACGATCTGCCGAGCCGTGCGATCGACGCGACGCTGGCGGCACGCTGGGGTGACAGCGCCGTCGAAAGCACGATCACCTCGGCCCTCGCGCTCAAGTCGGGAGCCGACGCGGAGAGCGCGCGCCAGCAGGCATTTCTCGGCTATCCGCTGGTCGAGGACGTGCACACCGTCGTCGGCGAGCACCGCGACAAGCTGGGCCAGGTCGTGACGATTACCTGCCCCTATCTAGGATATGGCAGCGGGGTGGACGTGTTCGTCGTTGGCGTGAAGGAAGACCGGGCCGCGAACCTGACCACGCTGACCGTGCTGCGGAGGCTCCCATGAGCAACATGATTATCATTAAGCCGCTGACGATCCCGTCTATTTCAGGCAACCGCGGCACTGCCGGATCAAACCTGCTGACGCCGGACCCTAAAGAGGTGTTCAGCGACGCGACCAACACCGGGCAGACGATCAATCTCGCATTCGACATGGGTGCCGACGTGTCGTTCGACACCTTCGCCCTGATCGGCACGAACGCCAGTGCATCGGCAACCTGGTCGCTCGGCGGCAACACCAACGCCGAAGGCAATCTCGCCAACACGACGAACGTCTTCGCCGCTACCGCGATGCGCGATGCAGCGGCGCTCGGGCCACCCTATCCGGCGTTCTATCACCGCGCCGCCGGGCCGCTGTCCAGGCGCTATTTCAGCTTCAATATTTCGCCCGGTGCGTCGTTCTATGCGGGCGTGCTGATCCTCGGACTGGCGTTCAAGCCGACGTGGAACCGCGAGTGGGGCTCGGGTCGAAAGATCATCGACACGTCTGGCAAGCAGCGGCTGCGCGGCGGCGGCTGGGGCATCTCGCGCGGGGCCAAGGTGCCGGGCTACCAGTGGACGTTCGGCGACCTGACCGATGCCGAGGTCGAGGCACTCTACGCGCTGGCGCTGGACCGCGGCGAGATCGACCCGATCCTTGTCATCGAAGACCCGGCCGCAACAACGACACTGGCTGCCGGCACGCATTACGGGCTATTCAACCGGCTGGACGCGTTCGAGCGGGAAGACCCGGACCTGAACCGTTACGCCCTGAGCATGGAAGAGTGGCGCTGACCCGCACCCGGTTGGGGTTGAGCCGCGCCCCCGACCGGCATACCCCGACCGCCTGAGGGTGCCCCCGGCTTCAACGCCGGTCCTTGAGCGACCGGCCAAGCGGAGCCTTGGCCTTGATCCCTGCGCCTTCGTCACGCCGCCGGACAGGCCAGTGCGCCATGCAGCGCGCTAGTCACGCATCGTCGACACCACACCCGAGCGAGGGCCACGCGCGGGTCAGCAGCGAAGGCCCTCCCGATGTTCCACGATGACGCACACATCGAGCGCGCACCTGCTTACGGCGGTGGCGTATTACATCATCGGGGCAGTGCTGCTCTACACCGCGCTGCGGCTGTGGCTGACGCACACGATCAACCGGGCATTCCTGCTCGGGCCATACCTGACCGAGGCGGGCGCGCGACTGCTGCTGAATCACTGGTGGCTGGTGTTGGCTTTCGCCGCATTCATCCTGAGCTGCGCGTTCGAGCATCACGCCGACTGGCTCCTGAGCCGTGGCTGGTGGCCCTCCGTGATAACGCCGCAGACCGTGCTGGTCCTCAGCCAAGTGGAAATGATCGTCTCGCTCGTCACGGCTTTTCTCGTCCTCCTGTTGAGGTTGCGCGCATGGCGGAAGGTCTAGACCCGTCGATTATTCCGCAAACCGTTGGCGGTGTGGCGGGTTGGATTGGCACGCTCGGATTCGGCGGGTTGGCCGCGTGGCTGAACTTCCACAAGGTCAAGGTCGACGAAACCGCCATGATCCTCGCCAAGTGGCGGGAGATGACCGACAGCCACGCGGCGGCGCTGGTGCGGGTCGAGGAGCGGCTGACGAGGGCGCAGGAGACGATCGACACGCTGAGGACGCAGGTCTTCGCGTTGCAAGACGAGGTGCTGCATCTCAAGTCCGAAAACGCCGGACTGGTGCGCCAGATCGCGCAGGTAAGCCAATCGACAATAACCGTTCTTGCCGCGACCGAAAAGTTGCCGCCGACGATGCAGCGCACCGTACGCCGGCTGAAGGGGATTGAGGAATGACCCCGCTCGCATTCGCGGTCAGCGCTATCGCTGGCTCGCTGGCGGCAATCGCGCTGGTGCTGCTGCTGGCCGCGGTGGCGGCGTCGTGAACATCGCCAAGGTCCAGACCCGTCTCGCTGCGGCGCAGCTTTACCATGGTGCCATCGACGGCGCGCTTGGGCCGCTGACCTATGCCGCAATCTTCGCATCGACGGGGGCGCGGACCAACGCCGCGCTGCTCGGGCAGGGGGCTGCGCGGTACTTCCCGGAGTTTGCGATCACGACCGGGCTTCGCATCGCGCATTTCATCGCGCAGACCGGCCACGAAACCGGCGGCTTCGAATGGCTCAATGAACTCTGGGGTCCGACGCCCGCACAGCGCCGCTACGAGGGCCGGCGCGACCTCGGCAATGTGCAGCCCGGAGACGGCAAGCGGTTCGCCGGCCGCGGGCTGTTGCAGATCACCGGACGCGCCAATTACGCGCGCATCGCGAAGCGCACCGGGCTGCCGCTGCTGACCCAGCCCGAGATCGCGTCGCTGCCCGATAACGCGGTGTGGACCGCCTGCATTTTCTGGGACGACCACCGGCTCAATAGACTTGCCGATGCAGACGATACGCTGGGCCTCACGCGGGCGATAAATGGGGGCCGCAACGGGCTTGCGGATCGGGCCATCCGCACAGCCGCTCTGAAAAGATTACTAACATGATTACTGCCACCTGCGCGACCCTCGCCGCCCTGCTCGCCAGCGCATCGCCGCCGACCGCGATCTTCGTTCAGCCCGGCGACTGCCCCGCGCTGGTCATCAAGCAGACGTTCGCGCCCCCGGTCACAATCTACGGACCCGGTGTCCAGTGGAACGGCATCACCATCTCAGGCGGCGGCGTCGCGATCAGCGGCGGCAAGGTCCGGTCGCCCGGAGGTCAGGACGGGTTCGCCGCGGCGGGCTACGGAGCCAGGCTGACAGGCCAGGATATTACGCTGTCGGGCATGACGTTCGGGGCGTCAAAGAAGGCGATCGTCACCGATGGCGGCGGCAATATCCGCATACTCAACAACCGCTTTGAGGGCGTCGGCGAGGACGGTGTCATCGCCTCGCGCACGATCGGGCTTGAGATCGTCGGCAACTGGTTCGGCGGTTTCACCCCCTACAAGACGACATGCACGGCTGCGGACGGCACCGTCACCCGCGGCCTCGCCAAGCGCAATTGCGTCGGCACCTGGCGTGACGGATACCACAGCGACGCGATCCAGTTCCGCAACGGCGTCACCGATGTCGTCATCTCAGGCAACACCGTGGCTGGCGTGAACCAAGGCATCGGCCAGATGGACAGCCCGACGGACAGGCCGCCGGTCCGGGTGGCGATCATCGGCAACGACGTGGCGGTCGCCGACTTCCACTCAATCACGGTCGGCGCGTCGTGCATCGACTGCTCCATCGTCGGCAACCGCATCAGCAACACGACGACGAATCGCACAGTCTATCGGTTCGGGCCGAGCACGACCGCGTGCGGGAATACGGCTGCGTACTTAGGGACGGCCGGGCTTGAGGCGTGCAAGCCATAAGGAAGGAGCAACGACATGACCGGTACGCTTGAAGAGATCGAAACGGCCGTGGTTGGTCGACCAATCGTCGTGAATCCCAGTTCGGCGTTCGACCTGTTGATGCAGTTCATCCGCTATGTCGGGTTCGCCGGGTCGTTCTTCGTCTCAATGGTCGGCTTCGCATCAAGCCGCGACCTGGCCGGGCTGTTTAACTATTTGCAGTCCGAGGCAATCGTTCCGGCCCTGACCGCCATCGCCGGGCTAGGGTTCATCATCTGGGCGGTTATCCGGTTGCTGCTCAACAAGCGCAAACTCGTCACCGTCGCCAATGCCGTCCCGGACAGCGTCGCCATCGTAACGGGGGAAAGAAAGTGATCCTCGCGTTCCTCGCCGGTGCCTATGCCGGGGCCGCGCTGATCTTCGGCTGCTGCATCGTCGAGGGGTCGCTGGCGAACCGGGTGTTGTCGGCACTGCTGTGGCCGCTGGTGCTGGTGAGGTGAGAATATGACGCTCAGGACGCGCCTAGAGGACGCTACGGGGCTTTCGGGCGTCCGGCTGGCCGTCGGGGCCGTGATGGCGTCCCTCGCGCTGTGCGCCGTCCTGTGGGTCGCCTACACGCTGTTTATCGCGCCCCGCAAAGCCCGTGAGGCTGCTGCCGCCGCCAAGGTCGAGCGCCGCGTCGGCGAGACCGCAGTCGCTACCGGCAAGGACGCGCTGGCGACGACGGAGCGGGTGATCGAGCGCAACACCCGCGTCGAGACGCTGACCCGCGAGAACACGACCCGCATTCTGGCAGCGCCGGGCGCGAACGATACGATACCGGCGGCGGTCGATGCGGCGTGGCTGGCGAGCATCTGTGCGCGGGATGGGCGGGCGGTGGACCCGGCGTGCGAGGGATTGGCGCGATGATCCGTCGAACTTGTAACGCTTGCTTACAGGTTGGCGCGCTGCTGCTCCTAACCGGCTGCGGCACCACCATCGCGCCGGTCCTGCCCGTCAGCGAGTGCCTGACCCTGCTGCCCGCCAGCGTCACCGGCCCGACGCCGAAGGTGCCGCTGCCGCCGGTTCGCACGGCGGGCACGCTGGCGGCGTTCGCGGATGCCACCGAGGGCCAACTCGACCGGGCGAATGCGGACAAGGCGGAGATCGTCGAGTTCGAGGGCCGGTGCCGCGAGCGCGACCGGCGGCTGGTCAAGGCGGTCACCCGCAAGGGCTTTTTCGCGCGGCTCTTCGGATGAGCCGCGCTCCACAGGTTGCCGGCAAGCCCGCCGGTAGCATCCCCGGAGGCTTTGTAATGCTCGCCTTCGTCCTCCCCATCATCCTCACAGGAGTCATCATCATGGCAATCCGGACCAGCACCCAGGCGATCATCGACCGCATCAACGCGCTCAAGCCCGACGACGGCATCGACCAGTCCACGGTCGATGCAGCCGTCGCCGAGGCGGTTGCCGAGCGTGACGCGGCAATCGCGGCCGACACCGCCGAGGACCAGGAGCAGGTCGACGCCATCAACGCGGCGCTCGACGCCTCGCCGGTCACGCCGAACGCGGACGGCACCCCGGCGTAACACTACCGGGGCGGTTGCTCGGCTCGCGCCGCGCGGCCGCCCCATTCTCTCATGGGAGACGCCAGTGCCTGCCCTGCCCGCCCGCATCGCCTTCGTCACCCAAAGCGCCAGATCCTATGTCGCCAACGATGCAGCGATCGTCACCCGGTACGGCACCGCTGCGCGTGACACAAAGGACGAGCCGGTCGAAACCTTCTTCGACAGCATGTCCGACGTCGCCAATATCGCTGACACGCGCCTCGTCCTGCTGAAGGCCGATCGCCGCAAGTTCGGCGTTCAGGCGAACGGCGTTCTTGCGTTCACCGGCGGCCTGGACTTCACTCAGGTCGTGCCGGCGGCGTCCGTCATCGACACCGAGAAGGGCGCGGCGGGTCTCGCGTGCGCCATCGTGGCGATCGAGGCGGACTACGAGACCGAGACGACCAACCTGACAGTATGGGGATAGCGCATGGCCGGGGTTCCGTTTTTCGTGCGGCCACTGCCCTTCACCGTCCTGGCATCCGGTAACGCGCTCGGCGGCAATCCGGCGCTGCATCTGGCCGAGTTCCAGTATGTCGGCATGACTTGGCGCAGTAACGGCACGTCGCCGGCGCTCACCGTAGACATCGACTTCGGCTCGGCGCAGACGATCGACTTCGTCGGCATGCTGGCGGCGAACGCGCTGCCCGGCACGACAATCAAGATCGCGATGGGAGCGAGCCTCGCGAACGTCCAAGGCGGCAGCCCGACCTATGACAGCGGCGCGCTGACGTTCATCTCGCCGGCGGTGACCGGCCGCGCGCTCTACAATTCGCACTTCGAACTGCCGGTGGCGCAGACCTATCGGTACATGCGGGTGACGATCGCCGGACATACTGGCGACTTCGAAGCGGCATTCCTCGTCGCCGGACTGAAGGTTCAGCCGGCGCGGTACTATGAGCCGGAATGGGAAGTCGGGCCGACCGATCTCGGCACCATCTCGATCAACCGAAACAGCGTACCGGACATCGCTCGCGGGACGATCCTGCGCAGCAAGTCGTTCACGCTCAGCTGGCTGACCGAAGTCGAGCACGAGACGAAGTTCGCGCCGCTCGCGCAGGCTGTCGGCAAGATCGAGCCGGTGTTTATCTGCTTTGACCCCGAAGCGACGACGTACCGCCAAGGGCGCGCCTATTTCGGGCGGTTCACGGACAATCTGCGCACGCGGAAGCGCAATTATAACCGCCATGAGCGAAGTTTCGAGCTCTTGTCGATGATCTGAACGGTTCAGGTCGCAGGTTACGGTCACGGCATAGGCCGGCGGCGTTGGGTTAAACCCCTTCGCCGCCGGCCTTTTCGTGCGTCTGGCGCCTAGCCGCGCTCCGTCGGCGCGCCGGCGATCATGCGCCGATCACCGGGCGCGAAGCTGGCTGCAGCATCCCGCGACGCCTTGACCCTATGCTCGGCATCTTCGGTGCGCCGGTCGGCTGCCGCGGCGAAGGCGCAGCCGATGAGGCCCAACAGAAACGGCACGACGAACACGGACGCGAGCGCGACGACGAGCCCGAGCCCGATGTTCGGATTGCGGATGAGATAGGCTACCGCGATCATCAACGCTGGCCCGCCGGCGAAGCACAGCGCGGCTAAAGCGAACGTCCTCATGCTACGGTCCTCGTGACATTCCAGCCTGTGGTGCGAGCGAACGCCTTGGCGACGATCGTCCAGCCGAAGTGGCGCATCACTGCCTCGCGCGCATCGAACGGCTCATCGGTAGCCATCATCGACGACACGATGGCTATTACTGTCGTACGGTGAAAGTCCGTCTCACCGACGGCATCGCTGCAACTAACGTCGTCGGCGATCCAGTCGCCGCCCGCAGTCTCGTACAGCACGAGCTCATTCCATTGGCGCTTCGTGCCGCCAGCATTCTGCGTCGAGTAGGAATGCAGCACGCGCCCGGCGAACTCTACGTCCTGGCAGTTGCGGCCGACGAGCCGATATTTCGTCATGATCTCGCTCACAGTCCTATCTCCTTATCCACACGCCACCGCAGGAATCGCGGGCTGCGCAAGCTGCCTGTCTCTGTCGCTTCCATCGCGCCGATCTCGGCGATGCGCCCGACGAGGCGGTCCGGGTGATGATAGAGGATAGCCCGGTCACGATCGTCGAACCCCGCCGACACGCGCACGGCGCGCCCGGCATACTCGCAGATGACCGCGCCGAGCGTGTCCGGGTCGTTCGTCCGCGGTGCGTGGCCGATGACCCGCAGGTCAACCGTCATTGACCGCTTGAGCCGCTGCCATGCCCGCGAGCGGCCGGCACGGTGCGTCGAGTACGGGTCTTTGATAACCACGCCCTCCTCGCTCCGGTCATAGGCTGCGGCCGCCAGCGCAAGCGCCTGGGCACCGTCGCCGACCCGCACGTCGTCGACATAGCGCAGCGCCTCGCCGGCATCGTCCAGCGCATCGCGCAGCCGTAGCTTGCGCTGCCACAGGGCATCACCCGGCCGTTCGCCGCGCCAGACGCCGAGCGGCACCGCGTCAAAGCACCAGGCGATGCCGTGACCCGGCATCGGTCGCCCGGCATGCATCGTCGCCGAGAAGCGCCGCGCCGTGTCGGCGAATCCGCCGGGCTCGACATATTCGGCGTCGATCAGGTGCGGACCGCCCAGCGCGCGCTCGAGACGCGCCAGCGCCGGCCACAGATGTGCGCTGCACCAGATGACAACGCCGTTCCGGGTAACGAGCTGACCGCCCAGCCACAAGGCGCGGATGCCGTCATGCTTGCGCTCGACGATCGCGCCGCGTGGCGGGAAGTGGCGCGCATCATAGTTCACGACCAGCTGCGCGAGATTGTCGGCGATATGGTGCCGGCCGGCTGGCAAGAGCTCGCTCATGACGCGCCGCCTTCCGCCGCGATGACGGCGGTTTCCAGCGCGGCGAACTCAGCCTTGAGATAGTCCGGCACGTCGCCGCCGAATGCGTCCGGGAACATCTGGAACAGTTCGAAGGTGCTGATGGTGGACTTGCTCATCGCCGGCGGCCCGTCAGAACCGGACCTGCCAGCGGTAGCCATTGTCGCCGTCCTGCCATGCGCTCTGAGTGTGGCTCTCAAAACCATCGTCGGACGTGCGGTCGTCCCCATCGGGGATGTCGTGCATGATGAGTCCGGCCATGGTCTCAGGGTGATATTCCAGGACGCGCCCGCTCTCGCCGAAGCCGCAGCCGCTGCCATCATCACAATACACGACCCACTTGGTTTCGTCGTCGATGGAAAACTCGGCGACGATGCTGGCGAGCGAGCGATTGTTCAGGGCGCTGGTCATTGTCCTAATCCTTTCCTATGGGCCGATAAGAGGCGGCGCGCCTGGCCCGATGACGCGCCGCCTATTGGATATTACGCCGCGCGCTTCAGGTTGACTGCGGCACCGGTATGGCCGCCGCCCCATTTGATGCCCGCCAGCGGGGCCAGCATCTTCAGTCGAGCGGCGGCCGATTCAGCAACGTGCGCCCGGCTTAGCGCTACGTCGCGCTCGGCTTCGGCCCGGGAGATGGTTGCCGATGCCAGCTTGACGTCTGCCCAATAGGACCGCGACCGCTGCACCGTCACAGCACGCTTGCCGGCAGCACGTTCGGCGATGACCAGGCGAGCGGTGACGCTATCCAGCAAGCCTTGCAGCGCATCGGCGCGCCGATTCTCGGCGTCCAGTTCAGCGCGTGCGGCGTCGACGTGCGCGCTATTCTGCTCGGCAATGGTCCGCCAGTCTGTGACGTCGCGCTCGGCCGCGTCGGCGCGCGCGGTCTCGACATCCGCGCGGCCGTCATCGGCAACGGCCGACGACTGCCCGGCTTCGAGCGCGGCGACACGCTGCAACAACGCGGCGACGGTCGCGGCCAGTTCGACCGCCAGCGCCTCGCCAGACGGCTCAGGGACGCGCGCAGCCTCTTCCGCGCCCGATTGTGCCGGAATCGGCTCGGCGACGCCCAACGGCGCGCCAGCGCGTGCCGCAAGCTCATGTTCCCACGCCTCGCGCGTGTAGCCTTCCGGCGCGTAGGGCATGGGCTCGGCTGCCTGGCACGCGACCGGCTCAGCGAACGGGCTGCAAGGCGACGGGATGACCGGGCACGCGCGCGCTTCCGGCGCGACCGTGACCGGCTCGCCGGCGTCATCCGGCTCGGCATCGGTCGCCGATTCCGGCCCGTAATGCGCCCGGATGACGTCGACCGCATCCGCGTGCGCTTCCGCGTCGCCGGCATCGGCCGCCGCCTGTCCGACGACGACCGCCGCAATGACGGCATCGGGCAGCGCCTCAATAATGGCATCGGCCGCCACCGGGTCGCCGATTGCTGCCTCCACGGCCGCACGCGACGGCAGCGCATCGACCCACATCGGCATCAGGACAACCGTCAAAGCGCCCGGAACGCTGCGCTCGATCAGCGTCGGCGACCGCGCATCCGCCATCGTGAACGTCAGCACGGCATCCTTGCCGAACGCCCTGCAGCCGTCGTGCAGATATTTGGCATTGAAGCCAATTGCCATCGCCTCGCCGGCATAGTCGCAAGCAAGCTCGCCGGTCGCCTTGCCATTTTCCAGATCATGAGCAGCGAGCTGCAGCACGTCGCCCGGCGCCCAGTCGAGAACAACGGCGCGCGTGCCGCCCGATGACGCGACACTGGCGACGCTCGCCACCGCGTCCGCCAGGTCGCCCGCGACGATCAGTGCGCGCTTATCGTTCGCGGTCGGAATGACGCGAGTATAGTCGGGAAAGGTTCCGTCGATCAGCTTGGCGACCATACGGACGCCACCATACGCAACGGCAATCTTGGACGCGCTCAGCTGCACGGATGCCGCGCCGGTCGCCTTCCTGCCGACGATATGGCCGATCATCGCGCAAGCCTTGCGCGGCACGATATAGCCGTCCAGCTCGCCGCCTTCGATCGCCGGAAGCTTGCGAGTGAGGCGCGCCATGCGGTGACCGTCCGTCGCGACATAGCGCAGCACGTCGCATCCGGCGTCATCCTTCGCCGCGTGCATGTAAACGCCGTTCAGATAGTAGCGCGTCTCATCCGTCGACGAAAAGGCGCACGTAGAGCCGAGATCGTCGGCAAAGGTCGCGGCGTCGAGATCAAACGAACGCGACTCGGTCAGGTCCGCGAGCGGCTGCGGAAAGTCATCGGCCGGCAGCGCTGCCAGGCGCGCCGACGATCCGCCGCACGATAGCGCGACGTCGACGCTTCCAGCCTCGGCCGTCACCGTCACCAT
>Ga0209181_10007655_pt1 | contig 14741 bp, 16 predicted proteins | sample MAT05_FD_187208 | JGI IMG/M metagenome (GOLD analysis project Ga0209181, IMG submission 187208) | Freshwater microbial communities from Lake Fryxell liftoff mats and glacier meltwater in Antarctica - MAT-05 (SPAdes) (version 2) | ecosystem: Environmental > Aquatic > Freshwater > Ice > Liftoff... | reverse complement strand
CGGCGGGGAGCGCGGGCGTCGCCTCGGCGGTGCAGAAGGCCTCGTTCGCCAAGACCCAGACCGGCGGCTCGTTCGCCTTCCCGTCCCGTTTCTGAATTGATCTCTGAACCCGGTGCGTCGGGCGGGTACTCGACGTGCTGAGCGGGCGGGTGGCGTCGGCGGGTGTTGCGGCAGCGAGAGAGCGCGCGCGGGCGGGGAGGGCGCTGAGTGAGGCAGCGCGCGGGCGGGCGGGGATGGCAGGGGTTTAGCGGCGCTTGCGGCGGCGGGCGGTGACGGCGACGGCGGCGATGAGCGCGACGATGGCGCCGGCGAGGAACGGCCAGCGCGGGCGGGGGCGGACCGGGCGCTCGGCCTGGCAACGTCCGTCTTGCGGACGCGTGGCGTCGCCGTCGACGCGGTAGCGCAGCTCGAGGCCGGTGGTGATGGGCCCGCCCTGACCGGTCCACGCGGCGTCGGTGCCGGTCATCGGCTCGCCGCCCAGGGTGCGCGCGTCGAGGTGGACGCCGGGGCCTTCCTCGAGGCGCAGCTCGGAGTCGCCGGCCGCGTCGACGACGTACTCGTCACGCAAGGCGAAGCGATGCTCGCCCCCAGCCGGCGTGCAGATCCACGCGATCAGATCGACCGAGAGCGAGCCGCCGGTCACCGCGGGCGTGCCCAGCCCGACCTCGACGCGAGCCCAGCTCCACGGCACCGGCACACCGTCGACCGCGATCTCGAGCGCCGGCGCCAGCGACGCTGCGAGCTCGCGCCCCAGCGCGTCGGCCTCGCTCGAGCTGACCTGCCCGTCGCGATCGCGATCGAGCCGGCGCCGCATCGCCGCGCCGGGCCGCTCGCCGAACAGCACCGTGTACGCGAGTCGCACCCGATCGCCCATCGGCGATAGCTTGAGGTAGCGGTTGTTGCGATCGACCGACGGCTGGACGTGGGCGCCGGCTGGCGTCGCGACCAGCGCGAGGGCACCACCGACGACGATCGAGGCGAGTGGACGGACCACGCGAGGCACGCCGCATTGTGGACGCACGCGCGCGCGCAGGGAAGATCACGCTGCCGCGTGACGGCGGTTGACCGACCACGTCGCGCCTGCCTATCCTGCCCTCCGAGGAGGATTCATGAATCTACGTAGTCTGGCTTGTTGTGCGATCGCGGCCCTGCCGCTCCTGGCGTGTGGCGGCGACGATGGTGACGACACCACCTTGCCCCCGCTGTTCGAGCCCAAGCCCGAGTGCGAGGGCATGGCGGTCACGCAGTTCACCGGCATGCACACGCAGTTGATCTCGAAGCTCTCGATCGGCACCGCCATGGACGGCTTCGATCTCGACGGCGACGGTCGCCCCGACAACAAGCTGCAAGGCGTGGGCGCCCTGGCCCGGGGCGCGATCAACGACTCGTTCCAGAGCTACGAGCTCCTCATCCCGGTCGAGATGTTCGACTTCGCGACCGCGGGCGTCGACTCGTGCGTGAAGTTCGCGCTTTACCTCGGCGACTACAAGACCGACCTCGATGAGGACGGCGACGACTCGGCGGTCGCCGACGGCGACTGCAACGATCACGATCCCCTGGTCTCCAAGGGCGCGACCGAGATCGCCGGCAACTTCAAGGACGACGACTGCGACGGCCGGGCCGACGAGGTCAACGACGGCCCCGAGCAGACCGCGTCGCTCGACACCATGGACCGCGACAACGACGGCAAGAGCCCGGCGACCGGCGACTGCGACGACACCGAGGCGCTGGTCGGCGGGATGGACGCCGTCGAGATCTGTGGCGACGGTCTCGACAACGACTGCGACGGCGTCGCCGACCGCAACGCCGGCGAGCCCCCGACCCAGTGCTACCCGTACGACGCGACGCCCGACCGCATTCGCATCGATCCGCTGTCGTTCGAGGCCGGTAAGCCGATCATCAAGTTCGACTCTGGCGAGGTCAAGATGGTCGACGGCAAGCTCCAGCTCACGGCGGGCCCGTCGCTGTTCGCGGTCACGCTGCCGATCTCGGACGGCATCAACCTGACCCTCAAGATCACCGGCACCCAGATCGAGGCCGATGTGATCGACACCGGTGGTGTCATCACCCTCAAAAACGGTCGCCTGGGCGGCGTCATCGACGCCCGCACCGCCGACACCATCCGCGGCCTCACCGTCGATCAGATCGGGCTCACCCCCGAGAACTCCCTGCTCGACGCGATCTTTGCCAACGTGCTCGGCCCGCTGCTCGCGCTGCCGGCGCGCCCGTCGACCGATCCGCATGCCGGTTGCCGGACCCCCGACATCGACGTCGATCGCGACGGCCTCGAGGTGTTCTGCGACGAGAACACCGACGGCGATCCCGTGACCAAGGTCGTCGATCTGTGCGTCGACGGCGACGGCACCGAGTACCGCGACGAGGTCGTCGGCGGCGTGACCAAGCACTGCACCGAGTCGGTCGACGCCAACGGCAAGCCGCGCTTCGTCGACGGCATCTCGGTCGAGCTGAACTTCGAGACCGCGCCCGCGACCCTCGTCGCGCCCTGAAGGTCGGCGTCCGCCAGCCGGACGCTGGTCTCGGTGGGGAGGCTCGGCGACAGCTCTTCTTGGAAGGTGTAGGCTGACGCTCATGACCAAGCGCCCCCGTGCCTGGCTCTCAGCGCTGCTCTTTGCCGGAGCGATGGCGTGTGGCGGGTCGTCGGCCAAGCAGGCCGGCGAGACCTGCGTCGCGTCGTCGGAGTGCGGCGACGGGCTGGTCTGCGACTTCGGTCAGACCCCCGCGGTGTGCGCCAGCATGGGCACCATCGACGCGGCCGAGCTCGACGCCGATCCCAGCCTCATCGACGCGGCCGAGCTCGACGCCGCCCAGACCGATGGCCCGGCCCCGATCGACGCCCGCGTCATCGACGGCGCGACGCCGATCGACGCCCCGATGATCGACGCCCCGATGATCGATGCCCCGCTGATCGATGCGGAGCTCCCGATCGACGCGGCCCCGCCCATCGACGCCCCGATCGACGCGCCGCCCGACGCTTGACATGAAGGAGCGCGGCCTCGAGTTCAAGGTAGGGCTCCTGCTGGTCGTCGCGGCGGCGATCCTGGTCGGCTTCGTGTTCATCCTCGGCAACTTCTCACTGTCGTCGGGCTACACGATCTACGTCGACTACGACTACAGCGGCAACCTGCAGCCGGGCGCGCCGGTGAAGGTCGCCGGCATCAAGGTCGGCAAGATCGAGGACGTGAAGTTCCTCGGCGGCAAGCTCGACCCCGCGACCAACCGTCGGGTCTACGTGCGCGTCGAGGCGTGGATCGAAAACCGAGCCCGCGACAGCATCCGCCAGGACGCCGAGTTCTTCGTGAACACCGCGGGCGTCCTCGGCGAGCAGTACCTCGAGATCGTGCCAGGCCGCGACTGGGAGCACCCCGCGGTCGCGCCCGGCGCCAAGCTGGTCGGCCGCAACCCGCCGCGCACCGACCTGGTGCTGGCCCGGCTCTACGACGTGCTCGACTCGCTGTCCGAGGTGCTCACCGAGGACAAGGACGTCATCAAGGACCTGCTGCGCAACAGCGCGAACGCGGTGGCCTCGGCCGATCTGCTCTTGCGCGACAACCGCGCGCAGCTCGGCCGGCTGATCTCGTCGTCGAGCGGGCTGGCCGATCAGGCCACCCAGACTCTCACGCGGGTCAACGCCGGCCTCGACGGTCGCGCCATCGCGCGCACGGTGAACGACGCCGACGCCCTGCTGGTGAGCGGACGCCAGGCCATCGACAAGGTCACACCCGAGGCGGTCGCGCTCATGGCCGACGCCCGCCGGGTCACCGGCGTCATCACCGAGGAGCGCGTCGATCGCGCGATCGGCGTGGCCGACAAGGCGGCCGGCGCGGTCCAGCAGGCGGGCGGGCTCATCGAGAACGTCGACGGCCTGGTCACCGATCTGCGGGCCGGCAAGGGCACCGCCGGCGCGCTCCTCGCCAAGGACGACGTCTACGTCGACGTGCGCGAGCTCATCCGCGACCTCAAGCGCAATCCCTGGAAGTTCTTCTGGAAGGAGTGAGCCGAGTGACGCCATCGTCGACGACGCCGGCTTGGACTCCCCGCACCTGCGGCGTTCGCTGCGTGACCGTCGCGTGACGCCGGGCGGTGAGCCGCGCGCGCAGGCGGTGGTGGGTGCCGTGGTCATCGGCATGATCGCGATCGCCGCGGTGTTCGTGGTCGCGATCTGGCCGCGGCTCGATTTCGGCAGTGGGGTGCGGGTCCGGGTCGCCTTCGCCCACGTCGCCGCGCTGCACGAGGGCGCGCCGGTCATCATCGCCGGTGAGACCATCGGCACCGTCGAGAGCATCGGGTTGGTGCAGCCCGGCGCGGTGGCGGTCGAGCACCCGCTCTACCTGACCGGCGGCGCGGTCGCGATCGTCCGCCTCGACCGTGGCAAGCGCGGTCGCTTCGCCCGCAACGCCGAGGTCTTCGTGTCGTCACGCGGCCTGCTGTCGGCGCGCTACCTCGAGCTGGGGCCGCCAGCTGACGGCTCGCCCCCCGGGCCGCCCATCGAGCCGGGCGCGCTGGTGCGCGGCGTCGACCCGCCCACCCTCGACCGCGCGCTGCAGCGGACCTGGGACAACCTGGTGCGCTCGCGCGCGTTCCTCGACGCGGTCGGCCCAGAGGCTGACGCGCTGCGCCGCCAGCTCGAGGCGCTGGCGGCCACGCTGGCGACCATCGAGCCGATGCCGGGCGCGGCCGGGGCGCTGCTGGGCCACCTGCGCGCGCTGTTGTCCGAGGTCCGGACCCTCCGCGCCACCCTCGACGGTGCCGGCGCGGATCCCGACGCGCTCTATGCGCTGGCCGATCGCGCCGAGGCCACGCTGGTCCACGCTCGGGCCGCGCTGGCCCGGGTTCAGGCCGCGGCCGAGCTGCTGCTCGCCGACGTCGACCGGGTACGCGACCACGTCGGCACGGTCGGTCCCGCCAGCCTCGACCGCCTCCGGGGCACGCTGACCGAGGTCGATCGCCAGCTGGCCCGGATGCAAGTGGTCGCCGCCAACGCCAAGGGCCTGCTCGCGATGATCAAGCGCGGCGACGGCAGCCTGTTCAAGCTGTCGCGCGACCCCGAGTTTCCCGAGGACGCCAAGGAGCTGGGCCGCATCCTCAAGCGCACGCCCTGGCGCATCCTGGGCCGCAACGGCCGCGACGGCACCCACCCAGATCCTTAGGGCCCGCGAGTGGACAAGTCGATCGATGATCGCGGTCGAGGCGCCCGGAGGGCAAGGCGACGGTGAGGACCGCAGGGGAGCATCCTCGACGGAGGTGACCCGAGGACCGGAACCGGCAACCCAGCCAGCCGGGATGGATCGGCCGCGAGAACGGTCGACTTGTTCATGCGCGGGCCCTTAGCAGGAGCCCTTCGCCGCCGCCCGCGGCTAGAAACCCGGCGTCTCCATCGGCCCGGTCGCGACGCCGCGGATGAACTGCTGGACGATCGGATCGGCCGAGGCGGCGAGGGCGGCCGGGGTGCCGATGGCGTGGACCCGGCCCTGGTACAGGAACGCGACCCGATCGGCGACCGTCATGATCGACGGCAGGTCGTGGGACACCACGATCGCGGTGACGCCGAGCGTGCGCGACAGCTCGCGCACCAGCCGATCGATGCGGCGCGCGTTGACCGGATCGAGGCCGGTCGTGGGCTCGTCGAACAGCACGACCTCGGGCTCCAGGGTCAGAGTGCGCGCGATCGCGGCCCGCTTGCGCATGCCATCGGACAGCTCGGTCGGGTAGCGGTCGGCGAAGTCGGCGAGGTAGACCTGCGCGAGCCGGCGCCGGGCCTCGTCGAGGGCGGCGGCCTGGCGCAGACCCTTGTGCTTGCGCAGCGGCAACGCGACGTTCTCGGTGAGCGTCATCGCGTCGAACAAGGTCGCGCTCTGGAAGACCATGCCGATGCGGCGCCGCACCGGGTAGAAGCCGCGCTCGTCGAGCTGGTCGACCCGCGCGCCATCGAACCAGATCTCGCCAGCGTCGATCGGCAAGAAGCCGACGAGGTGCTTGATGGTCACCGACTTGCCGACGCCCGAGGTGCCGATGACGTACTGGATCTCGCCGCGCGCGATCGCGAGATCCATGCCGCGCAGCACCGGGTTGCTCCCGAACGCCTTGTGGACGCCGACGAACTCGATATATGCGCGATTCAAATGTCGCCCCCGAGCAGCCACAGCGCGCCCACCGACAGCCCGAAGTCGATGGCCAGCACCGCGAACGAGCTGCCCACCACCGCCGCGGTGGTGGCCCAGCCCACGCCCTCGCTCGAGCCGCGGGCCCGTAGGCCGCAGAAGCCGGCCACGATGGGGATCGCGGCGCCGTAACAGACCGCCTTGACCAGCCCGAGCACGAGGTGGCGTGGCAGCACGACGACCGGGTCAAAGAACGTGCGCGGGTTGACGCCAAAGGACAGGTACGCGGTGAGCCCGCCCGCGCCGTACATGATCGCGGTGCCGACGATCGCGAGCACGACGGTCATGACGATCGAGGCCAGGAACCGCGGCACCAGCAGGTAGTCGATCGGCAAGACCCCCGACATGCGCAGCGCGTCGATCTGCTCGGTCACCTTCATCGACCCGATCTCGGCCGCGATGCCGGCGCCGATGCGGGTCGCCAGCATCATGCCGGCGAGCGTCGGCCCCAGGTCGGACACCGCGAGCCGCAGGTACTGCGAGCCGACCTGGGACAGGTCGCCGATGGCGCGCTGGAACTGCAGGCAGGTCTGATAGATCATGACCATCCCGATGAAGCCGAGCGTGACCGCGACGAACAGTAGCGAGCGGTTGCCGATCGCGTAGAGCTGGGCCGCGACCGCGCCCCGAGGCCGCCGCCCGCCCCGCCCGTACTGGCGGATCACGCCGGCCAGGGTCGCGATCAGCACCAGCCACAGCTCGCGGAGCGCGCGCAGGCTGTCGAGGACGACCCGGCCCAGCCCGGCGATCGCGCCGACGATCACGCCGTCACGTAGGTCAGGAAGAAGTCGAGGAGCATGATCGACACCGCGGCGGCCACGACCGCAGCGTTGACGGCGCGCCCGACGCCGACCGCGCCGCCCTTGACCGTCACCCCGAAGTAGCAAGACGTCAGGGCGATGGCGCCGCCGAAGGCCACCGACTTGCCGATGCCGTGCAGGAAGTCGTGGGGCGTGAGGTTGTCGGCGAACGAGTGGTACATCGTCGTCCACTCGATGCCGACCACGCCGCGGGCGACCACGGATGCGCCGACCAGGGCCACCAGATCGCCGATGATGGTGAGCGCGGTGAGCATGATCAGCATCGCCAGCACGCGCGGCACGATCAGGTAGCGGATGGGATCGATCGCGAGCGCGCGCAGGCCGTCGAGCTGCTCGGTCACGGTCATCGTGCCCAGCTCGGCGGTGTTGTTGGCGCCGACCCGACCCGAGAACATCAGCGCGATCAGGATGGGCCCGATCTCGCGCAGCACCGCGTAGCCAGCGGCCCAGCCAGCCAGCGAGGTGGCCCCCAGGCGATTCACGAAGGGCGCCGACTGCACGGTCATGAGCCCGCCCGCGAAGAACGCGGTGAGCGCGACGATGGGCACCGAGCGGTTGCCCATCTTGTGTAGGTTGCGAACAAACTCACGGCCGTCCAGGCGGGGCGGGAGCAGCGCTCGCATCACCTGGGCCGCCAGGATCGCGATGCCGCCGACCTCGCGACAGATCGCGAGCGCGCTGGCCCCCAGGGCGGTGATGCTGCGCTCGCCGATCAAGCGCGTACCCTATCATCGGGGGGCCCGACTCTTCCCAGCGCCGACGTTCGATCGAGGTCAGCCGACCAGCGGTCCCTCGAGGGCCCCGCTCACGAACTGCCGCACCATCGGGTCGGGCGCGTCGGCCAGGGTCGCGGCCGGACCTTGATAGGCCAGCCGGCCTTGGTACACGAACACCACGTCGGTGACGAAGGTGACCAAGCCGGCGACGTCGGACGACACCGCGATCGCGGTCGCGCCGCTGCGATCATGGTCGGCGCGCAGCAGCTCGTAGACCTTCGACGTCGTGACTGGGTCGAGGCCGGCGGTGGGCTCGTCGTACAGCACCAGCTCGGGCGCGGCGATGGTGGCGCGCGCGATGCCGACCCGCTTCTTCATGCCGCCCGACAGCTGGGCTGGCAGCTTGGCCTCGCTGCCGGCCAGGCCCACCGCGCGCAGGCGATCGGCGACCCGCGGCCCGATCACGTCGGCCGGCTCGCCGCGCCGCTCGAGCGGGAAGCCGACGTTGCCGGCCACGGTCAGAAAATCGTAGAGCGCGTAGTTCTGAAACAGCATGCCGATCCGGGCCCGCACTGGCGCCAGCTTCTCCTCGGACCAGCCGGTCACGTCGACGCCGTCGATGATCAGGCGGCCGGTGGTCGGCGGCACCAGGCCGGCCATGACCTTCACCAACACGCTCTTGCCGGCGGCGGCCGGGCCGATGACGCCCAGGCGCGCGCCGGCCGGCACCGCCAGCGAGACCCGGTCGAGGACGGTCACGCCGTCGAAGGCGACCGTGACGTCGCGCAGCTCGATCATCGTCGGGAGCTCGGACAGCTCAGGCGCGCCAACCGGGCCTGCTCGTCGCCGGCGTAGCGCGACTCGGCGTCGCCGCGGAGGAGCCGGCCCGCCGCGTCGCACGCCGCGGCGGCCTCGCCGCGGGCTTCCTGCAGGGCGGCTAGCTCGTGGAGCGCATCGTCGACGAGGATCGAGCGCGGATAGTCGGCGGGGAGCTGGGCGAAGGCCCGCGCGGCGGCGGCCGCGTCGTGGAGATCGTCGCGCAGCACCCGGGCCAGCTCGAGCTGGGCGTCGTCGAGCCACACCGAGAAGTACGAGCCGGCGCCCATCGAGACCTCGCGGGTGGCGAGCAGCGCGCGCAGCCGAGTCACCGCGCCGACCGCGTCGCCGCGCGATCGGGCCAGCCCCGCGGCCAGCCAGCGGGCGTCGTCGCGCAGGCCGCTGGTGGGATGGTCGATCGGGATCCGGTCGTACAGCTCGATCGCGGTCGCCGAATCGCCCAGCTCGTGCGCGGCCAGGTCGGCCAGCGCCCAGATCAAGTTGTCGGCGACGTCGCTGTCCTCGAGGGGCGTGAACGCCGCCGACAGCCGGACGAACAGCGCGCGGGGATCGTCGCCGCGGGCCTCGGCGACGATGAACCCGACCGCGTCGCCGGCGAACGCCTCGTCGGGATAGGTCTCGATCACCCGCCACAGCCAGGCGGCTGCTTCGGGCACGCGGTCGGCGCCGTAGGCCAGCCGCCCGGCCCGGTACAGGCCCTCGGCCGCCGCCGGGGCGTAGTCGTCGGAGCGCTCGGGGACCGCGGCGTAGGCGGCGATGGCCTCGGCGGTCCGCCCGTGATCGGCGAGCAGCGCGGCCTCGCCGAGCAGCGCGCGCGCGCAGTCCTCGCGCTGCCGGAGCTTGGGTGCCACCGCGCCGCAGCGGTCTTGGGCCGCCCGGTACGCCACCAGCGCGCCCTCGACGTCGCCGGTCCGCTCGAGATCATAGGCCCGGGCCAGCGAGGCCGGGACCGCCGGCGCCGAGCACGCGGCCAGCACCCAGCCTGCGACCAGCGCGCGCCCGGCTGGAATCATCGAGCCTTCGCGGCCGCCGCCAGCACGCTCGCCGCGCGCTCGCAGCCGGCAGCGTCGACGTCGAGGTGCGTGACCAAGCGCAGCTTGCCGGCCGCGATCGTCGAGATGCGCACGCCGCTCTGCGCGCAGATCGCGACCAGCTTGGCGGTGTCGAGGGCGGTCTCGATCACGACGATGTTGGTCTGCACGCTGGCGAGATCGATCGTGAAGCCGGGGACCTCGGCGAGCTGCTCGGCCAGGCGCCGGGCATTGGCGTGATCGTCGACGAGGCGCTCGCGGTGATGGGCGAGCGCGTAGAGCCCGGCCGCCGCGAGCATGCCGGCCTGCCGCATGCCGCCGCCGTACATCTTGCGCAGCCGGTGGGCCCGCACGATGGTCTCGCGGGTGCCCGCGACCACCGAGCCGACCGGTGCGCCCAGGCCCTTGGACAGGCACACGCTGACGGTGTCGAAGCCGGCGGCCAGCGCGCGGACCCCCAGCGTGCCGGCCGCGACCGCGTTCCACAGCCGCGCGCCGTCGAGGTGGGTGGCCAGGCCCAGCGCGCGCGCCGCCGCGACCACGTCGTCGAGCTGGGCCCGCGGCCACACGATGCCGCCGCCCATGTTGTGGGTGTTCTCGACGGCGACCACCCGCGACGGCGCGAGGTAGTAGATGCCGGGCTTGTAGGCCGCGCGCACGCCGTCACCGGTGAAGCGCCCGTCGCCGGGGATGACCGACGTCTGCGCGCCGGCCAAGGCGGCGAGGGCGCCCGACTCGAAGCGCCAGCAGTGGGCGTCCTGGCCGACGATGACCTCGTCACCGGGTCGGACCTGGGCCGCCAGCGCGATCTGGTTGGCCATGGTGCCGCTCGGCGTGAACAGCGCGGCCTCGGTGCCGAGCAGGTCGGCGACCTGCTCCTCGAGCAGGTGCACCGTCGGGTCCTCGCCGTAGACGTCGTCGCCGACCTCGGCGCTCAGCATGGCCTGCCGCATCGCGGTGGTCGGGCGGGTCACGGTATCGCTGCGAAGGTCGACCTCGGGCGTCATCGCGCGCGACTGTACTACCGTGGTTTTTGCTACTGCGGCTTCTTGGCCGCGAAGTCGACGCCGCGGTAGCGCACCGCGAAGACGAGATCGGACTCGCCGACGCTGGAGAAGTCGTGAGCCGTCGTGGCGGTCTGGACCAGCTCGCCGCCCGCGACGTGGAGCGTGCCCTCGTGATCGCGGGCGGTGCCAGCGAGGAACAGCGTGACCTCCTCGCCGACGTGGGCGTGCCACGGAAACCAGCTGCCGGGCGCGATCCGGATGATGCCGCAGTCGGCGCCGACGTGGGACGGGCCGCCGCGGAAGTGGATGAGCGACACGCCGGGCGTGGCCGGGTGCCACTTGCCGGGATCGTGGATCCAGCCGAGCAGCTCGCGCGCACGGTCGATGCCGAGATCGAACAGCGCCGCGAAGCGAGTCGCGAGCTGATCGTAGGGGCCGTGGCCGATCGACGCCATCAGGCGCACGACCAGGTGCGGGGGCGGCTCGATCGGCGTGAGCGCCTGAACCACCTCATGGGTGGAATCGCGGAGCGCCGCCAGCTCGGGCTGGAGGTGAGGCGCCTGCGCGATCATCGCCTCGAGCGACGCTGCGTCGTCGCCCTCGAGCGCGTCGACGGCGTAGAGCGGCAGCAGAGCTTCTAGGTCGAGGGACATGGGCGGAGCGTGAGCCAGCTCGGCAAGCAATGACATACCCGTCCCGGGTGTGCATGGCGGCTGACGAACCGATTACGAACCACCCGCCGAGGTGGATCGACGAGCGTCACTCGGTCGGTGCTGCGTCGGGCTCGGCCGGCTTGACCGGCTTGGGGCGTGGCTTGGGCGGCGGCGCCGACGGCTCGTCGCCCAACTCGGCCCGCAGCTTGCGCCGCAGCCGCTCGAGCATCGTCGCCTCGAGGTAGTCGGGCCGATCGGTCAGCGTGATCGCGACCGTGACGACGGGGCGGCCGTGCTTCTCGGTCAGCACCAGCTCGAGCGCGCCGCGGTAGGCCTTGCCGTCGCTGACGACGGTGAAGATCACGTAGCCGGAGTCGGCATCCTTCTCGACGATCGCGGCATCCTCGTCGACGCGCAGGAAGCGCACCGAGGCTGCGAAGATCTTGTCGGCCGGATAGGCGAACGTGAGCTGGGTGCGCGCCTCGGCGCGGGGCGGCGCCGCGGTCAGCACCGTCACGGTCAGCGCGAACAGCAGGGCGGCGAGGAGGCGCTTCACGACCCGGGAGCGTCGCTCGCTGGCGGCTCGGAGGCCAGTTTTCGCGACGCCCACATGTCGTGGAACGAGACGTGACGGGTCGCGATCGCGGCCAGGCCGGTGCCGACGTACCAGATCACCTGCAGGCCGTGGATGAAGATCGCGAAGGTCAGCACCTGGCCGTAGATGGGCGAGTGCTGGTCGATCTTGTTGGCGCTGTCGAGGAGCCAGTTGGCCCCGACGTAGCGCTCCTGCCCGAACTGCAACGACACGCCGAGCATGGTGAGCCACTGGAACTGCCCGACCAGCCCGGGCGCGTTGGGCAGGCTGATGCCGACCGCGACCAAGCCCATCGTCGCGAACGCCCCGGTGAACGACAGCTCGAGGCCGATGCCGCGGGCCAGGAGCCAGGTCGCCAAGCCGTTGGCGAGCCAATAGGCCGCGCTCCACGCCCCGAACCAGGCCAGGTTCTTGGGGTCCTTGAGCACCGCGAAGCCGCGGATGAGCTCGAGCACTTTCGCCTCGATGATCTTGGCGATGCGGGGCGCGAAGCGGGGCACCAGCGTGAGCGCGAGCGCGAACCGCACCGTCGGCACCGGGCGCCACATCGCGCACACCAAGAACAACATCAGCACCGAGAACCCCAGCAGCGCCAGGTACGCGGTGGGCATCATCCAGCCCGGCGAGTCGGGCCGCTGCAGCAAGAAGAACGACACCACGACCATCACCGACACCACCAGCCCGTCGGCGATGCGCTCGACCGCGACGGTGCCAAGCGCGGCGGTGGCCGAGACCTCGCCCTTCTTGCGGATGAGCGCGGGTCGGACGAACTCGCCGAGGCGCGCCGGCAAGAGCAGGATCGCGGCGAAGCCCGCCGACGACACCGCCAGCATGCGGCCGAAAGGGATGTGCACGCCGAGCGGCGCCAGCAGGTAGTTCCAGCGCCACGATCGGCACACGTGGACGACCGCGATGAGCCCGTAAAAGCCGAGCAGGTAGGGCAGGAACCCGGCCCAGGTCAGGGCCTGGAGGGTGGCCTTGAGCGCCTCGCGTCCGTGCTCGTTGGGCCAGACCAGCCACAGACACAGCGCCAGCATGAGGGCGCTGAGCGCCAGGTTGATCGCGAGCTTCATGGCGGACTACTCGGGCAGCTCTCCGAGAAGGATCGCGCGCGGGCCGTCGTCGAGCAGACGCTCGACGGTGCGGGTCCCCAGCTTCTTCTCGATCCACGCGACGCCTTCGGCGGCGGTACGGACATCCTCGACCGTGTGGGCGTCGGTGGCGACCGCGGCGGCCCAGCCATCCTCGACGAAGCGGCGGGCCGCCTTTTGCTGCGGCTTGCCGTGGTAGCCGACCAGCGCGGCCAGATCGACGACGAAGGCGGCCTGACGGCGCAGCTTGTCGGCGAGGCCAGCGTCGGTCCACAGCGCCTCGTAGCGCTCGGGGTGCGCGAGCACGGGCGCCTTGCCGCTCATGCGGAAGCGAAACAGGTGCTCGATCAAGCCGACCGGCATGACCTGGGTGCGCAGCTCGAACAGGAACGCGTCGCCGTCGTCGTACGACGGGATCGTGTCGTGCTGCGAACGCTCGAAGAACACCTCGTCCCACATGTTCTCGAACCCGAGGCGCAGCGTGGGGCCGGTCGGCACCGCGGCGCGGACCTCGGCGAGCGCCTGATCGACCGCGGCGCGGGCCGGCATGAACTGCCCGGCCTTCTGATGCGGCGTCGCGAAGACCTCGGTGAAGCCCAGCGCGGCCAGCGCGTCGAGCATCGCGCGCGAGGTCGACAGATCCCGGGCCCCGTCATCGAGGCCGAACAGGCAGTGATTGTGAAGGTCGACGAATCCCACGCGAGGCGCCGGATGTATCGCACCGAGGCGACGCCGCCGCAACCGCGCGCGCGCGACGCTGCGAGCGGAGACGCCCGTTGCCCAGCGAAATCGTGCGTGATAAAGATCGAACCACGATGGCCCAGCCTGAAAAGCGTGAGAATTCGGTGCTCTTTTCGTTGCGCGAGCTGCGCACGATCGAGGAGAGCCGGGTCAAAGAAGAAGAAGACGCCGAGCGCGACGCCGAGCAGGCTCGCATCCGCGCCAAGATGGACGTGCAGCGCAAGGCCGAGGAGGTCGAGCAGGCCAAGGTCCGCGCGACCGAGGAGGCCGCGCGGCACGAACGCGAGATGACCGAGATGCGCCTGCGCGAAGAGCACATGCGCATCCAGGAGACCGAGGCTCGGGCCCGCGCCGAGCATCAGGCCCAGATCGAGTCGCATCGCCTCCAGCAGGAGATGGAGATTCGTCGGGTCGAGGCTTCCAAGAAGCGCCCGGTGTGGCTCGTCGTCGTGGTCAGCATCGCGGTCATCGCGGCGATCATCGCGGTCGTGATCATGGTCCAAAAGAGCAACGACAAAGAGAAGGCCGACCGCGCCAAGACGGTGGCCGAAGAGCAGCAGCGCAAGGCCGACGACGCCCGCAAGGTGGCCGAGGAGGCCCAGCGCCAGGCCGAGGTCGAGGTCGAGGGCTTCCGTCAGCAGCTCGCCACCCTCGGCCAGCAGATGGACGACGCCAACCGCGACCTCCTCGCGGCCAACAACCAGGCCGATCGCGACAAGGTCGCAGCGCGCCAGTCGGCGATTCGCGATCAGCAGAAGCGGGTCGAGGCCGAGATCGCGGCGCGTCGGCGCAAGGTCAAGCCGAAGTGCCCGCCCGATCAGCCGCTGTGTTGATGAGGAAGGGCTCTCAAGCCCTTCTCTCAGTTGCTATCGCGCGGTGAGTCGGGTTCGCGAGTGGATGGGCGTAGTCGTCGGGCGGAGTCGTCGGGCGTAGTCGTCGGGCGTAGTCGTCGGGCGGAGTCGTCGGGCGGAGTGGATGGCGGAGGCCAGGGAGGGAAGAATGGGGCGGGGGCGACGGTTGCGGGTTCATGACCCAGCTACCGATGCTTCAGTGCGAGTCGAGGCGGAAGC
>Ga0209181_10007652_pt1 | contig 14747 bp, 7 predicted proteins | sample MAT05_FD_187208 | JGI IMG/M metagenome (GOLD analysis project Ga0209181, IMG submission 187208) | Freshwater microbial communities from Lake Fryxell liftoff mats and glacier meltwater in Antarctica - MAT-05 (SPAdes) (version 2) | ecosystem: Environmental > Aquatic > Freshwater > Ice > Liftoff... | reverse complement strand
GTAGCGATGACCTTTTGTTGTTCAGGGTCAACTATGGAGAGAGTGATAGGCACGCCACTCAAGGCAGCATTCCCGACATTGTTAAAGCCGCTCAGTAAGCTCAATGGATCGCCTTGCGGTATCGCAGCAGGTAATAAGGTCAGCGTACCTTGTAACCCAATGCCCGTTACTGCACTGGTCTGGACAGTGAAGCTGCTCGTGGTTGTGCTGAGCACAGTGCCACTGGAGTCTTTGACGACCAAGGTAGTGGTATAGCTTCCAGCTGCGGGGTAATTGAGCGGTATGCTGTAGTTGTAATCTTTCAAGTCACCCGGGATGAGTTGGGCAATGTTTTCTGAGTGAGTCCAGAAGGTGGTGCCATCAGGACCAGTTACTGTGGTGATAATTACTAAATCATTGAGGTATTGATTTGCTGTGAGGTTAGTCAAACGTGACGTCACACGAACCGTTTCAGATGGCAGATAGCTTGTTTTGTCAGTAGTGACACGACTGGATGCAAGCGCAGCACCCGCTTCGGCATTAACGATCTTGAACAGCGAGCGCGCCGTACCGCTAGCTCTGCTGGCTGAGTCGAACAGACTGGCCAATACGTAGTAACCCGAACCTGCGAGGGTTGTGTCCGTATTCCAAGCAGTAACCAAATTGACGCTCGCGCTTGAACTCAGGTTGTTAAAGGTCTGGGTTCCTAAGTCTGCAATCCGCACTCCATCCGGTGCAAACAATTCAAACTTAACACTGCCACTACTGATATTGTTGGCGGTGTTCTTCACTTGAGCAGTGATAGAAACTGTACTGTTGGCGGTATATTCGGTCTTGTCTGTTGTCACACCTAAGCCAAGAAATGCAGATGCTTTAACGCGCGGAATGGTGATAGGTGCATCAACGGATTTTTTCGTAAAAGTGTTGTTGAAGGTGAGATGAGCGTCTGTAGCAACAGGGCGGTCTTCATTAACAGCCATGTCGGCTAACGCCAAATCAAAGTTAACTTCGCGCCCTTCGGACGTCACGCCCACCATCTTCCATTGATAGGTGGTGGTGCCATCAGTGTTTGGTTGGGTACTTACCGGTAAAACATCCGCATTGGACATAGTCACATTGGCTGGGAATGTCACTGACAGGCTGGTATCAATACCGCCAAGGCGATTAAGAATAATCGGCAACCAAATTTCTACCCATGTGGTCGCACCAAGATTCGTGTTCAATACTCCGTTCTCGCTCCGCCATGAGCCATCGGCTTGTTGACGACTCAAGAGTAATTGCACTGCCTTGCGTAAGGCTGGATCGTCCGGTGAAGGATGGAGAGAATCCAAGGCCACACCCACCTGAGAAGTCACCAATGAATCACTCGTGCTGGAGGAAAGTTTTCCCCAACCACCATCACTCAGTTGCCGCGAGCGCAAGAGCGTATCGGTCGCACGCATTTTTGCTTGAATTGTCGCCTCTTGACTCTTGCCTTTGTAGTACTGCAGAGCCGCATCCAGGCCAATCAACTTGTGGGCCATATCCAAGTTGCTGGATGTGTTGAAATTTGCGTCACTTAACAACCAAGTGACGCCCTTACCAATCGCAAGATCTAGTCCAGCCAGCTTTGCATTCACGTCGAATGCCACCGGCGCATTCACATAAACCGTAGACCCCGTATCGGCAGACAGAATACGTCCATCCGGTAACACACTTAACGCTTCCGCATCTTGGAAGGTCAGGCGCTGGCCATGCCACTCATCGTCGTATCGATACACACCGGTGGTTGTCCCCACCCACCATGCACCTGCGGCGCGAACCACAGCACGAGGATTGCCATTGACCCAACTAACCACGACTTCAACGGATTTATCGGGGTGTATCCGTAAAATATTTGTACTGTTCCAGTTGGTGACCAGCATGTCACCCGAAGGAGAAAAGGCAATTCCTTCGGGTCCATTGAGGAGACCACCCGACAGGTATGTAGAAACTTGGCCGTCGGTGCTAACTTGATAGATGGTATTAGCAGAATAGTTAGACATGTACAGTTTGCCGTCCGGCCCCATCGCTAGGCCATCGCCACGCGTGGTATTCAGTTTTGTGCTTACTCCGTCGACGGTGCGACGCCATAAGCCAGAATACGAAGCTGCGTAAGTAGTACCGTCACTACTCACCACAATGCCTAGTACATTACCCAACCCCGACATCCATGGTTCAACAACACCATTGGGCTTAATACGCAATACCGTACCGGCGTTGTAGTTCGACACATACAGATTAGACTGCGCATCGCTGGTCATGAAAAAAGCCCCAGAGAGGCCCTGCCCACTGACCCAAGTGCTGCGCGTGTAATTCACTACACTCCCCGCAGGCGCCTGTTTCAAGAGCGTTGACACATCAATCAGGCTCTTTGTATTAAACGCTGTGTTACCAGCGGGTTGATCCCACCAGCCAGAAGCGTGATCCGCCGTCCAGTTTCCTGCTGGTAATTGCTGGGCACGCAGGTAATCCGCGCCTCGAATCATCGTCAGAATATTGTCCTGCGATTTGTGCCAAGCACTGAGCGCCCACATCCCCAACATTGTTTGGGTCCGTGAGAACTCGGGATAACTGCTTCTGAGTGTTCCATCACTCTGTTGATAAGTTGAGATGGAGTTGAAATTACTTCTACGGTCACTCTCGTTATAAGTAGTGAATTTCCGGGTCAACTCACCACCCACCAAAGCTTGTGTCTGTATATGGCAACCACCACAACGATTGGTCGCTGTCCACAATGCTGCGCGGCTATCGCCATACGCCACACTTTTTTTAATTGCCGCTTTAATCAACGGCGCGAGTGGGTCGCTAATGCTACCGCTCTCAATATCCTGACCAGTGACTTTGATTTTTGATCGAACGTTTTGTGTACCCGCTGGCACAACCAATTTATCTACAGTGAACGCAGCCTTCGCTGAATCACCCACATAAACTAAGGTGGTAACAAGACCTTCTGAAGCATCACTCCCAACCAGTTCGAGGCGATAGTTACCCGCTGCGGAAGGCGTCCAATCACTAAAGCCCAATGTTTGTAAGCCCGCGACCGCCATGGCATCGGCTGCCACTTGCTGTGTCATCACCACTGCACTGGTTACGGTATTGATCGCTCGTAAGGCGTAAGGCTGCGCGGGAAGATCGATGTTTCCATCATTCTGAACCACTGCGGAAAGTTGCACAGGGGTATTAAGTCCTGCGCGTAACACGGGTGGGTTCGCCTTAATAGACCCCGTGAAATGAGCCTGCTCTGTCACGGTAACCGACGCTTGACGCTCAATCAATACCGTACCTAACGGATTGACTTGGTTGATACTGCCTGGCTCGACTATCTGCGCAAGTAGCTTGTAGCTCGCCGGTGGAAACTGGGCTGTGTTCCAAACCAACTTAGCGGCTACTTGCTGTGCTGCTTGAACTGTAAATTGACCCAGTAAATCACCATTACTGTTATAGGTTATTCCCGTGCCAATCAGCTTGTTGTTTGCGTCAAATACTCTTAATACGAGAAGCCCGTTTGCTGCACTGGAAGCCGTATTGGTAACGACGGTATTAACAGTGATATCGGTATTACTGCCTGCACTGGCAGGACTAACGCTGAGCTCACCCAACGTAAGGGACGATGAGGGCGCTGTTTCCAACACAAAGTCTTGAACTACTTCGGCAGGCTTGGCCACCGTCAAAGTAAGCAGCTTTGAGCTGTAACCCGTAGCGCTTATCCTTAGATCGAAACTATTACCCGTCAGATTGGTTAGAACATAAGCACCATCATCATTCGCTGTGGCAATGTCACCGCCGATGACTTGCACCGTAGCCGCCGCAATGGAAACCCCTGACTTGTTACGAATTTTACCGGTGACGGTTGTTGTGGTACGAATAGCTGATAGAGGAATAACGCCTGCATCGGCGATCGTTCCCGCGTTCAGGACGAAGCTTTGAGTGGCCGTGTTATAGCCAGACAAATTGTAGGTCGCTGTATAAGTATTGGGCGCAAGTGTGAAGTCAAAACTTCCATCTGCTCCCGTCGTCCTTGCCTCATTACCGTTGAGCACCACCGAAACGCCTGCCAGCACATTACCGCTTCCAGCCGCAGTGACTTTACCAATAAAACGACCTGTATCTGGCTTGGTTGCTCCATTAACGTACATCGCAGGCGAGAATAGGAGTGTTTGTCCCGCGAGCAGCGTTGCAGATCCTGTTGCTGCCTGGTAACCACTCAGGCTGGCTGTAAGCGTGATGCTGCCGGGAGCCACTCCGGTAAATTCATAATGGCCATTACTATCCGTAGTGACGTTAAGACCCACGCTACCCGTGACGGAAATAAGTGCCCCCGCAAGTGGAGTACCGTCGCTAGCGGCTGTAACTTGTCCGCGCAGAATGCCCGTTGTGGTGTTCTGGGTCAGCGATAAAACGCCGACATCTAGTTTTTGCCCCGCAGTGAGCGAGAATGATCCGCTTGCATTGGCATACCCGGCACGGGAATACTGGATGGTATAGCTTCCTTTTACGAGGGTACTGAGTGCAAAGCGTCCATTGGCATCCGTCGTGACTGAAGCTGAGGCTGCGCCCGTCACTGAAACCGTAGCGTCTATCAATGGCTGGTTAGTTGCGCTATCAATAACCTGTCCGGTTACACTTGGATTGGCAAGAGTCGAATTCCCCGCCCGCGCAGTGAGTCCACGCAGTACGATTGCTGTCATAAATGCATCGCCATTCCAACTGCCGTTCGTTTGTTGTTGTGCTAACAAAAATGTATTGGCATTGGCGCGGACGGTCGTATCGGTCAACATCGGTGCCACAGCCAAGAGTGACAATGCACTGAGATAAGTGTCGTCGATCCAACTACCATTAGCCGCTTGTGATGCGAGTAGCCAAGAAAAAACCTTGCGTGCCGCTGTTTGTGTAGTGGCATCGCTGCCACTTTGCAGTGCCAGCAATGTAATTGCGCTTGCTTCCAACCTAGAGCTTGAGCTGTAGACTAAAGGTAAAAGCCCACCGTCATTTTGTAATGCGGCAGCAAGATAGCTGCGTGCCAGTTTTGCTTCATTGCTATCGCTTTTGCCCGTGTTAGCCAAAGCAAGAACGGACCACGCGGTAGCAAGGGGATCACTCGCGTACCTCTCTCCTCCGCCAAAACCACCATCGGAATTTTGATAAGGCAACAATTGCAACACTGATGGAGTGCCGTCTTTCCCTGCTAGTGATAAGGCGATGGCTTTGCGTGCTAGATATTCTGTATTGGATTGCGTATCTGCCGCTATCGCGTCAGCCAGACTGGTGGGAACGGTGGCGAGAAGTTTAAGTGTCTGCGTGGATTCAGTACGGTTCTGTAATGCGGTGGCTAAAGATGTTTGTTCACTGAGCAAACTCCCATCAACTTGAACTTGAGACAATAGCCACTGAATACCATTGGTAACTTGTGGTGAAGGAGGAGTGTCTGCCGCCGCCCCCACCGAACCCAATACCAACATCGTTGCGCACACAAAAAGAAAGAAGCGCCGAAACCCTTTTAGGAATAAATTCACATCGAACTCCACGCTCAATCAATTGTTTTAGGTTGTTTTATTTTGTGGGTAATCCATCTTTTTAGATGGAAGTAGCTCACAACATTTTTTTGTTTTGTAACTTCTGAATATTTTTTTAGGGACGGGCCACACTTACTTCAACATAAGTTTTTTCGTGCGCTCTTGATTGCTTCAATCCCGCCCTAAGGCTTCAAAGCCACATGCACTTCTCATTAAACTGCCAGAGAATAACCGCGGATTGTAACAAAGAGATTTCGAAAATCGACAAAAAATAATCTAGATGGCCTATAGCAACCGCCCTACTTGTATTGCTTAAGCTATATGAATATCGCTTAAGACAAAGGCCTAGAACAGGTTTCAACTTATGGCGCTCAACAAGTCGGGGAACAGGATAACCGCAATCAGTTGATTATCTATTTGGAAGAGCGCGCCGAGGTCAGGAGGCAGGCGACGCTGAATCAGATTCGTAATGCGCTTACCACTGCTTTCAAAATCAAGCTGCCGATGGTCCGCGCACAGGTGGAGTCTCTTCGTTCCAGGCGTTCCTACACCAACGCCGAGGTTGAGCGCGTTATTCAACATCAGACGCTTAAAAATAGTCTGGCTACACGCCTTGCGTTACAGGCCGGATTACGCGCCCATGAGTTAGCTACTCTCCGTCGTCTCGATGAGTTGCAGCCCTCCTCTCATCGGACGTGGGATGAACGCTTGTTTGCCGGTCTCGAAGACGTAGTGATCTATGTCGTGGTGGGTAAAGGGGGGTTGCGAAGAAAGGTGCCCATCCCCAGCGCGCTGGCCGTTCTGTTGGAGGCGCGCCGACTCAGCCTACCGCAGCTCGTTTGGGATCGCGGTATTAAATATGAGCTTTGCTATGACGTGGGTTTTGGGCAGGCGTTTTCTCAAAGCTTTTCTGCGGCATCTAAAAACGCACTGGGACTCTCACGTGGGGCACATGGCTTGCGACACAGCTATGCCAAGAACCGCACGCTCACCCTGCGATCGATATTTGGTTCGCAGGACATAGCACAGCGCATCGTGAGTCAAGAGTTGGGGCATTTCAGACCCGACATCACGCTGGCTTATTACCGCTGATATGTCCACCCCGCTCACTAAAGCCGAAGCCGCCAAGTTTGTTGGTTTATCCCAGCGCACGCTGGTGGCTGAGGTGCGGGCGGGACGGGTGAGAGGGGTCAAGCTTACAAAAGAGTGGCGTTTCTTTGAAGAAGATTTGACGAAATATATGCAATCGAATTACGCTTGTTGTGGCGGGCGTGTTTCGAAGGAGGAATCATGCCTTATAAAAGACCGAGTTCAAGTAAGTGGCAAATTGCCGTCAACGGAGTACGAGTCTCTGCTGGAACTGACGACTTCGAAGAAGCAAAAGCATTAGAAGCAAAGCTGAATCACGATGTGTGGTTGGCGAACAAGATGGGGGTTAAACCCCCCTTGAGTTGGCAAAATGCCGTCGTGCGATTCGTGAAAGAAAACGCTCACAAGGCGTCGATTAAAACAACGATTCAACGCTTGCGATGGCTTAATCCGTACCTTAAGTCTATCGAAGATATACGACTAATCAATCGTGACCTGTTGGATTCTATTCTCATACTGCGGGGAGCCAAAAGCACGCCGTGTTCAGAGAACAGCACCGCAAATCGTCATATGGCGGCTGTCAGTGCCATCATCGGTGCGGCGTGCCGCAAGTGGGATTGTATTGAGCGTAAGCCGTTGTTTAGAGCTTATCCTGAGCCGCAAAGTGAGAGTCGTGCTTTAGAGGTGGATGAATGGCGGCGCTTGCATAAGGAGTTGCCACTTCATTTGTGTCGAGCAGCGACATTCTCTTTAGCAACAGGACTGCGAAAAGAGAAGGTGTTTTACCTGACGTGGTCGCAAGTGGATATGCAGCGTAGGATGATGGTGACGCAGGGGACGGCTAACAAGCTGGGGGTGACGATCCCGCTCAACACCACGGCAATGAATGTGTTGCGGGCAATTGAAGCGGAACCTGCGAGAGATCTGTCTCGTGTTTTTATGTTTAAAGGTGCGCCGTTAAACAGCTATGGGAAGGCTTGGTATAAAGCGCTTAAGCGCGCTGAGATCGAGGGCTTTAACTGGCACGGTTTGCGACACACTTTTAACACATGGCTGGCGCGAGAAGGGGTGCCGAAGGAGTTCAGGGCGTTGTTATGTGGGTGGGCCAGGAAGGATACGGCTGACCGGTACACGCATTTGAATGTGGATCATTTGAGGCCCTCCTGTGCAGTGATTGACACACTTCTTGCACAGAAGAGCGGAGAGTGAACGCACAGTGTGCGGTAAGGCTTTGAGGAATTTGGTGGTGATGGAGGGACTCGAACCCTCGACCCCCGGATTATGAATCCGGTGCTCTAACCGACTGAGCTACATCACCAAAACGGGTAAACAAGGCAAAACAGGACAATATGGGCAAGACTGAAGCAGGGGGCGCATTATCCGGCCACAGGTAAAACCTTGTCAAGACAAGGCTATGGGCGTCACAATGCCAGACTTCGTTTAAATTCAGGTTTTAGACTCTGTGCGCTTCGATATTGTCATTGTGGGTGGTGGTTTGGCTGGCGCTAGCTTGGCGGTCGCGCTCAAGAATAGTCGCTATTCAATTGCGTTGATTGAGGGTGCGGCTCCTTTATTTACAGCTACCGACGCACGAAACTCTCCGGAAGCCGCCCTACAAGCCAATATCCACGGGCACCTTCAGGGTGGTCTAGATTCCCGAATCTATGCGGTCAGCCCGAGCAGCGCCGCTTTTCTTCACGATATTGGCGTTTGGCAGCATCTCGACGCAAGTCGCATTACGCCCGTTTACGACATGAAAATTCGCGGCGATCGGGGTGCGCGCCTTAATTTCTCTGCCTACGACGCCAGCGTGGGAGAGCTGGCGTGGATTGTTGAATCCCGCTTGATGCAACGTGAGCTATGGGAGACAGCCAAGCGCCAAGGCAATCTCCAGATGTTTTGCCCTGCCAAGCCGCGCCAATTGGCGTTCGAGCCCAATGGCAAACACGATCTCACTCACGGTCTTGCTCCCGAGCTTACCCAGACTCTTGCTCACCTCACGCTCACCGATGGACGCACGCTGGAAGCATCCCTCGTTATTGGCGCAGACGGCGCCGACTCATGGGTGCGCAATCAAACGCCACTCACCGACAACACCAATACCAAAACGACGCTTTACGGTGAAAAGGGCGTCGTGGCCAATTTTGCGTGTGAGTTGCCGCACCACAACACGGCGTTCCAATGGTTCCGGCCTGATGGCGTCTTGGCCTATCTGCCGCTACCTGAGCAGCGCATCTCCATTGTGTGGGCAACGCCTGACCATCATGCCGACGATTTGATGGCCCTCACTCCTGAAGCGCTGTGCCGCCGAGTTGCAGAGGGTGGCGAACATCGTCTGGGCGCACTAGAGTTACTCGCCCCCCCCGCCGCCTTTCCGCTGCGCTTGATGCGCTTATCTCACTGCGTAGCCCCGCGTTTGGCGCTTATCGGCGACGCAGCCCATGCGATTCATCCGCTTGCAGGGCACGGCATCAACTTGGGTTTTCACGACGCAAAAACTTTGGCGGACATCCTGCTCAACCTACCCACTTTCCAAGATTGCGGCGACCTACGGACACTGCGTCGTTACGAGCGGTCACGAGCTGAAGAGGTTGCGCTGCTACAATGGGCCACACACGGTCTGCAGCGCTTGTTTAAACCGCAAAATGCCCCACTCAGCGCACTGCGGAATTTCGGACTGAACCTTACCAACCAGTTGCCTGTCGTACGTAACACCTTGGTACGTTACGCACTCGGCTAAAAAGCTGGCTAACGTTTTTATTTGCATGACTTTGATCGGAGAAAAAATGTTGCACAAAATTATTTCGAGCGCCTTCCTCTCGCTCACGCTGTTGGCAGGCATGGCCCATGCCAACGAAGCCTCAGTGAAAAAATCGATCGAAGCGCGACTCGAAGCCAAAGTCACAGGTATCAAAAAACTCCCGTACCTGGGCCTTTATGAAGTGCAGCTAGGCAACGACATTATCTATACCGACGACAAATCAGCCCACATCATCGTCGGCAATATTATTGATACAAAAACAAAACGCAATCTCACGCAAGAGCAAATACAAAAACTGTCCACCATAAAGTTCTCAGACCTTCCTTTGGAGATGGCAGTCAAAACGGTCATAGGCAATGGCCAACGCGTCATCGCCACCTTCGAAGACCCCAACTGTGGTTACTGCAAGAAACTGGCTAAAGAATTACAGGGCATGAAAGACATCACCATCTACACATTCATGACCCCAATCCTCTCGGCCGATTCCGCCGATAAAGTCAAAGCCGTGTGGTGCGCCCCAGACCGTTCTAAAGCTTGGTTCGACCTCATGACCGTTGGCACATCGCCCGCGCCTGGTACCTGCGAAGTTCCTACGGAAAAAGTTCTCGCACTCAGTCAAAAGCTGGGTGTGCGCGGCACGCCAGCTATATTTTTCTCTAATGGCGATCGTACGCCAGGCTTTATAACCGCCGCTCAGATTGAAGAAAAATTTAAGCAAATCGCCAGCGCAAAATAAACCGCTGCATGCTCATAAAAAAAGCCGGTATTAACCGGCTTTTTTATTTTCTACTCCTTGATTAGCTCACCTTTTTTACTTACTTCACACTCACCAAGAACTTTCACGTTCCGCAGTAGACGAAATTTTGTGTATCGACAAATCGGCACCGTTGTACTCTTCTTCCGCATCTAACCGCAAGCCTACTACTTTCTTTAGTACGCCATAAACGATAAAGCTGCCTGTCACTGCGATGACGATGCCGAGCGCCGTTCCTACCACTTGCGAAAGAAAGCTCACGCCACCCAAACCCCCTAGCGCTTTTGTGCCGAATATGCCCGCCGCGATACCGCCCCACGCACCGCACAAGCCGTGTAAAGGCCAGACGCCAAGCACATCGTCGATCTTCCAGCGGTTTTGTGTCAGCGTGAAGAGATAAACAAACAGCCCGCCTGCAATACCACCCGTCACAAGCGCGCCCAGGGGATGCATGATGTCAGAGCCAGCACACACAGCCACGAGACCTGCCAACGGGCCGTTATGCACAAAGCCAGGGTCGTTTTTACCGGCGAGTAACGCCATAAGCGTGCCACCGACCATTGCCATGAGTGAGTTCATCGCAACCAAGCCGCTTATCTTGTCTAGCGACTGAGCACTCATAACATTAAAGCCAAACCAGCCCACCGTGAGTATCCATGCGCCCAGAGCAAGAAAGGGAATCGACGAAGGTGGGTGAGCGGCGATGCCTCCGTCTTTGCTGTAACGGCCATGCCGAGCGCCGAGCAATACCACTGCAATTAAACCTATCCATCCGCCGACGGCATGGACAACAACCGATCCCGCGAAATCGTGAAACTCCGCGCCAAAACTGGCTTGTAGCCAAGCCTGGATTCCATAAGCGTGATTCCAAGCAATACCTTCAAAGAACGGATAAACGAAACCCACGATCATAAACGTGGCGATAAGCTGCGGATGGAATTTGGCGCGTTCAGCAATGCCCCCCGAAACAATGGCGGGTATGGCTGCAGCAAAAGTAAGCAGGAAGAAAAACTTCACCAGCTCATAACCACTTTTTTCCACGAGGGTTTCTGCGCCCGCAAAAAAAGTCACGCCATACGCAATGAAATAGCCGATGAAAAAATAGGCCAATGTCGACATCGCAAAATCAACCATGATTTTTACTAAGGCATTCACTTGGTTTTTCTTACGGACAGTGCCGAGTTCAAGAAAGGCGAAGCCAGCATGCATGGCCAGCACCATGATGGCGCCGAGCAAAATGAACAACACATCGCTGGATGTTTTTAGATTTTCCATGGAACGCTCCGATTGCACTAAGAGCGTGCGGAAACGCAAAAACCGTTCCCGAAATGGTGCGCAATACAATCAATAGCTTAAGGTGTTATTGATGTGCGTGACGCCCCTGGCCGCACTTTGTTGGTGCTTTATCGGGGCACAAGCACCAATAAGGTGTCATTGGCGAGTGGGCGCCTCATTTTGGCGCAAAACCTATCGGCATCAATACCCACATTTCCAACTTCTGTCTCATACGTCCTGCTAGTGCACCCGCTTCTGCGCCAAACCCCCAAAAGTAGTCGGCTCGCACAGCGCCTTTGATAGCGCCGCCGGTGTCTTGTGCCATCACAAGCCGCTGCAAAGGTTTATCGCTATTGGGCCACGTTGTAGATACAAACACGGGCGCACCGAGCTGGATATTGCGCGGATCAATAGCAATAGCGCGCGTGGCGACGAGTGGCACACCCAATGCACCTAAGGGGCCCGTATTAACGTCTCCCGTATTAGGCAGTTCGCGAAAAAAAACAAAACTAGGATTCGCGTTGAGCATTTCGTTCAACCGCTTGGGATTCGCAATCGCCCAATTTTTAATGCCTTGCATAGAGGCTTGCTCTAACTTCAACTCGCCTTGATCAACCAACCAACGGCCAATAGATTGATAAGGGTGTCCATTCTGATCTGCGTAGCCAACTCTCACGTGTTTTCCATCCGGCAACGCCACGCGCCCCGATCCCTGCACTTGCAGAAAAAATAGCTCTATGGGGTCATCCACCCACAACAAGGTTTTGCCATTAAGCGGGCTGCCTTTCTGCTCTTCTTTATTTATTAACTCCGCACGCGACCAATACGGAACCACCTTGCGGCCCTCTAGCCGACCACGCACACGCTTATGCTTAAGTTCCGGGTGCAATTCGCTTAAGTCAATCGTCAGCAAATCGTCCGGCACGGCATATACCGGGTAAAGATACGGCGCTTTCTTCTCACGATTGCCTTTTAGCAATGGCTCGTAATAGCCCGTCAATAGGCCTTCTCGGCCGCCATCCGCATTCACGACGCTCCACGGCGTGAAGCGTGACTCGAAAAACTTTTGAAGCGTCGCGCTGTCTGCACTTGAAAGCTGGCGACCCTCTTCACACACCGCGCGCCAAGTAGGCTGTTTTGCTAATACCTTGCAAGATTCGGCAAACGCGCTCATGACCTCGCCAAGCTGGTCACCCCCCCAACCCTTCACGTCTTCCCAGCGGGCAGGCTGCAGCGGCTTGGCGGCGGGCAGAGTGGGTACGGCGGGGCATGCGGCACACACCGGACAGGTGGCAGGTGCCGTATTGGGCGTGACACAGGCGGCGGGCTCTCCACCTGTAGTGCTTAAACGACCATCACCACTTTGGGTAGCACACCCACCCAGCGCAGAGATAAATAGGAGAAATAAAATAGGGGGTAGTTGGCGGAGTCGCATAATTTTCGATAAAGTGCGTGGCTTCAGAGAAACGGAAAACGCCAGTATACCTATGTGGATCTTCTTGCTCGAATCCTTCACCGCACTTGCGCTCTTACTATTTATTGTTTGGTGGACTTGGCCAAGCAAAAAAAAGCCCGATGACACGGATAACAAAGATGAGTGACCCCAAGGCTTTCATGGCCCTGACCTCGCTCAACGCATTCATGGCGCGCGCAGAAACGGTGTTGGCGCGCTTGGAAGCGCTGCTCCCTGCCCCGCCCCCCGTGCCAGACTGGAAAGCCAAAGCCTTCCGCTGGAGAAAGCTCGCTAACGGGCGCGGCTATTTAGAAGCGGTCGCCAAGCCGCATCGTATTCGTCTTAAAGACCTACATAATATTGACGAGCAGAAAAAACGTATCGAACAAAATACGCGTCAGTTTGTTGAGGGCCGCAGCGCAAATAACGTGTTACTTACGGGTGCGCGTGGTACGGGGAAGTCCTCGCTCATCAAAGCGCTACTCACTCAATTTTCCAGCAAAGGTTTACGCCTAATCGAAGTCGATAAAAACGATCTCGTCGACCTGCAAGATATCGTTGGGCTACTGACCGACCGCCCCGAACACTTCATTATTTTTTGCGACGATCTTTCTTTTGAAGCGGGCGAGCCAGGCTACAAAGCACTGAAAAGTGTGTTGGATGGCTCTGTCGCTGGCATGCCGGACAATCTACTCATTTATGCCACGTCGAACCGTCGCCACCTGATGCCGGAATACATACAAGAAAATTTGGACGCCAAACATATTGGCGAAGAAATTCATCCCAGTGAAACGGTCGAAGAAAAAGTGTCTTTATCTGAACGATTCGGCCTATGGCTTTCTTTCTATCCGTTCGACCAAGACGACTATCTTAGAATTGCCGCGCATTGGCTGCGCGAATTTCAAGTTCCTGCGGCAGCCATTGAAGCGGCACGTGGAGAAGCGTTGCTCTGGGCGCTGACACGCGGCTCACGCAGTGGGCGTTCTGCTTGGCAGTTTGCACGCGACTACGCGGGGCAGCATGCTATCGAGACCACACGTTCATCCAAAAAGTCCAAGTAACAAGTTAAAGCGTCATGACAAAAATTGTCGAAGCTTCTGCTGCCGTCATTATTCAATCCGACGGTCGCTTTCTACTCGGCCAACGCCCCGAAGGTAAACCCTACGCCGGTTATTGGGAGTTTCCTGGTGGCAAAGTAGAGGCGGGTGAGTCGGCGCGTGAAGCGCTAATCCGCGAGCTACAAGAAGAGCTCGGTATTACGGCTGATGTGGTTTATCCGTGGATCAACCGCGAGTTTATTTATCCCCACGCGCATGTTCGACTGCATTTTTTTCGCGTCACGCATTGGCAGGGCGATATTCAAAAAATTCAACACAGCGCGCACGCGTGGCAGCACTGTAATGCGGTCGATGTTGAACCGCTTTTGCCCGCTAACCTGCCCATTATTGCAGCGCTGGCATTGCCCGATTTTTATGCGATCACCCATGCTCACGAAATCGGCGTTGAGGCACAGCTACAAAAACTTGAGCAAGCACTACACTCAGGATTAAGACTGCTGCAAATTCGTGAGGGAAGTTTAGCTGCTGATCAACGAGAAAACTTTATCCGCGCGACGATCCAATTAGCGCATCAATACAAAGCACGCGTTCTGGTGAATGGTGAAAATAAGGGTGAGGGATTTTCTGATCGGTTGGCCGCTCAACTCGGTGCTGACGGTGTCCATCTCACCAGCGCACAGCTCATGCAATGTGACGCACGCCCTAACTTCCCACTCGTTGGCGCTTCATGTCATAACGAAACAGAGCTGGGCCATGCGAATGCATTAGGCCTCGACTTCGCGGTGCTCAGCCCCGTCTGCGAAACACGCAGCCATCCTGAAGCACGCGCACTCGGCTGGGAAAA
>Ga0209181_10007649_pt1 | contig 14749 bp, 15 predicted proteins | sample MAT05_FD_187208 | JGI IMG/M metagenome (GOLD analysis project Ga0209181, IMG submission 187208) | Freshwater microbial communities from Lake Fryxell liftoff mats and glacier meltwater in Antarctica - MAT-05 (SPAdes) (version 2) | ecosystem: Environmental > Aquatic > Freshwater > Ice > Liftoff... | reverse complement strand
TGAATCCATTGAAGCTGCCATTGAGCAATCAGGGGTGGCGGTTGAGATGAGTCTGGCAGCGTTCCGCTGGGGCCGCATGGCCGTGGTTGATCGCGCCTTCGTCGACACGGAGATTGCCAAGCCCCACGCTGGGAGCACGGTCGTTTCGCTCCGCACAGCGCCACAACTCTCCACCAGCGCACGGGCGCTGGTGGATGCACTGCGGCCTCAGGGTGAACTCAAGCGCCTGCTGGAGGTGCGCGTGCCCGAACTCATCGCCTACCAGGACGAGGCCTATGCCAAGCGCTACGTTGACGTGGTTCAGCGCGTGCTGGCCGCCGAGCAGAAGACATTACCCGGTCAAAGCGCCCTGAGCGAGGCGGTGGCGCGTTATCTGTACAAGCTGATGGCCTACAAGGACGAGTTCGAGGTGGCACGGTTGCATAGCGACCCGGCTTTTCTGGCTCAACTCGCCAGTCAATTTCCCAACGGCTACAGCGTCAAGTACAACCTGGCACCGCCTTTGCTGGCCCAGCGCGATCCGGTCACCGGCGAGCTGCAGAAGAAGCAATACGGCGGCTGGATGCTCAGCGCTTTTAAGTGGTTAGCCAAATTCAAGGGCCTGCGCGGCGGTGCGCTGGACATTTTCAGCAAGACCGAAGAACGTCACATGGAGCTTGCGTTGATTGCCGACTATGTCGCGCTGATCGACGAGGTGATTCAAGGTCTTAACGCTACCAGTCACGCATCTGCCGTGGCGCTGGCCAGCGTGCCAGATGAGATTCGGGGTTACGGTCATGTGAAAGCGGCCAGTCTCGTTGCGGCCAAGGCCTTGCAAGCGCAGCATCTGCAGGCGTTTCGCAACCCGCAAACGGTCAAGTTGGCGGCCTGAACCTGCCGCAGTGGAACGGTCTTTTTATATGGAGAAAATTGAAGTGAAAAAAATCAAATGTGCCCTGATTGGCCCTGGCAACATCGGCACTGACCTGCTGGCCAAACTGCAACGCAGCCCGGTCCTGGAGCCAGTCTGGATGGTCGGCATCGACCCTGAATCCGATGGCTTGAAGCGGGCTCGCGAGTTGGGCATCAAAACCACCGCTGACGGTGTTGATGGCCTGCTACCCCATGTGCTGGCGGATGGCGTGCAAATCGCGTTTGATGCTACCAGCGCCTATGTGCACAAAGCCAATTCCGACAAGCTCAACGCCCTGGGCGTGCTGATGATTGACCTGACCCCGGCGGCGATCGGCCCGTTTTGTGTGCCGCCAGTCAATCTGATCGAGCATGTGGGCAAGGGCGAGATGAACGTCAACATGGTCACCTGCGGTGGCCAAGCCACCATTCCCATGGTGGCCGCGGTGAGCCGTGTGCAGCCTGTGGCCTATGGCGAAATCGTTGCCACCGTGTCGAGCAAGTCGGCTGGTCCAGGCACCCGCAAAAACATTGACGAATTCACCCGCACCACCGCCGGCGCGGTTGAAAAAGTGGGGGGTGCACGAAGGGGCAAGGCCATCATCATCCTGAACCCGGCTGAGCCGCCAATGATCATGCGCGACACCGTGCACTGCCTGACCGAGACCGAACCTGATCAAGCCAAAATCACCGAATCAATCCACGCCATGATCAAGGAGGTGCAGAAGTACGTGCCGGGCTACAAGCTGGTCAATGGCCCGGTGTTTGACGGAAACCGGGTCTCGGTTTTTATGGAAGTTGAAGGCCTGGGCGACTACTTGCCCAAGTACGCTGGCAATCTTGACATCATGACAGCTGCTGCTGCACGCACGGCCGAGATGTTTGCCACAGAAATGCTCGCCGGGCGGCTCACGCTCAAAGCCACTGCAGCCGCCTGAACCGATCAAGGAGAAAAACATGACATTGCAAGGCAAAAAAATCACCGTTCACGACATGACCCTGCGTGACGGCATGCACCCCAAGCGCCACCTGATGACGCTGGACCAAATGAAATCCATCGCCTGTGGCCTTGATGACGCGGGCATCCCGCTGATCGAAGTCACCCACGGCGATGGCCTGGGCGGTTCATCGGTCAATTACGGCTTTCCCGCCCATACCGACGAAGAGTACCTAGGCGCCGTCATTCCGCTGATGAAGCAGGCCAAGATTTCAGCTTTGCTGTTGCCCGGTATTGGCACCGTTGACCATTTGCTGATGGCCAAAGACCTGGGAGTCAACACCATCCGCGTCGCCACCCACTGCACCGAGGCCGATGTGTCAGAGCAGCACATCACCAAGGCCCGTGCGCTGGGCATGGACACCGTGGGCTTTTTGATGATGGCGCACATGGCCAGCCCGGAAAAGCTGGTCAGCCAGGCGCTGCTGATGCAAGGCTATGGCGCCAACTGCATCTACATCACCGACTCGGCAGGGCACCTGCTGCCTGACGGTGTCAAGGCGCGTCTGAGCGCGGTACGTGCGGCCCTGAAGCCCGAGACCGAACTGGGCTTTCATGGTCACCACAACCTGGCCATGGGTGTGGCCAACTCGATTGCCGCCATTGAAGTCGGTGCCAACCGCATTGATGCCGCTGCCGCTGGCCTGGGCGCCGGTGCGGGCAACACGCCCATGGAGGTGCTGATTGCCGTTGCCAGCATGATGGGGATCGAGACCGGCGTGGACGTGTACAAGATTCAGGACGTGGCCGAAGACCTGGTGGTGCCGATCATGGACTTCCCGATTCGCATCGACCGCGACGCGCTCACGCTGGGCTATGCCGGTGTCTATGGCAGCTTCTTGCTGTTTGCCAAGCGGGCTGAAAAGAAATACGGCGTATCGGCACGCGACATTCTGGTGGAAATGGGCCGACGCGGCATGGTCGGCGGTCAGGAAGACATGATTGAAGACACCGCCATGACGATGGCGCGTGAACGTAAACAACCAACAAAGGTAACCGCATGAAACTCGACGCACAAACCATTGCTGCCCTGGCTGAACGCCTGGAAAACTGCGAACTGCAGGCCCATGACACCACCAAGATCACCGACGAGTACCCCGATATGGATTGGGACGATGCCTACGCCATTCAAAACGAGGTCAAGCGTCGCAAAGTCGCCCGTGGCTGCAAGATCATCGGCCTGAAAGCGGGTTTGACCTCACACGCCAAGATGAAGCAAATGGGTGTCAGCACGCCGGTGTTTGGTTTCATGGCCGATTACTACGCCGTGCCTGATGGCGGCGAATGCAAAGTCAGTGAGCTGATTCACCCCAAGGTGGAGCCCGAAATTGCGTTTGTGACCAAGGCCGAGCTGCGTGGGCCCGGTTGCCACATTGGCAGCGTGCTGGCCGCGACCGACTTTGTGATGCCCGGCATTGAGGTCATCGACAGCCGCTACCGCGATTTCAAGTTTGACCTGAAGAGCGTCGTGGCCGACAACACCTCGGCGGCGCGTTTTGTGTTGGGTGGCCAGCCTATGCAAGTGGCGGGTGTGGACCTGCGCACCGTAGGCATCGTGATGGAAAAAAACGGTGTGCCCGTTGCCTTTGGGGCCGGGGCCGCCGTGCTAGGCCACCCAGCGGCTGCCATTGCCATGCTGGCCAACCACCTGGCCGAGCGCGGCGAGTGCATTCCGGCTGGTAGCCTGATTTTGTCAGGCGGCATCACCGAAGCCGTCGCCGTGCAGGCGGGCGACAACGTCACGCTGCGCGTGCAGGGCATGGGCAGCACCAGCATTCGTTTTGTTTAACCCGCCCTAACTTAAGGAGCATCCGCATGCCATTCGCACAAATCTACATGATCGAAGGACGCACTGAAGAACAAAAACGTGCGGTCATTGAAAAGGTCAGCGCCGCGCTGGTTGAGGCAACCGGCACCCCGATTGCCAACGTACGCGTCTGGATTCACGATGTGCCCAAGGAAAATTGGGGTATTGCGGGCGTTAGCGCCAAAGAGTTGGGGCGCTGACCTTTATATGAGAAATCGGGCTGTAGCCCTTGTCATACCTGCGTGAGCAGCTATAAGTTTGGTAGTTATTCTTTTTCCAAGCAAAGCGGCTTCAATCTGGCGTTTAGCCTGTTCGCTATCTTTTTATAACGTCGGCTTCCAGCGCTTAAGCAGCAGGGCGTTGCTCATCACACTGACCGAGCTCAGGGCCATGGCGGCACCGGCCATCACCGGGCTAAGCACGCCGAATGCTGCCAGTGGGATGCCGGCCACGTTGTAAATAAACGCCCAGAACAGGTTTTGCCGGATCTTCGCTACCGTGCGGTGCGATATGTCCAGCGCAGCGGCCACCAGCGCCAGGTCGCCACGCATCAGGGTAATGCCGGCGGCGTGCATGGCCACATCCGTGCCACCGCCAGCGTTGGCCATGGCGATGCCCACATCGGCCGCAGCCAGGGCGGGTGCGTCGTTGACGCCGTCACCCACCATGATGACCGTTTGACCGCCCTGCTTGAGCCGGGTGATGTGCGCAGCCTTGTCACCGGGGAGCACGTCGCTGATGACCTCATCAGGCTGCAAGCCGACGCGTTTGGCCATGGCTTGGGCGGCTGCCTGGTTGTCGCCGGAGAGCATCATCACCTGGATGCCTTGGGCGCGCAGATTGGTCACTGCCGCAGCGGCGCTGGGTTTGGGTTCGTCACCGAAGGCCATCACTGCCAGTACCTTCAGCCTACCCGCATGGCTCAAAGCCAAGGCAGACAGGGTGGCGCCGCGGCTTTGTAAGTCCGACAGCGCTTGCTGAAAAGGCTCAAATGTGCCGCCCAGCTCGGTTATCCAGGCCAGGTTGCCAATCAGGTACTCGGCTCCAAGCACCGTGCCTTGTAGCCCTTTGCCCGGGGTGGACAGCACTTGACTGACCTCCGGCAAAGCCAAGCTCTTGTCCGCTGCTGCCGCTACCACTGCACGCGCCAGCGGGTGGCTGCTGCCGCTCTGGACAGCCGCAGCCACAGCCAGCAACTGCTGCTCATCCACGTCGGGGTGCACCACAAAGTCGGTCAGCCGGGCGTGGCCCACGGTGAGCGTGCCGGTTTTGTCAAACACCACCACCTGGGCTTTGTGCGCCAGTTCCAGTGCCTGCGCGTCTTTGATAAGAATGCCATGCTGGGCCGCTACGCCGGTACCGGCCATGATGGCGGCTGGCGTGGCCAACCCCAGCGCGCACGGGCAGGCAATCACCAGCACCGTTACCGCGTGAATCACCGCCACGTCGAGTGCGTGGCCGCTGAGCCACCAGCCTAAAAAGGTGGCCAACGCCAACACAATGACCACCGGCACAAAAACTGCGCTCACCTTGTCCACCAGCCGTTGAATTGGCGCCTTGGCCGCCTGCGCGTCTTCCACCAGTTGGATGATGTTGGCCAGTACCGTGTCCACACCCACTGCCGTCACTTGGATGACGACGCGCCCGTCGCCGTTGAGCGTGCCGCCAGTGACAGGGTCACCCACTGTTTTGGCCACTGGAAGCGGCTCGCCGGTGAGCATGGACTCGTCCACTTGGGTCTGGCCCTCCAGCACCCGGGCGTCCACCGCAAAACGCTCACCGGGGCGAACCACCAGTTCGTCACCGGCAAGTACCTCGTCCACCGGCACGTCCACCTCGCCATCCAGCCCCAACAGGTGCGCTACCTCTGGCCTCAGACCGTGCAGTGCGCGAATGGCCGAGGTGGTCTGCCGCTTGGCGCGCGCTTCCAGCCATTTGCCCAGCAGCACCAGGGTGATGACCACTGCCGATGCCTCAAAGTACAGGTGCGGCGTGGCACCGCTTGACGACTTTAGCCATAGCCACACCGACAGCGCCCAACCCGCTGAGGTGCCCATGGCTACCAGCAAGTCCATATTGCCGCTGCCCGCCTTCAGCGCATGCCAGCCCGCCTTGTAAAACCGCGCCCCCAGGATAAATTGCACCGGTGTCGCCAGTGCAAACTGCAGCCAGGCGGGCATCATCCAGTGCTGGCCCACCGCGCTACCCAGCATTGGCAGCATCAGCGGCAGCGACAAAACCGCGCCCAGCGCCACCGGGCCAAAGCCCGCCCAGGCGCCTTCAGACGGTGCATCGATGGCGGCGTTGGCCGCCACCGGTTCATAACCCGCATCGCGCACCGCGCGCTTGAGCTTGGCCTCAATTTGCTCGGAGGGCAGCACCATGATGCGGGCCGACTCAGTGGCCAAGTTCACCGCCACGTCTTGCACGCCGGGCACTTTTTTCAGGGCGCGCTCGGCCCGGGCCACACACGACGCGCAGGTCATGCCGTGGATGCCCAGGTCGATGCGCAGGTTTTCCGGGCTGGAATTCAGGGTTGTCATGGGTGAGAGGGTTGTATCAATTGGCACAGCGTTCACAATACGCGCTTTGTAATTGCCCTATTTTCAGAGGTTTTGTATGAAGTACAGCTTTCACGTGGAAGGAATGACCTGCGAACACTGTGAGAAGGCGGTGGTGCGCGCGGTGCGCCAGCTGGACCGCAGCGCGCAGGTGGTGGCAGACCGCACCCAGAACAAGGTCGAGGTCGAGTCCAGCGCGTCGGCTCAGGATATCACCCAGGCCATCGTCGAGGAAGGCTACAAGGTGGTGACCTGAACGATGGCCATTGCCCCTGAATGGCCGATGGCGCAGGTGATTGACCTGTACCCGTCGCTCCAAGAGGTGCAGCCCAGCCTGGCTGACGTCAGCGCGGTGCTGCAGCCGATGACGGTGCCAACGGAGACGGTGCTGTTCAGTGAAGACACCGCCTGTCAGGGTTTTCCGCTGGTGATTGAGGGCGAAATCAAGGTCTCGCGCAGCTCGGGCGATGGCCGCTCGCTGGAACTCTACCGGGTGGTGCCGGGCGAGCTGTGTCTGGTGTCCAGTGCCAGTCTGTTCCGGGCGCAGCCGCTGTCAGCCTTTGGCATCACCACCAAGCCAAGCACCTTTTTGTTGATCCGCCCCGACTTGTTCAAGCAATGGATCGACACCCCGGCATTTCGCAACGACGTGCTGGGCCTGTTCGCCGAGCGCATGTCGGACCTGACAGCGCTGGTAGACGCCGTAGCGTTTCACAAGTTGGACCGTCGTCTGGCCGCTGCGCTATTGGGCCGGGGCCAGCAGATTGCCATCACCCACCAGGCGCTGGCCGACGAGCTGGGCACGGTGCGCGAGATCGTGACCCGCTTGTTGCACCGTTTCGAGCGCGATGGCTGGGTAACGTTGGGGCGCGAGCAGATCACCATCGTCAACAGCGCAGCCTTGCGCGCCATGGTCAGCAGCAACCTGAACTGAGCTTTTTTGACGGTGGTTTGGGCGGCCCAGGCATAGCCGAAGCACCCAGTGTCGGTGGCTGGGTGACTTGAGTCACAAATGAAACCGCCAGGTCAAGGTGTAATCCAGTGGTCGGACTTGTCGTCGGCTGGTTTTTTACTTTTTCCAAGGAGTTGTCATGAACACAAATGTTGGCGGTATCGATCGCATCTTGCGCATTGTTTTGGGTTTGGTGCTGATTGGCTTGACGCTCAGCGGCACCATCGGCGTCTGGGGCTGGATCGGCGTGGTCCTTTTGGCCACCGCTGCCATAGGCTTTTGCCCGCTGTACCCGTTGATTGGTATGAATACCTGCGCCAAGAAATAAGCCGCCAGCGCTGCGTTTCTGCAAAAAGCCTGCCCGGCGTGCCCCGGCAGGCTTTTTTTACTATTCAAAACATAGCTATCACCGCATGCTATGTAAGGGCTACAGGCCGATTTGATGTATATCTATCGGTTGGCAAGATGGGAAATATGCTGCATCGTGGTGGTCGGCTTCCTGCGCAAGCCGACTTACAAACGGGCGCAACGAAATCAGCCAAACTACGCAGTTTGAAATTTCGAGAGCTGAAAAGCGGTCCCTTAAAAGGCTTCGCCTACCAACTCTGCACCCAAAGCGGCAATTCAGCAGCGGGCATCTGCGCCAGCGTATCAGCGCCTCGGCACCGATGACCTCACGTGTACGCAGATTGACCTTGGGCTGGTAGTGCAGCACGAACTCATTGCGTTCGAACGCACTCGCAATCTGCTCCAAGCTCTGATGGCGGGCCTGCATTGCGGCATCCAGCACCAAGTCGAAACAGAGGTAGCGGTTGCGGCCAGCCAGCCTGCCCGCGTACATGGCTTGGTCGGCGTGGCGCAGCAGAGCGCTCTTGTGCCTGAGGTGTCATTCGCGCACGAAATTCACTGAATTTATTTGCCATTGATTTAGCCCTGTAGCGTATACAAACCCGCCGCCCGCCTGGCGCCACCGACATCAACAGCTCAAACAAGCTACCTAATAAATAGCTGCCAACGCTTATTAAAAAAGGGCTAGCGCCTGATTTGATGCCTAAAAGCCCAAGCGCTACAACGGCTTGGCAAACCCAGCTTCCACCCATTTGAGCGCAGTGGCACGGTTGAGTTTGAAGGCCGGTGACACCCGCACTTGCGCCAGCAACTCGTCGCCTTCGTCCTTGGCGCTCAACAGCGCGGTGGGGTTGTCGTCATCTGGCGTGATGTCCAGGCACACGGTCACGCGCCCAGCGCCGTGCGCCACGTTGATGCTCTGGTGCAGCGTGGCATGCAACTGCTGTTCGCTGCGGCGCACAAATTCGCGGGCGGTTTTGACCAGGGTGTTGAAGGCGTTGACGTCCAGCGGCTTGGGGTTCTTTTTGTCGCGTCCCATGGTCCACGGACCGACCAGCGCGGGCTCAGACTGGCCGTCTTGCGTCATGGCCACGGCCCAGCCGTCGTCGTCTTCGTTTTTGATGACCTGGGCGGTCCAGCCATCGCTGCGCCACAGGCGGGGTTCTTGGGTTTTGTCGGGTAAATCAGTCACTGGCAGGCCGTTATCAAAGGAAAACGCTGGTCACAGCCAGCGTTTAAACCGAGATACTAACCGGGTTGCGGGTGCTGCCCGCCCGGGCTACTTGTGTCGAATGGTGCTGCCAATCACACCGCCCACTGCCGCGCCGCCCACGGTGCCGATCGAACTGCCACCGGTAAGCACAGCACCAGCCACCGCGCCAATACCGGCGCCGCTGATGACATTGCGGTCATGGTGTGACAAATTGGCACAGCCACCCAGCGCCAGCATGGCCGTCAAGCCAACGACGCCAGCAGCGTATTTGAAAGAAGCGTTCACAAATGATCCTTGTTGTTTTGAAAGTCGGCATCATCACCGAGCCTTGTTGGCGCGCGGTATCAGGGTGTATCTGGATGTTTCAACTGGCCCTTTTCCACACACGCTGAAACATTTTGCTCCGTACAAGGCCAGTTTGGCAGCGCGGTGACGACTTGGCCTTGACGCCGCTTGGCTTAAAAGTCGCCTCTATCCTTAAACGCCGCCTCTATCATTGCCCCCTGTCCAATTTTGCTGCTCGCCCATGACTTCTCGCCAGGCGCTTGATACGCGCGCTTCGTCCTTGATGCTGTTGCTGTGCGCGTTGTGGGGCCTGCAGCAGGTGGTGCTCAAGGCCACGGCGGCTGACATTGCACCCATCATGCAAATCGCTTTGCGCTCCGGTGCGGCCGCGGTGCTGCTGAGCCTGTGGATGTGGTGGCGCAAGGAGCGCATGCACGTGAATGACGGCACGCTGCGCGCCGGGCTGCTGGTGGGGTGCCTGTTTGCGCTGGAATTCCTGCTGGTGGGCGAGGGGCTACGCCATACCTCGGCCTCACACGCGGTGGTTTTTTTGTACACCGCGCCGATCTTTGTGGCACTGGGGCTGCACCTGAAGCTGCCTTCCGAACGCCTGGGCTTGGTGCAATGGCTGGGCATCGGTCTGGCATTTGCCGGCATTGTGCTGACTTTCTTTGGTCGTGCACCACAAGGCAGATTGTCTGATCCGATGATGATGCTTTGGGGTGATGCCCTGGCGCTGATGGCCGGCATGCTGTGGGCGGCCACCACGGTGGTGGTGCGCTGCTCCAGCCTGGCCAGCGCCCCGGCATCACAAACGCTGATGTACCAGTTGGTCGGGGCTTTTGTGCTGTTGCTGGTGGCAGCCCTGACGCTGGGTCAAACACATATTCACTTCACGCCCGGGGTCTGGGCCAGCCTGGTGTTTCAGTCGGTGCTGGTCTCGTTTGCCAGTTTTCTGGCGTGGTTTTGGCTGCTGCGGCATTACCTGGCCTCGCGTCTGGGGGTGTTTTCGTTTCTGACACCGTTGTTTGGCATGGGCTTTGGCGTCTGGTTGCTGGATGAGCCGCTGGAGCCGCGTTTTTTGCTGGGCGCGACGCTGGTGCTGGCCGGAGTGATGCTGGTCAGCAGCCAAGGCTGGCTCAGCGCAGCCCGCGCGCGCCGGGCACGGACGTAAGCTCGCCACCCCAGGCCAGCTACCCCGTCGGTGTTCATGAAGACCCTGTCCGAATTGGCTGGCCAGTTGCGGTGCGCGATGTTGCAAATCGGTCTCTTGAAAACAGCCCCAACGCCCACAGATAAGTAGTCGCTTGCGTACCAGCCGCCCCGGCGCGCTGGTTTTTTTTAATGCTTTGAGAACACTTTCAACCCCATGAGCAAACAAACCCTTTCCTTCCAGGCCGAAGTCGCACAGCTGCTGCACTTGGTCACCCACTCGCTGTACTCCAACAAAGAGATTTTCCTGCGCGAGCTGATCTCCAACGCCTCGGACGCCTGCGACAAGCTGCGTTTTGAAGCCATCAACAACACCGCGCTGTATGAGTCGGATGCTGAGCTCAAGGTCAAGGTCACCTTTGACAAAGATGCCAAGACGCTGACGATCACCGACAACGGCATCGGCATGAGCGAAGCCGAAGCCGTGGAGCACCTGGGCACCATCGCCAAGAGCGGCACCAAAGACTTCATGAGCAAGCTTAGCGGCGACCAGAAAGCCAACGCCTCACAACAAGGCCAGCTGATTGGCCAGTTTGGTGTGGGCTTTTACTCTGGCTTTATCGTCGCCGACAAAATCACGGTCGAGTCGCGCCGCGCCGGGCTGCCTGCGGCCGAAGGTGTGCGCTGGGTGAGTGGCGGCGCAGGCGACTTTGAGGTGGAGGCCATTGAGCGCGCTGAGCGCGGCACCAGCGTCACATTGCACCTGCGCGACGACGCCATGGACTACGCCTCGGCCTGGAAGCTCAAGAGCATCATCAATAAATACTCCGACCACATCAGCCTGCCCATCTTGATGGAAAAGGAAGAGTGGAAAGACGGCGAGCTGATCAACCCGTCAGACGAGGCTGGCGGCCGCCAGCCCGGCGGCATGGTCAAAACCGGCGAGTGGGAAACCGTCAACAAGGCCAACGCCATTTGGGCGCGCGCCAAAAAAGACATCACTGCTGACGAGTACACCGAGTTTTACAAGCAGATCAGCCACGACACCGATGCCCCGCTGGCCTACACCCACAACCGCGTGGAAGGCAGCACCGAGTACACCCAGCTGCTCTACATCCCGGGCAAGGCGCCTTTTGATTTGTACAACCGCGAGAAGTCTGCTGGCGTCAAGCTGTATGTCAAACGCGTCTTCATCATGGACGACGCCGACAACCTGATGCCCACCTATCTGCGCTTTGTCAAAGGCGTGGTTGACTCGTCTGACCTGCCGTTGAATGTGAGCCGCGAGCTGCTGCAGGAAAGCCGCGACGTGAAAGCCATCCGCGAAGGCTGCACCAAGCGCGTGCTCGGCATGCTCGAAGACCTGGCCAAAAACGACAAGCTGCCTGCGGCCGCTACCGAAGGGGCTGCAGAAACCACTGAAGCCGTCACCGACGTGCAAACCGCCGAAGAAAAGGCCGAGGCCGAGGTGAACGCTGGCAAATACACCAAGTTCTACAAAGAATTTGGCGCGGTGCTGAAAGAGGGCCTGGGCGAAGACTTTGGCAACAAGGACCGCATTGCCAAGCTGCTGCGCTTTGCCAGCAGCACTACCGACGGTGTGACGGTGAGTTTTGCCGACTACAAGGCGCGTATGAAAGACGGCCAGGAAGCCATCTACTACATCACCGCCGACACGCTGGCCGCCGCCAAGAACAGCCCGCAGCTGGAAGTGTTCAAGAAAAAGGGCATTGAAGTGCTGCTGATGACCGACCGCGTGGACGAGTGGGCGCTCAACTACCTCTACGAGTTTGATGGCACCCCGCTGCAAAGCGTGGCTAAGGGCGCTGTCGATCTGGGTAAGTTGCAGGACGAGACTGAGAAAAAAGCCGCCGAGGAAGCGGCTGAGACCTTCAAGCCGCTGCTGGCCAAGCTGAAAGAAGCGCTAAAAGACAAGGCTGACGATGTGCGCGTGACCACCCGTCTGGTTGACTCCCCTGCTTGCTTGGTGGTGCAAGACAACGGCATGAGCACGCAGCTGGCCCGCATGCTCAAGCAAGCTGGCCAGACCGCACCTGAAACCAAACCGGTGCTTGAAGTGAACGCCGAACACCCGCTGGTGAAAAAGCTCGAAGGCTCAGTGCACTTCAACGACCTGGCGCACATCCTGTTCGACCAGGCGCTGCTGGCCGAGGGCGGCATGCCTGACGATCCGGCGGCTTATGTCAAACGGGTGAATGCGTTGCTGGTGTAAGTTATAGAAGAAATCGGCCTCTAGCCCTTACAGAATAAGCGCTAGAAGCTACAAAATAAATAGTAAAAGCCTCGCAGTCGCACTGACTGGCGAGGCTTTTTCCTTTCTGGGAATTTTTATTCCTTTTCTATTCATATTAGAGATAATGCATTGTTTTAATTAAATATTTTTAATATTTCTTCTATTCAAGGCAACGCCATCATGCCAGCCAAAGCCACCTCGCTGATCACTGCCCTTCAGCAACGTGGCGCCAGTTCGTCCGCTGACCTGCAGTCTGCCCTGCGTGCCAGTCAGCCGACGATCTCCCGACTGCTGTCGGGGCTGCCTAGCCAGGTCTTGAAGCTTGGGAAAGGCCGTGCCAGCCTGTATGGCCTAGCGCACCCGATCGGCCCGTTTTCTGCGCAGCAAACGCTTTGGCGCCTGGACGCGCAAGGTCAAGCTCATGCGATAGGCCGGTTGAGCTTTCTGGCACGTTCGCAAATTCATATCGCGGCAGAGGGGGTGAATGTGTCGTTTGAGCCGTCTGCCCGCGAAGAACTGCCCTGGTTTTTGGCGCCGTTGCGCGCGCAAGGCTTTTTGGGGCGGCTGCAAGCCGCTCGACTGGCTGCACTTGGCGTGGCGTCCAACCCTGAACGCTGGGACACCCACAGCACCCTGCTGGCTGCGCTGCACACGCAGGATGCCCCGGGCAGTTTGCTGCTGGGCGACGCCACCCTGGCTGATGCCCAAGCACTGCCCGCCCTTCCCGCAACCGACCCCGGCGACGCGCTGGATGCCTTAGCAGCCGATTTGGCGCGCCTGCTTCCTGCTGGGTCATCCGCCGGTGGCGAGCAGCCCAAATTTCTGGCCGTGGCAGCCAGTGGCCAGCCGCTGCTGGTGAAATTTTCTGCGCCGCTGGGCACACCGTTTGGCGACCGTTGGAGCGACCTGCTGCACGCCGAATCACTGGCCAGCAGCGTGCTGCAGCGCCACGGCCAAGCCGCTGCCGACTGCCAGACCATCACCACCAAAGAGCGCACTTATCTTCTGAGCACCCGTTTTGATCGGCTCGGCCCCCAGGGCCGGGTGCATACGGTGGCGCTGGGCGCGGTGCATGCCGCGTTTGTGCCCGGGCCTTGGGTCAACTGGTCCAGCACTTGCGATGCGCTGGCCCACCAAGGCCGTCTGCCCGCGCAGGATGCCGAACGCGCGGCCTTTCTGCTGCAGTTTGGCCAGCTGATTGGCAACACCGACATGCATTCAGGCAACGCCAGCGTGTTTGCTTTGGGCGACACGCTGGCGGACATGCTGCGCGGCCAGTTCAAGCTGGCACCTTGCTACGACATGTTGCCCATGCGCTTCAAACCCGACCCGATGGTCGGGCTGGTGGACTATGCACCGTTTGCGCCCGACACCCGTTTGGCCAGCCCTGGCGCCAAACAGGCGGCGCTTGAGTTCTGGAACTGCCTGGCGCAGTTGCCAGCCGTAAGCCAGCGGATGCGCGCGCTGGCACAGGCCCAACAAAACGACGCGTCAGTCGGCCAGCCTTTGAGACAGCTGTCGTAGGCGTTGGCGTTGGCGTTGGCGTTGACGTTTGGAATGTGAAATGCACCGCTTTCCCAACACACTGCGATTCACTTTGGGCTTTCAGATTTTGGCTTACGTGAAACGGGTGAATGCGTTGCTGGTGTAAGCTATAGAAGAAATCGGCCTCTGGCCCTTACAGAATATGCGTTAATAGCTATTTATTAAATAGCAAAAATGCCCCGCAGTCATCGACTGACGGGGCTTTTTTTTTGGGGCAAGTCGCGCTGGCGCGCCAGTGGTGGCCATGGACAACGACGAAATCACGCCAGATGAACGCACAGGCTGCAGGTCAGTTCTGCAACTGATGCAGAGACCAAATTAGTATAAAAGTTTATACGTGCAAACAAAAGCAATGCCCGACAAAGAAGTCCGATGGATCGGATCTTCATTCGCTGACCTTTGTGCATTTCCTTTTGAGCCCTAGAAGAAAGCCGGCTTCCAACTGCGCAAAGACCAAGCTGGCTTGGAGCCCCACGACTGGAAACCATTTGATGATGTTGGTGCGGGTGTCAAAGAAATCCGCATCAAGGATGCCCAAGGCATTTACCGTGTGTTGTATGTCGCCAAATTTGAAGAGGCCGTTTACGTTTTGCACTGCTTTCAAAAGAAGACCGAAGCCACCACCAAGCACGACAAAGACATTGCACAAGCCCGTTATCGCGGCGTATTGCACGCCAGAAAGGTTACCAAATGACGATTGATACCCAAATCAGCCACGTCACCCCGGCCCATGCCAACCTGTTT
>Ga0209181_10007647_pt1 | contig 14751 bp, 13 predicted proteins | sample MAT05_FD_187208 | JGI IMG/M metagenome (GOLD analysis project Ga0209181, IMG submission 187208) | Freshwater microbial communities from Lake Fryxell liftoff mats and glacier meltwater in Antarctica - MAT-05 (SPAdes) (version 2) | ecosystem: Environmental > Aquatic > Freshwater > Ice > Liftoff... | reverse complement strand
AAAACGCGAACCTTGTCACCGACGCGAAAATCCTCGTCTTTTTCTTGGGTGATTGCGATCAATTTGCCACCCTCAAGCCGCACGGTGACCTCAACGCCCCGGCGATCGTTGTTACCCTTCTCCACGGCATTGCCGATCAAGGCGCCAACCACCGCACCGGCAATCGCGCCGGCGGCGTTGGCACGGTTGCCGCCGCCGACCGTCGAGCCCGCAATGCCGCCGAGACCGGCTCCAACCAACGTGCCCGTTCCAGACTCGGCACCACGCGCGTCAATGGTGACATCGCGAACCGTTTCAATTACGCCGAGCCGCACGTTCATCTCGCCGCGCACCTGCCGCCGGTTGTAATCGCCGCCACCCAGGCCGGGCGTGGCGCAGCCCGCCAGCACGGCGCTTGCCAGTAAAGCACCGGTTACCAACATCAGTCTAGCTTTCATGGTTTGATCCTTCCGATCGTTCAGCTACCAAAAACAGAGTGCTTGCGTCAATCCCACAGCGGTTCGTCAAACGCCATCTGGAAACGCTCGGCGATATCGTCGCGCGTTGGTTGATGGCCCTGCGGTCCACGATGCTCAATCTTGATCGAGCCCATGGTGTTGGCGAGTCGCCCGGTTTTTTCCCATGACCAACCCCGCTCAATACCGTACAACAAGCCTGAGCGGTAGGCGTCGCCGCAACCGGTCGGGTCAACTCGCCGATTTTCCCTAACGCTTGGAATCTGAATTTGTTGACCTTCCGTGTAGATGACCGATCCTTCCGCGCCCTTTGTCACGATCAACGCCTGAACGCGTTCGGCCAGTTTTTCGACCGGCTCGCCGGTTTGCTCTTCGAGCACACGCGCTTCGTAGTCATTGACCGTCACATAGTCGGCAAGTTCGATGAAGTGTTTTAGTTCGTCGCCGTTAAATATCGGCATTGCTTGGCCGGGATCAAAGATGAACGGAATCTTCAAATCGGCAAACTGGGCGGCGTGCTGCAACATGCCATCGCGTGAATCAGGTGCCAGAATTCCTATGGTGACGCCTTTTGCATCAGCAACCTTGTTGATGTAGGACGACGACATCGCGCCAGGATGAAAGGCGGTGATCTGGTTGGCATCCAGATCGGTCGTAATGAATGCCTGCGGCACGAAGGTGCCCGGCACTTCCTTGATGTGGGTTGTGACGATGCCAAGACTGTCCAGCCGCTCGCGATATGGGCCGAAATCATCACCGACGGTTGCCATGATCAGTGGCTCTCCGCCGAGCATCTTCAAATTGTAGGCAATGTTACCGGCAGTGCCGCCAAACTCGCGGCGCATATCCGGCACCAAGAATGCGACGTTCAGTATGTGAATTTGGTCGGGCAGGATATGGGTGCCGAACCGTCCGTGAAAAACCATGATGGTGTCGTAGGCGACGGATCCGCAAATGAGAGCTGGCATGAAATTTCGCTTGTTTTGGTTGTGTGACGGCATTATAGCGACGCAACAAAGCGCCCGATTCACGCAGTTCTTTTGGTCAAAACCGTGGGCTGCGCCCTGAAAAGTCAGTTTGTCGTCTGGCAACGACGCTTTGCCCGATTATTTTTCAATCTTGCTGTGCTATCACGTTGACAGCATTTTCCTCAAGTGCGAAATTAGGCACCTTAGCTCGGTTGTCGAATCTGGCGCGCTCGGCTTCCGCTCTTCACTACATCGGCTGTCCACACGACGGCGTTCATCAAGCGAAAACTGAAACAGGGCAAACTCATCGAAAGATGAGGACGCAAAGTCTCCGGTCTACAGGGCGATTTCAGAACCCTCAGATAGCGGGATTACCAGAGAGTCGAATCATGAACCTGCATCTAATTGGCCCTCTTGAAGGCCAATACTCCAAGGACTATTCCCGTTTCGTATCGACGCGAATAGCTGCCTTTGGTGCCGTTGTATGCAGCCATGCGTCATCTCTCGGCAAGGCCGCGATTGGCCTTGACGGTATGCGTCCTCCCCGATCTGTGCTGCTTGTCCGACCACGACGATGCGACCGGCTTGCGGTTGCGATGGGGAACGAGCATGGCCACGCAATCAGTTGACAACGTAATCGCGTTCAATGAGGCTCGTGCCTCCAGAGTCCACGCGCCGGAAGACGACGCGATTTACAAACGAAACATCAAGCCGGAATCTCTGGGTCTTATCAACGACTGCAGGGACATGGTACTCAAGCGGATTTGCAACGCTCTCGCGTCAACGTTCGACAAGGTTGAAGATGAGCTGTTCGAGTTGGCGGGCAAGTCAGCCGACCGTGAAACGCAAAACATGTATCTGGATGCACGCGCTCAGGCGCGCGAAAAGCGGTCTGATATTGAAGCGGCGTTCCGCAGCCAGTTTGTTTCGTTCTTCGAGAAAAAAGTAGTCGGTGAAGAAGCGGTCGCCAAATCGGCTAATCGCTTTGACAAAGATTTGCTTTCACTGGTCGAGGATGACGCGTTGACTGAAAACCTCGCCGTCAATGACATCGCCAAGCGACTCACCAATAAGTGTGATGAAGAGTTGCGCGCGTTGTCCCAGCGCATCGGGTTCCTGCTGTCTAAGCCGGAACTCGCCGACGAGGCCAACCCAATCGCCCCCGATACTGTCGTGCGGGCCTTGAAAGTGGCCTGTGACCAAATGACAGCGGGGTTCCAAACCCGACTGACGGTTCTTCGGATGGTCGAGCAACACATGGCGGAAGAAATGCTAAGCGTGTATCAAGACGTGAACGCGCATCTGGTATCGCGACAGGTCTTGCCGACATTGCGCCCGACGTTTCGTCGTTCACAGATTCCGGTCGAGCGCAAGACTGGCGGCGGTCATTCTGCAAAGAGCTCGGACCCGGCCTGCTTGGATGCTGCCCCATCCGGACGCGATCACCCCGCTATGATGGAAACGCCGATGGCAGCAGCCGGAGGCTTCGGTGCCTTCAGCACGGCCGCACTGGGGATGCCGCCGGCCAGCCATGCGGCTGAACTTTTCGAGACCTTAAAACGAATGATGCTAGGCGGTGCTTCATTTGGCGTTGAGGAAAGAGCAGCGGGACACTGCGCTGTTCAGCCCGAGTACTCTTCATTTACCACTGGCGGCTTTGCGTCCGTGCCACCGCGCCAAACAGCAGGGGCGAACCCGACTGCCGCGCTGACGGCGCAGACCGCCGTCAGCCCCGAAATCGGCATTGATGCGGCAGCATCGAGGGCGCTCGTCAGCGCGCTTTCGCAAATGCAGCAAGAATGGATTGGTCGGTCGAGCTCGATCGCAACCATCGAAGCAATGCAAAATTTTGTTCCCGGGCAGACTCCAGCTTCGTCACTGAATGTCTTGCGCGATATTAAATCCCGAGGGGTTCCGGAGGGCTCCAATCAAGTTGACGCCATGACCATCGATATCGTGGCGATATTGTTCGATTACGTTTTTGATGATAAATCGATACCCGATACGATCAAGGCTCTCATCGCGCGCCTGCAGATTCCGGTGTTGAAAGTCGCCATCATCGATAAGTCATTCTTCGCCAAGAAGAGTCATCCGGTGCGTCGACTACTTGACGCGCTGGCGGACGCGTCGATCGCATTTGCGGGGGAAGCCTCGCGCGAGGATCCGCTGTACAAGAAAATTGAAGCAATCGTCGATCGCGTGCACGGCGAATTCGATACCGATATCTCGCTGTTTGACGCGATGATCGCCGAGTTTGAGGAATTTCTGAAGGCTCGCGAGGCCGCCAATGCGGAGGTTGTCGAACAGTCTGCGCGCGCCATGCACGAACGCGAGAAGCGCGAAATGGCTCGCCTCGTCGCGCTGGCTGAAGTGGATCGGTTTACCGACCAGAAAGACCTTCCGACACCGGTTGTCGCAATGCTCAAGGGCCCCTGGTCGCGCGTGCTTGAACGCATATATTTACGCGACGGCGGCCGCAGCGCACGGTTCAACGATGCACTAGAAACGGCTGACCAACTAATTTGGAGCGTTCAACCAAAGCTGGACGCCGGCCAGCGCCGCGATCTGGTCGCCGCGCTACCTCTTCTGCTCAAGCGGCTTCAGGAAGGCCTTGATATTGCCAACGCGGAAAGCGCCGATCGCCAGCAATTCTTTACCGTGTTGGTTGATTGCCATGCCGCAGCCGTAAAGGCTGGCCTCCGCGGCGAGAGCGTCGCCACGCTGTTCGCGGCAACCAGACGCAACGAGGCGCTCGTACCGCTGTTCGAGAAGCTCATTGCCGAGGAGCGTACGCGCGAGTCGGCTACCGCTGACATCAACCGGACCGGCATTGCCCGAATTCAGTTCACGGACAAGGGCGTAAAGATCGAGGAGATGGAATCCCGTGGCGATGGTGTCGCAGTGGCCAGCGCACGCATTGATCCCCCCAAAGCACTCGGTGCAACGGCCGCATCCCTATCCTTGCCGCTTGACTTCGAAGACGCAACGACCGCTGGCCCGGCCGTGGAGTTGCAACGCGGCACGTGGGTGGAATTCATGCAGAACAGCGGCGAGAAGATCCGCGCCAAGTTGTCGTGGATCAGCCCGCTTAAAGGCGTCTATCTCTTTACCAACCCTGGTGCGACGGAGGCTCTCTCGATCGCGCCCGAGACGCTTCACCGGCAAATGTCGCGCGGGTTGGCGCGCGTCATCGAGGAGTCGTCGCTCATTGATCGCGCTGTGGATCGGATGGTCAGCTCACTCGGTGATGCAGCGGCCACATGACGGCCGCGCTCGGCAAGATTTGGCCCCCGAAGCACGGCTGGCGACATGTGCAACAACCACTTCAACAAAAGCTGCAATTGCCGCATGCGCCTTCTCACAGATGGAGTGACCAAATGAGTTCTGAACGGATGGATTTTTTGTTCCAGCGCTTCCACGCACAGCTAGGCGTTTTCGCGCGCTACGTCGTTTTTCTCATCGCTTCGATGGGCATCGCAGCATCAGTGTCGGCGGCCGTCAATCTTAAAGCCGCCTCAAGTGTTCAACCGATTGAATGCCAAAACAATGCCGACACAATATGCAACTGACCCGCTCTGGGCGAGTCCTCCGGAATATTGGTCATTCGTCACTTGCATCGCCTGTCTGCCTATCCGACGGCATCGTTGACCTGCTCGTTGAACTCTGCGAGGCTCACTGCATTTCCGATCTCGCGCGGTAGCGCGTCACGCACTGAAAACACCCCCATGATCTTGCCCGTCGGCCCGATCACGGGCAAATGCCTGAACCCCCGCTCAATCATGATGACCACCGCGTCGGAGACCAACGTTTCTGGTCTGATACAAACGGGGTAAAGCGTCATGACGTCGGTGACCGCGGTTGTTCCCGGGTTGCGCGCCTTGGCTAGAACCCTCGTCATCAAATCGCGTTCTGTGACGATACCCAGAAGCTTGCCCGGCAGGTCGACAATGAGCACACTGCCGCAGTTGGCGCGTGTCATGACACATGCCGCTTCCCAAACGCTCGCGCTCGGCCCGAGGCTTACCACATGTCGGTGAGACATCGACTGGAAAACCGTCCGTTCTGGCATGGTGGCAGCTCCGTCAAATAAAGCTATGCAGCCTCTGAAACCAACCCTTACGCGGTGCTATCTGAGACGCCACACAATAGGCAGGCGCGTCGAAAGAACTGGTAATGGCTAACGAAAACCCGCGTTGATCTTGTCGAGCGCTGCACTTCCAGGGCAAAGTTCAGCAGCACCAAGAGAGTTCAACGTTTTCTTGCTTGTGTTCATGGTTGTATGCAGATCAGTCGCCAGCGGATCGACGTACAAAAGCCCCGTAACCACCTCGCCTCTCGCCTGATGTTCCGCCATGTAACTCATGGCGACGTTACGATTGGTCGGGTCGTAATCCGCATGCAACTTGTGCAACCTCAGCATCGAACCATTGTGTTGCTGTACATCGATGACTTCACCCGGCGCGTAGGTGGTCGTGATTTCATCTCGTGAGGTGATGAAGTCAATGCGACTGACGGCATCATTGTGTTGCCTGACATAGTCGTAACTTTTGGTGCTACCGCTGTGATTGTTGAAGGTCACGCACGGACTGATGATGTCAATAAATGCCGCGCCTCCGTGAGACATCGCACCCTTGATGAGCGGCACCATCTGCTCCTTATCACCCGAAAAGCTGCGCGCCACAAACGTTGCGCCCAACTGAAGTGCGATACCGACGAGGTCTACCGGGCTGTCGCTGTTTACCGCCCCCTTCTTGCTTTTTGAGCCACGATCTGCGGTCGCCGAAAACTGCCCTTTCGTCAATCCATAAACACCATTGTTCTCAACGATATACGCCATCCGCACACCGCGCCGCATGACATTGGCAAACTGCCCAAGTCCAATCGAGGCAGAATCGCCATCGCCTGACACCCCGAGATACAACAAATCGCGATTGGCCAGATTTGCGCCCGTAAGCACCGAGGGCATTCGTCCATGGACGGTATTAAATCCGTGCGACGCACCGAGGAAATAGTCCGGCGTCTTAGAACTGCAACCGATACCGGACAGCTTGGCGACTCGATGGGGTTCAATATCGAGTTCCCAACACGCTTGGATGATCGCAGCCGATATGGAATCGTGACCACACCCCGCGCAAAGCGTGGAAATACGGCCCTCGTAATCGCGCCGCGTGTAGCCGACCTTGTTCAGTGTTAACGACGGGTGGCGCAAGCTAGGTTTTGCGATATAGGTCATGCAACCTCCTTCTGGCGCGGCAGACTGGTAACAGTCGCCGTTTCGGGGCGCATTATCTTGCGGATGGCAGCAACAATGAAACGGGCGGTAATTGGCGTCCCATCATAATGCAGCACCCTCACCAGCTTCGCCGGGTCGATATCCATTTCGTTGATGATCATCGAACGCATCTGCGCGTCACGGTTCTGCTCGACAACAAAAACAGCCTCGTGCCCAGAAATAAACGCATTCACCGAATCTGGGAACGGAAAGGCGCGCAGGCGCAACGCATTGACATGCAGGTCATCCGCCTGCAGCACATCTAGCGCCTCGTGCATGGCTGGCGAGGTCGATCCGAAATAAATGACGCCCACCTTGGTTTTCTGCGTGGCGTCGCGTCGATGTGGTGGCGGCACGAGGTTCGCCGCCGTCTTGAATTTGCGCAGCAATCGCTCCATGTTGTAGATGTAATCGGCACCACGTTCGGAATATCGCGCATAGGCATCGCGTGTACTGCCGCGCGTGAAGTAGCTGCCCTTCGTTGGGTGGGTTGCTGGCAGTGTGCGCCAGGGGATTCCGTCGCCATCGACATCCTTATATCGACCAAAGTCCTTGCCCGCCTCAAGTTCCTCAGCGGTCATGACTTTCCCCCGATCGTAAGCCCGCGCATCATCCCAAGTAAACGGCTCACACAGGCGCTGATTCATGCCGATGTCCAGATCGGTCATGACAAACACCGGCGTCTGCAAACGATCCGCAAGATCCAGCGCGGCAGCACCGAATTCAAAGCACTCACGCGGGTCCTGCGGCAACAAAAGAACGTGTTTGGTGTCACCGTGAGAAGCGTAGGCACATGACAGCAGATCAGCTTGTTGCGTCCGTGTGGGCATGCCGGTAGACGGTCCTCCCCGCTGCACATTAATGATGGTTGCTGGCACCTCAGCGAAATAGGCGAGGCCGATAAATTCAGTCATCAACGAGATACCAGGCCCCGACGTGCAGGTGAAAGCGCGCGCGCCATTCCAACAAGCCCCCAGCACAATACCAATCGAGGCCAGCTCATCCTCGGCCTGAACAATCGCAAAATTGTGCCGGCCGGTTGCGGGATCAACGCGCAATTTGTCACAGTACTTTTGAAACGCCTCGGCGACTGATGAGGACGGCGTAATCGGATACCATGCCGCGATCGTTGCGCCACCGTATACCAGCCCAAGCGCGAGCGCGCTGTTGCCATCCGTGAAAATCTGATCACCCACCTTGTCACACCTTTGCACACGGATCCCAAGTGGCGATTTGATGTGTGCCTTCACATAGTCTCTTCCCAGATGCAGCGCCTTTACGTTTGAATCAAGCAAACGCTCTTTACCCTTGTACTGTTCTGCAAACAATTTTTCGAAAACGCTTGCGTCCATGTCCAGCAGCACGGACAGCGCGCCGATATAGATGATGTTCTTAAACAACTGCCGCTGGCGTGGATCTGAATAGGCCGCATTGCTGATTTCCGTAAGCGGGATGCCGATGATTTGAACATCGTCACGGAATCTTGTCGGCGGCATGGGGCGGGTGCTGTCGTAGAAAAGATAGCCTCCCGGTTCTATTTCGGCGACGTCGGCGTCCCAAGTCTGTGGGTTCATCGCCACCATCATATCTACGCCGCCACGCCGACCGTGATAGCCGTTCTCGCAAACGCGCGCTTCATACCAAGTGGGCAGACCCTGAATATTGCTCGGGAAAATATTGCGCGGGCTGACCGGAACGCCCATTCTCAACACAGCCTTGGCAAACAATTCGTTGGCGGACGCAGAACCTGAGCCGTTGACATTCGCAAACTTGATGACAAAGTCGTTCGTTGCCGATATCGGTTGGATCATTCTGCGGCCTCGGCGAATCTTTTCGGTTGATGTTGATCCGGAGCGTGGCCGCACCCCGCATGGGACATTTCGATGAGAGACTTCTGCATATCCCATGCGCCGGTTGGACAACGTTCAGCGCACAGCCCGCAATGCAGGCAAACGTCCTCGTCCTTTGCCATGATGCGGCCCGTCTTTAGGCCTGCTCCGATATAAATATCTTGCGTCAAATTAACCGCGGGCGCCGTCAGCCGCGTTCGCACATCGGCCTCTTCCCCGTCTGTGGTGAAGGTAATGCAATCCATCGGACATATGTCCACGCAGGCATCGCACTCGATGCACGCCTGAGCCGTGAAGACCGTCTGGACATCGCAATTCAAACAGCGCTGCGCTTCCTTAAACCCCAGTAATGCATCAAATCCAAGTTCGACCTCAACTTTGATACTCTTCAAGGCAATCGTCACGTCTTTGAGTGGCACCTTGTGGCGTAGGTCGTTTGCCACTGCGTTATCGTAGCTCCATTCGTGGATGCCCATCTTCTGACTGATCAGATTCATCATCGGCGGCGGCCGGGCGGCGGCATCTTCACCCATACAGAATTTATCAATCGAGATGGCCGCTTCATGGCCGTGGGCGACCGCCCATATGATGTTCTTCGGACCGAACGCAGCGTCTCCGCCAAAAAACACGTTGGGCAGTGTCGATTGAAAAGTGGCTTTGCCTACCACCGGCATGTTCCACTTGTCAAACTCCAGTCCCAGATCGCGCTCAATCCACGGAAACGAATTTTCCTGGCCGACTGCTATGAGCACATCGTCACAAGCAAAGTGCGCGTTTGCCTGGCCGGAGGACACGAGCGTACGGTGACCCTCCTGATCATACTTTGCTTCGACAATTTCGAATGTGACCCCGGTGAGCTTTCCGTGCTCATGTGTGAATGCTACCGGCACATGAAAATTGATAATCGGAATGCCCTCGTGTTGTGCATCTTCCTTCTCCCATGGGCTGGCCTTCATTTCGTCGAAGCCGGAGCGTACGATCACCTTGACGTCGTCACCCCCCAGTCGTCGCGACGAGCGGCAACAATCCATCGCCGTATTGCCACCGCCAAGTACGATTACGCGCTTGCCTATCCTGTCGATATGGCCAAACGAAACCGAAGACAGCCAGTCGATACCGATATGAATATTGGCAGCGGCTTCTTGGCGGCCAGGTATATCGAGATCGCGGCCACGTGGCGCACCGGAACCGACGAACACCGCGTCATACCCTTCGGTGAGCACGCTCTTTAGGCTATCAATCCGCTGGCCCCCTCTAAAATCAACGCCTAGGTCAAGAACATAGCCGACCTCTTCGTCGATCACCGCCTCGGGCAAACGGAACTTGGGAATCTGGCTACGAATCATGCCTCCGGCCCGAGCATCACTGTCGAAGACTGTGATTTCGTAGCCGAGTGGCGCGAGATCTCTTGCAACGGTCAGCGATGCCGGGCCTGCACCGACGCAAGCTACGCGCTTTCCATTCTTCGTCGTCGGCGCCTTGGGCAGGCGATGACGAATGTCCTCCTTCAAGTCGGCAGCGACGCGCTTCAAGCGACAGATTGCGACCGGCTCGGGTTTGCTGGCGTTCTCTTCTTCGACGCGCCCCCGTCGACACGCTGGCTCGCAGGGACGATCGCACGTTCGTCCAAGAATCCCCGGAAACACATTCGATTTCCAGTTAACCATGTAAGCGTCGCCGTAGCGGCCGGCCGCGATCATGCGAATGTATTCGGGTACCGGCGTGTGCGCGGGGCACGCCCACTGGCAATCAACAACCTTGTGAAAGTACTCGGGACGGCCAATATCGGTCGGCTTCAACGGAGACCCCCAAATCAAACGGTTGACTGTTGCGAAACCCCCGCAGGGTTTTGTGCTGCTCGCGCGGGCATCGCTGGTTCACAGAATAAGCTCGATGTTACGCCCAGCATGGACCAAAACACAGCGGACGCGATATTGCGGTGCAGCACAATGAGGACGACGATTTAGCGTTGAGCCGGAGCGCCGAAGCGCCTCGCCGACTAGCTGTATTCAAATAACAGATATCTTCATCTGATCCGAACGGGTGTTTCTCCGTAATTAAGTCTGGAACCATCCTGGGCTTCAATTGCGCGAGTTCCCCATTGAGCACCGAGTAAATACGACAGCGGGCTTCGGTTACACGACAAGTAATGTCTAGAACTTCACCGAAAATTAGCCCTCAATACGACTCGTCGCGGAATAAAGTCTGGAACTAGTTTGCTGCGGCAGCATTCTTTGAGGCTTGGTACTGACTGGCAGATTCCGACCCGTGTGAGAGTTCACCTTGACCGTCGCAAACTGCCCCATAGCCGACATTCGAGGCGCTGAGGATGGGCTGGCGTCAACACTGCGCGCCACCGGTGCCTGTAAGCGGTGCGATACCCCTGCCGCGATCCGCGTCGGCAGCTACATCAGCGTCAATTGCCCGTCAAACCGCGACCAACCATGGTGTGTCGACTAGATTGGCGGCTACAATCCCCATAGCGACCACCTCGTTGGCGGTTTAGTCCAACAGGGTTTATCTCTCGCGTTCAGTATCGCGCCCTGAGATTGCTTCAGTGGCGCGACAGATAAACGCTATTCGTTGGGCGCCACAAACTCAACCCGCTGCGATGCCGTCGCCAATCAAATCTGGAAGGCGTCACTTAAAAACAAATGGCCCCGCGATTGCGGAAAAGTGGAAGCTTGCACAGGAGAAAGCTCGCAGGACAGCGACCTGGGCTAGGACGATGACGAAGGTCATCATCAGTCAGAACAACAGCCAAGCGCCGTTTTGGCACGTCGTAAACTTTCTCGGCCCAGGAAAGTGCGAGCCTCGAGGAATAGTTGACTTGCTGGCCGTAAGGAAGAATCAAGGCGAGCACGCGTTGCCACTGAAGAGGGGCGACTGCTTTGATATGATTTTGATTCAGGTGAAGGGCGGATCAGCGAAGAGACCATCGGCTGAGGAAAGAGAAAGACTAAGATCTGTCGCCAAAATCTATGGCGCAAAAACTATTCTTCTGTCTGAATGGAAGAAGGGTTCGAAGGCCGTTCTCTGCCGACTCGACGGTGATGAATGGAGCAGCGCAATCGATCCGGCTGAAGTATTTGGCCCCCGCAGCAAGCCAGGCAAGAAACCACGGACCAAGCCCGAGAAGAATGGCAAAGTCATGGCTAGCGCCGCCAGTAAGGCGTGGGCCACACGCAAGGCGCGTTTGCACGGTGACGCCTAACTTGGCGGTCGACCTCGATCCCTTCGGTCGCTGGACGCTGCGCGATATAGCCGCGCAGCGCCGGTCACCTCTTCGTTAGGCGCCATATAGGCACGGGGGCTGTATAGAAAAGCTAAGAGGAATTGCTAGCAAAGTTACCGGTGGCGGCTTTGACTACTCTGGCCGCTCAAATCGCTCAAAAAGAACGGTCCATACTTCAAGATTTCAAATTAATGGTCGAAAGGTCAAATTTGAGTCAGCCAAGCCGCAGGCGATCAACGAAGGCGACCAAATGATCGTCGCTGGTACCGTCCACGGCAACACCCTCGATGCTCTGGCCTACAAAAATCTCACCACGGGCATTGACGGTCACCAAAGCTGTATCCTTTGGCTCGTCGTGGGAGTGGTTGTCGACGCCAGCCTCGAATTGACCACCAGTGACGGTTGAAAGCTGAACAGGAACTACGGACTGTTCAGCCAGGACTGGCGGCCTTCCGCGAACAGATATGCTGGTCAATTCTGGATCGGCGCATTGTGGGGAAAGTGATCAGTCTGAGGGCGGCGGCAACACCGGAAGTCCCACCCGCCGACCGCGCCAAAAACCGTTCGCTGTTCTTTGACGACCTGCTCGACGCCAAGCTGCGGGAATTCAACTCGCGCTGCACCGAAGCTGAAGGCGCATTATTCGGGCTGCTCCGCCATCTCAATACCGACATCCATGGAACCGGGCAAGTCGATTCAGAAAGATTCATATATCGTAATATCTTGCGAATAAAATTACGTGATTTACATTATTTCGCCATATAAAGCGACTTGACTATACAGAATTTTTGATTTATAACTCGTAATGAGTGGCGATATATGGCGGCTTAACGTGATTATTCGCAACCTATTATGACTATGAAAATTACCGGTTTACTCACAGATGACGCCGTGCTGGACGAATTGGGCGCACGCATTGCCCGTCGGCGGATTGAATTACAGCTGACACAGGCGGCGGTGGCCGAACAGGCGGGTATTGCCAAGCGCACGCTTGAGCGCATGGAGGCGGGATTAACGTCGCAGTTGGCCACCCTAGTTCGTGTGCTGCGGGTGCTGGATGCCTCATCAGGGCTGGATAGCCTGATACCGGAGTCCGGGCCAAGGCCGATGGATTTGTTAAAGCGAAAGAGCAAGGTTCAGCAACGTGCTTCGGGTCGACGTGCAGCGAAGCCCACCGACAAATCTTGGCGCTGGGATGAGAAGACATGAGCACGCTTCCGAGATGTCATGACCACACTTGCGAGCACCCATGACCACGCTGGCCGAAGTCAGGCTGTGGGGCAAAACCATCGGCGCGGTCGCGCTGCAGGATGGGGAAGATGCCGCCAGCTTTGAATACGATGCAGCATTCGCGCAAAGCGGCATTGAAGTTGCGCCGATCGTGATGCCGCTTTCCCGGCGCGTGTACCGCTTCCCCGAACTTTCCCGCCCGACTTTTCACGGGCTGCCAGGCCTGCTGGCCGACTCGCTGCCCGACAAATTCGGCAATGCGCTGATTGATGCCTGGCTGGCGTCGCAGGGGCGGCAACCGAATTCCTTCAATGCTGTTGAGCGGCTTTGCTATACCGGTGAACGCGGCATGGGTGCGCTGGAATTTGTCCCCGTCATCGGCCCGATAGCCAAGCAGACCACGCACATCGAAGTCGGCAAGCTGGTTGAGCTTGCATCGGAAATATTGAGCAACCGGAATAACCTTCAGGCATCTTTTGCAGCCGAAGGCAAAGCAGATGCGCTGAGGGATATTCTGCGCGTGGGCACATCCGCCGGTGGTGCGAGGGCGAAAGCGGTCATCGCATGGAACCCAAAAACCAATGAGGTGCGGTCTGGTCAGGTCAAAGCTGACAAGGAATTTGAATACTGGCTTCTGAAATTTGACGGCGTTAGCGGTAACAAGGACAAGGAGTTGGAAGACCCGAAAGGCTACGGGGTGATCGAGTATGCGTATTACCTGATGGCGGTTGCATGCGGCGTCGATATGAATGAATGTCGGCTGTTTAAAGAGAATGGCCGTTCGCATTTCATGACGCGCCGCTTTGATCGCGTTGTTGGCGATGGTGCCACCGGCGAAAAGCTTCACATGCAGTCACTCGGCGCCTTGGCACACTACGATTTCAATATGGCGGGCGCTTATAGCTACGAGCAGGCGTTTTTGGTGATGCGGCAAATGCAGTTGCCCATGCAGGCCATCGAACAACAATTTCGGCGCATCGCATTTAACATCGTGGCCCGCAATCAGGATGACCACGTAAAGAATATTGCCTTCCTAATGAATAAATCCGGTGAGTGGTCGCTGTCGCCGGCCTTTGATATGACCTACAGCTTCAATCCTTCGGGGGCGTGGACGGCAAGCCATCAGATGACGATGAACGGAAAACGCGACCATTTCACGCTGGAGGACTTCAACGCCTGCGCAAAAACGGCATCGATGAAACGGGGGCGCGCCGCGAAAATCTTGGCCGAGGTGCAGGCGGCGGTATCGCAATGGAAATCGTTTGCGAAACAGGCGGGCGTACCGGATGGCATGCGCGCAAAAATTCAGGGTGTCTTGAATCTGAAAGCCTACGCATGAAGCCGGGAGAACACAAAACAGTCTAGGCCCGAATCCTCGGTTAAGCCGAGGCCATCGGTTAGACGTTTGCAGCAACACCAAGGGTCAGAGTGAGGCGGCCCGGCTTTCGCGGACAGTTTAATTAAGCACCTCTGTACATCTTCTCAAACTGCTCGGGGGTGCGATAGCCGAGCGATTCGTGAATACGTCTGCGATTGTAGAACTGTTCGATGTAGTCCGTGATCAGTTCGTTGGCTTGTGCCCTCGTCGTCAGGTCAACATGATGGATCAGTTCGTTCTTCAGCGTCGAGAAGAAGCTCTCCGCCACCGCATTGTCTTGTGGCACCTTGCGTCCGTTCATGCTCGCTCGTATCCCGTGCTTGGCCAAGACCGCCTGGTATGTACCGGCTCGGTACTGCGAGC
>Ga0209181_10007645_pt1 | contig 14752 bp, 15 predicted proteins | sample MAT05_FD_187208 | JGI IMG/M metagenome (GOLD analysis project Ga0209181, IMG submission 187208) | Freshwater microbial communities from Lake Fryxell liftoff mats and glacier meltwater in Antarctica - MAT-05 (SPAdes) (version 2) | ecosystem: Environmental > Aquatic > Freshwater > Ice > Liftoff... | reverse complement strand
TGATGAGTGTGCTGGGCAACATGGCGTTCTCAATGTCCGGGGGTCGTCTGGTCGGCCTGGTCGGCGTGGCGGCGCCACAGTTGCTGCAGCGCGGCTTCGTCGCTGCGCCGCTGCTCCAGGCGCGATTGCGCACGTTGCTGCTCGGCGGTGCGGCGCTCCAGCAACTTGCGCGCCGAGGCCACGCGCATCTCGCGCGCCACCAGTTCGGACCGTTGTCGAGCCGCGTTGAGTTCTGCGGCTTCCAGCGTGAAGGCCTGCTGACTCAGCGCGTGCTCCAGCCGCTGCATGAATTCCTGGTGCAGCCGCAGGGCGTCGATGGGGGTGCTTTGCCCGGTACCTGCAGGCCCGCGCGCGCGGTACTCGCTGCGGTAGGCCAGCAGCTGGTCGGCCTGCGTGCGCAGCCGGCGCACGGCGTCGTCGGCCTGCAGCATGGCGGCCAGGGCTTCGTCACGCTGGCGTTCGGCGTGGGCGAGTACGAGCTGGAGCGAGGTGTTCATGGGGGTACTTCTCAAGCGCCTGTCAGCGCGCGCAGTTGGGCCAGGCTGTCGGCCAGGGGGGCACAGTCGTGCATGTCTTGTTGCAGCAGCGCGGCCATGTGCGGCTGCAGCCGCACGGCGGTGTCGAGTTCGGTGTCGTGGCCGGGCGTGTAGGCGCCCAGCTGAATCAGGTCGCGCGCCTTGTTGACCTTGGACAGCAACTGGCGCATGCGCCGGGCCGCCTGCACGTGCTCGCGGCTGGCCACGGCGGGCATCACACGCGAGATCGAGCGTTCGACGTCGATGGCGGGAAAGTGCCCGCTCTCGGCCAGTTCGCGCGACAGCACGATGTGGCCGTCCAGGATGCCGCGCGCGGCATCGGCGATCGGGTCCTGCTGATCATCGCCTTCGCTGAGCACGGTGTAGAAGGCGGTGATCGAACCCACGCCGTGCAGGCCATTGCCGCTGCGTTCCACCAACTGCGGCAGCTTGGCGAAGCAGCTCGGCGGGTAGCCTTTGGTGGCCGGCGGCTCGCCGATGGCCAGAGCAATCTCACGCTGCGCCATGGCGTAGCGGGTCAGGCTGTCCATCAGCAGCAGCACATGCTGGCCGCGGTCGCGGAAGTGTTCGGCAATCGCCGTGGCGTAGCTGGCGCCTTGCATGCGCAGCAGGGGCGGGGCGTCGGCCGGCGCGGCCACCACGACGCTGCGGGCGCGGCCAGTGTCTTCGAGGATGTCCTCGATGAACTCCTTGACTTCGCGGCCGCGTTCGCCGATCAACCCGACCACGATGACATCGGCGGCGGTGTAGCGCGCCATCATGCCCAGCAGCACGCTCTTGCCCACGCCCGTGCCGGCGAACAGGCCGATGCGCTGGCCGCGGCCCACGGTGAGCAGCGCGTTGATGCTGCGCACGCCGGTGTCGAGCGGTGTGCGCACGGGGTCACGGTCCATCGAATTGATGGGGCGACGCGCCATCGGTTCGTCGTGCACGTCGGCCAGCGGGCCCTGGCGGTCTATGGGCTTGCCATGCGAGTCGATGACGCGCCCCAGCAGCCCCGGCCCCATTGGCAGGTGCAGCCCACGGTCTTCGCTGCGCCGCCAGGGGTGGTGCTCGCTGCCCAGGCGCGGTGGCACCGGCGGGGCCGGGCGCGGGATGACCTGGGCGCCGTTGCTCAGGCCGTGCAGCTCGGTCATGGGCATCAGCAATGCGCGGTCGCCGTTGAAGCCCACCACCTCGGCCAGTACCAGGGCGCCTGGCGGCTGGCCGGGGCAGACCACCTCGCACACCGCACCCACCGGCACACGCACCCCGGCAGCCTCGAGCACGATGCCGGTGACGCGCAACAGCGTGCCCACGGTCTGCAGCGGCTGCGGCTGGGCGGCGACTTCCTGCAACTCGGCCAGGTAGCGCAGCCAGTGGCGGTCGCGGCGCACGATGCGGTCGCTCACGCTCATCGCCGCTGGCGCACTGGTCATCGGCGCGCCTTCGTGCTGCGCACCAGGCGCTTCGTCGATGTAGCGGCCCGGCGGGATCATGCCTTGCTGTCTTCGGTCTGCCAGGGCTGGCCTGTGCCCAGCGAAGCCGCCGCCTGGGCCCAGCGGGTGGCAATGCGGGCGTCTACCGTGCCGACATCGGACTCCACGATCACGCCGCCCCGTTCGACGGCGGCGTTGGGCAGCAGCCTGGCGCCGCGCGCCTTGAGCGCTTCATCGGCGCCCTCGGCCACCAGCGGCAGGTCCAGCGGGTGCACCTGCACGGCAATGTGGCGGGCGCTGAACATCACGCTGTTGATGGCCTCGCTGGCCACCTGAGCCACCAGCGCCGGGCGGGCCTGCAGCTCGCTGCGCAGCACCTGCTGCGCCAGCTGCATGGCCACACTGGCCACGGCCTGGGCGATGCGGTCGTCCAGGGCAGCAAACTGGCGGTCGAAGCCCTCGAGCAGCGCGCCCACCTGGGCTGTGGCCTGGCTGGCGAAGCTCTGCTTGAAGCTCTCCAGCGCCGCGGTGCCGTCGCGGTAACCGTCCTGGTAGCCCGCCTGGCGTGCCGCAGCCACGCGGGCCTGCCGATCGGCGTCGTCGGGCCCGGCGGCCGCAGCGGCCGGTGCTGGCGACGGCGCAGCCGCCCGGCGGTCGATGGCGCCGGGTTGCCAGCTGGCGTAGCTGCCCAGCTCTTCGCGCGGGATGAAGCGCGCGCTGACGCTGCCAGCCTTGGAGCCGGCGGGCGAGGGCACGTTGCGAAAGCCGGGGGCGTTCTTGGGCATGGGTTGGAGTTCGTTGGAGTCTGTTTGAGTCCGTTTGCGTCGGCTAGACAAACTGTTCGTCGCCGCCGCCGGCCAGCACGATCTGGCCTTCGTCGACCAGCCGTCGCACGATCTTGAGCATTTCCTTCTGCTCGGCCTCGACCTCCGACAGGCGCACCGGGCCGCGGCCGTCGAGGTCTTCCTTGAGTGTCTCGGCCGCGCGGGTCGACATGTTCCTGAAGATCTTGTCGCGCAGGGCCGGTGTGGCGCCCTTGAGCGCCACCACGAGCGACTCGCTCTGCACTTCCTTCATGAGGGCCTGGATGCCCTTGTCGTCGATCTTCTCGACGTCGTCGAAGGTGAACATGTTGTCCATGATGCGTTGCGCCAGGTCGGTATCGGCCTCGCGCACGTAGTCCAGCACGGCGGTCTCCAGGCCGCTGCCCATCAGGTTCAATATCTCTGCGGCGGCCTTCACGCCGCCCAGCGTGCTGCGCCGCGTGCGCTCGCCGCTGGCCAGCACCCGGCCCATGACTTCGTTGAGGTCGCGCAGTGCGGTGGGCTGCACGCCGTCCAGCGTCGCGATGCGCACCATCACCTCGTTGCGGTGCCGTTCGTTGAACAGCTTGAGGATCTCGCCGGCCTGGTCGAACTCCAGGTGCACCAGCAGCACGGCCACGATCTGCGGATGCTCGTTGCGCAGCAGCTCGGCCACGCTGGAGGCGTCCATCCACTTCAGGCTTTCGATGCCGGTGACATCGTTGCCCTGCATGATGCGGTCGATCAGCAGCCCGGCCTTGTCTTCGCCGAGAGCGCGGCGCAGCACCGACTTCACGTACTCGTTGTTGTCGGTGACCAGCAGGCTCTCGCTGGCGGCGACTTTCTCGAACTCCTCGATCACGCCGTCCACTCTTTCGCGGGTGATGGACTTCATCTTCGAGATCGTCTCGCCCAGGCGCTGAACTTCCTTGGGCGTGAGGTGCTTGAAGACTTCTGACGCCTCTACCTCGCCGAGCGACATCAGCAGGATGGCCGAGTTCTCCAGCCCTTGTTCGTCCATGCCACCAGACATCGTTCTCGTGCTCCTGCTTTAACGGGGCGACCTTCCATGATTCGGGGCGTGACCCGTGATCATGAAAGTCAGGCGGGTTCGCCGTTGACCCAGCCGCGCACGATCTGCGCCACGGCTGCGGGGTTTTCCTTGGCCAGGGCGCGTACTGCGTCCAGCCTCTCGTTGGCGCGTGGCGCGCCCAGGGCCAGAGCCTCGGTCGGCCGCCCGTCCGGGCCCGGCAGTGCAGGGTTGCCATCGACCGTTTCGTCCAGCCTGCTGCCGGGCGGCGCCACCGGCGGGGCCAGCATGGCCGTCATGGCGGGCCGGATGAGCGAGAAGACGATCACCAGGGCCACCAGCGCCAGGGCGACGGGTGCCGCGGCCGAGCGAGCCAGGTCGATGACCCACGGTTGCTTCCACAAGGGCAGCTCCTCGGCCGGCGGCAGCGTCTCGACGCGGAAGGGCGCATTCACCACACGCACCACGTCGCCCCGCTCGGCGTTGAAGCCGATGCCCTGCTGCACCAGGGCGGTGAGTTGCTCGATCTCCTTCTCCGACAGCGGCGTCGATGTGGGCTTGCCTTTCGCGTCGGTGCCGACGCGGTGGTTGACGACCACTGCCGCGCTCAGCCGGCGCACGCCGCCCATGGCGCTGCGGGTGACGGTGACGGTCTTGTCGACCTCGAAACGGGTGGCGGCCTCTCGCCGTGCCGCGCCGCCGGCCGCCCCGCCCTGGGCCGTCTGCAGGGGCTGCGCCGCGCCATTGATGGGCGCGGTGGGTGGTGTTTGCGGCTGGTTGGTGGTGGCGCCCGGCACGCCGCTGGCGGCGGCGCCACCGGGCTGGTTGGACTCTTCGCTGCGCTGCTCGCGCACGGCGGTCTTCGCATCGACGCCCTGGTTCGGGCCGTAGGCCTCGGCCGTCTGCATCACCTGCGAGAAGTCGATCTCGGCGGTGACCGTGGCGCGCACGTTGTCATGGCCCAGCACCGGCTCCAGCAGGGCCAGCACGCGCTTCTGGTGGCCGGACTCGATGTCGCGGCGGTATTGCAGCTGCTGCGAGTCCAGGCCCTGGGCGTTGTCGTCGGCGGGTGTCGACAGCTCCTTGCCGCTGCTGTCGACGATGCCGATATCGGCCGCGGCGATCTCGGGCACGCTGCCCGACACCAGGCGCACGATGCCGGCGATCTGCCCGCGGTCCAGCGTGCGGCCCGGGTGCAGGGCCAGCTGCACCGTGGCGCGCGGCTTTTGCTGTTCGCGAAAAAAACCGTTCTGGTTCGGCAGGGCCAGGTGCACACGGGCCGACTTCACCGGCTCCAGACGCTGGATGGTGGTCATCAGTTCACCTTCCAGCGCGCGCTGCATCTTGGCGCGCTCCTGGCCCTGGGTCTGGCCGAAGGTGTTCTTGTCGAGCAGTTCGTTGCCGATGTTGCCCGTGCCCAGCATGCCGGTGGCGGCCAGCTTGGCACGCAACTCGTGGTAGCGCGAGGCCGGCACCATGATGGCGCCGCCGCCCTCGGCGAAACGGTACGGAACGTTCAACTGCGTCAGGCGGTCGGCGATCTGGCCGCTGTCCTTGTCCGACAGGTCGGAGGACAGCACGCGGTAGTCACCCTCGCGCATGTTGGCGAACAACACCACCAGCACCAGGAGCAAGGCCACGCCACCCAGCGCTGCCATCGCCTGGGTGCGGCCAGGCAGGGCCGACCAGCGTGCCCCCAGGCCCGGGGTGGCCGGCACCAGCGGCGTGGCAGAGGTCTGAGCGACGGCGTTGTCCATGGGATCTAAGGGGTCGGTCAGGTGAGTGAGTGCGAGGTCGCCAGCGCCAGACACCTCGGCGCCTGGGTGTCACGAACAGTGCCCTCATCTTGGCTGCAGCGCAGCGCCGGCAGTGGGGCGAGAAGGCGGACAAAGTCTCGTCTTCTCGCCCCTTGGTGGCGTGCCCCGGTTGCCTACAGTGGCGACCAGACTCATCGCGGGCTTCACGCCCGACCACACCGCGCCATGAACGACCTGCGCATCAAGCCCTTCGACTTCAATCAGGCCGTGGCCCGGGCCGGGTTGCGGCCCGACGGCATGCCGCGCACCGACCCGGTGGCGGGCGGCTTCCAGGCCGCCATGAGCGATGCGCTCAAGGGCGTCAGCCAGACGCAATTCGAGGCCTCGCGCCTGCAACGTGAGCTGACCCTGGACAACCCCACCGTCAGCCTGGAAGAGACGATGGTGGCGATGCAGAAGTCCCAGCTCGGCTTTCAAGCCACGCTTCAAGTGCGCAACAGGCTCGTACAGGCCTACAGCGACATCATGAACATGCAAGTCTAGGCAACGACTTCTGGCACCTGTTCCAGGCGGGCTTCCAGGTGGGCGAGTCTTTCCGTCGGCTGCGGGCGGCCGAGCAGGAAGCCTTGCAGTTCATCGCAGCCGTGGCGGCGCAGGGCTTCGTACTGGGCATCGGTTTCGACGCCCTCGGCGTTGACGCGCATGGCCAGCGAGTGCGCCAGCGAGATGATGGAGCGCACGATCAGGTCGACCTTGCCGTCGCGTCCCAGGCGCTGGGTGAAGGCGCGGTCGATCTTGACCTTGTCGAACGGGAATCGCCACAGGTAGGACAGGCTCGAGTAGCCTGTGCCGAAATCGTCCATGGCGATGCGCGTGCCCAGGGCCTGCAAGGCCATCAGGGCACGCAGCACCTCCTCGGTGTCGCCCATCAGCAGCGATTCGGTGATCTCCAGCTCCAGCCGCGATGCGGGCAGGCCGCTGGCAGCCAGGGCGGCTTGCACCTCCGCGACGACGTCGCCCCCGAGCTTGAACTGTGCCGGCGACAGGTTCACCGCAACCGTCAGCGCCTCGGGCCAGGCGGCGGCTTCGCGGCAGGCGGTGTGCAGCACCCAGCGGCCCAGCTCGCCGATCAGCCCCGACTGCTCGGCCAGCGCGATGAAGTCCGAAGGCGGCACGAAGCCCCGCGTCGGGTGCGGCCAGCGGGCCAGGGCTTCGTAGCCCTGCAACCGGCGGTCCTTGGCGTTGAAGAGTGGTTGGTAGTGCAGCTGCAGGCTGCCCTGGGCCAGGGCCTGGCGCAGCTCGTTGGTCAGCGTGCGGCGGTCCTGCAGGGCATGGTCCAGCGAGGCGTCGAAGAGGCTGTAGCCGGCATGGCCCTGGGCCTTGGCACGCAGGAGCGCCTGCTCGGCGCGCTGGCTCAGGATCTCCGGCGCATTCCCGTCGGTACCGTACAGGGCGGCACCGACGCACACGGTCACGCCGAGCTCGACCCCACCGGGCAGCCGGTGCGCCGGCTGCATGGCGTCCAGCATGCGTTGCGCCAGGTGCGTCACGTCGCTGCTGGCCAGCACGCCGCCCTGCAGCACGGCAAAGCGGTCGGCGCCCAGTCGCGCCAGCACGTCACCGACGCGCAGCACGGCGGCCAGGCGTTGCGACACGGCGCGCAGCAGTTCGTCGCCCGCGGCGTGGCCGTGGATGTCGTTGAGCTCCTTGAACTGGTCGATGTCGACTTGCAGCACGGCAAGGCCAGGTCCCCCAGGCCGCGTCTTGGCACAGGCCTGCGCCAGCGCCTCGTGAAAGGTGCTGCGGTTGAGGGTGCCCGTCAGCGTGTCGTGGCGCGCCAGGTAGTGCATGCGCTCTTCTGCCGCCTGTTGCTGTGCGGCACGGCGCCGCCCTAGCCACCCGCCCAGCGACAGTACGCCGCCCAGGGCCAGACTGGTGACGGCCGCGGCCAGACCGAAGGAGCGGGCGGTGACGGCTGCCCGTTCGGTCTGGTCAACCTGAAGCTCCATGACGCCGATCAGCTCGCGGCCATGCATGACCGGCACCAGCGCTTGGCTGAATACGCTGGGCTGGTCCTTGCCATTGCCGTGCCTCACGACCACCTGCGGGCGCAGGGCCAGCACACCCGCCTGCACGGCCAGCGCCGGCGAGTCTTCAGGCGGTGGCGTGCCAATGGAATCCGACACCAGCACCAGCTTGCCCGTGGGGTCGAACAGCCGGTAGTGGAACAGGCCGGCCATGCCACGCAGGCCGGTCAACTGGTTCTGCGCTGCGGGTGAGGGCAGGTCGCCGAGAAACACCAGGTCGATGTCGGGCACATTCGTCGCCACGTGGCGCGCCCAGGACAAGGCGCTGCGCTGGGCGTCCTGGGTCAGGTGGCGTTCTGCCAGTCGGTCGATGGACAGAAAGACGCCGGCCAGGGGCAGCAGGCCCAGGCCCAGCCAGGCCACCAGCCGCAAGGGGCGGGGCAGATGCGTCAGCACGGTGCGTACCGTTTGGACGGGCCGTGCAGCGAACACACCCTTGCGCGCCCCAGTGCCCGCATGTCGACGCGCAGCGACTCGTTCATCGCACTGTCGAAGGTGGCGCCCAAGGGGCCATCGGCAAAGCCCTGCGCGTCGAGCATGGCACTGCGGCCTGAAACCAGGCGCACGCCAGGATGGTCCAGCGCCCGCACGGCCTTGAGCTGGCAGCTTTGCGCCACACCACAGGCGCAGCCCGGTGCAGCAGCCACCGACCAGCACCAGTCGTCGCCCAGGGCCAGGTCGATGTGCAGCGGCGCACCCCGGCGCGCGGCTTCGAAGCGGGCGTCGGCCAGATCGGCCGCCAGCGCTTCGGCCGCACCGTTCAGCCGTTCACGCGCCATCCGGCCGTGCATGGAGGGCAGGGCCAGCGTGCCCAGCACGGCCAGGATGGCCAGCCCGACGATCAGCTCGAGCAGCGTCACGCCACGGACGTCGTGCGGCTTCATCGGTTCCAGCAGCGGGCTGAGGGCCCATGGTGGGTGAAGCCCTGGGCCACCTCCACGCTGAGCACGGTGCAATCGCTGTCCTTGCGCTGGCGCCCCTGCGCCACGGCGGTGGCACGGTAGCCATCACCGCCGCCGGCCACGGCCAGGGTGTACAGGCCCTGGGCGCTGGCGGGCTGGGGCACGCCGCGCAGCACCGACAGCTCGGCGGCGTACAGCCCGTGCGCCGCGTGGTACTGGGCCTGTGCCAGCTGCAGCCGCGTCAGCGCGTCGACCGCATCGGCCCGGCCCGAGCGCAAGAGATGGCTCTGGTAGCTGGGCAGGGCGACCGCCGTCAGCACACCCACCATGGCGCAGACCACGGCGAGCTCGACCAGCGTGAAGCCGGCTGCGGGCTGTACGGTCGGCGCGAGCATGGCGCGATCAGGTCAGCGAGAGCAGGCGGCGGCGCTTTTGCGCCAGGTCGATCCAGCGATGCAGGATGCGTTCGGCGAAGCCGCCCAGCGCCGCCCACTCGCAGCCCAGACGCACGCCCTGCTCGCCCGGCCCGGTGGCGCTGACATGCTGCACCGACAGGCCGCTGCTGAAGCGGGTCTCGGCGTCCAGCTCGACATGCACCTCGCCCAGCAAGGTGCCGGCCTGCAGCAGCGGCACGTCGTCGGGCAGCCAAAGCGCGCAGCCGCCGACGCTCACGTCGAGCATGCGCAGCGAGAGCTCCATCTCCGGAATGGCCGGGTGGCGCAGCCGGGCCGACGGCGAGTGGCGCTGCGGCGTCCGCACCCGAAAGGCCCCGCGACGCTGGAAGCGGTAGATGTCGCCGGGCATGTCGGCCTGCAGCGTGCAGGCGCGCGGGCCGCGCACCAGGATCAGGTTGCTCAGCTCGAACTGCAGCTTCACGCTTGCCAGGTAGGCCACGGCCACCGCCTCGTCGCTCTGCACGAGCTGCTGCAGCTGCGGGTTGCGTTCCTCGACGCTGAAGTTCAAGCGCTTCTGCGTGGTGTCCATGGCCCATATCGCTGTGCGCAATGACGCGCCGCAGGGCGAGCTCACCGACAGCGGTACGCTGCCATCGCGCAGCTCGCGCAGCAGGGCCAGGCGGGCGTCGGTGCTGGGCACGCGGAAAGGGGCCCACTGGTCATGGTCGCCTGGGGTGTCCAGCGCGGCCGGTTGGGTGTCTTCGAACATGGCGGGGCTCCTCGGGGGTCAGTGAAGCGTCCGGCTGCGGCTGGCCAGCGTGTCGTCGAGTTCTTGCAGCCAGGGCTCGGCAAGCTGGCGGATCTCGGCGTCGTTGACCAGGATTCGCTGCATCAGCCGCGACTTGGCTTTGGCAGCCGCGACCGCGACCGGGTCGGTTGCCGCCTGGGTCGGCGACTGGGCGGCCTGCTTCAGCCGGGTGATCAACAACACGCAGGCGCCTTCGAGCTTGACGACTTCGTCCCAGTTGCCTGAACGCGCTGCAGACAGCATGTCGGCGCTGGCCTTCTCGATGGCCTCGTAGTAGCTCAACAGTTGGGGGTCCATGGGGTGGGTACTCGTGGCTGGCATGCGGTCATCGGGGGCCGGCAGGCTGCGCCGCCGGGGCGATAGAGGCCCACGCTTCGCGCAGCGGCTGCACCAGCCGCTGGCACTCATCGAGCATGGTTTCGTCGTTGCGCAGGTTGGCCAGGGTCAACCGACCGGCGATGTAGGCGTACAGCTCGTCCAGGTCGCGCGCCAGGGAGCCGCCGACCTTGAGGTCCAGCCCGGCGCGCAGGCCTTCCTGGACGATGCCCAGCGCGCGGCCGATGGCGCGGCCCTTGATTTCGATCTGACCGGCGCGCATGGCGCCACGGGCCTGCGCCAAGGCCTCCATGTAGCCATCGAAGAGCATGGCGACGAGATGGTGCGGGGAGGCGCCTGCAAGCTGGGTTTCGAGCCCGACTTGCTGGTAGAGGCCACCGAGCTGGCGGCGGGCGCCCAGAGGGCTGGGGTAGGAGCTTGCGAACATCGGGGTGCGGCGCTCAAAGGGCTGGGTGAGCCCTTTTTATCGGTTGCCGCAGTGGCCGACTTGAGCCGGCCGTACCCGTCGTCAGGAACTCGGTCGGTTCATCGCCGCGATCTGCTGCGAGACGTAGCTCTGCAGCGAGTTCAGCCGCGCCACGTTGGCGTCCATGGCGGTGTACTGCTGCACCAGCCGCTGCTGGAAGCGCTCGACGCGGTCGTTCAGGCGCGCCTGGTTGTCGGTGTTCTTGTCGATCAATTTCTTCAGGCCGGCGGTGCGCGTGCTCAGGCTGCCGTCGGTGGACAGCACGTCGCTGGCCAGCGCCGAAAAGCGACGCGAAAAGCCGGTGTTGGCCGGGTTGCCGGTGTCGTTGTTGCTGAAGGCCTTCTGCAGCTCGCCGAGCTTGTTCATGGCGCCGTCCAGCTTGCCCTGGTTGATCTTCAGGCTGCCGTCGCGCTGCAGCTCCAGTCCGGCATCGGACAAACGGGCGAAGGTCGTTGACGCGCCCGAGCTTGCATTCAGCGGGCCGCGCAGGCGGCTTTGAAGGCTGGTCACGGCACTGTCGCCCTGCAGCGGGCCACCGGTCTGGCTGCCGGGTTCGAAGCGCGTCTGCTCGCTCAGGTAGCGCGTCAGATCGTTGTAGGCATCGGCAAAGGTCTTGATCGCGGCCGCGACCGCCGTGCGGTCGCTGCTGACCGCGATATCAATGGGCGTGGCGGACTCCTTGCGCAGCCGCAACGTCAGGCCCTCGATGACGCCGCTGAGTTCGTTGCTGGCCGAGACGACGTCGATGCCGTTGACCACGGCGCGGGCGTTGCCGGCAGACTGCTTGAGCTGCATGTTGCTGACCGCATTCGGCGGGTCGTAGGCCAGGCCCGCCAGGCCGGGCGCGCCGCCCTCCGTCGCGGTGATGCGAAAGCCATTCTCTGCGCCGGTGCTGGACGAGCGCAGCGACAGCCGCACGCCGTTGGCGTCGCTGACGATGGAGGCCGTCACGCCCGCGCTGCTGGCGTTGATCTTGTCGCGCAGAGACTGCAGGGTGTCGGTGGCGCTGAGCTCGATGGCGACCGAGGCCGTGTCGGGCTTGTTGGTGAAGCCGGTCTGGTCGGCGTTCCAGCTGCCGAGCTGGAGGCTCAGCGTGCCACTGCCCACCAGCGCGCTGGCGGCGGGGAATGTGGTGCCCGAGGCCAGGGTCTGGCTGCTTGCAAGGGCTTGCACGGTGACGGCGTAGTTGCCCGCCCCGGCGCCGTTGCCGCCGCTGCTGCTGACCACCGTGGCATCGCTGCTGGTGGCCGTCGTGCGCGACCACAGCGAGGCATCGTTGAGCGCGTTGCTTGCTGTCTGCAGGCCGCTGTAGAGGCTTTGCATGCGACCGAACGACGACACCTGCGTCTGCAGGCGTGTGGCGTCGTTCTTCATCAATTGCAGCGGCCGGCGCTCCAGCGCCACCAGTTGGGTGACGATGCTGTTGATGTCGATGCCGCTGCCGATTCCCAGCGAGGTGATGGTGGCCATGGCCGTTCTCCGGTGCGCGGCCCGGGTCGGGCCAGAGAGCACAAAGGGTTCCTGGCGCGGATGGAATCCGAGCCATTGGAACCCTTATCGGCCGTTGCCGGCCGGACTTTAGGGCGACTTGGGCGGGCGCGCCGCCGTCGCTCGCTCGCCGGGGGTCGACCTCAGCGCTGCAACAGCGCCAGCACCTGCTGTGGCAGCTGGTTGGCCTGGGCCAGCATGGCGTTGCCGGCTTGCTGCAGGATCTGGGCGCGCGACAGACTGGATGTTTCCACCGCGTAGTCGGCATCCATGATGCGGCTGCGCGCCGCCGTCTGGTTCTCGGAAGCCACCATCAGGTTGCTGACCACGTTGTCGAAGCGGTTCTGCACCGCGCCGAAGGTGGCGCGCTGGTCGTTGATCGACGTGATGGCCAGGTCAAGTGCCGTGATCGCCGCGGTGGCGGTCGTACCGTCGGTGCCCGCGACCGCGATCGTCGGGTCGGTGCCGACGGCCAGGCCCACGGCATCGATGATGCTGGCCACGGAAGTCCAGTCGAAGGCCGTGACCTGGATCTGGTCGAGGTTGGCGTCGGTGTTGGCGCCGATCTGGAAGGTCGCGGTCGTGGTCGTGGCCAGGATGTTCTGACCGTTGAACTGGGTGCCGCCGAGCGTGCGTGCCGATTCGCGCGCCAGCTGCAGATACTCGTTGTTCAGGCTGTTGCGGTCGTTGACGCTGTTGGTGCCGTTGGCCGCCTGCACGGCCAGTTCGCGCATGCGTTGCAGCATGTCGCCGACCTTGCCCAGCGCGCCTTCGGCGGTCTGCGCCATCGAGATGCCGTCGTTGGCATTGCGCATGGCCACAGCCATGCCGCGCACTTGCGAGTTCATGCGTTCGGCAATCGCCAGGCCGGCGGCGTCGTCCTTGGCGCTGTTGACGCGAAGGCCCGAGGACAGGCGCTGCATCGACACATGCAACGCGTTCTGGCTCGTGCTCAGGTTGCGTTGGGCGTTCAGCGACGAGATGTTGGTATTGATCGTCTGGGGCACGGCGGTTCTCCTTGCGGGTCTGCTTTCGGACTCGGTTCGCGGTTGGTGCCGAGAACGGGACCGAAACGCTGGGCCTCAGGTTAGTGCCGTGCGGTTCAGAACATAAGCGGGAAAAGCGACGCGAAAGACGGCCAGTTCCGTTCCCCAGAACGCAAAAAAGCCCACCAGGGACGGCGGGCTTTGACAACCGCACCCTGCTCGGGGCGCGGCGGGGCGCGGCCGGTCTGCCCGAGGGCAGCCGGCGTTGCGTTCAGCGCAGCAGAGCCAAGACCTGCTGTGGCAACTGGTTGGCCTGCGCCACCATGGCGTTGCCGGCCTGCTGCAGGATGCTGGCGCGCGACAGGCTGGATGTCTCCGAGGCGTAGTCGGCGTCCATGATGCGGCTACGCGCCGCGGTCTGGTTCTCGACGTTGATCATCAGGTTGGCCACCACGTTGTCGAAGCGGTTTTGCACCGCACCGAACGTGGCGCGCTGGTCGTTCACCGCCGTGATGGCCGCGTCCAGCGCAGTGATCGACGCGGTCGCGAAGGTGCCGTCGGTGCCGGCCACTACCGTCGTCGGGGGGGTGCCCACCGCCGCGCCAATGGCCGTGGTGATGGCTCCCACGGTCGTCCAGTTGAAAGCGGCCACCGAGATCTGGTCGAGCGTGCTCGAGGTGTTGGCGCCGACCTGGAACTGCGAGATGGTGGTGGTGGCCAGGATGTTCTCGCCGTTGAACTGCGTGCCACCCAGCGTACGGGCCGATTCAGCCGCCAGTTCAAGGTACTCGCTGCTCAGGTTGGTACGGTCGCCGGTACTGTTGGTGCTGTTGGCAGCCTGCACCGCCAGTTCACGCATGCGCTGCAGCATGTCGCCCACCTTGCCAAGAGCGCCTTCAGCGGTCTGGGTCAGCGAGATGCCGTCGTTGGCGTTGCGCACCGCCACGGTCATGCCGCGAACCTGCGAGTTCATGCGCTCGGCGATGGCCAGGCCGGCGGCGTCGTCCTTGGCGCTGTTGACACGCATGCCTGAAGAAAGGCGCTGCATCGAGGTGGCCAGGGCGGATTGACTCGAACCAAGATTGCGCTGGGCGTTGAGTGAGATCAGGTTCGTATTGAGGGTCTGGGGCATGGAAGATCTCCAGTTGGGTTAGTGAACACAGGCATCTGCCTGACAGGGACTAGCAGTCGGCGCCGCATGACGTGCTGTGCCTGCCTGCAACTCCGCTCAAGGGGCCCCATGGCCGCCCTGGGCGGAACTCGCCCGGTCCTCTCGCGGCTGCAGACTCATCGGGTCCTTCCTCTTGGAAAGCATGAATCTCGCAGCCCGTTGTGGTCCGGACCCCGCACCCCAGTTGGGGCGCGTTGAGAGCTATTTCGGTTGCCTCAGGAAAAGCTTTAGCGCCTTCTGCTCGGAACCTGCATCGGGTACGCGCCGGTCGTTGTTCGGAAGTGCATGCCCTATCCCCACCTTTTCAGTCGCTGCAGCGCGCTGATGAGGGCAATCATCGGCGCGGGGCGGCTCGACCATGGACGGCATGGACCGCCTAGACCTCACGAATGGCACGCAATGCAAGGACTGCAACAGATGCGACGAAGACTGCACATCGGCGGGCACGAGGCCCGCGAAGGCTGGGAGATCCTGGATGCCCGACCCGGGCCGCAGGTGGACCATGTCGGCAACGCCCTGGACCTGAGCCGGTTCGAGGACGGCTGCTTTGCCGAGGTCTACGCCTCGCA
>Ga0209181_10007643_pt1 | contig 14756 bp, 7 predicted proteins | sample MAT05_FD_187208 | JGI IMG/M metagenome (GOLD analysis project Ga0209181, IMG submission 187208) | Freshwater microbial communities from Lake Fryxell liftoff mats and glacier meltwater in Antarctica - MAT-05 (SPAdes) (version 2) | ecosystem: Environmental > Aquatic > Freshwater > Ice > Liftoff... | reverse complement strand
GTCGCCCCGAGCAAACAGCGGCTCATACGCAAGCTGCAGCGCACAAGTGCCGTTGGCGCAGGTCATGGCGTGCTTGGCACCAGACATCGAGCCCAGCCGCTTCTCAAGCTCCTCGCACTTGCCCGCCGCCCGAAGCATGCCAGACTTCAGCACCTTGTTCACCGCTTCAATGTCCGCCTCGTGAAGCCCCGGCAACATGAACGGGACCGTCGGCTTCGCAGTCGCCGCGCCGGCGGACGAAGACATGACAGCGGGCGAGGCGGCGGCGGTGCTCATGCAGAATCTCCTTGGTTGCGGCCGCGATTGCTGACTCAGCCGTCAGATCGCGCCCGCGAGAACGGACCGTTTGACCGGAGCTCAGCCCCGAGCCGTGCAACCGTAGGTCGCAGTCTGGCCAGTTCGGTGGAACGGAAGCGCAAGATGCATCGAATGGACTTCGCTCCCCTATCACACCTCCGCCCGCTCCCGCTTGTAGTGAATCCGCCCCCAAACCCGATGCCCACTTCATCGCCCCGCGCTCCTGGCCCTTCGCTCGAACCAAGGCGCTCGCGCGTGGCTATGTCTTCTAGAATGGACACTATGAACGCGTCGACCTTACTCGGATGCTGTTTGGTGATCGCCGGAACGACCATCGCCCTCGCTCAGCCCAGCGGGCCGGCGACACCGGGCTCCACCACTCCCACGTCGTCACCCAGCGCGCCGCAGGTTCGGACCAACGCACTGCCACCCGCCCAGCCCGCGATCGCCGATATTCGCCCCGCGACTTCACCGACGCTGAACAACGCCACCCCGCCGCCGCGACTCGATTTCGAGAACCGCACCGCCACCTTCGGCGGCCATTCCTGGGTCACCAAGCCCAACCGCGACGCCGTGATGGGGTTCACCTTCCCGGTCGAGATTTCGCACGTCGCGGTGCGCGCCGGTGACCGCGTTTCGACCGGCCAGTTGCTCATTCGCGCCCGCGATGGCGAGGCGGTATCGAGCCTCGCGGTTCAGCGTGTTCGCGCTGAGAACGATTCCGCCGTGAAGACTGCGCAGGCAAACCTTGAGCTGACGCGCCTGCGCTTTGACGCTGCGCAGCGCGCCCAGGCCGGCAGCGCCATGAACCCGCAGGAGTTTGAGGAGCGCCGCCTCGCAGTTGACGCTGGCGAGGCTCAGGCCGCAAACGCCCTCGCGACTCAGCAGGAGGAGAGGCAGAAACTCGTCCAGCTTCAGGAGCAGGTGCAGCGCTACCGCCTCGAAGCCCGCTACGACGGCATCGTCGACATGGTGGGCGCTGAGCCCGGCCAAGCGGTGGACATCAACCAGCCCGTGCTGCGGATCGTGAACATCGACCCGCTCTGGATCGACCTGCCCACGCCGATCGACGAGACATTGAACCTCAAACTCGCCGAGGGCTCGCGCGCCTGGGTGATGATGGACGCGCCGGAAGATCTCGGCGGAGCAGAAGTCATCGTCGGTCGCGTGCTCAGCGTCGCGCCTGTCACCGACAACGCCGGCACGCGCCGTGTCCGCGTCGAACTCCCCAACCCGCGCCTGCTCCCCGCCGGCCTCCCCGTGCGCGTCCGCTTCAGCGAGCCCGCGCTCGCGAGCAAAGCCCCGAACTGATCATGCTCACCGACCAACGCGAACTCAACTCGATTGCCTGGCAGCGCCTCGTCGCAGAGCTCAGCGCCCCCGCCCCCGACGATCGCACGTTCCTCGATCGGCTCCTGCGAGTGCTGGGCCAGGTCTCCGCCGCGCGACAGGCGGTCGTCTTCGTCCCCATGAACGGCGAGCGCGGCGAGCTGGTCGTTCGCCCCATCGCGCTCTGGCCCTCGCCCGCCCCCCCCACCGCTCCCTCTGCCGACTCACCAGCCGCCCCGCCCCCGCTGCTGGCCGGCGACGATGTCACCCGCGCCGCGTACGCCGCCATCGAGTCCGGCATGTCGCGCGTCTTCAGCCTGCAAGGCGACGCTGGCGCGTTTGATCCCAGCGGCGCCAGCGAGCGCGGGCACGTCATCGCGCTGGCCCTGCCAAGCGAGCTCAGCGCCGCCGGAGCAAACGCAAACACCGGCGCCGCGAACGATGCATCGAGCGCGGCATCCGCGTCGCCCGACGCGGGCAAGCCCGCGCCCAGCGGCGTGCCCGGCAGCGCTTCGTGCCCCGGCGCGATCACCCTGGTCATCGAGCCGCGCTCGCGCGGCGCGATCCAGAGCACGCTGGCCATGAGCGAGGTCGTTCTCGGCTACATCCACCTCCACAGCGTGCGCGGCGGCCTTCGGCGCGCCCTGGCCAGCTTCAGCTCCACCGACGGCGCCGCGAAGCTCCTGGCAGCGATCAACGGCGCATCGACATTCAAGAGTGCCTGCCTCACCGTCGTCAACACCCTGGCCCGTCAGCACGGCGCTGATCGCGCCGCCCTCGCGTGGGTCAAGCGCGACGCCTGCACCCTGCTGGCCATCAGCGACACCGAGCACTTTGACCGGCGCACCTTGATCCTCCGCAAGCTCGAAGAGGCGATGGACGAGTGCCTTGATCAGGATCAGCCGGTGCTCTTCCCCGCGCCGCCGATGGATGAGGACGCCGTGCTCGGGCAGGCGATCGTGCACTGCCATCGCGAGCTCGCGGCGGGCGACTCGCGCTTGCGCATCTGCTCGCTGCCGCTTCGCGCCGGCGAGGACATCGTGGGCGTGCTCACGCTCGAATCTCGCGCTCCGGCCAACGCCCCGACGATCGACCCCGTCGTCGTGGACCGCATTCAGGCGACACTCGACCTCGTCGCCCCCACGCTCGCGACGCGACGACGCGACGATCAGCCCCTGTACTTACGCGCAGTGGAGAGCTTCAAGACCACCGGCGCGATGCTCGTTGGCCCGCGCCATACGTTGTGGAAGCTCGCCGCCCTGCTCGTGCTCGGGGCCGTGCTCTTCAGCGCCCTTTATACCACCGATCATCGCGTCAACGCCACCGCAGAGCTTCGCCCGCTGGAACAACGCATCATCGCCAGCCCGATCGACGGCGTCATCCTCGCGCTCCGCGACAACGCCGAGGCCGGGCGCGTCGTTCGCGCTGGCCAGCCGCTGGTCGACCTTGACACCAGCGAGCTGAAGCTCCAGGCTCAAGAGGCTCGCTCGCGCGCGGTACAGGCCGAGAAGGCCATGGCCCAGGCGATGAAGGAGAACAAGCCGGCAGACGCCGCGCGTGCCCAGGCCCAGGCCGACGCCGCCCGCGCCCAGGAAGCCCTCTTCCTGTCTCGCGTCGAACGCTCCACCATCCTCGCGCCGATCGACGGCACGCTCGTCAGCGGCAATCTCCGAGACAGAGTCGGCGCCTCGGTCAAGCTCGGCGAAGAGCTCTTCCGCATCGCGCCGCTGGAGCGCATGTCCGCCGTCGTCAAGCTCGACGAGTCCGATCTTCTGCTAGACGCTTCGGGCAAACCGTTCATCGGTCCCGGCACCCGCGGCGAGATCGCCACGCGCAGCAACCCCGGCGTCGGCTTCGGCCTCACCGTGCAACGCGTCGTGCCCCTTGCCCAGGCCGAGGAAGGCAAGAACCGCTTCGAAGTCTGGACCACGCTCGATCAGCCCGCCCCCTGGATGCGCCCGGGCATGGAGGGCGTCGTCCGCCTCGACTCCGGTCGTCGCTCTCTGCTCTGGATCGGCACGCGCCGCGTGACCGACACGCTGCGCACGTGGTTCTGGTGGTGAATCGCCTCACGCAATCGAAGGACCCCCGCTGACCATGGAACGCCCGACGTTCTCACCATTCTGGCATCGCGTCGCATCGAGCCGCCCTCGCCTGCGCCCGCACGTCCAGATCACGCGCCAGCTCTACCGGCGCGGACGCTGGCACGTCGCCCACGACCCCGCCAGCAATCAGTTCTATCGACTCAACCCCATCGCCCACGAGTTCGTTTGCTCGCTCGACGGCGGGCGCACCGTTGACGACGCGTGGCGCTTGATCCTGAGCAAGCACGCCGACGCCGCGCCCACGCAGAACGAAGTCATCGAGCTGCTGAGCCAGCTCTTTGCCAACAACCTGCTCTCGATCGACGCCTCGCCCGAGGCCGAGCAACTCCTGAAGCGTTCCACCGATCGACAGAACCGCAAGACCCGCCAGCAACTGGCGGGCCTGATGTACCTTCGCGTCAAAATCTTCAACCCCGACCAACTGCTCACGTGGCTGGAGCCGATTTTTCGCCCGCTCTTGAGTCGCGTTGGCCTGGTCGCTTGGGCGATCCTCGTCATTGCGGCGCTCTGGAGCGTCGCGCCCGAGTGGCGCCGCCTCGCCTCCGGCTTTGACTCGCTCAGCAACCCCACCAACTGGGCGTGGATTCTCGGCGCCTTCGTGCTCCTCAAAGCCTGGCACGAGCTCGGTCACGGCCTCATCTGCAAGCGATTCGGCGGGCAAGTTACCGAGACCGGCTTTTTACTCTTGATATTCATCCCCTCGCCCTATGTTGACGCGTCCAGCGCCTGGGCGTTCACCAGCAAATGGAAACGCGCGCTGGTCGGCGCCGGCGGCATGATCTTCGAGATCGCCGCCGCGAGTGTCTGCGCACTGCTCTGGGTGCAAGCGCCCGAGGGCACCCTGCTGAAAGAGCTCACCTACTACGCGATGGTCTCGGCATCGATCGCCACGATCCTCTTCAACGCCAACCCACTCATGCGCTTTGACGGGTACTTCATCCTTTCGGATCTCATCGAGGTGCCCAACCTCATGCCGCGCTCGACGATGATGATGAAGTTCCTCTTCCAGCGCCACCTCTACCGCATCCCCTCGGCGCGCGTGCCCACGTCAAGTTCCAGCGAAGCGATCCTGCTCCTGGCCTTCGGCGTTCTCTCGCTGATCTACCGCATGTTCCTCTTCTCGGTGATCATCTTCTTTCTGCTGGGATCGTTCCTCTTGCTGGGCGTCATCCTCGCGGTCTGGTCGATCGTGCTCTGGTTCATCATGCCGGTTGGCAAGTGGGTCCACTGGCTCGCCAGCCACGCCTCGCTCAACGAATCACGCGCCAGCGCGGTCGCTGTCTCGCTTGCGCTCAGCACCGCCGCCGCGATCCTCATTGGCACCGTGCCCCTGCCCGATTGGCGCCGAACCACAGGCGTCATCGAGCCCATCAACCAGCGCGGCGTGTTCGCCGGCTCCGATGGCTTCGTCAACGAAGTCCACGTCCGCCTCGGACAACGCGTCAGCGCCGGCGACAAGATCCTCACGATCGACGCCCCCGAGATGCGCTCCGAGATGTTGCTCGCTGAGGCCAACATCCGCATCCTCCAGATGAACCGTCGCGAAGCCCTCGCCAGCGCCGACCCCGCCGCGGCTCGCCTGGCCGAGCAGCAAACCGAAGTCTGGCGCGCGACGCTGGTCGAACTCGCCCGCCGATCACGCGAGCTCATCATCCGCTCGCCGATCGACGGCGTCATTGTGACCAACGACCCCGGGCGCGCCCTCGGCGCACACGTCACCATCGGCACGCCGATCTGCGAAGTCGCCGATACCGATCACACCCGCGTGACCGCGACGCTGGATCAGACGCAAGCCGCGTGGCTGTTCGAGCTCCCGCCCGGCTCATACACCCTGCGCATGCGCCCCGCCAGCGACCCCACCCGCGTCATCACCGCGACCTCGGCCATCGCCACCCCCGGCGCGCAGCGCCGCCTCCCCCACGCGGCGCTGGGCGGCGCCGGCGGCGGTGCTATCTCCACACGCCCAGACGATCCCTCCGGGCGCACCTCGATGAAGGACCAGTTCACCGTCCGCATCACCGCCCCCGCCTCAGAGCTCGCCAACCTCGCGCCGGGCCAGCGCGTCGCCATCCGCGCAACGCTCCCCGCCAAACCTCTGCTTCACCAAATCGTCGAACGAGTCTCCAAAGCCCTCCAAGGTCACGTGCGCATCTAAAAACTTCGTGAGCCCCCCTGCCCTTCCCCCACTAGCACTCAGCACTCATCGCTCATCGCTCAGCACTCCCTCCCCATGTCCCAGGCCCTCACCCGCTATCACGCGCTCTCACAGTCCGTTCGCTCGCGCCGTCGTCGCCCGAGCGATCTCAAGGGCCTTGACCGCGCGTACGCCACGATCCAGATGCGGCTACGCACCCGAGCCGTAAGCGGGCGCGCCATGAAGCGAATGGCCGAAGCGGTGGACACGCTCCGGCCTCGCTATCGCGATCTCACCGACGACGCGCTCGACGCCGAGCTGCTCCGCCTGCGCGAGGGCTTCGTCCGCAAGGCCAAGCACGCCGGCGCCGCCGAACGCTCCCTCCTCGTTCAAGGCCTCGCCAGCGTGCGCGAAGTCGCGCGCCGCGAGACCGGCCAGGAGGCCTATCAAGTTCAACTCGTCGGCGCGATCGCCCTGTACCACGGGCGCATCATCGAGATGCTCACCGGCGAGGGCAAGACGCTCACCGGCTCGCTCGCCGCCGCGCTGCTGGCTTGGCGATTCCGCTCGCTCCACGTGCTCACCGTCAACGACTACCTCGCCGCCCGCGACGCGCAAAGCCGCCAGCCGATCTACCGGCGTTGCGGCCTCAGCGTCGGCTCCATCCAGCAAGAGCTCGACCCCATCGCACGCTGCGACGTCTACTCCCGCTCCATCGTCTACGGCACGCCCAAGCAGATCACCGCCGACTGGTTGCGCGACCAGCTCCGCCTCGACGGCGTCGACTCCGCCTGGGCCGGGCGCGCTCGCTTCGGCATGGACGTTCACGACGACCCCACCGGCGTCGCCCGAGGATTGGACGCCGCGCGTGGCGTCTGGTCCGGCGGTGCGATGGTCCCCGGCCTGCACGCGGCCCTCGTTGACGAGGCCGACGCCGTGCTCATCGACGAGGGCGTCGTCCCGCTCATCATCGCCCAGAGCCGCAAGACCGACGAACTCGCCAACCTCTATCGCGCCGCCGACGCCATCGCCTCGCAACTCGTCGATGACGAGGACTTCGAAGTCGATCACGTCCGCAAGCGCACCGAGCTCACCGAGCGCGGCGAGGCCCGCTGCATTCACGCCTTCTCCCTCCAGAGCGAGCCCGTCTTCAAGGCCCACCGTCGCGCCATCGAGCTCGTCCGCACCGCGCTCGTCGCCCGCGCCTGCTACCGCCAGGGCCGCCAGTACGCCATCGTCGAGGGCAAGATCGTCATCGTTGATGAGTTCACCGGACGATTCCTCGCCGACCGCACCTGGGAGCACGGCCTGCACCAAGCCGTGGAAGCCAAAGAATCTCTCGACATCACCGCCGACCGCGAGACCCTCGCCCGCCTCAGCTTCCAACGCTTCTTTCGCACCTACCCGTTCCTCGCCGGCATGACCGGCACCGCCGCGGACGCCACGCGCGAGATGGAATCCACCTACCAACGCCGCGTCACCGTGATCCCCACCAACCGCCCGGTCATCCGCGCGCACTGGCCCACACGCGTCTTTCGCAACGCTCGCGCCAAGCTCGATGCGCTGATCGACTCCGTCGCTGCGCTACACCTTGAGGGCCGCCCGGTGCTCGTGGGCTCGCGTTCGATCCAGGCGTCCGTCGAGCTCTCGCGACGCCTCGCCAGCGCCAACATCGAGCATCGCGTGCTCAACGCCAACTTCGATAAAGACGAGGCCACGATCATCGGCAACGCCGGCGCCGCCGGCGCCGTCACCGTCGCCACCAACATGGCCGGGCGCGGCACCGACATCCTTCTGGATCTCATCGCGCGGCGCGCCGGCGGGCTGCACGTCATCCTCAGCGAGCTGCACGGAGCCAAGCGCGTGGACCGCCAGTTCATCGGCCGCGCCGGGCGACAGGGCGACCCCGGCTCCGCACAGATCTTCGTCTCGCTCGAAGACGAGCTGCTCACCAGCTTTACACCTCGCGCCGCCCGCACGCTCCACGCCCTCGCCGGCAGCGCCGACGAGCTCACCGGCACGCTCCGAATCTTCGCCAGATCCACCGCCCGAATGGCCCAACGCAGCGCCGAAGCCCGCGACCGACGCCTGCGCGCTAGCGTGCTGAAGCAAGACTCATGGGTCGAGCGGCACCTCTACGGGCGATGATCAATCGCACCTTGCCATAGGGCAGCGAGGGCCGCTGGCCGGCGCGAGGGTGCTTCATTGAGAGAGCCGGACCGAACTCGCGCCGCGAGTCTCACCTTCGCACTCGCGCTGAACGCATTGCGATCGCCGAAATACCCGGGAGACGATTCGAACGTCCGACCTGCGCTTTAGGAAAGCGCTGCTCTATCCATCTGAGCTACCCGGGCGACATCCGAGTTTAGGAGCGATCAGCCCAGCACGCGCCGGACCTCGGCCTCGGTGGTGATGCCGCGGGTCACCTTCTCCAGCGCATCATCCAGCAGCGTGGTCATCCCCTCGCCCCGCGCCGCGTCGGCGATCGTGATCGAGTCGGCGTTCTGGCTCGTGAGCCGCCGGATCGTGTCGTTCATCAGCATGAGCTCGAACACGCCTTGTCGCCCAAAGTACCCCGAGCCGTTGCAGCGCTCGCAGTTGCCGACTTCCAGCCCGACCGTGCCCGCGACGGTGTGTACGTTCTTGCCCGTGCCCTTGCAGTCCGGGCACGTCCGCCTGATCAGCCGCTGCGCCAGCACCGCCAGCAGCGTGGACGTGATCAGGTACGGCTCCACCCCGATATCGATCAATCGCGCGATCGCGCTCGGCGCGTCGTTGGTGTGCAGCGTCGCCAGCACCAAGTGACCCGTCAGCGAGGCCTGCGTCGCCAGCTCCGCCGTTTCCTTGTCGCGGATCTCGCCGACCAGAATCACGTCCGGGTCCTGTCGCAACAGCGATCGCAAACCCGCGGCGAACGTCACGCCGCGCTTAGCGTTCACCTGCGTCTGGCTGATGCCGTCAAGGTGATACTCAACCGGATCCTCAACCGTCATCACGTTGCGCGACGAGCGATCAATCGAGCCCAGCGCGCCGTACAGCGTCGTCGTCTTGCCCGAGCCCGTCGGCCCCGTCACCAGGATGATCCCGTTGGGCCGGTTGATGAGCGTCCGCAGCTTGCCCTGCAGCTCCTCGGGCATGCCGATCTTCTCAAGGCCAAGCTGGTTCTGTGACTGGTCCAGCAATCGCAGCACGATGCGCTCGCCGTAGACGTTCGGGATCACCGACATGCGGATATCGACCTTCCGCGTGCCGATGCGAACGTTCGTATGACCGTCCTGCGGGCTGTGGCGATTGGCAATGTCCAGCTCCGTCATCACCTTCAATCGCGAGCTGATCGCCGGCGCCAGCGCCAGCGGCGGGCTGAACGCGTCCACCAGCATGCCGTCGATGCGGAAGCGGATCACCAGCTTGTTTTCCATCGGATGCACGTGTACGTCGCTGGCGCGCCGACGCAAAGCCTCAAACAGGATCATGTTCACCAGCCGGATCACCGGCGTCTGCCGCGCAAGCTGAAGCAGGTCGGTGGATTGCCGGATCGACCCGGCCGCGGACTGGATCGCCCGCTCGTCCAGCGGCATCTCCTCCACGATCTCCGTCACCAGGTCCTGCTTCTGCTCGTACCCGCGGTTGATCAGGTTCGTCACCGCACCGCGCGGCGCCAGCACCAGCCGCACCGGCATGTCCAGCCGCTCTTCCAGCAGCGAAAACAGCGCCGGCTGCATCGGCTGGCTCGTCGCCACCGTCATCACCTGCCCGTCGCTGGAGAGCCCCGCCACCTGGTGCTCACGCGCAAGCGACCCAGACACCAGCTCATAAAACCGCGCCGCCGATTCCTGCAAGCGCGGCTCGCTCTGCAGTGGCAGCCCCGTCCGTTCCGCCAGCTTCTTCAACGCCGAATGCTCATCCAGCGCCAACATCCCAAGCAGCGTGTCCCAGGGCTCCGCATCGCTGCCGGCCGTCTCCGGGAACGCACGCAACCGATCCTCACGCGGCGCCAGATCCCCCCACAACTCCACCACCCGCGCCCAATCGTGCGCAACCGGCGACGCTTCGACCGTCGCCAGATCAGGTGCTTTCACAAGTTCGGTCATGGGCTGTTTCGGCATGGCTCAACGCAATCAAACTCAGCACTACAGATGAACACACAGTGGACCACCGGCCTCACTCGTCCTGCTTCACCGGCGTGATCGGCGGCGTTGTCGTCGGCGCCGGCAATCGCGGCGACGGCTCGTTCGGATCCGCCTGCCGCGCCGGCGGCGTCACCGACGGCCCTCGCTTCGTCTCGATGCTCTCGATAAACGTCGGCGGCACCATGTCCGGGATCGCGCTGTTCACCTTCGCCGCCGCCAGCGGACCCTGCGACAACAGCCGCACGTCATTGAACTCAGTGTCCCGCATCACCCGCGGCGTGATAAACACATAGATCACCCGACGCTGCGTGCTCTCCTGCTCATCGCGGAACAACTGCCCCAGGATCGGGATATCCCCGATGAACGGCAACTGGATCACCGTCTTGGACACGTCCTCCAACGTCAGCCCGCCCACCACGATCGTCGAATCGCTCGGCACCGTCACCGAGTCGCTCGTGATCGTCGTCGTGCTCTTGGCCGGCGGCACCGGTGAGCCCGCCGCCACCGTCCCGATAAAGTTTGAAAGCTCCAACGCATACTCCAGACGCAGGTAATCTCCCGAACTGATCTGCGGCTTCACACGCAGGCGCGGCCCGGCGTCCTCAAACCCGCCGAAGCTCGTGACCGTCGAGCCCGCCGCGCCCGATTGGCTCGTCGTCGTCGTCGGAATCTGCCGCAACGCCGAGATCTCTGACTCCTCGTTGTCATCCACCAGCAGCTTCGGCGCCGCGACCACCCGGGCCTTGGTGATGTTCTGCAACGCCGTGATCACCAGCGGCACCTGGTCGCTCTTGATCACCGCAGCCGTAAACGCGCCCGTCGCCGCCGAGATCAGCGGTGCCCCCGTCAGCGTCCCGCCCGCCGTCGATGGCCCGAAGATCCCACGAGCCGCAATCGTTGTCCCCGTGCCGGTTGCCTGCAAGTACTGGGTCTCGAACGCCAGCCGCCAGTTGTTGTTGTCATCGATCACCACGATCTGCGCCTCAATAAACACCTGCGGCCGGCGCAGGTCCAGCTTCGTGATCAATCGCGCAAACTGCGGCTGCAACCGCTTCGGTGCCTTCACGATCACCTGACTGTTGCCCGTGTCCGCCAGCACAAACACGTCCTGCGACGCCTCGATCGCCGCGTTCTCGCCGTCTCCAACGTTCGCGTTGCCCGCGCGATTCAACCCTGCGTTCGCCCGATTCGTTGGATTCATCTGATCGCGCCGCGAGTTGTTGAGGTTATTGGCGCTGTTGTTGTTCCCAAATGCGCTCCCGCCAAACGGCCCGCCGCCCCCGGCCCCGGGCAGCAGCGCCGACGTCGCCGCCGGCACAGTGTTGCTGATCAACGACCGCACCAACTCTGCGACGTCTTCCGCCTTGGAGTGCTTGACCTTGTAGTGCTCGTACACCACCGCCTCGCTCTCGGTGAACGGCTCGAGCTGCTTCACCAGCTTGTCCATCTGCTCGTGCAACGTCGGCGTCGCGAAGTACATGAACCCGCGCCCCTGCCCGTCCACCACGATCGACGGCCCCGCCGACTGCTCGCTCTCGCGCTGCAACTGACCCGGGTTGAAGTTCAACTGCGGGGGCTGCTGCTGGCCCTGCGCCTGCCCGTTCTGCGAGTTGCCCGTCTGGATTGTCACCACCCGCCCGAAGCCCTGCTTCTCCGCCGACTGCGCGATCTGCGCCGCGCCCGCGACCGGGTACCACTTGCCCTCCAGCGCGCTGGGGACATCGACCACCTTCAGCAACCGGCCCAGCAGCGTCGTCTCATCAGTCCGCCCGCGAAACAGCAGCGCGTTGCTCGTCGGCTCCAACGTCAGACGGTCCGGCAGGTTGGCGATCGTCGATCCGCCGCCGCCCGGCACGCCCTGAACTCCCTGGTTCGGCTGGCCTTGCTGCCCCGAGCCCCCGGTGCCGCGCCCCAAAAGATCAATCACCCGCTGACGCGCCGCCGCCGCCGACAGGAACTGCACGTCAAACCGCGTGAACTGCTGCTTGTTCTGCTCCGCAACAATCGTGCGCACCCGACTCGATATCACCGCGATCCGTCGCGGCGAGTCGGTGATCAAAATCACCCCCAGCTCGTCCAGATACGCGATCGGCCCCGCCTGCCCAGCAGGCTGGCCACCGGGGGTCGCGCCTCCGCCACCGCCACGCACCACCATCGCCGCGATCGCCGGCTGCAGGCTCGAGGGCTTGATCCCGGGCGTGGGGATGATCTGCGTGGTCGCCAGCGGGTTCTCGCCGATCGCTGTCGCGCCGATGTCCGCTCCCGATGAGATCTGGTAGATCTTGCCGATCCCGGTCGACTTCAACACCATGCCGTTCTGCTCAAGCAGCAGGCCAAGAAACTCCATGAGCTGCTCGGCGGGAACGTCAATCGCGGTGGGCAGGAATACGACCTTGTCCGCCAGGGCCGCGTCTGATCCGATGTACTGAATCCCCAGAAACGAAGCCACCTCATCGGCGATGAGCTTGATCTTCACCGGCTCCGCAAACGGCCCATATCGAAACGATCCGCTCACCTGCTCAAACCGCGCGCCAGGAACGTCCATCAGCGCGCCCTCTTTACCATTCGCGCCCGGCTGCCCGTCGCCCTTGCCGCCCTCGCCCTCTTCATCGCCCGCATTGCCCTCGCCAGCCCGCTTCTCCTTGGCCTGTTCCGCCGCCTTGCGCGCCCTGATCTCACGCTCGCGTACACGCTCATCAGCCGACGATGCCTTCCCCGGTTCGCTCGGCTCTGGCTGCTTGCTGACCACGCCCGCCGCCCCCGCCGCCGCCGCCGTGCCCGCGCGCCGCGAGTTCTCTGACGTCGTCCCGGGCGTGATGCTCGAAGCACCCGCACCCGGCACCGTCCCTCCCGCCGGCGCGCCGTTGCTCGGCCTCGTCGTCGGCAACTCCGGAACTCTCGCCGGCGGCTCGGTCGATCCTTGCGTCTCCGGCAAGGCAGGTGCCGGCTCATCCGGCCGCGGCTCCTGCATCATCCATCCGCCCATCCCCCCGCCTCCACCACCCGCGCCCGCCGCGACCCCCGTGCCCGCCAGCGCCACCAGCAGCATCACGCGCCGAATCAGCCCGCCGCGCCGCTGCGCCTCGCCCATCTCGTTCCAGAGCCGTCGGTTCGTCATTTGGTCCATCTGCTCGGTCATCGGGCTCTCCGTGTCGTTCACGCCACTCCGCATCCGCCAATGCCAACCCGCCCGACATCCCGTCGGCCACGCGGCATTGTCGCCGCTCTCCGCATCAAAGCAAGCCAGTCACCCCCGCGAGGGTTCTATCGTTCCCCCCGCTTCTGGTCGCATCAACGCCAATCATTCATTTTCGGCGTTCATCGCCCCCCAACATGATTGGTCCGAGATTCGCCTCAGACCCCCCTTGATCCCATCTTCCCGCCTCCGCCCCGCCTTCACTTGCTCCCGCCCCCATCGCCTCACCCCGGCACATGACCACGCACAATCCCTCCACTCCCGCGCCTTCCCCCTTCCCACGCGTCGTCAGCCTCCTGCCCTCCGCCACCGAGTCCCTCTGCGCCATCGGGGGTGAACACCTCCTCGTCGGCCGCTCGCACGAGTGTGACTATCCCGCCTCGATCACGCACCTCCCCGCCTTGACCCGTCCGCGCGTTCACGACACCGCTGGCCCCAACGCCGCTGCGTCCATCGACGCGCAAGTCCGCGCCGCCCTCACGACCCAGCAATCGCTCTACGAACTCGACGAACCCCTCCTCCGCTCGCTCCGGCCCGACGTCATCCTCACCCAAGACCTCTGCAACGTCTGCTCGATCGACCTGGCCAGCGTCAACCGTCTGGTGCTCACGCTTGACCCGCCGCCGCGCGTGGTCAGCCTCAGCCCCGAGACTTTCGAAGGCGTGCTAGATTCACTGCTCACCATCGGGCAGGCCGTCGGCCTCGCGCCGCAGGCCGCCGCCCGCGTCACCGCCCTGCGCGACCAGGTCTACACCGCCACCGACTTCACCGCCCACTTCACCGACGGCCCAAACGTCGCCTTTCTTGAATGGACCGACCCCCTCTTCATCGGCGGGCACTGGACACCCCAGCTCATCGAACGCGCCGGCGGGCGTCACCCGCTCAACGCCACGCGCCCGCTGCGCGAGGCCGGTGCCGCCGCCGGCCCCATCGGCACCACCCTCCGCATCGCTGGCAAGAGCATCCGCATCCCCGCTGAAGTCCTCGTCGCCTCGCGCCCCGACGTGCTCATCATCTGCCCCTGCGGCCTCCCGCTCGATCGCGCCATCACCGAAGCCAACCGCCTGCGCGAGCACGCCTGGTTCCGCGACCTCCCCGCCGTGCGCACCGGCCGCGTCGCCATCGTTGACGGCAACCAGCACTTCAACCGCCCCGGCCCGCGCCTGGTCGAGGCCTTCAAGTTCCTCGTCGGCTACCTCAACGACCGGCCAGAGCTGATCCCCCCAGACTTTGCATGGGCGGCGTTGCGACGCGACTGAATCGGGTTTGGTCAACGTCTGACGCCGAGGCAATCTCCGGCCGTACATTCCTCGAAATGGAAAACTTTGCAAGCCGCGAGGAGGTTTGCTCGGCGTCACCGCAAATGCCGATCGCGATTACTTCACCATCACCATCGCACCCACCCAGCTCCTCAGCGCGATCATCCTCGCCAACTTCGTGAGCACGGATCGCGCCGCGTTCCTCGGCGTCCCCGCGTCGCGCTCACTTGCCCTTGCTATCGCCCCGAGCAAAGATGCTCGCGACGTAGTTCAAGACGTCCGTCGCGCTGGTCTCGTTGTAGCCAA
>Ga0209181_10007642_pt1 | contig 14757 bp, 13 predicted proteins | sample MAT05_FD_187208 | JGI IMG/M metagenome (GOLD analysis project Ga0209181, IMG submission 187208) | Freshwater microbial communities from Lake Fryxell liftoff mats and glacier meltwater in Antarctica - MAT-05 (SPAdes) (version 2) | ecosystem: Environmental > Aquatic > Freshwater > Ice > Liftoff... | reverse complement strand
GCTCACCGCACCAGCGTCACGTCGGGGCGGGCTTTGGCGAAGGCGTCGAGGCCGGCGGGGGTGAGCTGCGGGCAGGTAGTCACTTCAAGGCGTTTGAGCTGCTTCATCGCTGCGAGTTTCATCAAGCTCACCGCGTCACTTTGCAGCCGGGGATCGCCTTTTCCAGGGCGCGCGCGGCGGCCTCGGTGACTTGGGTGCCGGGTACACGAACGCTGCGCAGTTTTTTCAACGGCTTGAGTTGGAGCAGGCCCGCGTCGTTGAGCTCGGCGCGCCCAAAATCGAGATCTTCGAGTTTGGGCAGCACGTGTAGTTCGGCGATCGCGTCATCGGAAAAGCGGACGTATTGAAGGCGCAACGCCTTCAGTTCGCGGAAGGCCGCAAGTTCCCGCACTTGCTCTGCATTCAGACTGGCGATGATGCGAGTCGTCTCCAAAAGGGGGAAAACCGCCGCGAACTGTTTCGCCTCGTTCGCAAAATCAGGCGAACGTCCATCGAGATAGCCGATGGATTTCAGGCTCTTCAAATCTTTGAGTGCGCTGACTCCCTTGATCGTGACGTTGCATCCGGTGAGGTCTAAATACCTGAGGGATTTCATTCGGGAAAGATGAACCACGCCGGCATCCGTCAAGGCGGGTGAACCCATGAGTTCCAGCACGGCCAAATTGAGCTTCGCCACGACGGCAAGTCCATCGTCGGTGATCGAGGTGACTGGGAATGTCAGTTGCTCCAGTTTGGGGAGCTTGGCGAGCTTGTCGCAGGTCTTGCCCGTGAAGTCCGCTGACGGCCAACCGACGGTTAGGAACTTGAGCTTCTGCAATCCGGTCAACTGATCGATGAAGCTGTCAGTGATCGGCACCTTGGTAAGTTCGAGCCTCGCCAAATCGCGGAATTCACTGAGGAAAGCGAACGCTCCGTCGCCGACGCGGACGTCATGCACGCCGAGCGTCTTGAGGCCGCGCAGCACCCCGAGGCGTTGGAAGTCCGCCTCGGTCGCGTCGGCTTTCCACTTCGCGCCCTTCTGCACGAGTTGCACGTTCGTGACCTCGAAGCGGCCTTTCGGGATTTCATCGGGCTGCTTGATCCACACTTCCTTGCCGCTATCCTCGTAGGCGACCTCGCCGCCGACGGAGAGAATCCACTCGACCGTTTCGCGCACAGTCGCCGGTGTCGCGGCGGGTTTGGGCGCGGGCGTGGCGCCGGGTTTTGCCGTGAAGGGCAGCGCGCCGTCGCTGCCGGGCGCGGGCTGGGTCGCCGCGGGTGTGGCCGCGGGCGGCGCGGGAGCACCGGCGGACTTGAGCCACGCTTTCTGCACTTCCTCGCGCTTGGTCTTGAGCAGCAGCGCGTCGTCGAGGCGGTGGCGCTGGGTGAGGGTGGTCTGGCTTTGGGTGAGGAAGGCGTCGTATTTGGCGTGGGCGGCTTTGGCTTTGGTGAGGCGTTCCTGGTCGAGTCGGGCGACGTTCGCGCGGTAGGCGGTGCGGAGCGGCTTCACGGTGGCCACGGGCGAGTCACTATCGTCGGGCGGAACGCCCTGCGCCTGCTCGAACGACTGCCGGTCGGTGCGGAGGGCGAGGGCTTCGTCGAGTTTGCCGGCGGTACTGGCCCTGGCGATGGCGGCATCGAGCGCGGCGAGGTAGCGCGTGCGCTGCTCGGCCACGGCGGTCTCGAAGGGCTTCACCACGTCGCGCTGAAACGCTTCCTGCTGCGGTGCATCGACCTTGGCCAGCCACGCTTCCATTTCGCTCGGCGGCTTCGGGGTGACTGTGGGAATCGGAGTCGCGAGCGGGGTGGAGGTGGGAGCGGTGGCAGTGGCGATGGGGAGGGTCGTACCGCTGAGTTCGGGCTTCGCCGGTTCGACTTTCGCGAGGAGATTTTCGGGTGGCGGTGCCGGGGCGGGAGTTGCGGGGGATGGGACGGGCGCTGGCGCAGAGGCGATTTCTGGCGCGGGTAGCGCGGGCGTCCCGCCCGCCGGTTTCGGCGTCTCGCCGGAACGGTCTGTCGGTGGCGGGGCGAGCGTGTCCGCGGGGTTGGCGTTGACCGCGGGGTCGGAAGTGCGCGAAGGCGGGACGCCTTCGCCGGCGGGCGGGACGCCCACCCTACCCGAGGCGGCGATTTCTGCCGTGGTAGGGGCTGGCAGATCGGTCTGCGCGGAGCGGAGAAACCAAGCGGATAGCCCGAGGACTACGGTGGTGGCCAGGCCGGCGTAAAGCGGGGCGCGGCGACGCAGGGGAGTGCGGCCACTTTCCCTGCCGGCAGGAGTGGGCGCGGCGACGGCGACGGGCACGGGGCCGCTGCGGACGGCGTCGAGGTCGCGCTTCATCTCGGTGCTGCTCTGATAGCGTTCCTCGGGTTCGGCGCTAAGGGCGCGGCCGATGATGCCGTCGAGGCGGGGGTCAATGCCGGGGGCTTTCTGCGAGGCGGCTTTGAAGAGCCCGCGCGGCAAGTCTCCGGTGAGGCTTTCGTAAAGCATCACGCCCACGGAATAGATGTCGGCCCGGTGATCGACCACGAACCCGCCGCGCTGCTCGGGCGCCATGTAATCTGGCGTGCCCATGACGGTGCCGGAGACGGTGAGACCGCTATCGGGCGCGGGGCCGCCGGTCAGGCGGGCGAGGCCGAAGTCGGCGACTTTTACCCGGCCGCGACGGTCGACGAGGACATTTGCCGGCTTGATGTCGCGGTGGATGATGCCTTCCTCGTGCGCGTAGTGGAGCGCGTCGCAGACCTGGGCGACGAAGCTGAGCGCGAGGTCCGGCGCAACGGCGGAGCCACGGCGGCGGGCCGCGCCCGCCGTTGTTTCGCCCTCCGGCGGGGCGTGGATGATCTGGTGAAGCGTGGCCCCATCGACGAACTCCATGACAAAATACAGGTGCCCCTCGGTGGTCTGGCCGAAGTCGTGGACGCCGATGATATTCGGGTGCTCGAGCCGGGCCATGGCGCGGGCTTCGCGGATGAAGCGGTCGACGAAATTTTGCTCCACGCTGATCTCCAACGGGAGGAATTTGATCGCCACCCGGCGGTCCAGCGCCACCTGCCGGCCGGCGTAGACCGCGCCCATGCCGCCGTGGCCGAGCAGGGCGGTGACTTCATACTGCGGAAGCAGCCGGGTGACTTCGGCCAACGCGAGGGGCGCCCAGCCGCGAGCGCCGTCGCTCGACACTCGCGGGTGGTGGACCGCGCGGGTGAGCAGATCTTTTGGATCGATCCGGCCCAGAATGGAAAGGGGACCTACACTAGCGGCAGGCGGAGGCAGTTCGGAGAGGAGCGTGGCGAGTTCGGAGTCGATCTGATCGGTGCGGGCGACGGTGTCGGCGATGGCCGTGCGGAGCAGCTCGCGGTAGCGAGTGCGAAGGTCATAGACGGCTTTGCGCGCCGCGCCGTCGGTGAGGCCGAGCTGGGCGGAGAGGTGGGCGTAGTTTCCCTCCGCGCCAGCCTCGCCGCTGTATCCAAGGAAGGGCTGGAGAGCGGTGAGCCATTCCGCGTGGCCGGCGGCGGCGTATTCGTGATCCAGACCAGCGAGGGCGGATTCGATGAGGAGGAGCGTCCAGCGGCGGGCGAAGATTTCCTCCGGCGCGTGCGGTCCCTCCTGGGCGAAGCGGTCGGCGGCCCATTCGCGATCGACGGCGAGCAGGGGATCACGGGCGTCCGCTTCCGCGAGAGCATGCTGGGTGTGCTCGAGCAGCCGCTGGCGCAGGAGCGGTGCGGATTCGGGAGCCGTGTCCTCTTCCTCGATGAAATGGGTGAGTGCGGTCTCGACACGGCTCGCGGCGGTGTCGGCATCGAGGCCGCTGGCGCGGAGAAAGGCGTAGGAGGGATACCAGTGGGCGGCGGCGAGTTCGGCGCGGAGAGTCGTGGAGTCGGGACCGCGGGCGGTGAGCGCGGCGGCCCACCGACCTGGGAGAGATGAAGATTCCGGCGAACGAGCCACGGGTAAAACGGGAAACCGGCGGGAGCGTTGCGAAGTCGGGGGAGAGAGGCAAGGCGATTTCGCGGCGGTGGAGCGGATCACGCCAGGCCGCGGCCGTGGTGCCGGGGACTGCTCTGCCGGATCGGTGCCAAGGGCCACCGAGCCGCCGCCGGGGAATTACAGGAGCGGCGGGGGCTCGGCGCGCGAATCGTGAACCTATGGGCGATACATCACCGAAAAACATCCACAAACTCGAAGAGCAGAAACACGAGGAGCACGAAAAGAAGGAGCACGCGAAACACGACAACGCGGAGCTTCAGCATCACACGGTGAACCATCTGCCCGACGCGGAGCAGGTGAATGGGCTGCCGGAGCCGGAGGAAAAGAAGGAGTAGCCGGGAAGCGCGGCCTCTGGAGCTGATCGGCTCCGGGGGTTGGAGGCTTGAGCTTCTCCTGCCTGGCGATAGGCTCCGGCGCATGAGTGAGTTTCAGCCGCTGATCGATCAGCTCTACGCGAGGAGGTTGAGGCAGCGCGCCGAATGGGGCCGAAGGGGCGGATGCGGCATGGATTGCGTTTGCTCGCGACGAATTACCAGTGGGCGCGGAGCCTCGGTGCGGCGGAAATGAAGCGGCGCTATCGACTCACTCGGGCGCTCAGCGAGCACGGCTGCCACGGACCGCCGGTGCGGAGGCTATGACGGAGGAGCAGGCGCTGCTCGTGGTCATCGAGCAGTTTGAGCGTTCGCATTTGGATTACGTGCTGGTGGGCGGGCTTGCGTTCAATCTTTACGGCATACCCCGATTTACGGCGGACGCTGAGCCGCGGATGGACGCGGATGAAACGCGGATCCAGAGAATGCGAAGGTTTTCCCATCCGCGAAAATCCGCGTCCATCCGCGGCTAAATTGAGTTTCGGTAAAGCCTCTGACGCTCCCGATGGAGTGGGCCAGATTTCGTTCGATGGCTGACCCGTGGCCGGCGGCGACGATGCGTTTCGTCGTGCGCTATTTCGCGGCGTCGCTGCTCGCGTTGGCGGCTTCGTTGCGGGCCTTGATCCGCGCTCGGATCGCCTGATTCGCTTGCTGGAGCCGCTCGGGCCAGGCGAAGGTCGGCGCCTGCGCGGGGTCGTAGCCCGTGAGGTGACCGGTGAGCCGGGTCGCGGGCTTGGTGTATTTGATGATCGTGTCGCCGAAGACTTCGCGGCAGAGCGCGGCGAGGCTGGGGTCGTATTCGAGCAGTTCGGCGCGCGTGTTCACGGAGTTGTGCTCGTTGTCGTTTTCCCGGTTGTTGTCGAACCACGACTGCACGCCTTCGGCGAAATATTCGTGGTGATTCACGCTGGCGTAGGCCTTTTTCCAAAGCCCGGCTTTCATCGCGGCGTCGTAGGCTGCCTTGAGCCGCGGGTCGAAGGTGGGGTCCACGTTCTTCATGCCGCGCAGATGGATGCAGTGGGCGAATTCGTGAATGGCGATGCACTCGGCGAGGAAGGGATCTCCGGGGTAACCGAGCAGATTTTCCTCGGCGGAGGTGCAGTAGGGATCGATCTCGCTGCCGCCGGTGCCGCGGGCGCGCGCGTCCCAATAATCCTGTCCGGAAAGCTGCGGGAAATCGCGATGCGGTTTGTCCCCGAACCGCTGGAACTCGGGCAGGTCGGTGGTGAATTCGTGGACGCCGATGATGCACATTCGCGCGCCGCTTTGAATCAACGCCGCGCGCACGTCGGGCCGCTGCGCGAGCATCAATTCCAGCAGGTAAGCCGCTTCCTTCAGCGCGTAGGAATTCACCCTGGCCGACGCGACGATGGGGAAGCCGCCGGCGCTCGCGGACTGCGTGTAAAACGCCGGCACACCGCCGAAACGAAAACCTTGCACCGGCACTTCGCTCGTGACGGTCGCCTCGGTTTGATCTTCGCGACCGATCACGGCAAAGCGATGCCCGATCGTGGTGGTGATCAGGGTGTCTTTGCCCGGCGCGACGGAGCCGTTCGGCACGCGCTCGGTGTCGGTCTTCAACCAGAAGATGTCGATGGGCTGCGCGCTGCCGTTGAGGATTTGCAGCCGCGGGCGGTCGGCGGCGAAGGCAGGCAGCGCGAGGAGGAGCAGGATGAGGAGCGGTTTCATAAAATGCCGTGGTGGAAGGAATCGGTGGGACGAAAAGCAGCGTCGCCTCCGCGGTGAGGCCGGCAAGCCAGGGGGCGGGGGGACTTTTGCGGGAATGCTCCGGGGGTTCGACATGGCGAGATCGTAGCTGCTGGCAGCGCTTGTCTGAATGCTCCATCGAATGCGGGTAAATCAGCCAAAATGGAAGGGCGCGGGAGGGCGTCGCCTGACAGTGCGCGGGAGGCGTGGTAGCGTGGCCGCTGATGTCTTTCCAACTTTCCAGCCACTACGAACCCAAGGGCGACCAGGCGCAGGCGATCGAGAAGTTGACGAAGTCGGTGCTGGCGGGGAATCGGCATCAGACGCTGCTCGGGGTGACGGGTTCGGGGAAGACTTTCACGGCGGCGAATGTGATCCGCAACGTGGGCAAGCCGACATTGGTCATCTCGCACAACAAGACGCTGGCGGCGCAGCTCTACTCGGAGTTCAAGCAGTTTTTCCCCACGAATGCGGTGGAATATTTCGTGAGCTACTTCGACTACTACCAGCCGGAGGCGTACATCCCGCGGACGGATACTTACATCGAGAAGGATTCGAGCATTAACGAGGAGATCGAGCGGTTGCGACTCTCGACCACTTCGTCGCTGCTCTCGCGGGAGGATGTGATCGTGATCGCGAGTGTGTCGTGCATCTACGGCCTGGCGTCGCCGGAGGATTATTTGAAGATGCTGCTGACGATCAAGCAGGGGCAGCAGATCACGCGGGAAGCAGTGCTGGGCAAGCTGGTGGACATGCTCTACGAGCGCAATGACATCGGGTTCACGCGGGGAAAATTCCGGGTGCGCGGGGATGTGGTGGAGGTGGCGCCGGCGAACCTGGACGAGGAGGCAATCCGCATCGAGTTCTTCGGCGACGAGATCGATCGGATCACGCGGTTCGATCCGCTGACGGGCCACACGGCGGAGCAGCTCACGGTGATCACGCTGTTTCCCGCGAAGCAATTTGTGACGCCGGCGGACAAGATGCGGATCGCGATGGGGACGATCCGCGAGGAGCTGGCAGAGCGGATCATTTTCTTTGAAAAGCACGGGCATCTGCTGGAGGCGCAGCGGATCAAGATGCGCACGGATTACGATCTGGAGATGATGCAGGAGATGGGTTTTTGCAGCGGGATCGAGAACTACTCGCGGCATCTCACGGGGCGCCCGACGGGGTCGCGACCGTACACGTTGCTGGATTTTTTTCCGCGCGACTTTCTGCTCGTGGTGGATGAGAGCCACGCGACGATCCCGCAGATCGGCGGGATGTACGAAGGCGACAAGTCGCGTAAAAGCGTGCTGGTGAACTACGGCTTCCGCCTGCCGAGCGCGATGGATAACCGGCCGCTGCGCTTCCCGGAATTCATGGAGCGCACGGGGCAGGCGCTCTACATCAGCGCGACGCCGGCGGAGTTTGAGATCGCAAACTCGGTGGTGGGGAACACGGAATACATCCCGCACAAGCGGGATCGCGTGGGGCAGGAGGAGGATGTGCCCTTCCTCGTGGCGGGGGAGAATGACGGGGTGACAAGGCGACAGGGTGACGGGGTGAAAGAGATTCACCCTGTCACCCCGTCACCCGCTCTCCCCGTCAGGCTTTCGCGCACGGACATGCCGATCGAGGCGTTCGACGTGACGACGCCGCGCTCGCCGCTGGTGGTGGAGCAGATCATTCGTCCGACCGGGCTGCTCGATCCGCGGATCACGATCCTGCCGCTGAAAAACCAGATCGACGACACGCTGGAGCTGTGCCGGCAGCGGATCGAGAAAAACGAGCGCATCCTGATTACCACGCTGACGAAGCGGACGGCGGAAGATCTATCGGACTACCTGAAGGACGTGGGGCTGAAGGTGCGTTACCTGCACAGCGACATCGACACGATCGAGCGGGTGGAAATTCTGCGGGCGCTGCGGGCGGCGGAGTTCGATGTGCTGGTCGGGATCAATCTGCTGCGCGAAGGGCTCGATCTTCCCGAGGTGTCGCTGGTCTGCATCCTCGATGCGGACAAGGAGGGGTATCTGCGCTCGCAGACTTCGCTGATTCAGACGGCGGGGCGCGCGGCGCGGCATGTGAATGGGGAGGTGTATCTCTTCGCGGACGTGGTGACGAAGTCGATGCAAGCGCTGCTGGCGATCACGGAATACCGGCGGGCGAAGCAGCTCGCTTACAACGAGAAGCACGGGATCACGCCGCGCAGTGTGATGCGGGCGGTGCAGGAGTCGTTGCACACGATCCTGAAGGCGCGCGACTTGGAGTCGTCGGTGATCCGCGAAGGCGGCGGCGACTTCTCGCTGAGCGAGACGCTGCGCGAGCTGGAGCAGGAGATGATGATCGCGGCGAACAATCTCGAATACGAAAAGGCGGCGTTGCTGCGCGATCAGATCGCAGAGCTGAAGGCGGGGACGGGGATCTCGAAGATCGAGCCGAAGAAACGGCCGGTGACGTATCCGAAAGGCAAGCGGACGAAGGCGCGAGCTTAGGGCCGCGTTATCCCGTCGATCAGACGTCCATTTCCGCCAACCGCGGGGTGGCGGTAAGGGCGGCGACTTGGGCTTCGAGTTCCTTCACTCGCGCGATGAGCTGGGGGATGCGGGCGACGGAGCCGATGCGGCGGCGTTCTTCGCGGGCGGTGACGGCGGGAAAGCCGAGCATGGAGCTGCCGGGGGCGACGTCTTTGGTGACGCCGGTCCAGCCGCCGATGGTACACTGGGAGCCGACACTCACGTGCCCGGCGACGCCGGCACCGGCGGCCATGACGACGTAGTCGCCGATGACGGCGCTGCCGGCGATGGCGACGCCGGAGACGAGGATGCAGTGTTTGCCGATGACGGTGTTGTGGCCGATCTGGACGAGGTTATCGATCTTGGTGCCGGTGCCGATCCGGGTGCGGCCGATGCGGGCGCGGTCGATCATGGTGCCGGCGCCGATTTCCACGTCGTCGTCGATTTGCACGAAGCCGAGCTGGCGGACTTTGCGGTGCCGCCCGTTTTCAAATTCGTAGCCGAAGCCATCCGCGCCGATGACGGCGCCGGTGTGAAGGATGACGCGCTGGCCGAGCACGCAGCGGTCGTGGACGGTGGAATGGGCAAAGAGCCGCGAACCGGCGCCGATGCGCGCGCCTTTTCCCACGTAACAGCCGGCGCCGATGGTGACGCCGGCGGCAATCTCGGCGCCTTCATCGATGACCGCGTGGGCACCGATGTCGACGGTGGCGCGATCCAGCAGGGCGGTGTCGGCGATCGCGGCGGTGGGATGGATGCGCGGGGTGAAGGGGTCGGGTTGGAGACCGAGGGCGTCGACGAGGAGGTCGAAGGCGCGGGAGGGTTCGGCGACGCCGATGCAGGCGATGCCGGGGGGAAACTCGGTCCACGATTTCGGGACGAGGACGGCGGAGGCGCGGGTGGCGCGGAGCTGGTCGCGGTAGCGGTGATTGGAGAAGAGGCTGAGATCGCCGGGCTCGGCGTCGAGCAGGGTGGCGAAGCCGCGGATTTCACCGTCCGGGCGGCCGGCGAGGAGGGTGCCATCGACGCGGGTGAGGAGTTCTGCGACAGAGAGAATCACGGCGGATCGTCTCACGGTTTCGCCGGCATGGCACGGAATGGATTTGCGACGGCTCCGCGCCGGTAAGTGCGGCCGGCGCTAGCTCTCCTGCTGCTTCTTTTCGTCGGGATCGTGCAGTTTCATCACGCCCGTGTCTTCAAACCACCAGACCTCGACGCAGCGCCGGCGGTCGCCTTCCTTCGGCGCGGTGGGGCCGGCCATCCATTCGCGGAGGAGGGGGAGGCCGGTCTCGGCGATGATGGGCTGGAGCGGCTCGCGTTTGTGCTTGGGGACGATGAGCACGTCGATCTGCCAGCGGGTGCCGCCTTGGCGGCGCGGACGGACGGAGGTGGTGCGCGGGGTGTATTCCGGGTAGCTGCTGTAGGTGAGGCGCAGGACGGGGTAGCCGGGGATGGTCCAGTTGGGCTGCATCAGCGGGGAATTCGTGCTGTAGGAGAGGAAAAACAGCGGGAACTCGGGCAGGTCGAGGAAGGCTTCGGTGACGACCTGGGCGCCGATCGGGTAACAAAATTGATACGGCGGCTGGGCTTTGCCGACGGTTGGAATGCGGGGCCCGGTAGGCTCGAAAGGCTCTGGTGTGTCCACAGTGGAAGAACGAGGTGGTGAAGTAAGGCGCGAGAAACGCGCGCCTCATACGATAGAAGTCTGCGCGGCGACTCAAGAATCGTTTTAGGCGTCGTGCGCGGAGATGGCAACCTTTGGGCTTTACCGGCGCGCGGACCCGCCGTTTCCTCCGCCTCATGCCACCGCTCGACGACCCGCAAGTCTGGTTCAGCCTGCTCACACTGACCGTGCTCGAGATCGTGCTCGGGATCGACAACATCATCTTCATCTCGATCCTCGCCGGGAAGCTCCCGCCCGAGCAGCAGCAGCGCGCCCGCACCGTGGGGCTGATGCTGGCGCTGATCACGCGGGTGCTGCTGCTCCTCTCGATCTTCTGGCTCACGCGGCTGACGGCGGAGCTCTTTCGCGTGTTCGGCCACAGCTTTTCGGGGAAAGACCTGGTCATGGTGGCGGGCGGCCTTTTCCTGCTCTGGAAAAGCGTGCACGAGATCCACGGCAGCCTCGAAGGCGAGGATCACGAAAAATCCGGGGGGAGTAAGACAGCGACGATGACGAGCGTGATCTCGCAGATCGTGGTCATCGACATCGTGTTTTCGCTGGATTCGGTGATCACGGCGGTGGGCCTGGCGCAGCACATCGGGGTGATGATCACGGCCGTGATCCTGGCGATGGCGGTGATGCTGGTTGCCGCCGGGTCGATCAGTCGCTTTGTGAACGAGCATCCGACGATCAAGATGCTGGCGCTCTCCTTCCTGCTGCTCGTGGGCGTGGTGCTGATCGGCGACGGCTTCGGCCAGCACATCGAGAAGGGTTACATCTACTTCGCGATGGCGTTCTCCTTCGGTGTGGAAATGCTCAACCTCAAGATGCAGGCCAAGCGGGCCGCAGCGGTGCAGTTGCGGAGCAAATACTAGGATTTTCAGCCGGCGAGTCCCGGCGACCGTGTGGCTGCTGGATCAGCGGGGAAAGCTGCGTTCGCTCAATGCGCGCGAGAGCCCGGCGGATCTGCTGCGGGTTGCTCCTGCGCGAATCGCGCTACCGCAGCGCCTCGATCAGCGCGCCGATCTCGGCGCGGACATTCGCCTCGCTCGGCGTGTCGAGGGTTTCGGCGACGACGGCGAAAAGTACCTCGCGGAAGCGTTGGCGAAGACGATGCGCGGCGACGCGGACGGCGCCTTCTTTCATCCCGAGTTCGCGGGCGATGGCCGCGTAGTCTTCATTCCCCGCGGCGTCGAGGCTGAGCAGCGGGCGGCAGGCGGCGAAGAGCGCGGCGTGGGAGGACTCGGCTTCGAGTTGGCGGATGGCGGTCTCCATCGTGGTCATGGCCCAGTCGTGGTTAAAGGCCTCCGCAGGCGTCTGCGGGTCCGCGGGATCGATGGGTAGATCGGTGCCGGGCAGCGGCGCGTCGAGCGAGAGCGGGAGCTGGCCGGCGCCGCGGGATTGCGCGCGGGCGGGACGGTGGAAGTCGATCAGGCGTTTGGTGAAGGTGGTAAGCAGGAACGTGCGGAGGCGGCCGCGCTCGGCATCGGCCACGGCGAACTTTTCTCCGCGGAGCAGCTCGGCGAAGAAGTTTTGCGTCGCGTCCTCGGCATCGGCGGCGCTGAGGCCCCAGCGCCGGGCAAAGCTGCAGAGTGGCGGCCAGTAAAGGCGGCAGAGTTCGTCGAGCGCCGCGTGGGCTGCGGGCGAATTCGGTTCGGCGGCGCGGGCGACGAGCGTCCAGCGGGTGGCTTGGAAAGCGGTCGCGCTCATTGCTTCGCCGACCGCTCCAGCACGAGTCGGAAGCCGATGACGAACGAGCGAACTTCTTCGCCGAGCGCGTCGCGATGGCCTGCATCGAGATCATTGGCGGCCGAGTGCCACCAACTCCCGCCGCGCACGGTCACCAATCCGTCGCCCTCGTGGTGCAGCCACTCGGTCACGTTGCCGCCCATGTCGCGCAAGCCGTGGCGATTCGCGGGATACGAGCCGACCGGCGCGGTGCACGGGTGGGAATCGCGCCGGCCGCCGATCACCGGCAGAGCATTGAATTCGCGGTGGGCGCGCAGCTCTTCGCCCGCGTAGTTGCCGGCATTCGCCGGGGGCGGAAAGGGGGCGCCCCACGGGTAGGCGCCCGCTGGGTCGTGGGCGTCCGCGCTGAGTCCGGCGGCGACGCTCCATTCCGCATCGGTGGGCAGCCGGTAGCGATCCGCCGCGCCGATGCGGCCCGAGCCGCGCTCGTGTTGCGTGAGCCAGTCGCAAAATTCCACCGCCTCGACGTGGCTGATGCCAACGACCGGATGATCGGCGGCCTGCGCGAATCCCGGCGTGCGCCAGGTCGTGTTCTTCATCGTCCAGCCGGCTTGCGTGCCGTCGTAGTTCATGAAGATCGGCCGCGAGAATGCGTCGCCCCTCACCCGCGAGAAAGCTTCGTAGTCCTGCACGCGCGTCTCGGTGGTGGCGAAGAGGACGCCCGGTGTGCCGGCGGGGAAGAAGGTGAGGCCGAGGCTGTTGGTGAAGGGTGGCGGCGTGCGGGTGAACCACCACAGCGCACCGGTCGCGGTGAGCAGCGCGGCGGCGAGGGCGAGCTTGCGCGGCAGCGAACCGCGCCGCGGGAGCGGTCGGGATTCCACCAGCTCCGCGGTCAGTTCTGTGATAGCCGAGTAGCGCCGCCCGGGTTCGCTTTGCATCGCCCGCGCGAGCACGGCGTCGATCCCGCGCGCGACCGGCGCCAGCTCGGAGGCCGGACGGAAGACGCCGCGCGGAAGCTGGCCGGTGAGCAGTTCGTAAAGCATCACGCCCACGCTGAAGATGTCCGCGCGCTGATCGACCGCGGCCTGCGGCGTGAGTTGCTCGGGCGCGGTGTAATCCGGCGTGCCGAGCAACGTGCCGGTCGCGGTGAGGCCGCGCGCGGTCTCCTCATGGGCAAACTGCGCGATGCCGAAATCGCTCACCTTCACCCGCCCGGCGGCATCGAGCAGGATGTTCGCGGGTTTGATGTCGCGATGCACCACGCCCTGCCGGTGCGCGAAGTCGAGTGCGTCGCAAACTTGCCGCACGATGCGCAGCGCCTCGTCCGGCGGGAGCGGTCCGCCGGTGCGCAGGCGCGCGGCGAGATCGCTGCCTTCCACGTGCTCCATGACCATGAAATAGTGGCCGTCATCCGCCTGCCCGAAATCGTGGATGGCGACGATGTGCGGATGGTTCAGCCGCGCGAGCGCCGTGGCTTCGCGGCGGAAGCGTTCGGCAAAATCCTCGCGCACGCCGAGGTCGAACGGCAGCAACTTGATCGCGACCGTGCGGCCGAGCGAAAGCTGCCGCGCCCGATACACCGCGCCCATGCCGCCGCGGGCGATCAGCGCCTCGATTTCATAGCCGGGGAAAAAGGGCGCGAGCTGCGCGGGTTCCGGCGGCAGCCACCCGGCGCCGGACGACGATGCGCCGAGCGCAGCCTGATATAGGCTGCGGATCTCGATCTGGCTGAGCCGGGTGGATCGCTCGGGCATGGCGGGGAGCTTTCTGCACGAACCCGTCGCGCGGAGGAAGCCGTCACTGCACGACGGTGACGCTGGCCAGCTTCCCGCTCGCCTTTTCAAAAGTCGCCATCGTGCAGTCGGTCGCGGCGTATTCGGCGTGGATCAGGCGATCGACGAAGCCGGGCTTGGCGGTCGCGAGACCGCGCTGGGCCAGGACCTCGCTGGCGTGGCCGGTCGCGACGATCTCGCCCGTGGAAAGCAGGCTCGCGAGGGACGCGAGGGCGTCGGCTTTGCTCACGCCGTAGTGAAACTGGAGCGCAAAGTAAGCCTCCGAGATCACGAGATCGGAGACGACGGCGCGTTCGCCGCGACGCTGTGCTTCGTCGAGGAACGCCACCGCCGCGCTCGTTTGCGCGGCGGGTTCGCCGATGAGCAGGCGCAGGATCACCGAAGTATCGAGGCCGACGCTCATTCGCGCGTCCGCCGCCGCCCTGCCGCGATGCTGGTGCGGATCGCCTCCATCGAGTGTTCGCCCACCGTCGTCTTCCGGCTGAGACAGCCGAGCCACGGGCGCTGCGGTGCGCGGCGTTGCCGCAGCACCCAGACCCGCTCGCCGGCCACCTCCGCGGGCTCCACGTCGATCGTGTCGCCGGGGCGGAGGTTCAGTTCCTCGCAGAGCTGTACTGGAAAGGTCGCCTGGCGTTTGCTGGTCAAAGTGAGGCTGGGCATGGAACCCACCGTAGCGCGCCCGCCTTACCCGGCAAACGGATAGTAAGGAAACGGCTTTTCAAAAAACTGCGGGTCGGCGTGTAACGAACCCACCACGCCGCGTGTAGAAGGGACATGAGAACTCCCCGTTCCTTCATCTTCCTGCTCGCACTGCTGCTCCCGATCTCCGGGCGGGCGGCTGGGTTTCCAAATATCCCGCGCCCCGTCGCCGGGCAGCTCCTCACGCCCACGCGCGTGGCGGCGACTCATGGGCGCACGGCGGTGATCGCGTGGCACAATGGGCTCGTCTACACGATGCCGGAATCGCCGGGCAGCGCGCCGGGTTCGGACGTGCAGGCGCGGTCGTGGGACTTTGCAAATCCCGCCGCGCCGGTGGTGCTGGAGAATCTCGGCGCCACGCATCATCCGG
>Ga0209181_10007638_pt1 | contig 14760 bp, 15 predicted proteins | sample MAT05_FD_187208 | JGI IMG/M metagenome (GOLD analysis project Ga0209181, IMG submission 187208) | Freshwater microbial communities from Lake Fryxell liftoff mats and glacier meltwater in Antarctica - MAT-05 (SPAdes) (version 2) | ecosystem: Environmental > Aquatic > Freshwater > Ice > Liftoff... | reverse complement strand
AGCACTCAGATCAAGGGTCTTGAACTCCTCAGCGTAGTTAAACTGCTCGTCCATCGGGTTTGACAGCGCGGAGTGTTGGCGGAGAATATTCAATTTCAATTGATTGGGCCACCAGTCGCGGTTTCTGGTGCCACTACCCGCACTCTGCTTGAGCGACTCGCCCGAAAACGGGCACTTACTTTCAGCATTCACGTTGTAACTGGTATTATTATTATCCATGATGTGTAAAATTTTTTGTACTAGAATAAGCGCAAAATTGCCAAAAAGTTCAAATATCCAACTTGTTTTTTGCCACTTAAAAAGAGGATCCTGCTCAACATCGAAGCATTCTGTTCCCAAAGAAATAATTCCCTGCACAAAACCTATTTTTGCACAAAATTCTACCCATGCGCACAATACTCTACTTTGCCTTCTGCCTTGCCCCTACCCTATCCTTTGCCCAAAAAATGCTTGAATCGCACGAATGGTGCGGACACAAGTATAGGATTGCCTCCCCCAAGACCTTCAATCTGGAAGACGGGCGCAGCGATTCGATTGATATCCTAAAAACGGCTATCGAACTGGACCTTACGAACGTGCCGACGATTAGGGCCTCCTGTCAGCTCACGATTGAAGCCAAAGTAGGCGGGATCACTGAAATTCGACTGGATTTGGAGGGCCTTGCCGTCTACGAAGTACAGGGGGTTAGTCCCGCAATATTACCTTTTATGCAAAATGGCAACTTCTTGATCGTTCAGTTGAACGCAGCCTTGAACACAGGTGATACAACAACTATCACGGTTTTTTATCATGGCATTCCGCCTACCGATGCGAGTGGTTGGGGTGGATATTACAACACTGGAGGCTACACCTTCAATCTCGGGGTAGGCTTTGCCGCTGACCCCCATTCTTATGGACGGGCTTGGTTTCCGTGTTTTGACAATTTTGTGGAAAGATGCGCTTTTGAGGTTGGCATCACCAGCCTTCCAAATAAGCGTGCCTATAGCAATGGCCTGCTTCTGCTTGAAGAGTTTCAGGATACAAGCGTGTATCGGTTTTGGTCCATGGCAGACGAAATTCCATCTTACCTGGCCTGTTTCGCCAGCGGGCCATACACTTCATTTACAAGGACTTATCAAGGAGCAACTGGCCCTATTCCTGTGGAAATAGCCGCTGCGCCCGCAGACACAAATAATGTGCGCAACACTTTCATCAATTTGCCCAAGGCCATTGAAGTTTATGAAGACTGGTTTGGCCCGTATCAATGGGATAAAATTGGCTATTCACTGGTTCCCTTCAACTCCGGGGCTATGGAACACGCCACCAATGTTGCCATCGGGAGGGCTTTCGTCAATGGCACTTTGAATTACGAAACACTTTGGGCGCACGAACTTAGCCACAGTTGGTGGGGCAATCTCGCTACCTGTTCCACGGCGGAAGATATGTGGCTCAACGAAGGCTGGGCGAGTTATTCGGAGCACCTTTTTACCGAAAAAGTGTACGGAAAAACGGCTTTCCGCAATGCGGTGCGCGGCAATCACCTGAGTGTTTTGCAAAATGCCCATATAAGCGAGGGTGGCTATCGGGCGGTTTCAGGTGTGCCACACAACCTCACTTACGGGACGCACGTGTACAGCAAAGGCGCCTCTATTGCGCACAATTTACGGGGCTACCTGGGCGATTCGCTTTTCCGGGTGGGTTGCAGGGCCTCCTTGTCACAGACCAGTTTTGACGACTGGAGCAGTGCTGAATTTCGGGACAAACTCGAGGCTGCGACGGGCAAAGATTTGCACGATTTTTTTGAGGATTGGGTCTTTTCGGGAGGTTATGCGGACTATTCGGTGGATTCCATGAAACTGCTTTTTTCGCCCGTAGATGCGCCCACCATTGCACAGGTATTTGTGAAACAAAAATTGCGCGGAGCACCACACTTACATCACAATGTGCCCTTGGAGTTCACTTTTTTTATGAGCGACGGACAGCGGCAATATCAAACGTCCACCGTTTCCGGGGAAAGTTCGATGCTGGAGTTCTTGTTTCCGGCATGGGGCCCGGCTCCTCAAACAGTGTTTGTCAACACCAATCTAAAAATTTTGCAGGCACGTTCCGAGGGAGAAAAAATGCTCAAAATCACGGGCGCTACCAATTTTCTGGAGGCAAAATTCAATCTGACGGTCAATGCTTTAGGCGCGGATTCCGTGCTTTTCCGGGTGGAGCACCATTTTGCTGCGCCCGACAATGCCGGGGCAAATCCAAACGGCTATGCACTCAGCAACCGCTACTGGTCGGTGCTTACCGCAGGCAACGCATTCCCAACGGGTTTTGACGCCCAGGCAATCGTTCTTTATGATGGGCGGGGACAAGGAGACCAGCTCGACAATGAACTTTTCGCCGCCACCAGCAACTCGGAAGACAGCGTGCTGCTGCTTTACCGCCCGGGAGCCGGCCATCCGTGGAAAGAGCATCCCAGTTTTACCAAGGTCAATCTCGGCACTGCCACTGATTCCTGGGGACAGTTGCGCCACACACAGCTTAAGCCCGGAGAATACACCATCGGAAAAGGATCAAGCAGCAGCGCCACCCAAACGCCCAACGCACTGGGAAAAATCAGGGTTGCGCCCAATCCAAGCAGCGGAAAAGTCCGCGTATTCGCTGGCGAAACCATTGACAATGTGACACTTATCGGCGCTGATGGGCAGACAGAAAATACCTGGCACTTCTCTTCTTCGACCGAAATAGAATTGGATTTAAGCAATTTCCCAAGTGGTCAATACTGGCTGTTGTTGGGGGGTAAAAAGGGAAGCGCAATTTGCCCTGTTACCAAACAATAAGTAATAAAAAATACATAGGCAAGGTAGAATACATAGGTTCGGTAGAATACATAGGCTGCGAATACTAAGCGCGTGTTTTCTATTGTGCCTATGTGTTTTATACAAACTATTTGAGTTCAGACGATTATGATGTTGAAAATAAACCCCCTATCCCCCAGGGCAAACGCATGAAGGCCAGAACTGACCTCGGAGAGGTCTAACGTTTGTAGAAATTGTTCCATTTGTGCGTGTTTTTGACCTCGGAGAGGTCTAACGTTTGTAATATGCCCTCCAACACGCAAATGTTAGACCTCTCCGAGGTCTTTTGGTCGCGAAAAACCGGTTATTTCTACAAACGTTAGACCTCTCCGAGGTCAGTACTAACTTCATGCGTCTGCCCTGCCCCTATCCCCCACTTTGGTTAAGCACACCCTTCACTTTTTGAATATTTTGAATCAGCCCTTGATGGGCAGGGTTGATTTTCGAGGCGCGTTCAAAATACTCCAGCGCTTTTTGCGGCCTATTGGTATTGAAATAAACCGCGCCACAATTTTGCAGGGCATCAAAATTATTCGGGTTTAACGCAAGCAGTTTATCCCAAAAGTTTAGCGCCGTCTGATTGTCTCCTTTTCTGAAATAAATCACCGCCAGGTTATTGAGCGCACCTTGATAGGTAGAATCTATTTTCAAGGTTTTTTCAAGGGCAACCTTGGCTTCGTCCATTTGATTGAGCCCCAAATAAGAAACGCCCAGGTTGTATTGTGCTTCAGCATACGCAGGATAAATATCCAGCGCCTTCTGATAATATTCGGTTGATTTGGCAAAGTATGCTGCCCTGTTTTTATCCTGAGGGTTTGGAATTCCTTCGGCCAACATGCGCCAATAAGAGCCGTAGTGATTTTGTGCCCGGGCACTGTTGGGGGCCGTTTTAAGTCCTGACTCAAAAAGTGTCAATTGCGTAGCCCATACTTGAGTGCGGCTATACGTTTTGATTGTATATAAGAGCAATATTACTCCGACTAACCCGTATAAAAAGTTTTTCGAAACATGAAATTTTTCCGCTAAGACAACCATTCCCCAGCCTAAAGCGATGCAAAAACCCGCAGAGGCACTGAACAAAAATCTTTCTGCCATGGTGGCACCTATGGGTGTTATGAAATTGGAAACCAACACCATCATGATCGCATAGAATCCAATGGCGTAGGCAAATAATTTTTTAGCAACGAAGCCCCCAATAAAAAGCCCTGTCAATATCAAATAGAGAACCAAAGAAACTATAAATCCTATATCGCTTAATCCAACCAAGGGTACTTGATTATAAGAATAGTCATAACTCAAGGGATGCGGAAAGACCAGTAATTTCAAATACTTTCCTAAGATCATGGTGCGACTGGCAAACCATTCGCCCCCTGTTTTGGCCCCTGAAAGTGTATTGTTGACAATGTCATTGATATCTCCAGAAAAGAACATATTGTCCATCGCACTGAAGCGCATAAGGAAATAAAGTGCGACTGGCGCAAGGAAAAACGCTGTAATGCTTACAATACGGCCTGGTTTTAAATCTGTAAAAAACCACAGTGTCAGAGGAATAAGCCCAAGCATAGCCAAGCCTGTTTCTTTAGAGAGTGTAGCAGCTAAAAAACTGACCAAACTAATAAATAAGTACTTGAACCTGTATCCATTTTGCACATATTTTAATACATACAAAAGACTTAAGGCGACAAACATAAAACTCAATATCTCGTCGCGGCTTTTGATGTTGGCAACCACCTCCGTATGTATCGGGTGTGCCACAAAAAACAAGGCGGCCAGAAAGGGAATCAAACTGCCCGCACCCAAGGCTCTTTTCAAAAAAAGATAAAAAACGCCACAGGCCAGGGCAAAGTAAAAGACGTTGAAAAAGTGATAAGCGCCTGCCGAGCCACCAAAGAATGATTTTTCAATCGCAAAATTTGCCAACATGAGGGGACGATAAGACTGGTCGTTCATGCCATTGAACCCATACAGGGTCCCATGTGTAAAAATATCTCCTATTCCGGCTATTCCTTTAGTGACAAACTTATTGCCGCGCGTCATGATCTCATCATCCAGCACAAAATCAAACCCGAGTGTAACGGCATACAAGACCACAGCGGCAAACATCACCATCCATAATCGTCCATCCAATTGGATCGGATTGGTTGAGGATGGCGCTTGCCTAGAATCTTTTTGTTTGTTTTTTTTGCTCATTTGAAAACCGCGTTGAATTGGCACAAAATTAGATGAATCTTTGAATCTGTACGTTTGGGTTACATTTGCAGTCCCGCGATTATTTTTGCCCCCTGTTTTTTAATCCAGATCGTACGCGTTGAAGTAACAAAATCAAACACAAATCAAAAATGCTTGTCCTTTTAAAATTTCCGATTTCTAATCCAAAAACCTTCCTCCTGCCCCTGTTTACTTTCTTTTTCCTGAGTGCTTCGAGCGCCCAGACAAATTTCAACAATCCACCAAAACTGTTAGATGCAGCAACCATTCGAGGGATTGCTCAAGTAGTATCCGACTCTTTTGGTGCTCAAGTGGGTTTGGTAGAAGAGTTTATTCGCGAGGCCAAAGAAATGGAACGCGATGAGGGCATACCAGCCACGGCCTTTATTGGAATTGCTATTTTGGAAAGTTCCGGCTTTACCAGTTACCTTTATCAGAATGCGAAAAACCCCTTTGGGATGCGTGCTACCAAGATTTGGCGCGGCAATACCTTTGTAATGTGGCACGAAGGCACGGATTCGCCTTTCCGAAAATATGATAGCCCCCGCGAGGCCGTGCGTGATTTCGCAGCCTTTCTCAACAGCCGAAAATGGTTTCGTGATGCGCTTGCATGTTCAACCTCTGATCTCGAATGCTTCCTCGTGTCCATGAGCGCTGATACCACAAAAAAAGAGCCTGGTTATGCCGCCGACCCCGAATGGGCGAACAAAATACGACGGGTCATCAAGAAATACGGTTTGGATCGGTTGCAGTAAAACACTCGGTACTTAGAAAAACACCTCCTGGGCCATCCGAAACGTGTTGGCATGTGCCTCAACAATATCAGAAATGCGCGGCGAATAACCCCCACCCATACTGATGACTATCGGCAAATGGTTGGTTTTGCAGAAAGAAAGCACCACGCGATCCCGCTCCCGGCATCCGGCCCGGCTGACGTTCAGGCGACCCAATTTGTCCGATTCCAGAATGTCTACCCCGCTTTGGTAAAACACAAAATCGGGCTGGAATTTATCGGCAATGCGCGGAAGGGCTTCGCGCAGGGTTTTTAGGTAATGAGTATCCTCCGTGCCATCTGGCAAACCAATGTCGAGGTCCGATTTTTCTTTGCGGATCGGGTAATTTCGCTCTCCGTGCATCGAAAAGGTAAATACCCTGGGTTCATTTTCAAAAATATTGGCCGTGCCGTTGCCTTGATGCACATCCAAATCAACAATTAGGATTTTTTGGGCTAAACCATTTATTAACAACCAATTAGCCGCCACTGCCTGGTCGTTGAAACAGCAAAAGCCTTCGCCACGGTCGGCAAAAGCATGGTGGGTTCCTCCGGCTATGTTCATTGAGCAGCCGTGTTCGAGCGCCCATTGTGTGCACTGAAGCGTTCCGTTGGAAATATGTCGCCCACGCTTTACAAAGTGTTCGTTGATTGGGAAGCCGATGGCGCGTATTTCTTTTTCTGAAAGTCGGACTTCGTTCATTTTCGCCCACCAATCTGGTGTGTGGGTGAGCAGAGCGACCTCCTCAGAAAGCAAATCCGGGTGAAAAAAGTTGCTTTCGTTCACGGTGCCTTCCCAGAGCAGTTGCTCGGGCAGGAGCTCGTACTTGGCCATCGGGAAGCGGTGACCATCTGGGAGCTCGTACTTGTAAATGGGAGAAAAGGCGATTTTCAGCATGGAGGTCACAAAAGTAGCAACATCGCCCAAAATAAGAGAGCCGTCCCCGGGAAAGCAGGACGGCTCATTCTTTTTTTACCGATTAGAAGAGATTAAGTTCAAGAGATTATAAGCCAGCGTAAGCCGAGCAAGAATGAGTTAACAATAAGAAAATATCGTGCCAAATTTGATTTCCAAGGGATGTTTTTTAAAAAATTTGTTGGATTTTAAAGGGAGATAGACTTGCGAGGGTGGAACACGGATTGAAGGTTTTTGTAAGCAGTTACAGAGTCGTGGTAGTTGTTGGCCACGCCCGGTTTTCGAGCGCCGGTGGCCCAGGAGAGGTCTTCCGGACAAATGCTCCAACTTTCTCACGATGCCCCATTGGCTGTAGGCGCCCCAGTGCATGAGCAGGCCAAATTTGAGGTCTTGCCAGTCTTCAAGGCGGCGTTGGATGGAGGTGTCGGGGTCGGGGAAATAGGCTTGGTGTTGGGCTTGGACGGGAAAAACGGCAAGGCCCAGCACGAAGATTACGCTTACTTTCAGAATTAAAGAACGGTTGAACATACGCTAAGTTGAAGGCTTCTGTCATTCTCTGTGCCACAGAGCGCTCGACTATGGCCTGAATGGTCTGATTCATATTTTTCAGGCGTACGATTTGATTGAAGCCCAAAAATCCAACTTTTTAAACCGCCTTCGCCCCCAATTTTATCTCCTCCACCACCTCCGGGTTCAAAAGCGTAGAAATATCCCCTAAATTCGAGGTGTCACCTTCCGCGATCTTGCGCAAAATCCGTCGCATGATCTTCCCGGAGCGGGTCTTGGGCAAGCCCGGCACAATCTGGATAATATCGGGCCTGGCAATAGGGCCAATTTCCCTCGCCACCACTTCCATCACTTCTTTTCTGAAAGTTTCGGTGTGTTCCACCACGTGTTTGGGGATCACATAAGCGTAAATTCCCTGGCCTTTGATGTCGTGTGGATACCCGACTACGGCGCTTTCCACGATGTTTTCGTGTTTGTTGATGGCGTCTTCCACTTCGGCAGTGCCAATGCGGTGGCCCGAAACGTTGATGACATCGTCCACGCGGCCAATGATCCGATAATAGCCATCGTGGTCGCGACGAGCGCCGTCGCCCGTGAAGTAGAGATTCTTAAAGGCCGCGAAATAGTTTTGGCGGCAGCGTTCGTGGTCGCCCCAGGTCGTGCGCAGGATGCTGGGCCAGGGGAATCGAATGCAAAGCATGCCTTCGACATCATTTCCTTTCAATTCTTTGCCGTTTGCATCCACGAGCAATGGTTGTACACCCGGCAATGGCAAGGTCGCAAAACAGGGTTTAGTTGGAGTGACGCCTGCAATGGGTGCAATGAGCATTCCGCCCGTCTCCGTCTGCCACCAGGTATCCACGATGGGGCAACGTTTTTTGCCAATTTTTTCATTGTACCAGTTCCAGGCCTCCTCGTTGATGGGTTCGCCGACGGTTCCCAGCACGCGCAGTGAAGGCATTCGGCGGTTTTTTACAAAACGGTCGCCAGCAGCCATGAGGGCGCGGATGGCTGTTGGGGCGGTATAAAAAACATTGACTTTGTGTCGTTTGATGACGTCCCAGAAACGACCCGCGTCCGGGAAGGTCGGTATGCCCTCAAACATGACACTGGTTGCCCCGGCCAACAGTGGCCCATAGATGATATAAGAGTGGCCGGTGATCCAACCCACATCAGCGGTACACCAATACACATCGCCTTCGTTGTATTGAAACACGTTTCGGAAAGTGTACTCTGTGTACACCATATAGCCGCCGTGGGTGTGCACGACCCCCTTGGGTTTGCCCGTGGAACCGCTGGTGTACAGGATAAAAAGTGGGTCTTCAGAGTCCATTTTTTGGGCTTTGCAAGATTTGCGTTTGCCCGCGATGACATCGTGCCACCATAAGTCTTTGTCTTTGTGCCAATGCACATGATCGCCGGTATTTTTGTGCACGATGACCGTTTTAACTGAATCACAGCCCAGTGTAAGCGCCTCATCCACAATGGCTTTCACGGGAATATTTTTCCCGCCGCGTGCATTGAAATCCGAGGTGATTACCGCTACACATTGTGCGTCTTTGATGCGATCCGCCACAGAAATAGCCGAAAAACCTGCAAAAACAACGGAGTGAATCGCCCCAATTCGGGCGCAGGCCAACACTGCTACGGCCAGTTCCGGCGTCATGGGCATGTAGATGCAAACCCGGTCTCCTTTTTTGATGCCTTGCGCTTTCAGGGCATTGGCGAACTGGCAGACTTGCTCGTACAATCGCTTGAAGGAGAGTTTGACAGGTCTGCCCTTCGGGTCGTTCGGCTCCCAAAGAATGGCGGTCTGTTTGGCGCGGGTGGCCAGGTGGCGGTCCAGCACATTTTCCGTGATGTTGAGCTTTCCTCCGAGGAACCATTGGATTTTGGGTTCCCGGAAGTTCCATTTCAGGACTTTTTTCCAGGGTTTTTGCCATTGAAATGTGGCGGCTTGTTCGGCCCAGAAGCCCTCGGGGTCAGTAACAGAGCGGGCGTACACTTCGTGGTATTCGGCGAGGCTATTAATTTGTGTGGTCATGTGTGGTACAAAATCTTGGTTGCGTCAAAAGTAGCGAATTGAGGCTTTTCGCTGTATAATTGCCCTTGGTTCTGAGGGATTAATTTCTTTCCCTAATTTCAAAATTCAAAAAATAGCGCATTATGGGACTTGTAAAGCCTATCGGCTCGCTGGAACGCGGACTTAGCAAGGAGGGTCTGGTCGCACTGGCCGAAACAGACGCGAAGGAGGTAATTTCAAGCGGCCAATACGACTTGTTGAAGGTCTACGTCGAGATGAAACGTTATGAGGTCTATTTCACCACTGTAATGGAACAAGTAAAGGCGGCTGCACTGGTGGTGGCACAGGAGACCGGGATGAAGTCATTCAACTACGCCGATGCGCAAGTGACTAACATTCAACGTTCTGTTTTTAAATTCGACAAGGACCCGACCTGGTGCCGATTGCACGATGAGTTTGAATTCCTCAAAGGAAGAATAAAACTGCACGAGGAAACGCTCAAAAAAATACAAGGCGAAAAGGAGCAGTTTCTGGATGAAGAAACGGGCGAACTGATTGATCTCATTGCCCCGAGCAAAGAGGTAGTGGAAACAATAATGGTCAAGGTTTAAACCCGGTCGTATTCGCCTTTTAAACAATAATAACCAAAAAGCCCCAGCCCTAACATGATGGGTGTAAAGACAGGGATGATGGTGTACCAAAAAATACGGGTATCGAGGGCAGGGTTTTTCCCAAATTCCACTCCGGCCTGGTGTACCATGAGATACACGCCAAATGCGGCTAAACTAATCCAGAGCACGCCGGCGTATTGTTTTAGGGGTACCAAAATGTCACCGATAAGCGGTTTTTTAAAAGTTATCATATTTGTGTATAATTTGTGACTTCTCTGGCCTGTAGTATTTGCGATCTTCACAGTTCAGTCCGAAACCTCCGGTTCCCGCTTATTCGGCAAATATAAGAACCCAATTACAAAACACACCGACCCAATCACGATCGGGTACCACAACCCCACAAATGGGTCTCCAGCCGGATTTTCTGTTGTTTTAGAAACATCAAACAAGCGTGTGGCAATGAGCGGGGTGAGTCCGCCAAAAATACCGTTGCCGATATGGTAAGGCAGCGACATGGAAGTGTACCGGATGCGCGTTGGGAATAACTCCACCAAAAACGCCGCAATGGGGCCATATACCATCGTGACATAGAGAATTTGGATAAAAACGAGCAAAGTTATGATCCAAAAAGTGCTGGAATCAAGCCAGACCGTACGAACGACTCCAAGGGTCGGTTTTTTAGCGCTGTCGGCAAAAACGGTTCTTTTTTCTTCCGTTTTAAAGGTCGCGCCGTCCATTCGGTGTTTCCATTCAGTGTTGACAATCAATGAGTCGCCATTGGGAGCAATTGAAATCTCAGGTTCGGCACGGTGCGTAGTTTTTATGAGCGTCGGCTGAGCCAGATGATACATCGCCCGGTAAATCGGTTGATATGTCAGCACTGCCAACAACATCCCGGCCAGCATGATCCACTTTCTCCCAATCTTATCAGAAAGCCAACCGAACAAGATAAAAAATGGCGTGGCCACCAAAATCGCAATGATCAGGATATAGCGGGTCTGCTCAAACTCCACGCCCAAGGTCCGCTCGATAAAAGTCTGCGCATAAAACTGTCCTGTATACCACACCACACCCTGCCCCATCACCGCGCCAAAAAGCGCCAGCAGCACCAATTTCAGGTTGGGCTTTTTGGTGAAGGATTCTTTCAAAGGGTTTTTAGAAATTTTACCCTCCCGCTTGATTTTTGAAAACAAGGGAGATTCCGCCATTTTCAATCGGATGTACACCGAGACAAGCACTAGGACGATGGAAGCCCAGAATGGAACCCGCCAACCCCAATCGTTGAACACCGTATCGCCCAAACTGCTTTTGGTTGTAAGAATTACACCCAAGGATAGAAACAAGCCCAAGGTTGCGGTCGTTTGGATAAACGAAGTGTAGTAGCCCCGCCGATTTTCAGGGGCGTGTTCTGCCACATAAGTCGCCGCGCCGCCATATTCGCCGCCGAGGGCAAGACCTTGGATGAGGCGTAAAGCCAAGATAATAGCAGGCGCAGCAGCCCCTATTTCGTGGTAACTGGGTACGAAACCAATGGCAAAGGTGGAAATGCCCATCAAAAGCAAGGTGACCAAAAACGTGTACTTGCGCCCCACCAAATCGCCCAAACGGCCAAACACAAGTGCCCCAAAAGGCCGGACCACAAAACCTGCCGCAAAAGTGGCCAAAGCGGCCAGAAAAGCCGCCCCGGGGTTGTCAGAGGGGAAAAACTGCTGGGCAATGATGGGCGCCAATGCGCCATAAATGTAGAAATCGTACCACTCTATCAGGGTACCGAGCGAACTGGCGAAGATCACCTTCATGAGTTCCCAGCCAGATTTTTGCTCGTTGTTGTGTATCATTTTAATGCCTTCCATAGTTTTTCAGCATCTCTGGCAAAGCGATGATTGGGCTGCTTGCGTATTTTATTGAGTTCGGCATCTATCGCCTTTTTATCGGAGTCAGGCATGGCCATGCGTGCTAATAGCCCAAACCATTCCGCCTCCCGACGGTAAATACCGCCGCTTTCCAGCGTCGAAAAATCGCGGCTCGCAGCGGAATAATTGCCCGCATTGAAATGGGCATGTGCACGCAAGGACAAGGCCTCCTGGGTTTCATTTTCTGGCAGCGTTGTCAATAGTTGCAGCACGACCCGGTATTTTTTTTCAAAAAAAGCCTTTGTTGCCAGCGCCAAGGTATCCTCATCGCTTTGCCCACGCACACCCGAGAGACTTTCCGGCACCTGGTACCTTGCCATGGCCAGTTGCCGAAGGCCACGCGTCTTTGCAGCATCTTCCGATGGGATTTCAGGTGGGGGTGCCTGCGCCCGGCCCAGATTGGGGGCCTGGATCGGTGGTGTGGATTCACCTGACGGATTTTCAGGTAAAACGGGCACCGTCGGAGTCTTTTCCAAGGCTCGAAAAACACAATAGACTGCGACGATCAGGACGATCATCGCAGTCAGGACATATTTCCAGTTCCTTGGCCACCAGTTCAGCCCGTCAACGGGTTTTGCCCCTCTTGTTGCAAACTCCTCCCGGATTTGGGCCCTGAGCAGGTTCTCTGCCATGAGTTCCTGCATTTCCCATTCCGTGCGTTGTGTTGCAACAGCCGCTGCCAAAGCTTCGTCGGTTTGTAAAGCGGCTTCAAATTGGGCATTTAGTTCGGTGGGCAGCTTGCCAAGGTTGTAAGGTTCGATGTATTGATACCAGTCAACTCCCTTGTTCATGATCTAAATTTGAGCGCCTCTAAAATTTCGGGGCGCTGATGAATCAATTTTTTCAATTTTTCGCGACAATTGTGTACTTCATTTGCCGCCACCTGGTCGCTGGAGTAACCCTGCAGTTCCCGGATTTCGCGCATGGTGTAATTCAGTTGAAACAGACCGATCAGTTTCTGACAACGTTCTCCTACTTGTGTCATCAAACCGGAAAGTATAATGCGTCTTTCTTCAGAAATTAAAATTTTTTCTGGTGAATGGTCTTCACTGGGCATTTCGGGCTGGTTTTCCAAGTTGGCGTCTGGCTTGTTTTTTCGCCTGAAAGCCAGCCATTGCCAGCGTATGATGCCGTGAAAAAAGGTTTCCAGCGAACTCTCTCCCCGATAATGACCCGTCCGTATTTGCCTTTCAAATACTAAAAAAGATTCTTCAAAAATATCTTTCCCGTCCTGTTCACCGCCGCCTTGCACCTGTACATACCGCAGGGACCATTTCAGGAGACGAGGGTTTTCAAAAAAATGCTGAAGCGCCCGTCTCCGTTCGTTTTCGCTACCCTGTAAGGCAGTTGCCAAATCTTTATCTTTAGGGTAAGACATTTTCTTGATGAATGTTTTTGATACCTTGGCGACTTGTCCCGGCGTGAAGATAAAGAAGCTTGGTAAAAGGGTAATTATTTTTCAGGAACCTGCACAAGGAGGGGTAGGATTGGATTATCAAACGGCTTCGTTTAATCTTGAAATCTAATTCGATGTTTTTCACCTAAAACTCATTCAATATGCGAGTGCCCCTGTTTATTTTTTTTGCGTTTTTTGCTACGTCTTTGTTTGGGCAGGCGCCAGAAGACTCCATAGCTGTTGTCAAACAAGTGGACAGCCTGTTTCAACTTTCAAACAGTTTATCGGATAAAAGAAATTTCTCCCAGGCGCTTGAAATAATTCAGGAGGCAGAGAAAATTATATTAAAATCCTTCGGCAACCAATCTACGGTTTATTCAAATTACAGCTATAACCTTGGGAAAATTTATTATAATAAAATCGAATTTCTCTTGGCAGAAAAATGCTTTGAAGAGGCCTTACAGATCCGAGGAGTCAATCTTGGAAGAGAACATGCGTTGTATGCACAAGCATTGTCTATGCTTGGCTATTCGCAAATTGCAATTAATCAGTATGAAAAAGCCGAAGCTAATTTGCTGGAATGTCTGGCAATTCGTAAAAAGATATTTGGCGCAGAGGATAAATCTTGTATAACACCATTAATCAACTTGAGCTCCCTGTACACAAGAACCGGACGATATGAGAAGGCTGAAAAAATGCTCTTGGAGAGTAAAAATATTCATGAAATGAAACTAGTGGCAGGGGCACGAAGTCTTTGATAGTTTGGTCAGATTATTTTGAGATGAGACTAGGCGCGACGAAGGATTGTAGCGGGCTCTCCATGACTGAGGCGCAACAAAGTATCAGTTCAAATTCCAAGGAGCCTAAGTTGAGCAGGTTGTGGTGACGGGTCTTGGTGCCTATCCTAACGCTTTGGCACAGCCTGTAATAGGTGTATTGCTTGTCTTCTTTATTGCCCTTGGTTATCTTTTTTATAAACATGGTGCAAAGGTAAGCAATGCAAAAATATCTTGCAATATCTATGGGGGAACACAAAATATTTCCAAATATTAACTAACTGATAATCAGGCCACCCAGGAATTTGTCGGCTGGAGTGGATTGAAATATGAGCAGAACCTCCGGGAAAACTTGAATTATTATGATCTAGGGTACCGGTTAAAAAGGAAATACTGGGGTAAAGGCATTGCCACCGAAACAGCCCTTGCATTGCTGCAATATGGATTTGATCAATTGCATATACCGGAGATTTGTGCGGCCGCACATACGGAGAATACCGCCTCCAATAAGATACTGACCAATATTGGATTAAAATGGGTGGAGACTTTTGAAGTGGACGGCGCCCTGCATAACTGGTATAAATTGGAAAGGTCAGTCTGGGAAGCAGAAAGCCGAACCGCTGGCAAGGAATAAGTTTCAATAGTTTTTGTAATAAAACAATCTCACCGTTTCCTACCTGCGAATATGGATACCAAAAATTATTTGTCCAACCTTCTTCTCTGTCTCTTGCTCTGTTCAGGAGCATCCATCCAGGTGCTGCCGGCGCAAAACCTGCGCGCCGAACCCCTCACCATCGCCGACGGCCTCTC
>Ga0209181_10007632_pt1 | contig 14767 bp, 11 predicted proteins | sample MAT05_FD_187208 | JGI IMG/M metagenome (GOLD analysis project Ga0209181, IMG submission 187208) | Freshwater microbial communities from Lake Fryxell liftoff mats and glacier meltwater in Antarctica - MAT-05 (SPAdes) (version 2) | ecosystem: Environmental > Aquatic > Freshwater > Ice > Liftoff... | reverse complement strand
GGCTCGTGTCCGGGCCGCGGCGGCGGCTGGTGGTCGCACCCCCTCTGAATGGACTCGCGAACTCCTCCAGCGGGAGCTGGCACAGGAGGCGGCATCGGCAGACACCGAGCATCAGCAGCAGTCGGGGATCGACGCATCGGCGGCAGCAGCACCTGGCCGCCTGGTGCTCGACGCCGAGCTGGCCAGCCTGCTGCAGCAGGTCCAGGCGCAAGGGCAATTCCGCACGCGCCCTGCGGCGCTGCGCCTGGTGCTGCGTCACTTCATCGGCCAAGGGCCAACGCCGGCGGCCGAGTCGGTCGACGCCACGCCACTCAAAGACGGCGTGGCCGCGCTCATGCGCTCGAACCACGAGCTGCTGCCGATCGGCAAGAACATCAACCAGATCGCCAAATCGCTGAACGCGATGCAGGGCGGCTTCCGGAATACCGACACCAAGAACCTGCAGGTCTTCGCGCAGGCGGTGCGCGAACACGTTGAGCAGGCCGCTCGGGTCGTAGCAACGATCCGGGCGCTGGTGACACCGCACAAGGAGAAGTCTTGAGCAACGACCGATCGAAGACGGGCACGGGCCCGGCTGTGCCGCAGGGTACTACGCGCAACACGCTGGACACCGACGGCATGCTGTCCGAGTGGGGTGCCAGGCTCTTCTATCCGATCCCAAAGGGCAAGGGTGGTGGGGGTGGCGGGAAGCTGCCGCTGCTGACGACCGTGGCCGCGTTGACCGCCGTGATGTCTCCCAACGAAGTGCGCAGCCGGGTGCGCAGCACGGTATCGCCCGGCGCGACCCAGGTGATGGTGAAGATCACCGGCGGCGGCCGTGGCATGAAGGCCATCGCTGCCCACTTCCGGTACATCGGCCGCCAAGGCAAGGAAGAGGTCGGCGGCAAGGGCAAGACGCTGGAGATCGAGGACGAGCGCGGCGAGAAGATTCAGGGGCGCGACGGCCTGGTCCAGTTGGCCGATGAGTGGCGCGTCGCCGGCGCATATATCGACGACGACAGCCCGAGGCGGGAGGCCTTCAACATCGTGTTCTCGATGCCGGTGGGCACGCCGCCCGAGGCAGTGCGCGCGGCAACGGCAGAGGCGGCGCGCGAGCTGTTCGAGGGGCACAAGTACGTGTTCGTGATGCACGAGGACCAGGGGGCGCCACACGTGCACCTTTCGGTGCGTGCCGATCGGTACGACGGCGTGCGCCTGTCGCCTCGCAAGGCAGACCTGGATCGCTGGCGTGCAGTGTTCGCCCGGAACCTACAGGATCGCGGCGTGAACGCGGTGGCCAGCAGGCAACCGGTCCGGGCCGCAAACCGGAACTACCGCAAGCTGTGGGAAGAGCGGGCGGCGGGCCGGGGGCAACTGATTCGGCAGCGACCGGCACAGCGGACTAGCGCGCGTGCACTGGCGGTTCGAGCCGATGCCGTTAAGGCCTGGGAGCAGATTGCGCGTGCACTGGCCAATTCCAGGGACCCCATGGACGTTCAACTGGCGATCGAGGCAGTCCGATACTTGGCAGAAGTTGCGCCCGGCGGTATGGCGGCTGCTCGAACGGCCGCCCAAGCGGCCAAGAAGCACGAGGTTGATCGTTCGAAGGGAGTTCGTGCCGCTCCGACCGCCAACCGGGAGCGAACTCGCTCGCCGACTCGTTAGCGCGATGCCGCCTCTTGGCGCGTGAGGGGGCCTACCAGCAAGCCGAGACTCAAGGCTTGCGAGGTGCGAAGTCCCCAACCTTGGTGTTGCGCGCCAACGGAAGCAGCTTGTGAAAATATGCAGTACGTATCGCATATGATGCCCTACGGTAGGGTGATCCACATCGGATGACAAGGCGCTCCATGACACGCACTGCAATTCATCCTGGCGAGCAGCTTGCCAAGAACCTGTCTGAGCTCGACATGAGTGCTGCCGAACTCGGCCGCCAGCTCAAGGTGCCGGCAAATCGCATCACCGAGATCTTGAACAAACAACGCGCCATCACCGGTGACACCGCGCTGCGGCTGGGGCACTTCTTCGGCACGAGCGCCGAGTATTGGCTCAACCTTCAAGCAATCTACGAGCTACGCCGTGCTGAGCAGAAGTCCGGCGCCGACATCCGGAGCCTGCCGACGTTGAACATGCGTAAGAAGAAGCAGGGCAGCCAGCAGACAGCGACAGCGACAGCATGATGTGCGATCGGGCCATGAGCCAAGCACAGCAAAAGTTTCTCGTGCCACCGCCATTCATTGCGTGCCACGACCGAACCAAAGAACCAAATCTAAGCAAGGGGAATGCGCATGAATGCCGACATTCTTAAGCGAGTAGTCCGTGCCATTTCCGAAGGCGCCCAAACCGACCTCGATCGCTTGGCAGTGAAGATCGTTGAGTCCGAACGCAAGACCGGGCATGTCCGGCTCGCTGATCAACTGGATGCGATCCTCAAGCAGCCGCGTCCAAAGCGGCTGACGCCGCCACCGGTACCACCGATAGCCGACATCGAGCGCACTCTGAAGGAGCTTCCGCTGAGCCGTCGGCATGGCGAGTCCCTGGCCACTCTGCTGACGACAGACGCCCTTGAGCATCACATGGTGCTGCCGCCTGCCATTGAAGAGCGCTTCGCGCGGATCGAGTCTGAATACGCTGCTCGCGATCGCCTGCGGACTTTCGGCCTGAAGCCCAGAAAGACGATCCTGCTCTACGGTCCGCCTGGCTGCGGCAAGTCACTCGGCGCGAAGCGCTTGGCGTGGAACACCGGCCTGCCGCTGATGAAGGTTCGCTTCGATGTGCTGATTTCATCGTACTTCGGAGAATCAGCCACGAACTTGCGCTCGATCTTTCTTGCGGCAAAGGAACGCCCCTGCGTTCTACTGCTCGACGAATGCGATTTCATAGCGCGCTCGCGCATCAACTCGAAGGACATCGGCGAAGCCTCGCGGATCGTCAATTCGCTGCTGCAATTGATGGAAGAGTACGACGCTCCCGGCCTCTTGGTCGCAACGACCAATGTGGAGTCTTCACTCGACCCAGCATTGTTCCGTCGCTTCGATGATGTCTTCATGGTGCCGCTGCCAGGCCCCGCCGAAATCGAAAAGCTGCTACGCATGACGCTTGCGACTGTGAAGCTTGCCGAACCGATCAACTGGGCCGCACTCGTTGAGCACCTGACGGGAGCCTCTGCAGCGATGGTCGTCAAGGCGGCCCAAGATGCCGCAAAGGCAGCTGTGCTCAGCGGAAAGCAACTGGTCACGCAAGCCAATCTTCTGCTGGCCATTACCGAACAACGGCGCACTGACGCGGCAGCACGCAAGGAGTAGCGCATGCCGGGCGAGCGCAACTTCGAATACCTCCCGCTGATCCGCACCTACAAGGGACGGGCCAAGCTGCGCGGGAACGGCGATCCCTCGCCCCAGACGATCGCCAACCGCAATACTCGGCAAGCGCACAGCGCGACACTCGACACCGCAGCACAAGCATTTAGCGCGGACTGGCGGCAGCGGAAGGCACATCGGCAAGCTGCCGACCCGACCTTGCCTGAGGTTCCCGCCGGGGTGCCGATCCTCTTGGAGGTCGATCCTGGCCTCGATCTCGATGCGCTGCGCCAATACTTCGAATTCGAGATCGTCGCCGAACAAGAAGAAGGCTACGTGATCGTCGCATCGGAAGACATCGACATCGCGACGTTTCGGGCCAAGCTGCAGGGCTTCGCGGTGCAGATCCGTGGTTCGGCAACCGTGGCCGAAGTGCACCGGCTTCATACCAATGACGTCGATCGGCTCGGCCGTATTCTTTCCGAGCACCTGATGGCCAATTGGGGGCGCATCGGCGATGACGACCCTTACATCGTGGATATCGGCATTGCCTGCACAGGCACGCTTGCCATCCCGAACCGCCCCAAGCGCGGCGAACGCACGAAGGATGCGGTCTGGGCGGCGAAGGAGTACGCCTGGTCCGAGAAGCGGGCCGCAGCCTATGGCGAGTGGGAGGACCTGCAGTACGAGCGCGAAGCGGCCATCCGGAAGTTTGTCGACTTCTACCAAGGCAAAATCCTGCATCTGGTCGATGGTGCTGATTTCGAAGCGGGGGTTCTGCCTGACAGCTTCACCGCGCGCGTGCAGATCTCGGGGAAGGGGTTGAAGGACATCGTTCTCAACTACCCGTATGTCTTTGAGGTGGTTGAACCCGAAGACATCGCGCTGCCTCAGAATCCTGGCCAGGCCGCGGCGCAGCCGCAGCTGGCAGTAGCCCCGATTGCCCCGGACGAGGACGCTCCTGCCGTCTGCGTCATCGACAGCGGCATCCAGGAGGGGCACCTTCTGCTGCAACCTGCAGTCGATCAAGCCGCGTCGCATTGCTTCCTGCCGGGCAAGACGCCCAACGACGTAGGCGACTACGTGGGCGGCGGCGGCCACGGCACGCGGGTGGCCGGCGCGGTCTTGTACGGCGAGGAAGTGGTAAAGGCCGGTACCCCAAAACTGCCGTTCTGGATTCAGAACGCACGGGTGCTCGATGACAACAATCGGATGCCCGAAGAGGTGTTCCCGGCCGAAGCCATGCGCACGGTTGTTGAAAGGTATCACCTCGGGCCGCGTGCCACCCGGATCTTCAATCACTCGATCAACGCCAACGGCTATTGCCGCGTGCGGTACATGTCATCGTGGGCCGCTGAGATCGACGCGCTGGCGGACGAGCACGACGTGCTGGTCATCCAAAGTGCCGGCAACATCCAAGCGACTGGGCCGGTGCCCTACCCTGGCGTCAAGAATCACTTGGATGCCGGGCGACCCTATCCCGACTACCTCTATGAACCATCAGCGCGCGTGGCCAACCCAGGACAGAGTCTTCAGGCGCTGACTGTCGGCTCGATCGCCTATGACGCCTTCGAAACTGCTGACTGGCGCAGTTTTGCGACCGCCCCCGATTGGCCTTCGGCCTTCTCACGCTCCGGCCCCGGCATCTGGGACGTGATCAAGCCTGAAATTGTTGAGTATGGCGGCGACTTCATTCGGACCAGCAACCAGCCTGTCGACGTGCAAGGCGGCGGCGGTATTGCTGAGGCATGTCCGGAGTTGGTCCGCGCGACACTGACTACTCCAGGACCGGCGGTCGATCGTGACGCGACCGGCACCTCCTTTGCGGCGCCGAAGGTCGCCCGCATCGCAGCGGAGCTGCAGCGCCGGCTGCCAACGGAATCGACGCTGTTGTACCGCGCACTCCTTGTTCAATCGGCACAGTGGCCGGCATGGGCCGAAGGCGTGCTGGTGCAAATACGCACTCCGGCGCCTGGGCAGACCAAGGCGCAGCGGCAACAGTTGTTGGGTCAAGCCTCACGCATCATCCGGTGCCTCGGCTTTGGCATCCCTGACCTCACGCGGGCTACTACCAACAGCGATTACCGAACGACCTATATCACCAGTGCCGAAACGCCGATCCACGCCCTTGAGTGCCACATCTACCAGGTGCCGATACCGCCGGAACTTCGACGACCGGCCGACGAGTTTGACATCCGCATTGATGTGACGCTTTCCTATGTGGCGCAGCCGCGGCGAACCCGCCGCAATTTGCGGCGCTACCTCTCAACCTGGGTTGACTGGGTGAGCAGCAAGCTCGGGGAGGGTCTCAACACTTTCCATGATCGTGCGATCAAGGATGAGGAGGCCGAAGGCGAGGCGTTGCCGGGCTCGACACTGCCATGGACCCTGCATGAAAGCGATACATGGGGCGCTGTCCGGGGAACGCGCCGCAACAGCGGCACAGTGCAGAAGGATTGGGCCGTCGTGAAATCAAACACCTTGCCGGACCACTTTTGCATTGCGGTGCGCGGGCACCAAGGGTGGAGCAACGACCCCGACACAACCGCCCGCTACTCCCTGGCCGTGACCTTTGAAATCGTCGGTCAAGAAATCAGCATCTACGACCCGCTGCAAACGGCCGTCCTCGAACTTCAAACGCAGATTGAAGCTGAGCTTGAGGTGGAAGCCGAAGCTGAAATTGAAGTGGGTGGTGAAGCGTAGCCTGAAGGGATCGTCCCACTAACGATACGCCACCTGGTCTGAGACCACGGGACTAGCTAGCGGCATCGAGCAACTCCTGACTACTGCCAAGTGGCCGGCCAAAAGTCAGCGCGATCGCTCCCGGTCGCCGTGTCGTTGCGGGCCAGCCTGAATGGTCTTGGCTCGCGCTCGAGGGGCACGCGCGTCATAGACCGGGACCTTGAATCTCTCGCCTCTCGCGACTCTCTTGGCACCTTCAGCCAACATCATGGCGCGCACCTGGCCACGGAGTTCGGGAGATACCCTCCCGTCGACTAGCGCTTTCTCAATCGCTGCGGCAAGCTGGCGCTGCCCGCCAAGTTCAGTTGCTTTTCTGTTGTCGCTCACTCTTTCAACGTGCTCCGATTGAACTCGCTGGAAAGATTCGCCCGGTCTCTGCGGCGCCGGCGCATCCTGGCTTGCTTGCAGCCGCGCGCGCTCTTTCGCAGCCGCCTCCCGATCGCCAACGGTCGCCGTATGTCCAACAGGCTTGAGCCCCTGTGCAGTAGCGGCGATCCATCCTTGCCGGACAAACTCCGGTGATCCGATGAGCCTCACTGTTTCCCAGCCGCGCTCCGCAGCTCGATCCACCATGGCCTTGATTGCCGCCGGGCTCTCGCTGGCAGTGCTGATGCTAATCAACTTGTCGGTGAATGCAACCTTGCCGGCCTGGTCCCTGAAGTGATATTCCTTCTCGATCAAGCCGATCCGCTTGACGTTGAAGCGGTCTTCAAGCGGCGGAATTGCGCGGCGCTTCTCGGCGGTGTCCCCTTCCGATCGCATTGAGTTGATGTCCGCGGCAACTTGCTCGGCCGACCGCGGAGCTGTGCCGCCCTGCTTCGCCTCCGGCATCGCGACTGGTGCGCGCAGCTGGTCTGGTATCCCGTCCGACACCAAACGCGTTGGAGTACCTGCCGGCCGACCAGCACCGGGCATCGACCATTCGGCTGTCTCCCGATCGAACGTGACGCGGTAGGCCTCGCTCTTCAGGCTGTCTGCAACCAATGCCTTGGCTTCGCTCGCACGCGGGTGCGGCGGAAACCCGTCGATCAACATCAAGTCCCGGCTGTCCTTGACGGCCAAGCGGTCAAGCGCAGGACCCTGCAAGTCCTTGATGGTCAGGCCTGCGCTCGCCATCGTCGCATAGCGCCCGGCAATGCTGTCGGCGGCATCGTCGCGTCGGCTGGCGTACTCCAAGGCCTTTCGATCTTCCTTTGCAGCTGACCGCAGCTGCTCTTCGGCGTAGGCGCGTTCAGCCAGGCCGGCGTACTGCGGCGAAACCTCCTTGAGCGCGGTCCTGTACGCCGGGTGCTGTTCAGCGGTGTCGCCCATCACGGCAGCCGCACGGCCCTGCAGCACCTTGTCCGCAAAGCCGTCCAACATCGACACGTCGCTGGTCGCCGCCTCACGTGCCGCCACCACACCGAGCGAGCCGGGCACCAAGGCTTGAAGGCCTTCATGGCGACTGTCGATGGTCTTCAGCGCCTGTGCATCGGCCAGAGCCGACTCTGGGGTCGGCCGAGGCTCACTCGGCGGCCCAGTGCCACTGTCGCGTTTCTGCTCTGCCGTCGTCAGCGCCACGTCTGCCACGAGCGGATCAATTGCCGCCTGGCTCTCGGCTGCAGCACGTTGAGTCTCAGCGACCCGTCCTGCCGGCACGCTGGCCTGTGGTCGTCCGCGGCCGTCGATGGCTCGGCGACCAGCGAGGTCCAGTGAGTCGGCTTCGCCGGCCTGGCCGCTGTTCTGGCCCGCGTTGGTTTCGTCGGAAGCTGCGCTCATCACAGGCTCGCTGCGGTCGAGCCCTTGCCGTTCGCCACGCTGCCGCGCAGGCTCACGAACATCGGCGCGGCCGCATAGAACTCGATCTCGACGCGACGGCTTTGCGAGCGATCAGCGGGACGAAGCCCCGCGATCGGATCGCCCGCGCCCTGCCAGGTCAGGCGAAGTTTGTCCTTCGATACACCTGCCTGCTGCAGAAACTCCGCAGCCGCCTCAGCACGGCGGCGCGCGAGCGCCGTTTCCTGCATCGAGTCACCGGTGGCATCGGTGCGTCCGCGGATCATGATCACAGCGGCGTCTTTGGCGCGCCGGACCAATGCTGCGGCGTCGGCCTGTTCAACGCTCCAGGCTGCAGATCCCATGCCGAAAGGGACGACAGCCACCAGGTTGCCAGCGGTGTCAGCAGCCTCAAACGTGGGCACGCTGGCCATCGCAGCGCCGGGCTGCGGCAATGCTTTGTTCAGCGAAGTCGCGACGACACCGGCGCGCGCCATCTCGGACACCAGGATGGTGGCTCGACTCAGGTCGCCCTGGCAGGCCTTCAGGTCGACGGCCGCTCGGGCATTGACCGGCCGCTTGGTGGACTCATCCACTGAAGGCGGCTTCGGGGGCGTCGAGCACGAGGTGAGCAGCAGCGCGCCGATACCGACGCAGCAGGTGGTGTGCGCCGTCGTCACTACCTTGTAGATCGTCCTTGAAATGGGCATAGCTGCTACGCGGCGCGAGCCGGCTCCAGGCTGGATTGCAGGTTGGGCGTCTGTTCGACGGGGACGATCGTCTGCGCCGAGGCCACTTCGAGCGCCTCGAAGAATCCGGTGACGAAGGACTGCACCTGCTCAGGTGAGGCATCGGCATCCAGCTGCGGCAGACCGTGGAAGTCGACCGCGATCTGGTCGAGGCCGAACTCTTCGTCGTCGCCGGCCAGGCGCACGCGGTGCTCCACACGCGCCCGATGTGTGGCGAGATCGAGCTCAGGCGGGTGAGGCGGCGGCATGAGCCTTTCCATGAACACCGGGTCGGTGTAGTAGCGAATCTTGTCTGCCAGGATCGGCTTGCAGTTCTCCAGGATCAGCACTTCGCGGTCCACGCCCAGTTCCTTGAACTCCTGGGGCAGCAAGAGGGCGCGGCGTTGCGAACTCTCGTTCGTCGACTGCGAGCTTCCGCCGCCTTTCGCGCCCGAGCTGCTCGACCGGCCGCGACTCTTTTCCTGCTGGGTGAACGTGCCCAGCATCTCGCTGTACTCATTGGCGTCGCGCTGCTCGCGCGGCGCGTACAGCACCTGCAGCGCATGGTTGGTTGCGAAAGTGCGGGCGTCGTGCTGACCGTAGACCGATTCGAGCTGGCTGACCGCTTGAATCACCGTCACCAGGCGCAGGTTGTAGCCAGCAAGGTAGCCCACGGCGGCGTTCAGGATGTTGATGCGGCCGAGGGCCGTGAACTCGTCCAGCAAGACCAGGCACTGGTGCTTGAGCGCCGGGTTGTGCTCGGGCAGTTCCGCCGTGTTCAGGTTGATGAGTTGCGCGAAGAACAGGTTCAGCAGCACGCGCGCATCGGCGAGCCGGTTCGGCGGGATGCAGACATAGACCGTCATGCGCTGGCGGCGCACGTCGGCCACCGAGAAGTCATCGCCGCTCGTGGCCGCGTCCACCAGCGGATCGCTGAAGACCGTCAGCGGCGCATTCAGTGTGGCCAGGATGCTCGACAGCGTGTTGTCGCTGGTGGAGAGGAAGCGCATCAGGGCATCGACACAGGCGTCCGACAGCGGCCCTCTCGGGTGCGAACAGCCCTCCATGCGCTGTTGCATCAGGCCCTGCAGATGCTGCTTGATGGGCTGCCCCTGACCACTCGACTGCCTCAGGATCTCGCCGATGGTGCGCGGCAGTTCCGGCGTCTCGACCAGGTACAGGGCGAGGCCGAGGAACAGGTTGCGCGCGGTGTCGTTGAAGAAGCCTTCGGTGCCGCTGCCTTTGACGTCCGTGGGGTAGAGGACCTGTGCAATGGCCAGCGTGTCGCCGACGACGTGGCGATCAGCGAGCCGGATCGCGCTGAGCGGGTTCCAGCGGTGCGAGCGGCCGTCTTCGGCAAAGGGTGCCCAGGCATAGACGGCCTGGCCGTGCGCCGCCCGAAACCCCGCCGTGATCGCCCAGTTCTCGGACTTGATGTCGACGACCACAACGCTGTCCTGCCAGGCCAGCAGGTTCGGCACCACCACCCCCACACCCTTGCCGCTGCGGGTCGGTGCGCTGAGCATCACCGACTGCTTGCCGGGCAGCGTGAGGAACTTGTCCCGGTACTTGCCGACGATGATCCCCTGTCCGCCCAGCAGCCCGGCGTCGCGCACCTCGATGGCGCTGGCGAAACGCGCTGAGCCGTGCAGCTCGCGGCGCTTCTGCGTGGCGGCTACGATGCCCATGGGTACCAACAACAGCAGCACGAAGGGCGGGATCATCAAAGCCAGCTGGAGCTTCTTGCGCTCCTTCGGGTCGGGTGAGTATTCAGACCAGAACGCCGACATGGTGCCGGCCGTGATGCCGGACGGCCGTTGCTTGTGGAACAGCATGTAGAGCGCTGCGCTGCCGTACACCGTGGCCGCTGCGGTGGCGCCGAGGTAGGTGGCCACGCCCAGGGCGATCAGCACGCGCTTCGTGGTGGCCGACACCGCCGCCGCCTTGACGGCGCGGCCTGCCGGCGCTCCGGGTACCGCACGGGTGGTGCTCATGCTGCCTCCCGCCAACGGGCCTGCGGGTCGTAGTGGATGCCGCTGATGAAGCGCCCACCGGCATCGACGCTGAAGTGCACCACGACATCGATCACCGAACGCGCCAGGCGGTTGATCTCCGGCATCGTCATACCACTACCGCCTGCCGACTCACGGACCATCAGCGAGATTTGCTCGAACGCCAGCTCGCAGCTGCCGGCGTGAACGCTGGTCACGCTGCCCGGATGTCCCGAGGCCGCCAGGCGCAGGAAGTAGAAGGCTTCCTCGCCGCGCATCTCTGCCAGGAAGATGCGATCCGGCCGCAAGCGGAGGCAGGCCTCCAGCAGCAGCTTCGCAGACACCGCGCTGGCCCCCTGTCCGCCCTTGGAATAGAACAGGTGCAGCTTGTTCGGATGGCTGGGCAAGGTCAGCTCGGCCGCGTCCTCGATGGTGATCAGGCGCTCGGTGACCGGAACCTCTTCGACCAGGCCCTTCATGAAGGTGGTCTTGCCCGAGCCGGTCTTGCCGGCCACCACCATCGTCTGATGCGACTGGACGGCCAGGCGGAAGAACTCGACGAACTTGCCGTGAGCCTTCAGGTCCAGAAGTTCGCGCTCGAAGGGCTCCAGTTCACGGCTGGTCTCCCTGACCCGACCGAACAAGCCCTGGGCTGCGAAGTTCTCCAGCCTGCGCACCTGCATCGAAGGCTTGCGGATGCAAACGCCGATCTGGTCGGCCGGCGTGGCGCTGGGCTGGACGATCTGCACGCGCTCGCCCGTCGAGAGGGCGGCGCTGAGCAGCGGGTTTTGTTCGTTGGTGTGCTGGCCAGTTAGCGTCGCGATGGCGGTGGCCAGGCTCTGGCAGTGCCGGAACGTGAACTCGGGGATCTCGTGGCGCTGCCAGACGCCGGCGCGCTCGACAAAGACCTCGCCGGGCTGGTTCACGCACAGCTCGTTGACGCGGCTGTCATCGAGCATGCCGCGGATCGGCTGCAGGAACTCGGTGACGGTGGCGTCCGATCGCAGGGCGGATGGCACCGCCCGCAGGACCGGCGCGGCGCTCACCGCGGCTCCAATGCGTAGACCTTCGAGAAGTCCACATCGCGGGCGACGTACACGCCCACGACGCTGCCCTGGTTCTGGTACAGCAGCGGCGGGATGTTGATCGTCGCTTCGAGCACCTTCTCGGCGAGCTTCGAGCCGGCTGCCGTCGTGCTCGGAAGCAGGACGGTCGTGCTGCCGGTCGCGGGGTTGGAGTCGGTGGCCACCATCTTCACGGCGTCATCGATCAACGACACCAGCATGGCCGCGCCGATCCGCTCTGGCCAGCGGTTGTCGACGTAGCCGCCGATGCCGCTTTCGCCGAGGGCGCCGGTGCCGGGAGAGTCCAGGTCCACCGTCACACCGTTCGGCGTGCGCAAGCGCGTCCACAGCACCGGGATGCGGGTCACGCCGGGGCGGACCTGCACCACCCGGTATTCGCCGTCCAGGTGCGAGCCGCGTTCGGCCAGCACCACCTTGCCATCGTCCGAGAAGACGTTGCGCTGGACCTGGCAGGCAACAAAGCCGCTGGTGGCCGAGATCACCCGTGTCTTGAGACTGCAGGTGAACAGCACGCCCTTGGGCATGGTCAGGCTGCGATTGGCGAGCTGGCTGGCCACCACGGTCGGCGTGGCCGAGCGCTCCATCGAGCCGAACAGTGCGGGGTTGGCCTGGACCACTGCGTTCATGTTCGTCCCCGGCAGAACCATTGCAGAGGCCAGCGCTGCGGCGGAAGCCTTGTCGCCGCCGGCCGCCTTGTCGGTCAGGCCCTGCAGTTGGCCGAGCATGCTGCCCAACTGGCTTTGATAGCGCCGCATGTTGGCCTGGGCTTCACCGGCGATGCCGGGTGCTGGCGGCGGGTCTGCTGCTGCGCCTGCCTGTGAAGCCAGCGATCCACCACCGGCACCAGTTAGACCGAATGGAGACTCGTCACCTACCGGCACCGCCTGCTTCGTCGGACGGCCACCTACAGTGCCTCGAACCGGGATGGCTGCGGCCGGCGCGGTGGCGTCCGCCTCGATGCTTGGCACGCGTGTCTGGTCGACAACCGGTATGGCTTTGGCGACCGGCACTGGAGCCGGCGCCACGACCGGAGGGTCCTGGAACTTCAGCTTCGCCACCGTGGCGGAGGCCACGTCGAGGGCCGCCTCTGGTGGCGCTTCCTTCTTGCCGAAGTAGCGCGTGGCCGCAAAGCCCAGCGCGCCCACCAGCGACAAGATCAGCACACTCGCCGCAATGATCGGCTTGTGGCTGGAGGCACCGCCTCGCGGCATCAGCGAAGGAATCTCGGGATCGCCTTCGAGCCGCTTGAGCGTGTCTGGGGCGTTCATGGCGCGGGCCGGTTGGCGGGCTGGTTGGGTGTGGCTGCCTTGACGACGCGCGCCACGCCCGGGACGGTGGTGCCGTCCTTGGGCGGCACGCCGTCGAGGTCGAAGGCATCGTTGATGATGGCGGCGACGCTTTCACCCAGCCGCAGCACGAAGCGGCGGCCGACGCGGTCGGCAACGAGCAGGTCATCGGGGTCCATTCGGGCGTTGACCATTTCCTCGCTGCCGTCTGGCGCGATCTGGAACACCGTGGGGATGGGCCTGTTGTTCGGGAAGCTGAAATAGGTCTGCGTGCCGTCATCGAACACCATGACCGGCACGATGTCCTCGGAGTCCTTGCCCGTGGCCACCGAGTAGGCGGAATTGCGGACCAGGGGCTTGGTCTGCCAGCGGGCGTCGATCAACTCCCTGGCGGTCGGCAACACTGGGGATGCGGCGACAAAGATTGGTCGCGGCACCATCGGCGCCGCAACCGTCAGGCGCATCAGCGTCAGGCCTGCACCCTCGACGGGGTGCAGCAGGAAGGCGTGCCTGCGGCGGTCGGTAACGACTATGAGGTTCGTCGAGGTCGCGCCCGACTTGGGCTTGACGAACAGGTCGCGCCCTTGTTTGGCGATGCACCAAGTGTGAGTCTCGTCGCTGCAGTTCGATCCCTTGCCGCTGATCGGGATGCCGACGATCTGCTCGTCTTCGCCAAGGACGATCTGGGTGATCTGGCCGCGCCGCACTGGCACGTCCACCACCATGTCGGCGGCGAACAGCAAGGTCCGCAGACGCGGGTCCGGTGTCGTCCGCTGGCCTGGCTGGGTCGGCTGCGCATTGGCCGGCGCCACCAGGGCAGTCGCAAGGAGCGCCGTGCCCAGAACGCCGAGCGGCGCGATCCACTTCGAGGTGAGCCTCATGACGCGCCGCCCACGACCGTTTCGGCTGGTCTGGCCGGCGCGACCAGGTCGGCGTCGGCGCGATAACCCGTGACGACAAACCCGAACGGGTTCTCGATGCGGTCGGCCGGCTTCTTCATGGCCGTCGGCCGGTACTCGTAGCGCACCGTGGAGACGAAGCGCGTGGTCACCGGAGACTGCCCCTGCGTCGGGCGAATCTGGCGGTCAAAGGTCACCACCGCTTCGCCGGACTTGCCCGCGACGGGGGAGCGGGTCAGCCGCACCGAGACCACCGTCACCCGATGCTCTTCTTTCGCTGCGATGACTGCCTGCATGGCCTTCTCGCCAGCGAACTGACTGCCATACGGTGCCCAGGTGTCGGGGACCGTCATCCGCGCGACCTGGTCGTAGTCGCGTTGCAGGAGCTGGAAGTTATAGGACTCGCGGGCGCGCACGAACACGGCCGCGTTGTGCTGGTCCAGTGCGGCCAGCGCCGGGACGTTGGATGCGTCCAGCGTGGCGACGACGCTGGTCTCTCCCGTCGTCCGGTCCACCACGACCGGATACGGCGCCGGCGGCGGCCGCAGGCTCTGGAACGTCGCCATGCTGAACCCCAGCACCGCCAGGACGCCACCGATGCCAGCGGCGATCCAGCCACGGCGGCCCGAGGCTATGGCCTGCGCAATGCGGTCCTGTTCCCAGCTGTTGGCCGCTGCGATGGCTGCAACGGCCTTCTTCGAGAGCGGCAGTCGATCAATCTGCGCTGCGTCGGGCAATGCAGCAGCTTCAACTCTGTTGTTCACAGCCAGTCCTCAGTCTCGAATGAAGTCGGCGAGCCGACGATTGCGGGAGGCCTGCTCCAGCTGGCCCTCGCGAGCCCGCGAGTCGGCCACGCGCTGATCTGCCTCGGCCAGGCCGCGCATCAGCTCAATCTGGCTGACCTCATGCTGCAGGAGCGCGTTCTCCGCACCGATGCGAGCGGTGACTTCCTGGATCTCTTTCTGGTCGGTCGTCGCGCCGGCCCGGCGCATCAGGCTGTTGATCT
>Ga0209181_10007631_pt1 | contig 14770 bp, 14 predicted proteins | sample MAT05_FD_187208 | JGI IMG/M metagenome (GOLD analysis project Ga0209181, IMG submission 187208) | Freshwater microbial communities from Lake Fryxell liftoff mats and glacier meltwater in Antarctica - MAT-05 (SPAdes) (version 2) | ecosystem: Environmental > Aquatic > Freshwater > Ice > Liftoff... | reverse complement strand
GGGTGTGCCGCCGATCCGATGTATTGTCACACTGGAGGAATAACGCGATGAAGAGGTTTCAAGGGAGAATACCATTGGTAAACACCTTCGGAAAAGCGTCTCTACATCCAGTCGACGGCACACCCATTGGTGATGGTAGCTAGCTCGGGCTCAAACGGCAGCGCCCCAGCGGCGGAGCAGGTCGCAATCGTCACTCGCGACGATCTGAAGAAGTTCGTGCGCACGGAAGCCGTCGAATTGCTGAACATGCTTCGCCGGGCGCGGCTTGCACCGGGGGCCGATCCCGTCGATGTAGCCCGCGTCATTGCGCCGGTCTTGGCTCAGCTTTGCAAGCTGGGGGAGAGTGTTTTTGGGGAGCCGGAGCCGCCGTCGGTGCGGGCGCGTCCAAACCTGATCAGCATGGCCATTTATCGCGGCGAAGGAGCACTGCCGCCGCTGATTGACGCAGATCCAGCCGAAGAACAACCGTCGGCATGACGCCATGTTTCTAAATTGCTCTCTTGGGCGCGCGCGCGTCAGGAAAACATAGGATCATCCATCGAGTTCTCCTTGTATTTATTGCCCGCCAGCAACGCGGGTTTGGTTTCCGCACTACGCGCACAAGGGGGGGTAGAGCTTATGAAAACGGTACAGTTTTCTATGGGTTGTATGCCTTGTGCGCGTTGTGCGCCAGTGCGGTATCAGGGATGGTTCGGGTGAAAACGTAGAGTTTCGCCGTGTAGTCGCCACCACCGTTGCGGGATCGCTGCTCCACACTGCGGGTCACGGTGAAGCCGTCCAGGGTGATTACATTGCCGGTCTTGAAAAGGGCCGCGAGCTTGCTGCCGATGACTTTTCGCCCGCCCTCCTCGTCGTGCTGGTCTGCCTCTTTCAATCCGGGGATCGGCACGCCCTCGTCTGTGGCGATTTCAAAAATCTGCGAGGTTGTCAGTGTTTCATCGAGCCGGTTTCCGCACTCTACCAATATCGCGATCTTCCGCAGAAAAGTCAGGCTCGGGTTGCTCACCCTTTCCTGTGCCTGAAGGTGCCCGTCCATCAATGGGGCAAGTCCGGCGATCTTCTGCACGATGAAGTCGAGGGTCTGGCACCATTCGCGGAAATCGTGACGGGTGTCGTCCGTGCGCGTTTTGCCGAGCCGGTGCCACTCGCGGACAATGGCGAAAACGCACCCGAGATAGAAGCCCTGCCGCTCCCTCACGAGTGGTAGCGTGTCGGGGAACTGAACCCCATCCCGCTTGAATATGCGGACGATGGAAGAGCGGTTGGCGAGGTCGCGGGTGCTTTCCACTCCATTGCTGGAAAGCATCACAAAAAAGCGGGAGGGATCGACTTCGATCTCCCGATGGTGCGGCACGCGGCACGGAAACGAGCCTTCGGCGGTCAGAAACGCTTCCAAGGCTGGTGAGTCCATCACGCCACGGAAGTTGTCGAATTGGACGAATGGACGCCCCCCAACCAGCTTTTCAAAAAAGCTCTCATCGGTGCCGCCAACTCCCCCCTTTTTCAGCGGTACCATTGACGGCTTCTCACCATAGATGGCGGCGACGATGCGTTGCCGATAGGTCTTGCCCGATTGACTCCGGTCCGCCTCTGCAACGTCGCAGGGGACGTATCCGCGCAGGAGTCCGCCCATTTTCAGCGCGGGCGTAATGAGGCTCGCAAAGGCGCGACTTTCATCCCCTGGCGATTGGAACTCGAAGTCTGCCAGTAACTCGCGCAAAGCCTTCGCAGCCTCGGCCAGCGGCACGGAAGGTGGCGTCTCGCCGCGCTGAATCAGCAGCCCGGTTTCGCGGGAGTAACCTTTGCCGCAAGGCACGAGGCTCCCGGCCACTTCCGTCAGGATCGCGCAATATGAGAGACCGGCGATGGGCGGCAATGCCTCGGCAGCAACGTGACAGTCGAGAAGTGCCTGCGCTGTCTCGAATGGGATGACGGCACGTTTCAGCACTGGCACTCCGCCACGTCCTGCGCGCCACACCCAAAAATTCGCGTGCGGCTCGAAAAGACTTCGCGCCGCACTTGGGCGCACGGGTCCGAGTACCATTTCGTGGGTGATATTGCGCTGCAATGAGACAACGGATTTTCCGCGCATGAACAGCGTCCCACCCTCTGCAATGGTCTCAAACAATTTGCGGGCGGTTTCGGTGATCGTTACGCTGCCGCCCGGCAGCACGATGCCGGGCTTGCCGGTCGCGCCGGGAAGCTCCCAGAAAGCCTCGAAATTACCCACCCACCCCCGCTCCCGCGCCATGTGGTGCAACGTGCCGATTCTCACGTCCTTGAGACGCACGCGGAGCTTCTTCCTATAGAGACCCGGCTCGTCTTCACCGTCCCATTCATTCAGGGTTTCCTCCGAATCGTCTTCGGGAAGTGTGTTTCCAACCGCTGCAATCACCTTTATCCATCCGTCTTAATCCAGCCGTGGCTTGATGTGCGTCAGCAGTCTGGCAACTTCGGCTTTGGTGTGCTCGCGATGCTCGCTGCCGTTGGATGGCCCGCGCGCCGGTCGCGGTGCTTTGTTCCAAGGCAGTTGCCACCCACCGGGCCAGACGATTTCCTCGAATCGCATCCGCGCGGGTGTCCAGGTCTTGCTGACAACACGATACTTCGTCTCCTGGGTTTCGTCTTTGCCAATCGCACTGCCGCTGATGACGGTCTGAAAGCCGTCCGCGCGCCACTCGCCGATGGCCTTGCCGTCCTTGTTCTTGATTTTTCCGGATGGCGGATAGTCGCCCGCAATTTGCAGCCAGAAGTTTCCGCCGCGCACCCGGCTTGTGATGAGTGTATCGAGATGCGGATTGCATTCGATGAATCGGGCCATCTCAAGGTTGTCGTCAACGTCCTGCGTGCAGAGCCCGTCCGACTGCTTGCCGAGAGCCACCCCGATGTTGCAGTTGCCGGTGAGGCTTTTCAAATACGCGGGGTCGCTCATTTTTTCTATCCCGACCCGCTGCCACCGTTCCCGCGTCGGGTTCTTTCCCAATGGCGCGACGCGGAGGAGCACGGCATTAGGTCCGAGAATTTGGCGGATGGCCGCGATGCGCTTGTCGTTGGTGCTCATTGCCGGACGCCTGTTCTGTTTCCGCGCCGGTCGCGGTGAAGTCTCTCACCGAATAATTCGCGGAGAAATTCCTCCGCACGCGCGCCGATGCGCGTCGTGATCGAGTGGTTGTCGAACATGGTAGGGCTTGCCCGTCGCGCTGTTCGGTGTAGTCTCTGAGCAAATCCAATTGCCAAAGGCTCCGCTCCGAAAGGGTCGGGGCTTTTGTGTTTAGTTGACCTTGTTGTGGTGGTGGAGATGCGCCAGCACGTCCGCCCAGCGGAAACGGCACGTTTTCCCGATCTTGAGGTATGGGACGCGCCCTGCGCGCATCCATTCGTCCAACGTGCGGCAGGAGATTTCGAGCCGCTGCGCAACCTCGGGTTTGCGGAGAAGGCGGTCTATCGCGTCGGCGAGTCCGGGTGTCTGGTGCTTGGTTTCCTCTGCGTTCGCGGAAGCGGGCAGACTTTGCGTGATTGTTGGTGTGGTTCTCATGACGCGAGAACCTTAAGCACCACATTTTGCGCGGTTTTTCGCGTCCGGGAGCGGAGCGATAATTTCCCGGAGCGGACTGAGCGAGGGGGGGATTTTCCGCGACCCCCCTTGCGATTTCCGGCAGAAGCTTACGCCGCTATTTGCCTTTTCCGGTTACGTGCCCATTCTTTCCGGCAGCGATTTTGATTTACAGGTTTTTCGACAGCATGGCCTTTGTCATTTGATTCAGGCGGCGCTTGCTCGCTGGATCTTGCTTTCCGACTAGGTTCGTAAACTCCGCCATCCATTCCTCGTTCTTTGCGATCACCTGTTCCAAATTCTTCTTCTTGATCTCTGTTTCGAGTCGCCCTCCCAATTTTTTGACTTTCTTCCGCTCCTTCCGCCGACGGTCTGCATCGCGGCGTCGAGTCTCACGGATTTGAAGGAAAAGTTGCAGGAGCTTCCGGCAGCAAAATTTACGAAACCTCGTTGCATTTTCACTGAACGCATCGTTCCAGCCTTTTTCGAGGTTCTCGAAGAGCTTGAACTGATCCTCAGGATGCGGAGCGTTCGCGTGGAGCCAGTCCATTGCCCCCGATCCAAAATCGACCGGCTGATTGTCGGGGTCTTTCAAAAATCTCTCGCGTTCCCTGTCCTCCAAAAAATCGCGCAGTTGGATCTCTTCAAGGCTCCTGCAATACGTAACCATATTGCGCCCGATGTCATTCGCTCTCGCCCTGTTGAGTTCGTATTCAGCCGTGAGCCAGAGCGCGAGCACACTGCGAACTGCATCCATCGGCTTGTCCCCGGCATCCGCCCCCCGCAATGCCACGGCGAGACGACAAAGCTGATAAAGCGTCGGCAGCCGATTCTTCGGGGCGGCGTGGCTGGGGACGCTCTCAGCCGCGCCGCGAATTCCTTCCGCCGCTGTGCGGGCAGCCTTCTCTTGCGATTTCACGGGCTGCTTTTTCGATTTCATCGTGCGAGGCGCATTGAAATGACGTTCGCGGCTTCAGCCGGAGCGATTGCAAACCATGCTGCGGCGTCTGCGGGTGTCGCAAGCTCGCGGTAGTGCTTGAAGATCATCGTGGGGCTATTTCCAGCCTCCAATGCGACACGGTTCACGTCCTGAGTCTCAGCCAGCCTATAGGTGACAAAGCTGTGCCTTAGCGCGTTGTCCTTCCAAGCAAATGGTTCCTCTCCGGGTTTTCGGGTTTTGTTGATGTGGCGCGCCGTGCGTTTTAGTTCCCTGTAGATGGACTGATCATCTTGTGGCCATACAGGACCAGCAGTCCGTGGACATAGGGCGAGCCAAGCGCGGAGATTTCGGCTGATCGGCACCAGCCTGCGGGCAGCAGTCTTCGCCTTGTCCGCAGAAACCTCAACGAACCCCGGACGACGATCCACATCCGCCCATGTGAGGCGCAGAAGTTCGGCGGTCCGCAACCCTGCGAAGGCAGCGAGTGCAAGGAATGGTCGGATTTCGGCAGAGCAGTGGTCGAAGAGAGCTCGCATCTCGTTCGGCGTGAGTATCCCCACTGGTGCGGCCTTCTCCTCTTTCTTTTCGATACCGGCGAGGAGGGCTGATTCCCGCGCGAGCCACCCGCGATCCTTGGCGAATGCAAAGAACGTTCGCAGTGTGGTGAGCGTGTTGTTGATGCCACGTGCGGCGAACGGGAGATTGTCAAGGAAGGTGCGGATGTCGTCCGCCGTAACGTCGGACACGTTACAGGCGAAGTTGCGGGCGAACGCGCCGAGTCGGCAGCGGAGGTCCATGAGATAAGCCTTGCTCAGTCCACGAGAGGTCTTCGCTGCGATCATCTCCGATACTGCTGCGGCGACAGGCTTCTTGTGGAATACATGCAGATGATGCTTCACGTAGAAGGCGACAGCGTCAGCGAGCTGGATGTCGCCGAGCTTCTTGCGCGCTTCCGCATATTCGTGCGCAGCCGAGTCGAGGGCAACGTCCAGCGGTGCAACGGCTGCAAGCGCACGGCCATAAACGAGGCGATCCCGCCCTGTGATTTGCAGAGCATCCAGATCACCACGAGAGAGCTGTGCTGCCTTGGCCTCCGCTTCGATGCGGGCGGTTTCGAGGTCTGCGAAGTTCTGCCGGATTCGTCGGCCTCCCATGTAGAAGGAGAGGATGAAGTAATCACCGGCTGGCTTGCGGTCCCGGTATATCTTGACCGTCGAGGAGCCGCGCCGAATGCTGAGGGGGAACTTTTCGGTTTTCGTTTTCATGCGTGTAGTTGCGCGGAAATGTCCGAAAACTGTCAGAAAATGCTAGCACTAAAACCTAAACACATCACAAAAGCTACGTAACAAATGACTTGTGAATATAGAAAGATTGGGCCGAAAGCCCGGCCTTTGCTTATCCTGGCATCGGCCTCGCCGCGCCGTCGCGCGCTGCTCGAACAGCACGGCTACGATTTCCAGGTCGTGATGGCCGCTGGCGTCGAGGAACGCGCTCCCGCGCATCTTTCCCCCGGCGAAACAGTCCTCGCCAATGCGCGCGCCAAGGCGCGTGCAGTAGCCCGGCTGCATCCCGGCACCGTGGTGCTCGGCGTGGATACGGAGGTGTTTTTCGAAGGCCGCGTCCTCGGCAAGCCGGCGGACATGGCTGCGGCGTCCGCGATGCTCGGGCGTCTGAATGGCCGGACGCACGAGGTGTATTCCGGCGTGTGGATCGTCGGCGGTGAAAATGAGCGCGGCTTCATCGTGATCACGCGGGTCCATTTTCATCGTCGCACCGGCGGGGAGTTGCGCCGCTACCTCGCGCGCATCGGCCCGCTCGACAAGGCGGGTGCCTACGCTGCGCAGGAGGATCGCGGCGAGATGATCGAGCGCGTGGAGGGTTCCTTTTCCAACGTCATCGGCCTGCCCATGGAACGGCTGGCGGTGGAACTGCGCGCATTCGGCATCGTCTGACGCCGCGCACATGCACTCTCCGTTTTACCGACCCGGTTCTCTGGTCTAGCTTGCGCGCCCTTCGCCATGCCCAAAGTGTACCTCAAGACCTACGGCTGCCAGATGAACGAGCGCGACTCCGAACAGGTCGCGCGCGATCTCGTCGGTCGTGGCTATGAGCTGACCGACGAGGAAAGGCGCGCGGATGTGGTGCTCATCAATACGTGCAGCGTCCGCGATCTCGCCGAGCAGAAGGCGCTGGGAAAAATGGGGCTCATGGGCCGGCTGCGGCAGAACAAGCCGGAGATGATCTTCGGTTTCCTCGGCTGCATGGCGCAGAGCCGCGGCGATGAACTCGTCCGTGACATCGCGCACGTGGATCTGGTCGTCGGCACGCAGAAGTTTCACAAGGTGGCCGACTACGTGGACCAGCTCTGGCAGCGGAAGGTCGCGCTCGGGGAACGGCTCATGGACGATGAGCGCTTCAGCATCGTGGACACCGCCGAGGAAGCCGGTTCGCAGGGGACGATTCGCGAGCATGTGCTGAAGGAACGGCAGGCGACGGCCTTCGTAAGCATCATGCAAGGCTGCAACATGCACTGCACCTTTTGTATCGTGCCAGCGACGCGCGGCTCGGAGCGTTCGCGCGAGATCGCGGATATCGTGCAGGAGGTGGAGGGGCTAATCGCGCGAGGCGTGCGCGAGGTAACTCTGCTCGGGCAGATCGTGAATCTCTACGGACGCCACGAGTTCCCGCGCGTCGGGGACAGGTCGCCTTTCGTCCAGCTCCTTGAAGCCGTTCACGCGATCGACGGGCTCCGCCGCCTGCGCTTCACCTCGCCGCATCCGATCGGATTCCGCACAGACTTGGTCGAATGCTACGGGCGGCTGCCGAAGCTGATGCCGCACGTGCATCTGCCCTTGCAGAGCGGCAGCGACCGCATCCTGAAAGCCATGCACCGCGCCTACACCGCGGAGAAATATCTCGCGCTCGTCGATTCCATCCGCGCCGTGCGGCCCGATGTCGCCATCACGACGGATGTCATCGTCGGCTTCCCTGGCGAGACCGATGCCGACTTTGACGCGACCTGCGAACTGGTGCGCCGCATCGGCTACGACAACGCCTTCGTCTTCAAATACAGCACGCGCCGCGACACGCCCGCCGCAGCGATGCAGGATCAAATCCCCGAAGAGATCCGCGACGAGCGCAACCGGGTTCTGCTCGCATTGATCGATGATAGCGCGAAGGCGAAGAACGAGGTGCTTGTCGGCCAGCGTGTCGAGGTCCTCTGCGAAGGTCCGAGCCGGACAAATCCCGATACGCTCTCAGGCCGTTCGCCGGGAAATAAGATCGTCATCTTCGAAGGCGGCGAGCGTCACATCGGCGAAGTCTTCGACGTGAAGATCGAGAGGGCGGGCGGCTTCAGTCTGTACGGCACTCCCGCCGTGCTTTGAGTGGTCCGCACAGTCCTCTGTGCGGCCTGTATTCCGTACAAAGGACTGTGCGGACCACGATCCTACCGCAGCCGCGAAGCCTCGCCCGTGGCCTGCAATGCACGCGTGCCGATCGCGGAAAGCCCCGCGACGAAGGCGAAGATCAGCAACGCCACAATGTGCAGCGCGAGGAGAACCTTGAACGGTACCGCGGCCAGCGCCACGAGTCCGAGGATCACGGCGGCAGCGAAATAGATCAACGAAGCCGTGATGATGGAGAGCTTCGCCAGTCCCGCAGCCTGTTCCCCGCGAGCCGTCCCGCGGAAAGTGAACGCGACCCACAAAAACAGTTCCGCCAGTCCGGCCGCGCCCATGCTGAGCCAGAAGGTCTCCGTGCGTCCCGGTTCGGAGACAAAGAGCAGCGCGATGCCGAATGTCGCCGCGATGAGCGCGAGGAAGAGGAGCGTCCAGATGGCTTTCATGGCGCGGAATGTGGAACCGGCAACGGCATTGCGCAAACGCGAATCGGGGCGATAGGCCGTTCTCCCCGAGAGCGTCCCTTTCCCGGCCCAGCCGGGGCTTCCTCGGCGAGGCCGCCCTACTTTAACGATTCAGCCAGGCGCCCCTGCTCGCGCAGTGTGCGGAGGCTCAGGGCGTCGTTGCGTTTGGCGAGGCGCTGCCCGGATTCGTCGGTGACGAGATGGCAGTGGAAGTATTCCGGTGGCGTCCAGCCGAGGGCGCGCAGAAGCAGGATTTGGCGGAAGGTGCTGGTGACGAGATCCGCGCCGCGCACGACTTCGGTGATTTGCATGAGCGCGTCATCCACGGCGCAGGCGAGTTGGTAGCTGGGGAAATCGTCCTTTCGCCACAGCAGGAAATCGCCGAAGTCGCGCCCGGCGGTTGCGCATTGTCCGCCGAGATTCCCGTCGTGAAATGAGACGGTCTCCCCGGGCTCCACGCGGAAGCGCCAGTTGATGCCCTCGCGTTGTTCCGTCGAGACGACCGGAGACGCGGGCCTGCATGTGCCGGGATACAGCGGTTCCTCTTCGCCTTCGTGAGGTGCCGAGAGGGCGAGCAGCACGTCCCGCCGCGAGCATTTGCACGGGTAGATGAATCCTCCGGCGCGCAGTCGCTCGAAGGCCTCGATGTAGAGCCGCATCCTCTCGCTCTGCGTGTACGGCCCGTGCGGGCCGCCGATGTCGGGGCCTTCCTGCCAGCGGATGCCGAACCATTTCAGATCTTCGATCGCGGCTTGGGAAAACTCCGGGCGGCAGCGCGGGCCGTCGAGATCGTCCATGCGGAGAATGAGCGTGCCATCGGCATCGAGAGCGCGCTGTTGTGCGGTCCAAAAAGTGCGCGCGTGGCCGAGGTGGAGGTATCCCGTGGGAGACGGCGCGAGGCGTCCGCGATGGCGGAGCGCCGTCATGCGATGTCACTGCCTCCCGTAGCCGACGACGTGGGGAGGCGGGCCATTTGGAAAGCGGAGAGCAGTTTGCGGAAAGCGGAAAGAGCGACGGCGGGCATCGTCCATTCCGCGTTCCGCGTTCCGCGTTCCGTCTTTCGATCGGCCCGCCTCCTCACGTCGTCGGCTACAGTGCGAATCGATAAAGCCCGTGCCTCGACGAGGTGGACGCGGCCAAGGAGCCGGGGCGTCCCGCCCCGAGCCAGATTGCCGGGGCGGGACGCCCCGGCTCCTTGTTCGATGAACTTCACTTCACGATCTTCAGATCCGTGTCGTAGAGCACTACCTTGCCGAGCTTTTCCAGACTCTCGCGGATCTGCTTCGCATCGCCGACCACGATGATGGCGGTGTCCTTGGTGCTCAGACACTTTTCGGCGAGTTCCTTCACCTTCCCGGCCGTCACGGCGGCCATGCGCTTCGCGTAGGTCTTGTAGAAATCCGGGGCGAGTCCGTATAGCTCGATGTCCTGCACGCGCGATGCCACGCGGCCCGCGTTCTCGAGCGAGAGGAGATAGTTCCCGATGTTGTATTGCCGCTGCAGCTCCAGTTCCGGCTCGGCAACAGCCTCGCTCATGATGCGCGTGATTTCGCCGAGGATCTCCGTGATGGCGGGCGCGGTCACATTGTTACGCGTCTCGGCGGTGGCCTGGAAATAGCCGGCCTCCTTGTTGTATCCGAATGCGCTGCTGCTGCCGTAGGTGTAGCCATTCTTCTCGCGGAGATTCTGGAACAGGCGTCCACTGAATCCGCCCCCGAGAATCGAGTTCATCACGTTCACTTCGGGAAGTTCGGTGGCCTGGGCGCGCGAGGGACCGTTGCGGCAGACGATCACATTGCTCTGCACGCTGCCGGGGAGGTCGAGGAGATGGATGGTGAATCCCGCGACCGGTGTGACACCCGCCTTCTTAATCATCGGGACATCCTTCTTCTCCCAGCCGCCGAGTGTCTTCTCGATCTTCGGCAGAATGTCCGCCGCCTTCACATCACCGACGATGGCGAGCGAGGCATTGTTCGGCGCGAACCATGTCGCGTGGAACTTCACGAGGTCGTCGCGCGTAATGGACTTCACGCTCTCGGGCGTCGTGAATTTCCCATAAGGATGCTCACCGAAGAGCGTGGCATTCATCAGCTTCCCGACGAGCGAGTGCGGCTCCTTCTTCTGTGCCGTGAGCGAGGAATAGGTGCGCTTCTGCGCCTTGGCGAATTCCTCCTGCGCGAACACGGGATGCATCACGGCATCGGCAAACAGCTCCAGCAGCGGGTCGGTGATTTTCGTCAGCCCGCTCGTGCTCACGCTGATTGCATCCGCCCCTGCGCTGGCTTCCAATGTCGCGCCGAGCGAGTCCACGGCCTTGGCGAAGGTGAGCGCATCACGCGTGGCGGTGCCGCGATTCAGCAGCCCAGCGACGAATCCAGCGGTGCCGGATTTGTCGCCGTCGTAAACATCTCCGGCCTTGATCACGAGCCGCATGGTCACGGTCGGCTTGCGGTCATCTTCGATCACAAAGACCTTCAGGCCATTCGGCAGGACGTGCGTCACGTAGTCGGGGAATGCCGCCTCGGGCGCGGGTCCGGGTTCGGGTTTCTTCGTCCGGTCCACATCGGCGTGGACGGAAAGCAGCAGGGACAGGAGGGCGGTGGGGATGAGGCGGGGCATGGAGCGGGTGGGTTGGGATTGCGAATGTGTGGAGTGGGAAGGCGGAGTCAGTGTCTAGTGATCAGTGGAGGCGTTGGACTGGGCGACCAATCACTAATTACCAATCACTGAATCCATGGTCTGGCGGTAGGCGCGCCCCTATTTTTCCGCGCCGCCCTTGGGTTCCGCGGCCGGGTAATGAAGGGTGAAGGTCTTGTCCGTCAGGAAGTATTTCTTCGCGACGCGCTGCAAATCCTCGCGTTTCACCGCGAGGTAGTGATCGAGCTGTTTGTTCACCTCCGCCGTGCCGCCGTCGAACACATGCGAATTGGCAAGGTTCTTGGCGCGGGCGAGCATCGCGCCGTTCTCATTCGCGATCTCCGCCTCCTTCTGGTTCAGCGCCTTCGCAAATTCCTCCTCGGTCACCCCGTCGGACTTTGCCTTTTCCACCTCCTCGGCAATGAGCGAATCCAGCTTCTCCAGGGTCGTCCCGGCGATGCCCGTGGCGAACACGCCCACGATGCCGGTCAGCTCAAACAGCTCGGGGAACGCCTCGGCGTTCAGCGCCACCTGTTCCTTGTCCACGAGGCGGCGGTAAAGGCGCGAACTGCGCCCGCGTGCGAGGATGTTCGTGAGCAGGTCGAGCGCGTATGCATCCGGATGCCGCTGGTCGCATGCGTGCCACACATGCAGCGTGGCGTTCAGCGGCGTCTTGTCCTCCTTCACCACGAGCTTCTGCGGACCGGATGGATCGGTGAGTGTGAGCTTCGGCCGCGGCGGCTCCGCGCCCTTCGGGATGGCGCTGAAGTAATCGGCCACCAGCCTCTTCGTCTCCTCGATGTTGATATCCCCTGCTATCGCCAGCGTCGCATTGTTCGGCACGTAGTACGTTTTCCAAAAGTCGCGGAACTCCTCGATCTTCGCCTCGTCAATGTACTGCACCGAGCCGATGGGCGTCCACGAGTAGGGCGTGCCCGCGAGCGCGAACGCGACCAGCTTCTCGAACAGCGAGCCGTACGGCTGGTTGTCATAGCGCATGCTGCGCTCCTCCTTCACCACCTTGCGCTGCGTCTCCACGCCGGTCTCGTCGATGCGGTTGTGCATCATCCGCTCGCTCTCGATCCACAGCGCGAGCTTCAGTTGGTTGCTCGGCAGATTCAGGAAGTAGTCCGTTTTGTCAAAGCCCGTGCTCGCGTTCAGATTCCCGCCGGCACCGGACACGAGTTTGTCGATGGTCCCCCGCTTGATGTTCTCGCTGCCCTCAAACATGAGGTGCTCGAAAAAGTGCGCGAAGCCCGTGCGGTCCGGGCGCTCGTTCTTCGAGCCGACGTGATACAGCACGTAACTCGCGACCACCGGCGCGGCGTGATTTTCATGCAGGATGACGTGCAGCCCGTTCGGCAGATCGTATTCGGTGAAGGTGAGCGGCTTCAGCACGGAGCGGGGTGCATCGGCGAGTGACGTGAGCGGCAGCACGAGCGCGCAGGAAAGAAACAGGGACTTGAGCATGGCTGGGATGAGACACAACAAGCCCGCCGCTGTTCAAGCACGGAACCGGAAAAGGTTCCCGCACGGGCCTTGCCAGTCGCGAGCCCCACGTCTGCCCATTGCGCAGACCCCGCGGGCGCTCCGGCCTTCACACGACGGCGGCTGGCTCCTTCTTCAGATAGAAATCCTTCCCGCCAATCCACGCTTCCGCCGAGTGGCCGTGGCTGTCGGTGGCGATGACCTTGATGTCGTGCGGTTCCCCTTCCCCGCTGTAAGCAGCCAGCGTGATTCCGGGTTCGAACGCGACATCCTCAAAGGATGAACTCCGATACCGGTAGGGCCGCGCACTTTCCACCGGCTCTTTCCGAGGGAGCCCATTCCCGTCCGGCAAATGCCACGCAATGAAGCGCAACTCGCTGTCCGGCTCGAAGCCCGCGCCTTCGATCAGTAAGTCCACTCTTGCATTGGGTTGAGTCGGATCGGGGCGCACGCGCAGGTTCAGATGCGCCTGCCTGTGGGGTGACAGCCCACCACCGGCGACCCCGGAGAACATTGCAAACATGATTCCGAACAACACTGCGATGCCGATGAAGATGCTCATTAGGGGAAGAGGGTTCCTAAGCGAATCTGCTGTTGAATAGGAAACCCCGCCGTCTGCGAGAAACAAGGCGGTTTCTTCCCATAGGAACTCACGTTCCTCGACAGCCGTGGATGCGAAACGCCTTGCCTCCGACCTTTCGAGCACGGAACGGAGATCAGCCTGCCTCCTGCCGTCGGTCGCTATTGCACCTCATCCGCCCAAGTCACGCCCATGATCTTGAGATGCTGATCGGCTTGGTCGTCCCAGAAAGCGACGGCAAATCGTCCGGCGATGTGAACATCCAAGTCACGCCCGTGTTCATCCCGCTGGAGTTAATCCACATGATGCGCCGGATAATCCCGAATGGCCTCGAATCGCGTGAGCAAAAACTCCCGCTCTCGCTTTCGCGGCCGGCCCAGGAATTCGAGCACTGTCGAATCAATCAGCAGCCGCCGTTTCACTCTCCCGCAGGCTCGGGGATTTTTTCGAGCCGGTCCCGCACTTCATCGAGTGTCAGCCAGCGGTTCGGATTCGGATCATCCAGCACCGAGGCCATCTCTCGCAGGCGTTCCGCCCATTGCTTTTCGCGCAGCGAAAAAAGGAAAGCGGAGAGTTCCCGCCGGGCGCCGTCATCCAGTGCGGCGATTTCGCGCTTCAGTGTTTCCAAGCCCATGCGCGGAGTGAACCACAGTCCTGCGAGCCCGGTAACGCCAAGAAACAATGCAGCCGAGGGTAGGGCGGGTATTTTACCCGCCGTTCCGGGTATCCTACCCGGAACGCCCGGACGTCGCGGTGCGCGCTTTTGCAAAGGATCGTCCGTACGACATCCGATGCGCCGGGTAGAATACCCGGCGCGGCGGGTTGGAAACCCGCCCTACCCGTGCTGGGAATCGCGCGATGCAATGACCAGTCCCGCAGGGACGGCAGAACCCCGCCGTTGATTTCTGCCGTCCCCTGCGGGACTCGCGCCGCTGGCGCGCATGGACCCAGCACTGAAGCGCTGGGCAATTTTCGGTTCGCCCTGTGCGCACGCACCGCCATCTTCCCCTCCGATGAAGCTGCCGCACCCAGAATAGACCGAGAAAATCCCGGCTCCCACTCGGCCCGCTACTATGTTAGGCGTCCCATCCACGTCATGTCCACGCGCACTTTTCCACGCAAGCTCTACAAGTACAAATGCTTTGGGGTTGAATCCCTCAGCCTACTAAGCAATGAGGAGGTGTACTACGTCGATCCGCGCAGCTTCAATGACCCGCTCGATTGTGACCCAACGATACAGATCGACACTGATCGAGCTTCAATCGAGAAGCTGTGCTATCGGATGTTTGCCGCCCTTCACGGCAAACAAAAAGCGCTCAAAGAGATCGGAAACCAACGGTACTCGTCCACCGAATACGGAGACTACAAGACCGATCCGGAGGTCGAGAAGTACTACATGCGACAACTCGGTTCGCTGATTAAGCGCTTGCTCGATACCGAGATGGCCTCTTCGGGAGTGCTGTCGCTTGCAGAACGTTGGGACTGCCCACTTATGTGGAGCCACTATGCAGACAAGCACCGTGGCCTGTGCATTGAATACGATCTGACCGAAAATCATTGCCCGCATATCAAGCCAGTTAACTGGGTGTGCCGCCGATCCGATGTATTGTCACACTGGAGGAATAACGCGATGAAGAGGTTTCAAGGGAGAATACCATTGGTAAACACCTTCGGAAAAGCGTCTCTACATCCAGTCGACGGCACACC
>Ga0209181_10007630_pt1 | contig 14771 bp, 11 predicted proteins | sample MAT05_FD_187208 | JGI IMG/M metagenome (GOLD analysis project Ga0209181, IMG submission 187208) | Freshwater microbial communities from Lake Fryxell liftoff mats and glacier meltwater in Antarctica - MAT-05 (SPAdes) (version 2) | ecosystem: Environmental > Aquatic > Freshwater > Ice > Liftoff... | reverse complement strand
TTGGGCGTGCGGATATAGCTAAAGAAGCCGATTGTGCCAACAGTGATCACGAGGCCCATGAGCCATCCCCAAGCCTGCAGGAATTCGCTGGTGCGCAACATGATCAACGTTGGCAGCGGGATCACCATGCGGCCGCCTTCGAAGATGGTGGCGAACTTGGGCACAACGTAGTACATGAGGACGACGATCGCGCCAACGCCAGTAAGGCCAAGCAGGAGGGGGTACATCAGCGCACTGATGATGTAACCACGCAGTTCGTTGCGGTTGCGTTCAAAGTCGGAGAGTCGCTGGAAGACCTGTGACAGGGAGCCTGAGGCTTCGCCGGCGCGAACCATGTTGATGTAGAGATCCGAGAAATAGCCGGGATGAGTGGCCAGGGTGTCGGCGAGGGCTTTGCCGCCTTTGAGCAGGCGAAGGATGTCGAGAACCACAGAGCGGAAGGCGGGCTTCTCGGTGAGTTCGCTAACGATCGAGAGGGCACGATCGACGGGGACGCTGGAGGAGAGGAGGGTGGCTAGTTCCTGGGTAAAGAAGAGTACGTCGCGCTGCTTACCGCCTCCGAATTCAGGGAGGTTTAGCTCGAAGCCCTTGCTCTTGGTGAGGCCAATGTAGGTTGGCGTGAGGCCCTGGCGACGGAGTTCAGAGGCAACCAGCTTTTCGTTCCCGGCGGTGTAGCTGCCGGTGCGGGTCTTGCCGTCGCTCGTAACTGCGCGGAACTGGAAGGTAGTCATCTTGAGCTTTAGAACTCCTGCGTGACGCGGATGACTTCGTCTGGGGTGGTCATGCCTGTGGCGATCTTGTGCCAGCCGTCTTCCCGGAGATTGCGCATGCCGTTACGGCGGGCTGCTTCGGTGAGAATGCTTGCGTCTTCGTTGCGCATGATGAGGCGACGGATTTCTTCGTTGAGCTGCATCAGCTCGAAGATGGCGATGCGGCCCTTATAGCCGGTGTGCAGGCAAGTCTCGCAGCCGCGGCCCTTGTATACCGGCACTTTGGTGCCATCGTACGAGGTAGTCTCGCCGACGTGTTCGTTGCATTCCTGACAGATGCGGCGCACGAGGCGTTGAGCGAGGACGGCAACGATCGATGAGGTGAGGAGGTAGTTCTCGACACCCATGTCGGTGAGGCGTGTGATCGCGCTGGGGGCATCATTTGTATGGAGTGTGGAGTAGACGAAGTGGCCGGTGAGAGCGGCACGAATTGCGATGTCGGCGGTTTCGCGGTCACGGATTTCGCCAACCATGATGACGTCGGGGTCTTGACGGACGATGTGGCGCAGGCCGGCGGCGAAGGTAAGGCCGATGGCGGGATTGACGTGGATCTGGTTGATACCGTCCATCTGATATTCGACCGGGTCTTCAATCGTGATGATTTTGCGCTCGGTCTTGTTGGCGCGCTTGAGGGCCGAATAAAGAGTAGTGGACTTGCCGCTGCCGGTGGGGCCGGTGACAAGAAAAATACCGTGGGGCATCTCGGTGAAACGCTCCATGAGGTTGAGCATCTGGTCGTCGAAGCCAAGGGTGCGCAAGTCGTAGAAGCCCGTGGCCGAGCGGTCGAGGATACGCATAACGACGCTTTCGCCGTAAAGCGTGGGCAAGGTGGACACGCGGAGATCGACCTCGCGGCCGAGAGTCTTGATCTTGATACGACCGTCTTGCGGGAGACGGCGTTCGGCGATATTGAGCTTGGCCATCAGCTTGAGACGCGAGATGATGGCAGCCTTCATCTCTTTGGGTGGTGATTCCTGATTGATCAGGACACCGTCGATACGGTAGCGGATGCGGAAGTCTTTCTCAAACGGCTCGATATGGATGTCGCTCGCTCGAGATTCGACAGCAACCGCGATCATGGTGTTGACGAGGCGGATGACTGGAGCCTCCGAGGCCATGTCGCGAAGGTGTTCAAGGTCTTCTGCGGCGTCGGTGTTGCCGAAGTCGTCGGTATTTTCGGCGCGTCGGCCTTCGCTGTAATGGCGCTCGATGGCATCGACAATTTCGGATTCGTTGGCGAGGACAGGAACTACCTTGAGACCGGTGCTGCTAGCGACCGAGGAGAGGACTTCGAAGTCGAGCGGGTCGGCCATGGCGAGGGTGAGTTCTGAGCCATCGAAGGAAAGCGGATAGATTTTCGATTGACGAAGGAAGCGCGGGGAGAGGCCGTCGAGTTCTGGCCCGGTAGCAGGCGGCGCATCGATCACAACCAGTTGCAGCCCTAGTTGATCGCTGAGCTCTGCCATCACTTCACGTTGGGCGATGAAGCCCAGATCGACCAGGATTTTGCCGAGCTTGTCGTTGCGCTCCTTCTGCAACTCAAGAGCTTGTTCGAGTTCGGCAGGGGAGATGAGATTGCGAGCGACTAGGCGTTCGCCGAGCTTGGCAGGGGCGTGCATGATTAGACTAAAATTCTTGGGTTCGGATGGCGGCCTCGATGGCGGGTGCCGTCCGAGCGGTGAGCAGGTCTTTGCGAGTTGCCTGCATCACGATCTGAGCCGGGAGACCTGTTGAATCTTCCCATGAACGGCGGAAGATCGAGATTCCGAGAACCACTTTTTCTTCAGCAGGGAGCTTTTCGAGCGCGATGGCGGCAGAGGCGAGTTGGGCGCGCATCGCGTCCTTGAGCATGGGCAGGCGTTCGAGCTTCTTTTTGCGGGTGGTGACGAGCATCTCTTTGGTTGGTGCGGTGAAGCCGAAGGTGCCTAAGCCGGGTGTGGAGACCAGTTGGAGCTCTGCACTGAAGACAGCGCCGAACTTGTCAAGGTAGAGGCCACGGGTCATGCCCAGCAAGAGGAAGGGTTCATCGAAGAGAGTTTCAAGGCGTTGGTCAATGCGCTTCTCCACCGGGATGAGCATAGTGCGATTGAGCACGGGCTCAGTGACTGCGGCGATTAGAAGTGAAGCGGCGAGAAAGAGAGCTAAAAAGTACTTCATCACTATTCCTTGGGAAAGCCGACGCTCAGGCCGGCATTGGTTACGTACATGCGGTTCATTTGCTTGCGGAGCAATGTGTCGTTCTCCTGGAAGGAGGCCGCCATCATCTGGATCTCCTGGGTGAAGCGTTTTTCGGTCTTGTTCACGGCCAGGGATACTTCCTGGCGGACACGGTTTTCGGTTCGGACTTCTATAGCCTGAACTGCTTTTTGAACTACTGCATCAACATCGGCTTGCGAGATCTGAGCTGTTGTGGTGAGAACCGGTTGCGCCACCGGGCGCACCAGGAAGCCGTGGGCCGTGATGGCGCAGGCGAGCATGGCGGCTGCGCCAAAGGCAACCCGTGGACCGGAAGACCAGAAGCGCTGCCAGAGGGAGGGTTCAAAAACAGGGTCTGAGACAAAGGCGATGCGGCGAGGGACTTCTTCGTCACGCAAGCCCTGAAGGGCGGTGAGAGTCATTTGCAGACGTTCGAAATCGAGAGCGGCTTCGGGGGATTTTGCGAGATGCGCGGCAGCGGCGGCACGTTCAGCAGGAGTGCCTTCACCGAGTGCGTATGCGTTGAGATCAATTTGGGAATGGTCCATGTTGCGTTATCCCTTTACTGGCGCCAAGGCGCCTTTGAGTACGTCTAGCGCCGAGTAGAGGCGCGACTTGATGGTTGAGAGCGGTAGATTGAGAATCTCCGCCATTTCTTCGAATTTGAATCCCTGATAGATCTTGAGGACAACGGCCTCGCGCTGATCGGCGGTGAGATGTCCGAGAGCTCTTTCTACTGCGATGTTCATCTCGATCGGAAACATTCCTTCTTTGGCGCTTGCCGTTGGCGGGTCGTAAATGAGCTCCGCCGTATCTGGTCGATGGCGGCGGAGCAGAGAGTAAGCCTCGTTGTGAGCGATGCGGAACAACCAAGGAGAAAACCGTCCCACATCGCTCAGCTTGGTCAGATTCTGGTAGGCCTTCAGGAAAACGTCCTGAGTTAAATCCAGGGCGTCTTCGCGATTTCCCACGAGCCTGAGGAGGTAATTGAAGACACGTTTCTCGTGGCGTGATACGAGAAGGTTGAATGCGTCAACATTCCCTTTCGCCGCCTTGATGACGAGATCGCGATCCTCTACTTCCCGGAAAATCAAATTCTGACTCCGCAATTGAAGACGGAACAACCTTCTGGAAAGTTGAGTGAGCTGAATTTATTTTTCTGAAGCGATCTGACTGATAAACTGAGCGCCGCGTATCTCATTGAGAAGATTATGACTGAACTACAACCACCACAGATTTTGTTTCAGATGTTGACGGGTGCCTTGGTCACCAAAAGTATCGGAGTTGCCACCGAATTGGGGATCGCAGATTGCCTCGAGCAAGGCCCAAAAAGCGTGAGTGCGCTTGCAACGGAGACGGCGACGCATGAAGACTCGCTTTATCGCGTGCTGAGGATGCTGGCCTCTACGGGGGTCTTTACAGAACTACCCGAGAAGACCTTCGCTTTGACGCCGCTCAGCACCATGCTACTGAGCAGCAATCCGCAGGGGATGCGCAACTTCGTGCGGATGGCCACCTTTGGGGAGCAATGGAATGCCTGGGGGAGTCTGCTCGATGCAGTGCGCGGGGGAGGCATTGCTACAGATATCGCTGAAGGCTGCGATATCTGGGAGTATTACCGCAAGAACCCAGACCGTGCAGCGATTTTTGATGCTGCTATGACCGGTATCACGTTGCAAACCAATGCGGCGGTGGTGGCGGCCTTTGACTTTAGCCAACACAAGCGCGTGTGTGATGTAGGTGGGGGGCATGGCTGGTTGGTGCGGGCTATTCTCGAAGCCAATCCGGCGATGGAAGGCATCGTATTCGATCAGGATTATGTGGCTGAAGGTGCGCGAAAGATGCTGGCCGAAGCAGGGCTGGCTGGGCGGACCACTTGCGTTAGTGGAAGCTTTTTTGAGGCAGTAGCCGAAGGGGCCGATCTGTACATGGCCAAAAACATCATCCATGACTGGAACGACGAGAAGTCACTCACGATACTTCGCGCGATTCGGAAGGTGATTCCGGCCGGCGGGCGCTTGCTGCTGGTAGAGGTGATGGTTGGGCCGGCGAATGTGCCCGAGCCTGGCAAGTTCATGGATATCACCATGCTGGCGCTGACGAGTGGTCGCGAGCGCACGGCCGAGGATTTCGCAGTGTTGTTTGCCGCTTCTGGCTTTGCGCTGGGTCGAGTGATCCCGACGCAGAGCATGATGAAACTGATCGAAGCGTTGCCGGTTTAGTAGCCAGCCGGGGTTGTGTTTGAGTTAAAGATAATGGGTTCCAAGCCTTCACGGCGACGGAACTCGTCCATGATGATGGCGGTGGCGGTGGCACCGACGCGGGTGACGCCGATTGCCCTCACTCTGAGAAGTGCATCGAGGTCGCGGATACCGCCTGCGGCCTTAACTTGAATGTGTGGTGCTGCGTGCTGCCGCATCAGCTTCAAGTCTTCATCAGTGGCACCGGAAGTGCCGTAGCCGGTGGAGGTCTTGACCCAGTCTGCGCCAAGATCAGAGCAAATCTGGCAGAGCCGGATCTTCTGTTCGTTGTTGAGATAGCAGTTCTCGAAGATCACTTTTACCTTCTGGCCTGCTTCGTGGGCGATCTCTATGACCACGCGAATGTCGGCTTCGACATAATCCCAATCCCCAGACAAGACTTTCGAGATGTTGACGACCATGTCGAGTTCCTGGCCGCCATCGCGCAGGGCCTGCACGGTCTCAGCCTGTTTTGTGTCCGTAGTGACGCCGCCGTGTGGGAAGCCAATGGTGGTGCTGGCTTTTACAGATGAGCCTTTGAGAAGCGAAGCGCAACGCTTGAGGGCAAAAGGCATGATGCAGACGCTGCCTGCGTCATAGGCAAGAGCCAGTTGGATGCCTCGCTCCAGAGCCTCTTCGGTGAGGGTTGGATTTAGCAAGGAGTGGTCAATCATCTTCGAGAGATCAAGGTGTGTAAGTTTCGATGTGTCGCTCATGGTGGCTAAGCCACTCAGTATAGCTTGCCCGAAGAAGGCTTGGTGAGCTAAGCTTCATTCGTGCGGTACACTTCATCAGTTGTTCAAGTGATATTGATACTTCATTTGCAGCTATTGCTTTGGGGTCAAGTTTCGAGCCGGAGCGGCGCGATTAGTGGAATAGTGAGCGATCCGCAGGGGGCTCCGGTGCAGGGAGCGAAGATCCGGGCGAAGAGTGTGGACACCAATCAGGGGCGTGAGACAGCGACCAATGAGAGGGGCGAGTTTTTGCTTGCCAATCTGAACGCAGGACCCTATTCGTTGAAGGTGGAGGCAGCTGGATTTGCCGGCAAGGAATACTCTGAGTTGCTAGTGGGCGCGGGGCAGTCGGTTTTCCAAAAGGTCGAGTTGAGGCTGTCGAGTGTGTCGGAGAGGCTTGAAGTGGTAGATGAGGCGCCGGTGCTGGATGTTAGCGCCACTACTTCGGCTGTGGCCTTTGGTTATGAGCGGATGGAGCATTCGTCAGCGCAAGGACGGAACTATGTAAACTTCGTACTTACAGCACCGGGGATGGCACCTGCGCAAGGCCAATCTACAGGACGCAGCCCGGCTGCGAGTTGGAATGCGAACAACGATTCTGGTTTTGTGTCGAACGGGATTCGCTCGCGCAATAACTCAGTGTCAATTGATGGGTCGGACAATCGCGATGAAACTACTGGGGCGATTCGGGTATCGGTGCCGCTGGAGATGGTGCAAGAGTTGCGCATTGCGGGTACGACCGTGTCAGCTGAGCTGGGCGGGGCCGCTGGTGGGGTAGTGAATATTGTCACCCGCTCAGGATCCAATGCACTGCATGGTCATGCGGAGTTTCTGTTTCAGAACGAGGCATTGAATGCGCGAAATCCAGAGTTTGGAATCAGCGGCAGGCCAAGGATGCGGCGCTGGCAACCAGGGGCTTCGGGAAGTGGCCCGATCAAACGCGACAAAACATTTTTTGCGGCTGCCGTCGAGATGTACCGGGAGGATTGCGATGAATGGTCAGAGGGCTTTAACGGGTTTCGGAATCCGTTCTCGTTTCGTGCGGGTGAGCGGAACTATCAGTACTCAGCCAAGGTGCAGCACATCTTTAACAACGTGCATAGCGGCTCGTTGCGCTATGCCTACTCGCTTGGTCGCGTGAAGGAGGGCGTGCAGGGTATTGAGAACCACTCAGACTACACCTCTCGCGGATCCTCCAGGATTGGCGATCATGGTTTTGTTGCCACTTTGTCGAGTGCGTTCCGGGCAACACTTTTGAACAATTTCACATTTCAGTATGGGCGGCGGGCAATGGAACTGACACCGAACTCGCGGGATCCGTTTGTGGAGATCCCCGGGGTGCTGAGTTTTGGTCAGGGTTGGCGGCTGGATCAGCAGCGGAGTGAAGGCCACTTTGAAGCTGTGAATGGACTGACGTGGATCGTGGGGAGAAATACGGTTTCGGTTGGTGCGAGCGTGCACCGGGTGAACTTTGATGGGCGTCTCGCGAATCGGTTTGGTGGCATTGCGGTTTATCCGACCTTTGCTGCGTATCTGGCAAAGCAACCAGACTTCACCGTGCGGGCAATTGGCAACCCGCAGACGGCCTACAGCACAACGCCACTCGGCTTCTGGATCAATGACCGCTGGCAAGCTCGAAGAGGCCTCACGATTGAGGCGGGCCTGCGTTACGACTATCAATTCATGCCGGCTGGATTGCCTGCGTCAGCTAAAAACATTGCTCCGCGCCTGGGGCTGGCATGGCATCCGAACGGAGATTCAAAGATGGTCTTTCGTCTTGGGGCTGGCCTATTCTTCGACCGTTATCCGCTGAGTTTTCTGAATGAGGCAATCCAGAAGGACGGCGTGCGAGCTTATGAACAATTTGAGTATCCGGGCCTGAATTTGAAGTTTCAGTCGAGCTATCGAGCCTCCGCGAAATTGCCGGGCACCTATGGGGCCAAGGTTACCGCCGGTATGGAGCGACAGCTCAATTCCGATACGACGCTGGCTTTTGAATACAGCCATGTGCGTGGCTTGCACCTGCCGAGGATTCGCAACTACCTGGGGACATTACCGGCGCAATTCCTGCTCGAGCAAAATGCCAGTTCTACCTATGACGGCATGACCGTAACATTGAGTCGCAAGATGACCAGCGAGTTTGGTTATCTGCTCTCCTACACCGGCGGCCGCACGCATGACGATGGATCAGACTTCGACGAGCAGCCGCAGAACCCTTTGAATTTACGGCCGGAGTGGGCGCTGAGCCGGCAACATCAGGCGCATCGTGTCACGGCGACGGCATTGTTTGAGATTGAGGCCCTTGAGAAGATGAGCGAGAAACTGTCGCATATCCACATCGTGCCGAGCTTCACTTTTGGCTCAGGAAGACCGATGCCAGCGCTTGAAACTTCAGATACATTTCGCACCGGGGCTTTTCCGCTAACGGCCAGAGCGAATGGCCTGGGGCGCAACCCTTTCTTTACGCCTGCGAATGCTTCACTCGATGCGAGAGTGTTCAAGGAGTTGCACTGGGAGGAGAAGCACTTGCGCCTGCAAATGGGCGTTGAAGGCTACAACCTGACCAACCGCTCAAATCCAATCCGGGTGCTTGGTTACTACTCTGCGCAAGGTCAAAAGCTGAGCAATTATAGGGAAGCGATTGAGTTCAGTCCAGCGCGACAGTTGCAGTTATTCTTGCATTTCGAGTTTTAGCCTGCTTAGCGGGCCTTGTTAAAGAGGCGAAAGGTGAGGCCTCCGACGAAGGTAGTGCCGTAGCCAGGTGTGGCGTGAACGCGTTCGATCGGGTCTTCTCCACGCAGCGCTGACTCGTACTTCTCAAAGGTCTCGTAGTAAGTCTTGTTGAAGATATTGTCTACGGCGATGTTGAGTTCGATACCCTTCCATATTTTGCGTGAGAAGCCGATGTCGGTAACCGTGTGACCGGGAACGCGTGACTGGCCATTTCCTTCAGAGCCGTTGAGGATGTAGCGATTGATGGCGCGCATGCGGGCAGAGCCCGACCATCCCTTCCACTGGCTCAGCGTGAGGCCAACATAGGCAGTGAAGCGGGGGGCACGATCAATGTATTCGCGCGGGCTCGTACCACGGTAAAAGGCGTTGATGACCTTGGTGGTGCTGGCATTGAGCGACAGAAACTGGTTGATCTGGGTTGAAGTCTTAAGCTCAAAACCGTAGTTTCGGCTAGGGCCGGTGAACTCGTTCAGGCCGGAGTCGGCAACGTAGATCGTTTCAAAAGAACGGTCGATCCAGAAGAAGCTGGTGGCAGCCGAAAAGCGGCCCTTGTTGTGCGAGGTGCCGAACTGGAGGAAATCGGTTTTGGCGACCAGGGCGCTGGCAGGGTCGATGATCAGGGCACGCGCATTGCTGCTGGTGACGGAGCGGCCGTAGTTCCAATGGAAGGCAAGTGGCTTGCCGAGCCAGGGAGTGTAGGTGAGGCTGGCCTTGGGTTGGAGAAGGCCCTGATTGATTTTGATATTGACTGACTTATCGAGCCGGTCAGTGGCCGTGAAATTAAAGTTGTCGTAGCGGAGACCGAGGCCGATCTGGACTTTGCCTTTCATCAGGGTCAGTGTTTCCTGAATGAACTCGGCAGTGTTGGCAGTGCGGTTGTTGGCTGCAGTGCGCAGGTCGGTAGGAACACGCCCGATTCTTCCGTAGAGGGTGAGGTTAATCTGATTGTCGAGGTAATTGGCTCCGAAAACCAGGTTGCCTACGCCACCTAAAAGCTGGTGCGGCTTCTGATAGCTGAAGTTGAGTGCTTCCTGCAAGCGGCTGTCGTGCTGACCAAATCCGTCACCGTTAATCGGGTCGTCCAAGAAGAAGGTGAAGTTGGAGAAGAGATCAAACAACAGTCTCTGAACCATTCCGTTAACCTGAACGGTGTCGCCGTTGGCGCGCTGCTTGGAATAGAATCCGGTGACCGTGCCCGTTTTCACTTTGCCGCCATCAGTGGGATCGATAAATCCGAAGCGATCCAATTTGCCCTGCTCGATGAGATCGACTGGCAACTGGCCGGCGCTGTAGAAATCATTGAGTGCGCCTAAGGCGCGGAAGCCAAACTTCTCGCCGGGCCGTATCGTGTGGAAGACTCCGAGAGTGATGTTGTCGCGGAGGTAACGGAGTGGATTCAGGAAGGGTCCGTCGGAATAGCTGTACTCGTTGGCAACCAGATAATTTGTGTTCTTGAAGGTAGGGTTATAGGCTGTGAAGACGCGTCTTGTGTTGAATTGTCCAAATTGAACACGGCCGGTGAGTTGGTCGGACATCTCTTCACGGGTTTTGATGTTTACGACGCCGAGGCCACTGAAGTCGCCGTATTGGGCGTTGAAGGGGCCGTTGATCAGGTTGACGCTTTCGACGAGTTCGGGGCTGAGGCCTTTGAGGGCACCGAGATAGCCGTGAGCGTGGCCGCCGGAAGGCAAGTTCAGCATCATGTCGTCGAGCATTACTTTGAGACCACCGCCAACACCGCCGTGGTCGAGATTAAAACCGAAGCGGCGTACTTCGAGAGACTTTCCGCCACCGGCGTGCTGGCCGAGGCTGAGACCTGCGCCAAGGGTCTGAAAGATCTGGTCGTCGCGAGTAAAGAGGGTTTTGTTAAACAGGGCTGCGTCGCGCTGGTCGACTGTTGGCTCGATCATCTTCTCGGTGATGGTAAGCACAGACTCGGCCTTGGCGAGAGTACCGAATTTCAGGTCGACAATAATGGCTTCTTTTTTCATTTCCATCAAGATTGTTGTCGCGGGATCGAAACCGACGGCTTCCGCCACGAGGGCGAAGGGGGAATTGCCCAATACTTTGATCGAATACTTGCCTTCGGCATTGGTAACTGTCTTTTGCTTCAGGCGACCCAAGCCGTCAGTGACCTTTACAACTGCATTTGGAACTGCTCGCGATTGCGTGTCAAGAACAGTGCCAGTAACTTGCGTTTCAGTAAGACCCTGAGCGAACACATAATGAGTAATAATTATCAACAATGATAAACGGATTAAGTTTCCAAATACAGCCATGACATAAAGCTAACAGCAGCTTTCGACAAGCCGCAAGAATCCTTACGAGAGGGTTAAATATCTCCGCGAGCGGGCAAAATCAGCCGGCCGACGGCTGAGCCTGGAGCCTCTACATACCCGAGTCGATTATAGAATTCATAGGTATCGCCTCGGTAGAGAGTCTGCTCAAACCAAAGGCAGCGACGTCCCTCAAGGAATCCGGTGGAGGTATTCAAGAGGCTGGCAGCACCCGGCTGGAGGCGCAGCAGTTCGGCGTCTTGGCCTTGTACGTTTACCGCTCGAATAGTTTGTTCGGCCCCGGCAATATTGAGAAAAAAACGCTCGCGCCAAAGCTGATAAATGGACCCGGCGAGATCTGATTCGTGAAGTCCGGGGCATAGTCCAGCTGCAAAATGCCGTCTTTCGAGAATGACGGGGAGGCCATCGGCGAGGCGGAGCCGTTCCACGAAGTAGACCGGCTCGTGGTTGAGTTCGGGAATTCCCGCTTCGATGTATTTGAGCTGGAGAACGCGGGTCTCAGGCTTGCGTCCGAGCGATTCGACCATGGCTGTGAAACTGGTGAGGCTGCGCAGGTTGTAGTCGAGAGTGCCCCGGCGGACGAAGGTTCCAATGCCTTTGCGGAATTCGAGGTAGTGCTCGGCGACGAGATTGGCAAGCGCTTTGTTGGCAGTGATGCGGCTCACCGAGAATCGTTCCGCAACCTGACGCTCGGTAAGGAATTTGTCGCCTTCGCTGAAACCGCCGCTGTTGAGCAATTCCCGCAACGAGGCGTTTAATTGCTGATAGATGTGACCGGCCACGGCTACATCTTATCCGCTGTGGCCAAAATAGTTTCGAAAAATGGCGATTCTTCTTCGCGGTGTACCACCGCAATGTCGATGGATCGGAAGCGGGCTTTCTTCATCATCTCGGCCAGTTCTACCTGGGAGAAGCCAAGCCAGAGGTCGGCATAGAGATCGCGAGCTTCTTCGAAGTTGTGGCGATTGAGGTCGAGGACAAAGAGCTTGCCACCGGGACGCAATACGCGATGGGCATCCTTTAGAGCATTGAGCGGATGAATGGCATGGTGGAGGCTTTGACTGAAGAGTGCGAGGTCGACGGAGTTGTCATCGAGGGGAAGTTCTTCGAGGTCGCCGAGGCGGTATTCGAGGTTCTTCACGCCAGCCTTGGCTGCGGCTTCACGCCCGTAGGCAATCATTTGTTCAGAGTTGTCGACGGCGATCACACGTTCGGCACCTTGGGCAAGCAATAAGGATAGAGTGCCCTCGCCAGCGCCGATGTCAACGATTCGCATGGGGGGCAGGAGTTTGAGCAACATGTCTGCCAGAGCCTTCCAGGATCGCCCGGGAACGTAGTGGCGACCGAAGCGACCGGCCAGTTCGTCGAAATAGGCGCGCACTCGATCCTTGCGTTTCTTCAGCGTCAGCGAAAGGCCACTATCATCGTCCAAAGATTCGCTAATTTCCTGGGAAGTTTGTTCGATAAGGTTTGTTACAGTTACATCGCCCGTATATCGATAGAGATGTTTTTGCCCGCTCTTGCGCAAGTCCACCAGGTTGGCCTGCTTGAGTTGAGCGAGCGACATGGAGATTCGGCTTTGGCCCATGCCGAGGATTTCCTGCAATTCAGCTACGCTCAGTTCTTCCTGCATCAGCAAGCGGAGGATGCGGAGGCGAGACTCGTCGCCGAGCAATTTGAGACTTTTGAGGAGAGCAGCCATGGGTCGTAAAAAGAGTGTATCAATAAATCATGATGAGTACAAAATTTGTGTTATGCTCGAATCATGTCTGCAACCGCAACCAAAATTGCGACCGAATATAAGGTCGCTGACCTCGGCTTAGCCGAGTGGGGCCGCAAAGAAATTTCCGTCTCCGAATACGAGATGCCCGGCTTGATGTCCATTCGAGCCAAGTATGCCAAGGATAAGCCGCTGGCTGGTGTTCGTGTCACCGGTTCGCTGCACATGACGATTCAGACCGCCGTTCTCATTGAGACGATGGTGGATCTGGGCGCAGATGTGCGTTGGGCGAGCTGCAATATTTTCTCGACACAAGATCACGCCGCCGCAGCCATTGCCGCCGCTGGAGTGCCGGTATTTGCCTGGAAGGGTGAAACCCTCGAAGAGTATTGGGACTGCACCTTGAGGGCAGTCGACCATGGCAAGGGTATGGGCCCGCAGTTAGTGATCGACGACGGCGGAGACGTCACGCTGCTGATCCACAAGGGTTATGAACTCGAAAACGGTTCGGATTGGGTAAACACTCCTTCCGGCTCGCACGAAGAAAAAGTGATCAAAGACCTGCTCAAGAAGGTCTACGCCGAAGACAAGAATTACTGGCATCCGATTGTTGCCGAATGGAAGGGTATCAGCGAAGAGACCACCACGGGCGTTCATCGCTTGTACAAGATGTTGAACGACGGCAAGCTGCTTGTGCCGGCAATCAATGTCAACGATGCAGTAACCAAGTCGAAATTTGACAACCTGTACGGTTGCCGCGAGAGCCTGGCTGACGGCATCAAGCGCGCTACCGATATCATGCTTGCTGGCAAAGTAGCGGTGGTTTGCGGTTATGGCGACGTGGGCAAGGGCTCTGCGCATTCACTGCGCGGCATGGGTTCACGCGTAATCGTAACTGAAATCGACCCGATCAATGCTCTGCAGGCCGCAATGGAAGGCTTCCAGGTCACAACCATCGAAGAGACCATGGGCATCGGCGATATTTATGTCACAACGACTGGCAATGTGGATGTGATCACCCTCGAGCACATGCGCCACATGAAGGATCAGGCGATTGTTTGCAACATCGGCCACTTCGATAACGAAATTCAGGTCGACAAGTTGAACGTAGAGCCTGGTGTGGAACGCCTGAACATCAAGCCTCAGGTAGACAAGTACACTTTCCCCACTGGCAACAGCATCTACATGCTGGCTGAAGGCCGCCTGGTGAACCTGGGTTGCGCAACTGGCCATCCTAGCTTTGTGATGTCTGCCAGCTTCTCCAACCAGACGCTTGCTGCGCTTGATCTGTGGAAGAAGAAGGACGAGTACGCAGTGGGTGTCTACATCCTGCCGAAGCACCTTGACGAAGAAGTGGCGCGCTTGCACCTCGAAAAGATCGGCGTGAAGTTGACCATCCTGACGCCTGCGCAGGCAGAGTACATCGGTGTGCCTGCCGATGGCCCTTACAAGTCGGATCACTACCGCTACTAAGCTGTAGTCAAAAGTAGCAACGCTTGATTGAGCCGGTCTTCGGACCGGCTCATTTTTTTTGTGGAGTCATCAGCGCTTTGAGTTGGCGGTAGGCCGATTCTTCGTATTCAAGCTTGAGGCGTTCGCTTCCGAAGAGTTCTTCGCGGGCGGGAATGCCGCTTTGAGGGCGCAGGCAGCGGCCCAGCAGCTTGGTTGCTTCCTGATCTCGCGGGTCGCGATCAAGAGTGGCTCGAAATTGGTCGGCTGCTTCCTGAAACGAACCTCGCAAGAGGAGGGCGACCCCAAGATTAAAATGATAGGTAGGGTCTTTATCATCGCCTTCGAGAGCGCGGCGCAGGTTCTCAATTGCCTCAGGCATGTTGAGCCTCAACTGGGCGATGCCCAGATTATTCAGTACTTCGCTGAGTGGTACCTCTTTGCTCACGCGCTGAAAAGAAGCTTCAGAGGCTTTGAAGTCTTTTAGACGAAAACGAGCGAGCCCGAGCAGAAAGTTGGCTTCACGAAAGTGGGGGTCCCAGCTCTGCACCTTCTCCAGTTGGAGCGCAGCACTGGAGAGGTTGTCTCGCCGGAAGAGTAACCGCCCGTATTGAAAGGCAGCCTGGGAATAG
>Ga0209181_10007627_pt1 | contig 14774 bp, 9 predicted proteins | sample MAT05_FD_187208 | JGI IMG/M metagenome (GOLD analysis project Ga0209181, IMG submission 187208) | Freshwater microbial communities from Lake Fryxell liftoff mats and glacier meltwater in Antarctica - MAT-05 (SPAdes) (version 2) | ecosystem: Environmental > Aquatic > Freshwater > Ice > Liftoff... | reverse complement strand
TAGAACGGGTTGTAGACGCTGTAGGGGTCCTGGAAAATGGCCTGTACCTCGCGCCGGTAGGCAGCAAAGGCCGTGCCGTCCAGCTGACCCAGGCGGTTCCCCTGGTACAGCACGGTTCCGGCCGTAGGCTGCAGCAGGCCCAGCAGCAACCGCGTCAGGGTGGTCTTGCCGCTGCCGCTTTCGCCGACGATGGCGGTGATGGAGGGTGTGTCTGGCAAGGCCAGGGAAACGTCTCGCAGGGCCCATTGGGGCGTCTTGGAGCCTGGCGCGCCGAAGGCCACGCTGGCGGTGCGCACTTCCAGCAGGGCGCCCGTCATGGGGTGGTCCCTGCCTGGGCGGTGGCTGCAGTTGCCGCGCCGCCCACGCGCGCGAAGTGGCAGCGTACCCGGTGTGCATCGGACAACACGTCTTCGGCCGGCACCTCGCGCGAACATCGTTCTTCGGCCTTCGGGCACCGGGGATGGAACGCGCAGCCGGAAGGTGGGTTGACGATGGAGGGTGCCACGCCCGGAATGCCCCGGAACACCTTGCGCGTCGCAAAGCTCGGCAGGCTGGAAATCAGCATGCGCGTGTACGGATGGCGGGGGTTCGCGAAGATATCGCGTACCGGGGCGATCTCGACCAGGCGGCCCGCGTACATCACGCCCACGACGTGCGCGAACTGCGCCATCAGGCCCATGTCGTGGCCGACCAGGACGATGGCGGCGCCGATCTCCTTTTGCGCATGGATCAAGGTCTGCATGACCTGCTTCTGCACGATCACGTCCAGGGCGCTGGTGGGCTCGTCGGCCAGGATCACCTGCGGCGACAGGGCAATTGCGATGGCGATACAGACCCGCTGCTTCATGCCGCCGCTGAGCTGGTGCGGGTACTGGTCGGCCACTGTTTCGGGCAGGCCCACGCGTTGCAGCAGGCCGGCCACGTGCTGCAACCGTTGCGCCGGGTCGGGCTTCTGGCCATGGGCATCCAACAGATCATCGATCTGGGCCCGTACCGTGAGCACCGGATTGAGCGAGTTCATGGCGCCCTGTGGCACCAGCGCGATGCGCGAGAAACGCGCCTGGCGCATCTGCGCCGTGTTCATGGCCAGCAGGTTGTCGCCGGCCAGCCAGGCCTCTCCACCCCCAATACGACCGGGCGCCTTGATCAACTGCATCAAGGCCAGCACAGTGGTCGACTTGCCGGAGCCAGACTCGCCGACCAGGCCCAGCCGCATACCCCGGTTGAGCCTGAACGACACACCGTCGACCGCACGGGCCGGGCCCCTGGCCGTCGGGAACTCGACGTGCAGACCGCGTACGTCCAGCAGGGGCTGCTCCATCGCTGTCATGCCTCCACCCGCAGACGACGGTTCACCAGACGGTCCATGCCGGTGGAGGTCAGCAGCAGGGCGATAAAGATCAGCGCCATCATGGCGACCGGCGGCAGCCACCACCACCACAGGTTGCGCAGGATGGCGCCGTAGTACTGGGCCCAGAAAATCATCATGCCCAGGGTAAATTCATTCTGTGGCCCCAGGCCCAGCGCCTCCAGGCCGATGGTCGCCAGCATCGCGCTCGACACGGCGGTCACGAAGCTGGCAGCGATGTAGGGCAGCAGGTTGGGAAATATTTCGGTAAAGACCAGCTGCAGCCCGCCCATGCCGTTCAGGCGCGCGATATCCACATAGGGCCGTTCCCGCATGGAGAGGGTCTGGGCACGGATGGTGCGCGTCGGGTACATCCAGGCCAGTCCGGCGACGATCACCGCCATGAGAGCCACCGTCATGCTGCGCACGTTGGTGGCCACCAGCACCAGCACGGCAATGCCCGGGATGGTCATCACGACATCGGCAAGGGTGCGCACCACGGTGTCGGTCCAGCCGCCGAAATACCCGGCCAGCAGGCCCAGTATGCAACCCAGCCCCAGGCCCATGACACCCGCGAAGAGGCCGATCTTCAGGGTTTGTGGCGTCGCCAGCACCAAGGCCGCGAAAATGTCCCGCCCCTGCACATCGGTGCCCAGCCAGTGCTCGGCACCCGGGCGCTGGCGCGGCGGGGCGGCACCGATCTGTGCCAGCTCGGTGTTGATGACCAGCGGCCCCAGCATGGCAAACAGGCCTACCAGCAACAGCAGCAGCAAGCCGCTGGCCAGCATCGGCTCGCTCGCCATCGCCGCGCCGGCGCGGCGCCATGTCCCCGGCGTCTCGCGGCTCACGGCAACACCCCTGCGCGGGAGGATGCGCTGCAAGGCGGCCCGGGTCGGCACGGCGCCGTGGTCATTTGTTTTGCCGCCCGGGGCGGATGCGCGGATCGATCAGCGGGTAGAGCAGGTCCATCAGCAGCATGGTGAAGGCGATGGACACCGACAGCAGCAACACGATGCCCTGGATCACGAAATAGTCCTTGGCGTGGATCGCCTGGTACAGCCGGTAACCGATGCCGGGGTAGGCGAAGATGACCTCGACCAGGATGGCCCCGGACACGATATGGCTCAGGGTCAGGGCCAGGTGCGTGAGCTGCGGCAACAGGGCGTTGCGCAGGCCATAGGCCAGGAATACCCGGCGCGCCGAGAGGCCCTTGGCCTCGGCCAGCAGGATGTAGTCCTCGCCGCGCACGCTGATGACCATGCCGCGCATGGCGATGGCCCAGGTGCCAATGGACGCCAGGATGATGGACATGGCCGGAAGCACCGCATGCAGCGCCATGTACCCGACCGTGGCCCAGTTCCAGGCCGGTGTGAACCCGAAGGGATACCCCCCTGCCACTGGCAGCAGCGGGAACGACAGCGCAAAAGCAAACATCAGCAAGATGCCCAGGATGAAATACGGCACGGCCGACAGCAAGATCACCGGCACACCCAGCACGTGGACCCAGCGGCTGCTGCCTGGCCAGGCCAGAAGGCCACCCAGCAGGGTGCCGATGCTAAAACTCAACAGTGTGGCGGTTCCCAGCAAGGCCAGTGTCCAGGGCAGGCCGGCGCGCAACACGTCGGACACACGTTCCGGGTAGTTGGTCAGCGAATAGCCCCAATCGCCGCGTGCCACGTCGCTCAGGTAGTTCAGGTACTGGCGCCACAAGGGCTTGTCGAGACCGAACCGTTCACGGTAAGCCTTGACCATGGCCTGGATATCACCCACGTTGCCGCCGGAGGTCGCCGACAGTTGGCTCAGCTGTTGCTCGATCGGGTCTCCCGGCATGGCGCGCGGAATCAGAAAGTTGATCGTGATCGCGAGGAACGCGACCAGCAGGGTCATCCCGAGACGTTGACAGATATGGGCGAACAAGACGGCGGGCCCACTTAGACGGTCATTGCCCGGATGCCGTCCAGCGTCAGCCCCAGCCCGAAGCCGGGCTCGTTGCCGGGCACCACGTGTCCATCGCGCGGCGTCTGCATGCCGGGGGTCAGGCGCACCTCCTCCAGCGGAACGCCGGGCGCCGACGCCACGAAATACTCACCGATCGGGCTGTTGGGCACCGCCATGCCGAAATGCTGGCCATACGGTGTGTTGATGCCTGCATGCGGTACCACCGACAAGCCGGCACCTTCGGCGATGTGCGCGATCTTGAGGCAGCCGGTGAGCCCGCCGGCCCACGCGATGTCGGGCTGGAACAGATCCACGCTGCGGCGTGCAGCGGCATGCGAAAACGGGCCCAGGGTGTACCAGTGCTCTCCGCCCGCCAGCGTATCGGATGGCAGACGCCGCCGCAGCTCGGCCTGGCCGTCCAGGTCGTCGGGCATCAGGCAATCCTCGATCCAGCGCAGCTTGTACGGGCGCATTCGCTCGGCGAAGCGCACCGCGAAGTCCACGTTGAACGCCATCCAGCAATCCACCATGAGGTCTACCGCGTCGCCGACCAGGGCCCGCCTGGACGCGATGAATTCCTCGTTCAGGGCCAGCGCGCGCAGGCCGTCCGCAGGACCGTAGGGGCAGGCGAGCTTGGTGGCGACAAAACCCAGCTCCATCTGCCAGTCGGTGTCGTTGCCGGTGGCATAACACGCGATGCTGTCTCGGACCGGGCCGCCCAGGAGTTCGTACACCGGCCTGTGCAGCAGCTTGCCCTTGAGGTCCCACAGCGCGAGGTCCACCGCGCTGATGGCATACGGCGCAATGCCCCCGGCATAGGGCGAGGTGATACGGGTCATCATGTCCCACAGTTTGCCGGTGGCCATGCAGGGCTCGCCGACCAGCAGTGGCCCCAAGTGCTCGTTGATGATGTTGATCACCGGTGAGCCATACCGCGTCATGCCGAAACCCCAGCTGCCGTCGGTGGCGGTGACCAGGCATCCGACCGAGGGCCACTGCGGACGCCAGCTCGCGCGCAGCCGCTTGAAACGGGGGTAGCGCGACATCGGGTTGGCGACTTCGGCGTCGCTGGTCCAAACCGGCCGGCGCGCCGGTGTGGTGGCGCCATCTCCTACCAGGTCGCTGCGAATCGCAAACGCTTCAATCGATTTGATCTTGAGCATCGGACGCTGCCGTCCATCAGCGCTTCTTGAGCCGCATCAACACCTGGTTGAATCCCTCCCACGGCAACGGCGCTGCAATATAGGGGGCCTGGGCGCTGGGATAGCCGGTCCAATAACTGCTGTTGAACACCACCACCTGCACCTCTTCGGCTAGCGTCAACTGCGGCAGCTCCGTGAGAACGATGCGCGTAGCGTCCTTGACCAGCTTCATGTACTCGGGGTCCTGCGGCGAGGGGCGGCTCGCTTCCATCTTGTTCAGCAGCGCGGTCAGTTCGGGGTTGCTGTAACGCGTCAACGCGCGAATGTTGGACTGTTTTTCGCCAGGTGCCGCCACGTACTTGGTGTGCATGTGTTCCAGTGTTTGCCAGGGGTCGTACAGGCTGCCGCAGTGGAAGCTGACTGCGGATTCGAAGTTGCCGGTGCTCATGGCGTCCCAGTACGCCGCATCCTGCATGGGGCGGAAAACGGTGTCGATGCCGGCGGCCTGCAACTGGCGCGCCAGTACCGGGCCGAGCGCGTCGCCGGACGGCGTCAGGATGGTGAGCGACCAGGGTTGCCCGTCGGGTTGGCGCCACCTGCCATCGGGGCCTTTCTTGTAGCCCTTGCCATTCAGCAGGGTCTCGGTCTTGCGCAGGTCCTGCTTGTCCACGGCGGCGGCACCGATCACATCCTGCATCTGCGCCGTGTAGGCCTTCAGGGTGCCATAGGATGAAAACGGCGCGCTGGCCTTGGGCATCGAGCCCTCGAACGCCAGGTTCACGAGCTGGTCGCGGTTCAGTGCGCTGTTGATGGCCTGGCGCACTTCTGTCACATTGAACGGCGCCTTCTGGTTGTTGAAGACCAGGCGCATTGTGCACCCGTTCGGACTGCCCCAGACCGGGCCGGAGGTGTTCCAGGATTGCAGACGCGGGTTGCGTGCCTTGGCGGCTTCAAAGTTGCCGACCGACAGGTTGCGGCCGATGTCGATCTCGTTGTTGGAATAAAGTTGCGGTAACGCTTCCACACTGGCCGGGCGGTAGATTACACGTTCGGGCGCCGGCAGGGCGGATGCCAGCTTGGCACCCACAGCCCACCACGAGGCGCGTCGATCGAATATCAGGCTGCCGGAATCCGCCTTGACAAGCTTGTAGGGCCCAGTACCGACCGGCCAACCCTTGGCGAGATCGAAGAAGCCGAAGGTGCGCGGATTCTGGTCTTTCCAGATATGTTGGGGCACCACGACGAAACGTGCTGCTTGGCCGGTAGCCAGAAAGTCGGACACCCAGCGCGGCCCGGGTTTGTTGAGCTTGATCTTGACGGTCAGTTTGTCTGGCGCCGTTTCCGAGGCCACCCATTCCTTGATGGCGCTGGACAGGATGATGTCCGGCGCTGCGGCGCGCAGCATGCCCAGCGTGAACACCACATCCTCGGAGGTGAACGGCTGGCCGTCGCTCCACAGCACGTTGTCGTGCAGCTTGATGGTGATCTCGGTGAAATCCTTGTTGTATTCGAAGCTGTTGGCCTGCCACGGAATGATCTTGTTGTCATTGTGATTGGTATAGAACAGCATCTCGTTGACGGTGTAATGCAGGCTGTTGCGCTGGTGCAGCAATACGCCGGCGTACGGGCTGAAGTTGGTCGGGGACGGAACCTGGTTGTAGAAGTCCCAGCCCTGGCTGATCAGGGTGCGGTCGCGTGGGACATCGGGCAGAGTCTGCGCCAGCGCGGCGCCAAAGGAGAACTGCGCCACCACGGCAAGTGCTGCGCAGCTGAAGCGGGTCATTGTCATAACTGTCTCCGTTTCGGAAGTCATGCCGCTCCGGCGGCCGGTAATGGGAAAGCGATGTTGTCAACACTGGATGTTAACGATCACATTTGACTGCATACGGGCCCTGGTCTAACCCCGTGTCTACCCTAGGTTGTCGGTTCTGGGCCGGCGACAGGGCGAACGGTACGATAGCCACACAACGAAAGGTGCGGGGATGGCCAAGAGTCCGGTTCGAATGAGCGACGTGGCGCGCCAGGCAGGCGTTTCCACCATGACCGTTTCGCGGGTGCTGAACCAGCCGGACACCGTGGCGCCACGCACACGAGAGCGCATCCTCGAAGCCATCGGCGCGCAAGGTTATGTGCCCAATGATGTCGCTGGCAGCCTGCGCGCACGGCGCGGGCGCGGCGTGGTGTGCATCGTGCCGCACATCGCCAACTCGGTTTTCAGCGACACGCTGCAAGGTCTCAACGATGCCCTGCGCCCGGCCGGCATGCACGTGATGCTGGGGACCTCGGGCTACGCCTCGAGCGAAGAAGCGCGGGTGCTGGACGAGTTCGTGCGCTTGCGTCCCGAGGCGGTGGTGTTGTGGGGCACGCGTCGGCATGCCAAGAGCCGGGCGCTGCTGCGGCGACTGGGCGTGCCGGTCATCGAAGTGTTCGACCTGGTGCCGGATCCGTTTGACCAGGTGATCGGGTTTTCAAATGAGCTCGCGATGCGCGACATGGTCAGCACACTGCTTGCCAGAGGCCGCAAACGCATCGCATTCGTGGGTAGCACCAACGAACGCGATGTCAGCAGCGCCCAGCGTGCCGACGGCTGGCGCATGGCCTTGCGCAATGCGGGGTTGGACGCCCAAGGGTTGATGTTCGAAGCGGAGGTCGGAACGGCGGGGGGCGAAGAGGTACTGCACAGGATCGTCAACGCGGGAGTTTCCTGCGATGCCGTGTGCTGCTCCAGCGACCTGTTGGCGGTCGGCATGCTCATCGAATGCCGCCGCATGGGCATCCGCGTTCCTGACCAGATGGCCATCGCGGGATTTGGCGACTACGCGTTGGCGCAGGCCTTCGATCCGCCGCTGAGCACCGTACGTCTTCCGCGCTATGCGATCGGCAAGGTAGCGGGAGAACAGGTGCTGCAGCGCATGACCGGGCAGCCGGTTAGGGAGCGGGTGATCGACCTGGGATACGAGATCGTGCTACGCGCCAGCACCTGAAAGGCATGGTGGCGCAACACCGACATGTTTCGCTGTTGCCACCCGGCGCGTATGGCCGAATTGCCCGGCGAGTGCGTGCACACGGTCTTCGCCGCCGATCCAGGCCAAAGGGGTCTCTGCCGCAAACGTATCCGCGCGGCTCATTGCACCGCGCTGCGCAGGGTGTCGACCACCGGGCGGCGCAGGACATCGCGCAGGCCCCACCAACCCGCGGCCATGGCCAGCAAGGCACCGGCGAGCGCGCCGGCCAGGGGCACCACGGGCGACGCGGTCCATTCGAAGCCGAAAACGAACTTCGCCAGCCCCCAGCCCACCGCCATCGCCACCACGCTGGCCAGGAATCCGGCCAACAGGCCGACACCGGCCAGCTCGGCGCGCTGGACCTGGCGCAGCAGGCGACCCTGCGCGCCAATGGCCCGCATGATCGCAAACTCGCGCGCCCGCTCCTCTCGGGTGGCGGTGATGGCGGCAAACAGCACGACCAGGCCAGCGGCCAACGTGAAGCCGAACAGGAACTCGACCGCGCGAATCACCTGGTCCAGCACCCGCTGCACCTGTTGCAACGTGGCACTGACATCCACACTGGTGATGTTGGGAAAATCATGCACCAGCGCATTGTCAAAGCCGCGCGTCACTGGTGCCTTGAAGGCCGACATGTAGGTGGTCGGCAGGTCGGGCATGTGGTCCACCGGGTACATGGCATAGAAGTTGGCCCGCATCGATCCCCAGTCGACCTTGCGCACGGAGGTAATGCGGGCGTCGACCGGAATGCCGCCGACGTCAAAGCGCAGGCTGTCGCCGAGCTGTACTTTCAGCGTGGCGGCAATGCTTTCTTCGATGCTGATCGCACCGACCTCGCCAGCGGTCCATTTGCCGGCGATGATCTCGTTGTGCTGCGGTACGGTGACGCCGTTGGAGAGATTGAACTCGCGGTCGACCATGCGTTTGGCCCGGTCGTCGGTGAAGTCATCCGGCGACAGGGTCTTGCCATTGATGGCCACCAGACGCCCCCGGATCATCGGGAACCAGTCGTAGCGGGTCACGCCGGCGTCCTGCAGGGCCTTGCGGAAAGCGTCGGCCTGGTCAGGCATCACGTTGATAACGAAGCGGTTGGGCGCGTCCGGGGGGGTGGCCTTGCGCCAGCTGCTGATCAGGTCGGTGCGCAGCAGCACCAGCAGCACCAGGGCCAGCAGGCCGACGGCCAGGGCGCTGACCTGCACCACGGCATAGGCGGGCCGGGCCGAGATCTGCCGGGTGGCCAGCACCAGCCAGCGCGGTGCCGTGGTCTCGTTGACGCTGCGCCGCAGCAGGTGCACCGCCAGCCAGCTCAGGCCGGCAAACACCAGCACCGCGGCGGCAAATCCCCCCACCGCAATGAGGCCCAGCAGGATGTCGCTGCTGGCTGCCAGCAGCAGCGCAGCGAAGCCGGCCACGCCGATACCCAGCACCGCCAGCGAGGCGGGCTTGAGGTTGCCCACATCTCGGCGGATCACGCGCAGCGGCGGCACCTGTGCCAGTTGCAGCACCGGCGGCAGACCGAATGCAAACAGCAAGGTCAGGCCCATGCCCAGGCCAAAGGCCACCGGCCACAGGCTCGCTCCCGGCAAGGCTGCCTCGACCAGGCCGGCCAGCAGCAGCACGAAGACATGGTGCACGGCAAAGCCGATCGCAACGCCCAACGCGCTGGCGGCCAGGCCGATCACAGCGAACTCCAGCGTGTAGCTCAGGGCGATGGTGCGCTGACTTTGGCCCAGAACCCGCAGCATGGCACAGTCATCCAGGTGGTTGGCGGCAAAACCGCGTGCCGCCAGGGCCACCGCCACTGCGCTGAGCATGGCGGCCAGCAGTGCCACCAGATTCAGGAACTTCTCGGCGCGGTCCATGGTTTGGCGCATTTCGGGTCGCCCGGTCTCCAGCGATTCGACGCGTACGCCACGCACCTCCGGCTTGTCGACCTCCAGCGTGGCCCACTGGGCGAACTTGCGCGACTGCGCCTCGTCCCCGGCGACAGCAAAGCGGTAGTTCAGGCGGCTGGCGGGCTGCACCAGGCGGGTCTTGTCCAGATCGACCTGGTTGAGCAATACACGGGGAGAAAAACCCATGAAACCCCCACCGCGATCGGGCTCGAGCACGATGATGCGGCCGATGCGCAAACGCGCATCTCCCAGCAGCAGGTTGTCGCCGACGGCCAGCACCAGCCCATCGAGCAGTTGCGGATCGACCCACACCTCGCCAGCGGCCGGCACATCACGTGTGCGTGCGCCCGGCTGATCGCGTGTATTGCTGACCGTCAGCTGGCCGCGCAGCGGATAGGCCTGATCGACCACCTTCAGGGCCACCAGCTTGCTGGCGCCACCGCGGCTGTCTTCGGCGCGCCCCATGGTCGGGAAGGTGATGGCGCTCGATGTCTGCAAACCCATGGCACGCGCCTGGTCGATGAAGGCCTGGGGAGTAGGCCGGTCGCTGGTTACCACGGCGTCGCCACCGAGCAGTTGGCTGGCATCGCGCTGCAGGCCCCCCTTGAGGCGATCGGCGAAAAATCCGACTGCCGTGAGTGCCGCCACCGCCAGGGTGACCGCGACGATCAGCAAGCGCAGTTCGCCCGAGCGCAGGTCGCGCCACAGGCTGCGCAGGCCGAGTTGAACAAAAGAAGGTGTCATGGTGTGCGGTCTGGCTCAGGCCACCACACGCAATTGCGCCCCCGCCAGCGAGGGCTGCCATTGCAGGCGATGGGGTGCCGAGTAGCAGATGAAGTGTTTGTTAGTTGCGCGGCCCACTGTACACAAACCAAGCTTGCGTGCCACTTCCAGGCCCATTTCCGTGGTTCCACTGCGGGAAATCAGGATGGGCACACCCATCTGCGCGGCCTTGATGACCATCTCGCTGGTCAGCCGACCGGTGGTGTAGAAGACCTTGTCGCCGCCGTATCCGAGGGCAGCGTCCTGCAGCCACATCCAGCCGGCGATGGTGTCGATGGCGTTGTGCCGGCCGACATCCTCGACGAACTGCAGCAGGTCATCGCCCCGGAACAACCCGCAGCCGTGCACCGACCCGGCCACCTTGTAGATGCTGTCCGCGAGCCGGATGGTGTTGACGATGGCATACAGATGACTCTGGTGCAACACCGCATCGGGCAGCTCGATGCTGTCCAGGTCGTCCATCAGGGCGCCAAACACACTGCCCTGCCCGCAGCCGGTGGTGACCACCCGCGTTGCGGTACGCTGTTGCAGGTCGGCGATGCCCTGGCGCGTGCGGACGGCGGCGGCACCGACCTGCCAGTCCACCGTGATCGACTCGATCTCGTCGACCGATGCCACCAGCCGCTGGTTGCGCAGAAAGCCCAGCACCAGCAGCTCGGGGTGGGCCCCCAGAGTCATCAGCGTGACGATTTCGCGCTTATCGACATAGACGGTGAGGGCCCGCTCTGCCGGGATCGCCAGCGCCACGGGTTCACCGAACTGGTTCACACCCTCGATGGCCCGCGTCAACGGCACGCAAGTCTCGGTCAGGCGGGGCCGGCGGCGGGCGGGGCCGGGCAGCATGCCAGTCATGCCAACACGGCCCCGGTGCCATACCCGGCGGCTGCAGCCGGCACGCCGCCGGGCACGACCGTGACAGCGCAGTATTTGAACTCGGGAATCTTGCCGACGGGGTCCAGGGCCGCATTGGTCATGAGGTTGGCCGCAGCCTCGTAGTAGGCGAACGGCATGAACACTGCACCCTGGGGGGTGCCGTCGTCGCGCCGCAGGTGAATCGCGACCTCGCCGCGGCGCGAGCGTACGGTCACCACATCACCGGGCTGCAAACCCAGTGCCGTCAGGTCGGCGCCGCACATCGAGGCGGTAGCCATCGGTTCGATGGCGTCCAGCACGGCGGCGCGCCGGGTCATGCTGCCGGTGTGCCAGTGCTCCAGTTGGCGGCCGGTGATCAGCACAAAGGGGAAATCCGCATCCGGGCGCTCATTCGCCGGAATGATGTCGGCCGGTACCAGCTGCACCCGGCCATCCTCCGTGGCAAACCGCTCGATGAACACCGTGGGAGCCCCCGGATCGTCGGCACTCAGGCAGGGATAGGTGACGCTGGATTCACGCTGCAGCCGCTCCCAGGTAATACCTGCGATGGCGGTGTGCATGGCCTGGCGCATTTCCTCAAAGACGGCGGCCACGCCGCTGTGGGGGCCGGGGTAGTTCCAGGCCAGGCCCATGCGTGCAGCGATCTGCTGGATGATCCAGAGGTCGGGCCGCGCATCGCCCGGCGGGTCGATGGCCTGCCGGCCGAGCTGCACCATGCGGTCGGTGTTGCTGACGGTGCCGGTTTTCTCCGGCCAGGCCGTGGCCGGCAGCACGACGTCTGCCAGCCAGGCGGTCTCGGTCATGAAGATGTCCTGCACCACCAGCTGCTCCAGGCTGGCCAGCGCATGGCGGGCATGGTTCAGGTCCGGGTCGCTCATGGCCGGGTTCTCGCCCATGATGTACATGCCGCGGATCTTGTGCGGGTCGCTGTCGGGCGCCAGCGCCTTGTGCATGATCTCGACCACGGTATAGCCGGGCTTGTCGTCGAGCTCGGTGTCCCAGAACTGCTCGAACCAGGCGTGTGCCTCGGGGTTGGTCACGCGCTGGTAATTGGGAAACATCATCGGGATCAGCCCCGCATCGCTGGCACCCTGCACATTGTTCTGCCCGCGCAGCGGATGCAGACCCGATCCGGGCTTGCCGATCTGGCCGGCCACCGTGGCCAGGGCGATCAGGCAACGCGCGTTGTCGGTACCATGCACGTGCTGGCTCACGCCCATGCCCCACAGGATCATCGACCCCCGCGCGGCACCGGGCACCGAGCCGGCTGGGCGGGCATATTCGCGCGCCACTTCGCGCAGCAGGGCAGCCGGAATGCCGCAGATCGGCGCCATCGCCTCGGGGCTGTAAGCCTGCACGTTGTCCTTGAGGGCCTGGTAGTTGCTGGCCCGCTCGCGGATGAAAGCTTCGTCGGTCAGACCTTCGTCGATGATGGTGTGTATCAGGGCGTTGAGCATGGCCACGTCGGTGTCGGCCTTGAACTGCAAGGTGCGCCAGGCATGTTTGCCGATGTCGGTGATGCGCGGGTCGGCCAGCACGATTTTTGTGCCGCGTTTTGCCGCGTTCTTCATCCAGGTGGCGGCCACCGGATGATTGGCTGTCGGATTGGAGCCGATCACCAGAATCAGGCCCGCATGCGCGACGTCGTTGACCTGGTTGCTGACGGCACCCGAACCCACCCCCTCGAGCAGCGCCGCCACACTGGAGGCATGGCACAGACGGGTGCAGTGGTCCACATTGTTCGAGCCGAAGCCGGTGCGCACCAGCTTCTGGAACAGGTAGGCCTCTTCGTTGCTGCCCTTGGCCGAACCGAAACCTGCCAGCGTCTTCTTGCCATGGGTGTCGCGCAGCTGCCGCAGCGGGCCCGCAGCCAACGCCAGGGCCTCGTCCCAGGTGGCCTCGCGAAAGACCGCCTGCCAATCGCCCGGCCGGGGCGCGACGGCCGGGTCTTTCGGCACGCCCGCCCTGCGGATCAGGGGCTGGGTCAGCCGCTGGGCATGGTGTGCGTAGTCGAATCCGAAGCGGCCCTTGACGCACAGGCGGCTGGCATTGGCCGGGCCGTCGCGGCCGTCGACGCTGACAATCCGGTTGTCCTTGACGTTGTAGGTCAGCAAGCAACCGACGCCGCAGAAGGGACACACCGAATCGACCTTGCGGTCGACCGCCTGGGATCCGACCTGCGTCTTCGCGCTCAAGGCGCCGGTGGGGCAGGCCTGCACGCATTCGCCGCAGGCCACGCAGCTGCTCTGGCCCATCGGGTCACCCAGATCGAACACGATTTCACTGTGACCACCGCGCCCGGCATAACCGATCACGTCGTTGACCTGCTCCTCGCGGCAGGCCCGCACGCAGCGCGTGCACTGGATGCAGGCATCGAGGTTGACCGCCATCGCCGGATGCGACAGGTCGGGTGCGGGCTGCTGCCGGCGCAACGCCCGCAGGGCCGGACGCACCTGCACACCCAGGCGCGCGGCCCAGTCGCTGAGTTCACCATGTTGCCCGACAGGCTGACCCGCAGCCGGCGCTACGCCGGCATCATTCCAGCGGTAACCGGTATCGGGCATGTCCGACAGCAGCATTTCCAGCACCATCGCCTGGCTCTTGCGGGCCCGCAGGCTGCCAGCCTGCACCTCCATGCCGGCCGTGACCGTGCGACAGCAACTCGGCGCCAACGTGCGCTCGCCCTGGATCTCGACCACGCAGGCGCGGCAGTTGCCATCGGGGCGGTAGCCCGCCTGATAGCACAGGTGGGGGATGTCAATACCGGCACGCTGCGCAGCCTGCAGGATGGTGTCGCCCACGAAGGCCTGCACCGTCTGCTGGTCCAGGCTGAATGTCAGCGTAGCGGGCTTCACATGCGCCGGCTTGGCAGGGGCGTTCATCCGGCAATCTCCTGGGGAAAATACTTTTGCACACAGCGCACCGGATTCGGCGCCGCCTGGCCGAGCCCGCAGATCGAGGCATCGGTCATGACCTGGCTCAGGTCTTCGAGCGTGTCGTTGTCCCAGGTGGCGGCCTCCATGAGCCGCACGGCCTTGGCCGTACCCACCCGGCAGGGCGTGCACTGCCCGCAACTCTCGTGGGCGAAGAAACGCATCATGTTGAGCGCTGCATCGCGGGCCTTGTCATGCTGCCCGAGCACGATGACCGCTGCCGAGCCAATGAAGCCGCCATGGGGTTGCAGCGTGTCGAAGTCCAGCGGCACGTCGGCATGGCTGGCCGGAAAGATGCCACCAGACGCACCCCCTGGCAGGTAGGCATACAGCGTATGCCCCTCCTGCATGCCGCCGCAGTATTCGTCGATGAGTTCACGCAGCGTGATGCCGGCAGGCGCCAGCTTGACACCCGGCACCCGTACACGGCCGCTGACACTGAAGGACCGCAAGCCCTTGCGGCCATGGCGACCATGCCCGCTGAACCATTGCGCACCCTTTTCGACGATGTCGCGCACCCAATAAAGGGTCTCAAAATTGTGCTCCAGTGTCGGCCGCCCGAACAGGCCGACCTGTGCGATGTAAGGCGGGCGCATGCGGGGCTCACCGCGCTTGCCTTCGATGCTCTCGATCATGGCCGACTCTTCGCCGCAGATGTAGGCACCGGCGCCACGGCGCAGTTCGATCCGTGGCAGCGCGCAGGGCGGATCGGCCTGCAAGCGGGCGATTTCTGCCTCGAGGATGGCCCGGCAGCCATGGTATTCATCGCGCAGGTAGATATAGCAGGCGTCGATGCCCACGACGTGGGCCGCCACCAGCAGCCCCTCCAGAAAGCGGTGGGGATCACGTTCCAGCCA
>Ga0209181_10007622_pt1 | contig 14781 bp, 16 predicted proteins | sample MAT05_FD_187208 | JGI IMG/M metagenome (GOLD analysis project Ga0209181, IMG submission 187208) | Freshwater microbial communities from Lake Fryxell liftoff mats and glacier meltwater in Antarctica - MAT-05 (SPAdes) (version 2) | ecosystem: Environmental > Aquatic > Freshwater > Ice > Liftoff... | reverse complement strand
TGCGTTCTATTGTCAATACTGGAAGGCGACAAGGTTTCTCTGCTTTTGAGTCTATCCTGGCTGCCTTAAATCCCCTGGAATCCTTATTCCCTCTGAGTTGAGCAATTACCAAGATTCTGTCGTTCAGCTAATGTCAAACCGAGCAATTGATGATGCAGACTGTGCCTATAGCTCAATTACTCGCATAGAACTACTAAGCTTTCCCAAAATCACATACCAGGATATTGATATTATCGATAGTTTTTTGAGTCGTCTTCAGTACATCCCCTTCTCACTTGAGATCGAGAATGCAGCGATTCTAATTCGACGACAGTACAAATTAAAATTGCCCGATGCTATCATCGCCGCTACTGCCAAATGCTTGAAGTTAGAACTATTGGGTAGTGTTTCAAAGATGTTGCTGATGTTGCTGAAGCGTCTAGACACCTGACCAACTGGGACTTCTACAGACCCCCAACAACATGTCTAGAACACTACCCGCAAATCAACCGAAATTTGCCCCCCAACCCCTAATTCTGGGGGAGCTAGAGATCAAAGTCCCTCAGAATTGGGGGATTTAGGGGGCAAGTGCGTAAGTCCTAACTACAAAACAATCATGTTGTAGGGGCACAGCATTGCCATACCCCTACAGGATGCGCCGCATTCTCGATCAAGTGATGGGCGAATCGATCTACTGCTAGATCAGAAAAGCTGAATTACATTTCTGCACCAAAGTCTTCGCGCAATTTTGTTTCTTGCTCAGTGGATAGATTGGATTGAATCAATTGACCTTTTTCTGCGTCTTCAAATGCCGCTTCCACCTTATCGACTGTGACTTGACCCGTCAGCAAAAATAGGGCAGAAGTTCCTTCTGTAACTTTGCTTTGAACTTCTTTGATGAAACCGTCATTGATACCATAGTCTGTGAACTTGCCGGTGATCGCGCCTGTAGCAGCACCAATGAGTAGACCAAAAAGGGGCACAAAAAAGATTAAACCAAACAACATTCCCCAGAATGCTCCACCCAGCGCACCCGCGCCGACGGTATTCATTGCCTGATAAGTTTTAGGTTTTTTCCGTCCTTAGGGCCATGAGACGATCGCGGCATCCAAAACTTGAATAATCTGTTGTTTCTGCAACCCTTCTAACTTCTTCAAAGCGTTATCTGCACCATCAACGGTATTGAATTTCCAAACAGTTAAAGTAGACATGGATTTTCTCCTGAGTTGATCTTTACTTGAAACTCTTTTCTGTTGAGCAGTTCAGTGACTCCGAACTCCAACAAGTTTACTATCAATCGCCATCCATCCACCCCAGCAGGCGAGAAACTTGAGCAGGCAAGGTAAAAGGATCAAATGGCTTGGCGATCGCTCCGGCAAATCCCATTTGGTTAAGCTGCTTCAGCGTGAACCAAATGGCTCTAGCAGTAATTAATAAAATTGGAATAGTTTGAGTCATTGAATATTGTTTCAATTGCTCTAAAAATATTAGAGCATCGGTTTCTGAAGTTGAAGCATCTAACAAAATCACATCCGGAGAAGTCGTTGTACATAAATCAATTCCTTCTTGAATTGAGTTTGATAGAGTGACGCTCCAACCACCAAACTCGCTCAAACAGGTGTGCAAAACCTCTCGAATACTGGCTTCGTGTTCAATTAATAAAATTGATTTAGTAGCCATGAACACCATCCTGTTGCTATGAAAGGGACAAACCCTTTTTCAATCTGAGAATGCTGGTCAAAATCCAGTTGCAAATTCTCCAACATTTGTCTGGCAATTCATATCGCCAAATGCGCGAAAGTATATTCGCATCCCTGTAGCTTTTGTAAAACTACACTCAAAACATGGGTTGCAATTTCAACGTAGCTAATTTTGGATAAGTCATCATTAGACATGACTGAAACCAGTCAAAAGCTACTGAATCATTCGTCCACTAGATTAGACCAAGAAAATATGAAACTGATAGGAAGGATCGATTCTATACGCTCCAACCCAACATTTCTGCGATTTGACTCCAAATGGTAAGCGGGTCAAAGGGTTTGGAGATGATGCCTGCCACCTCTAACTCTGTAAAGCGATCGCGATCGCTAGATAATACTTTCGCCGTTAACACAATCACTGGAATTTGCTGAGTGCGAGGATCTGCCTGAAGCTGCTCACACATCTCAAAACCATCCATATCCGGTATTGATATATCGACCAGAATGGCATCCAAAGCAGTTGTTTTGGCAATTTGCAAACCTTCAATAGCCGATTTTGCCGCGATCGTGAGCCAACCTGCAAATTCTTCTAGCGATACCCGCACCACATCCCGAATATCATCGTCATCATCCACAATTAGAATTTGCTTAGTCATAAGTAAAAGGCAAGAGGCAAGGGGAAAGAGGCGAGTGGGCAGGAATTAGAGGTCAGAAGCCGAAGCCCGAAACCTGTTCTAAAACCTAACCGATCAGGGGCAATGCGAAACAAAAGTTGCTTCCTTTGCCGAGGGTGCTTTCTACCCAAATTTGTCCACCATGTTGTTGCACAATGTTTTTGCAAATTGCTAGCCCTAGCCCGGTTCCGCCTTTCTCGCGTGAGTCAGACACATCGACCTGTTGAAATTGTTCAAAAATGAGTTCGAGTTTGTCTGCTGGAATGCCACGACCTTGATCGGTAATGGAGAAAAGGATGGAGTTTTGAGTGTTGGGTTTGAAGTTACTTGTAACTTTTGATTTTCGACTTTCTATTTCTGCGGCTTCCTCCTGCTGCATTTCTGCTTTGAGCCAAATTGTATCGCCACTTGATGAAAACTTGAGGGCGTTGCTGAGGAGGTTGATGAGGGCTTGAATGATGGCATCGGGGGCTGCCCATAGGGTGGCGGAAAGGGAAGTGAGGGACAGAGTAATGGCGGATTGATCGGCGATCGCTTGAACGCCATCGACTGCCTGCTGCATTAAGCTGGTGACCTGGCATTGCTCCATTACAAGCTGAACTTTGCCAGATTCTAATCGTTCCAAATCAAGAATGTCGTTGACTAGCCGCACCAAGCGATCGCTGTTGTTCAGCGCAATTTGCAGCATCTGCTTAGCTTTTTCGGGGCGATCGTTAAAAACACCCGATTCTAGAATGCCGATCGACCCGCGAATGGAGGTTAATGGCGTGCGGAGTTCGTGGCTCACCACCGAAATAAACTCATCTTTCATTCGTTCCACTTTGAGGCGATCGCGAATGTCTTCAATGTGCCCCACAAAATAGAGCGGTTGTCCGGCTTGATCGAGAATGGGGGCGGCACTCATCAGCACTGGAACTGTTGTGCCTTGCTTGGTGATATAGCGTTTCTTCATTTGATGCGATCGCGTCTCACCGGTCATCATGTGCCGAAGTCCCTCCAAATCTGCTTTCAAATCGGCTGGGTGCGTAATGTCCTGCAAGGTGAGCGTCAGCAGTTCTGCTTCGGTGTATCCGATCAGGTCGCAATAGCGAGCATTGGCTCTGAGGAACTGCCCAGTCGGTGAAACCAGCAAAACCCCAATTGGCGCACCATCAAACGCATTACGAAATTGTGCTTCGCTGGCGCGGAGGGCTGCTTCTAATTGCTTGCGATCGCTAATGTCTTCCACCGTGCCCACCACGCGAACGATGTCTCCGGTGTCGTTTTTAATGGGGAATGCTTTCGATCGCAGCCAGTATACTTCACCATCCGGGCGGATGTAGCGATACTCTTGATCAAAGTTTTCGCCTTGAGTTTCCTGCTGTAGCGATACTTCAATGCGATCTCGGTCGTCGGGATGAATATTGTTTAGCCAGTGAGACATCCCTTGATAGAGCGATTCAAATGAGGTTCCAATCATGGCTTCATAGGCAGGATTCACGTAAGAGTAGTGAGCGGATTCTGTTTCATAAACAAAAAAACCTTCCCGCACGGTTTCGGCTAATTCACGAAAGCGAGTTTCACTTTGGCGCAACGCCGCTTCGGTTTGCTGGCGTTGGGTCAAATCGCGAATCACCACCAGCACTTCATCCCTGTCGAGCGGCATGACTCTGGCTTCTTGCCAAAGGTGCTGCCCATCTAGCCAAAGGGGAAATTCATAGACCTGTATTTCTGCGGTTTGCAATGCGGTGGCGATCGCGGCTAAACGCTGTTGTGCTGCTTCTAGTGGGAGAATGTGGCGAATGTTGTCCCCTACTTTTAAGTTTGGTGCGACGAGCGGAAAATCAGCGGTGGGCTTGAAATCTAAATAGGTGCCCTCTCGGTTCATCCGAATAATCAGATCGGGCAAGGCGTTTATAGTTGCTCGATTTAGGGTTTCGCCTTGTCTGAGCGACTCTTCTGCTTGTTTACGTTCGGCTTCGCCGCGCTTGAGATCGCTAATATCTCTCCCAATGCCCAGCACAAAGGTTTCGCCATTGATTTCGATCAGTTCAGCCGACACTAAGACTGTTTTAAGCTGCCCCGTTCGAGTTTGGCTATGCACTTCTAAATTGCGAACATGACCATTTTGTTGCAACACTTCGCGAAATCGATCGCGATCGCTCAGATCACCCCAAATTCCGAGATCTACCAACCGCTGCCCGATCAATGATTCCCGCGAATATTCCAACACCGTAAAAAAGCTGTCGTTGGCTTCTACACATCGTCCTTCTGCCAAAGTTGTCAGGGCAATTAGGTCGGGGCTGGAGCGAAAGATAATGGTAAATTTTTCCTCTGATTCTGCCAGGGCGGTTTTGATCTGATCAAAAGACTGTTGCAGTTGGTCTGCCATTTGGTTAAACGTCTGCGCCAGATTGTTTAACTCAGAGATTGGGCTATTGGTTAGCAATCGTTGATCGAGATTGCCTGCTGCCAGTTCTTGGCTAACCTGATTAAATTGTCTGAACCGGGATAGGATTTGATTGGCAGTGAGCAGTCCCAGCGCGATCGCCCCGCCAAGAGTCAGCAGACAAAGCAAAACCGTGGTGCGGGTATTGTCTTGAATGGCTGCCATGAAATGAGATTTAGGAATCACTGTGACGATGCGCCAATTTAGTCCAGGCTGATCCCGAAACGGCGTGATTTTGACATAGTGCGGTTGATCGTTGTAATGAAATTCCAGATATTGAACTTGATTTAGCGAGCTGAATGACCCAGGGCGATCGCGCAAATAATCACCCAGCGATCGGGTCAAATTGTCACGGCTTTGATCAATCCTCAGTTGCTTGAACTGTCTCCCAAACCCAGTACCAGTACCAGGTTGATAAGGTTGCTCACCAGTTGATGTGACGAGCAGGGCACCGCTTTGATCGATCATCAGGACTTGACCAGAGCGGCTAATAGCTAAGCGATTGAGAAAATTATTGAAATAGTCCAATCGAATATGGACTGCAAAAACCCCTAATAGGCGCTTCGTGGTGCGATCATAAATCGGTTGAGAGGCGTTTAAGGTCAGTAATTTGAAGGAACCGTACTGCAAGATCGGATTCCAACCCGGCTGCCCGGTTGTGACGGCTCGTTTATACCAAGGGCGATCGCGGCGAATATCCAAGCCATTATTAATGCAAATCAGTTTACCCCGTTTCCCCTGGATATCCAGTTGGTAAATTAATACTTTATCTGGACGAGGCGGATCGGCAATGCCCAAATTTATAGCGGGGAATCGTTCTACCACTCTAAATTTGCCTTCAGGATTGACAAATAAGACCGCCGATATTTGCTCAAATTGCTGCAATCGGTTGAACAAAGCCGCTTCTAGGGCTGGAGTATTTTGCGGATCAACCTGCCCCTGATTAACAGCATCGACACTCAACCGATTAATTAATACTGGCGTTTGCAGATAGGTCTTGAGTTCTTGCGTCACGCGCTCATTGGTTTCCGTGACCAACCGCTGCCCTAGATCAGCCGTTGCCTCTTGCCCACTCCGGTAAGACAAGTAGCCCACCAGCGCCACCGCTCCTACGGTTTGCAACATAAATGGCACTACCAATACCCCGCGCAAAGGGATACTGGTGATCAAGTTACGGATGGTTTTTGGTAAGGCGATCGCCATGAAGAACGCTAAGCGCTAAAAGGATAAACAATTTATATCAAACTGTAGCCTTTGCTATGCGATCGCGACAGTAGGCAATTGGGAGATCGCTTGCTTTAACTGCTTTAAAGAGTGAGATAACTGATTAGCTAATTGTGATTCTTGGTTCAGATCTTTTTCCAACAGACATTCAATGGTTTGAGCGATCGCCGCCGCTTTGATATAGCCAAATGTGCCTAAGCCGCCTGCCAGTTTATGCGCTTCTATGTGCGCCGCTTGCTGTTGCTCCCAACTGAAATCACCTGCTTGCAGCGATCTCACTGCGCTTTCTAATACGGCGATTCGTTGCTCCAGTGATGTCCAAAATCGCGCTGCGATCTGCTGAATTGCCTCGATTCCCCGCTGCGATCGCACGTCATAATCATTGTCCCCATTCACTATTGATGTAGATGTTGGGGAAATACTATCTTCTCTGTCTAAATTCCCTTGGGTCTGCGTGTTTCGATTGACAATCGGTGCGGCTTTCAACCGATAGCCTAATCCATACACGGTCTCAATGATCTCAGCATCAACCCCGGCAAACTTCAACCGATGTCGCAAATCTTTGATCAAATTAGTCACCGAACCTTCAACGGGAGTTTCCTCCATCGACCACAGGTGATCAATGATGGCACTGCGGCTAAAGATGCGCTGAGGATAGCGAAGAAATAGTTCTAGCAGATTGTATTCTTTGGGGCGGAGGGCGATCGGCGTTTGATTGTAAGTGACCTGAGCCGAAGCAGGATCAAGGCAAAGGTGTTCCCAAATCAAGAGTGGAGTCGATGAAGCACTGCCACTACGCCGCATCAGGGCGCGCACTCGCGCTAACAACTGAGAGGAATCACAAGACTTAGCAACGTAATCATCTGCTCCTGCATCCAGTCCAGCAACAACATCCTCATTGGAGGTTTTCGTCGTTAGCATCAGAATGGGAGTTTGACAGTTTTGAGCGCGGAGACGGCGGCAAACTTCAATTCCATCTAATGTGGGCAGCAAAACGTCTAACAGGGTCAGGTCGTAGTTCCATTGAGTGGCTAGATCTAACCCTTCTGAACCATTCGCGATCGCGTCAACCGCGTACCGATTGGCAGAGAGCGTTGCCGAGAGCAATTCACTGGTTTGTTGATCATCTTCTACAAGAAGAACTTTCATTCCACACACTCCAGTAAACCTTACCGTTAGTTTGCTAGTCCCACTTTAAGCATCTTTAGCCAACTACCGACAGCATAGTCTGTTTTCCTTCAATGTAGAATACTGGATTTTGATAGTATCAAAAAGCACAAAATAGCTGCACGAATGATAACGACATTCGCTAGCATCGTGTGCTTTTCCAATGAGTGAATGGACTCTGCCTCTACTTTGCAGTTACCGCAAGGGGCGCACCAAGCGCTGAAGCTGCCGACTTTCAAGTTCTAATACCCGTCGGGCAAAATCAGGATCACGATCAAGCAAGTCATCAAATGCATCCACTGGAATTGCTAAAATCCGAGTCTTAGTGCTTGCGGCAACGATGGTATTTTCCAAATCGCTATGGCTTAACACCTCTAACTCGTCTAGGGTTTGCCCAGGACGAAGCTTTTCTACTCGAACCTCATCGGCAAGCTGGTAGTGAATGTTGGCATCCCCTTCGATCAACAGCAACAACTCTCGACAGGTATCGCCTGCTGTTGTGATCACGTCGCCTGTTGAGTAAGTTTTCACCTCAGCGCGATCGCCCAGTTTAATCAAAGTTTCGATCTGCATCCGATGAAAGAAATCACTGTTGAATAGATAAACCAGTTTTTCTAACGTTGGAAATGCTGCTAAGTTTGAAGTCGGCAAAGTCAGCAGTTGGGCTGCGGTTTCTCGCACCAGTTCAGGATGTGAATCCTGCTGTAAATCGTGGGCTACAGCCTCAGCGCGTTTTGAATCGAGTTGAGCAATCAAATAGAGTGCAGCCGCTTGAATTAGAGAATTGCTGTGTTGCAGCAAAATTTCTAAATGATTTAGAGTCTCTTGAGTAGAAAATTCTAAGGAATTAAAGGTAGGAGCTTCTTGTGGTTGTGTCAGAGATTCAAAAGTCGCGGGATGTAGATGATTTTGCCAATGCTTCCGGTTGATATTCTTTGCTACAAGCTGGGGCGAAAGCTGTTTCAAAGACTGGGCGATCGCGCTTGCCTTTGGATTATCTTGTAGAGTTTCTAATGTTTTCAACAGCGATCGCACAATCAGATCTTGTTTGTAATATACGCTTGATTGCAGTAGCGTTACTACTGGTTGATGGTCTTGCAGATTAGGGTGATTTAAGGCGCGATCGCAAGCAACCCATTGAGTGAGTTGAGCTACCAAAAAATCAGCTTTTTGGGCACTACCTGCATCAGCAGAAAATCCTCTCAAAATCCAGTCTTCTTCCTGTGCCGAAATCGAGTACTCACGGCGCAACGAACGAATTTCTGTGGAGTCTTGTTGGGATGGATCAAACGTCGCAAGATTCGGTTGGGTTTGTTGAAGCAACATCAAGCGCTCCAGCGATTTTTGGTAGCCACTTAACCGAACTTGATTCTCTAAACTTCGTTGACGGTTAGGGTCGAGTAATTCTGGATCTTCAACGCCCAATTCTTCTAATACTTCGCGATGTTCATCATCGGGAATGCCTAACTCTTGGCGCATTTGCTGCAAAACTTCCAGGCTGCTGAAATAATTTACATAACCTTCTTCTAAGGCTTGTTGCACCACTCCTTTGTGTACCTCATGTCGCTTCTCACGGGTAAAACCGGGAAGCACTTTTGCCAACACATATACTTCATTGGCGTGAAGATCATCTAGCGATCGCCCGTCTAAAAACTGGGAAACATCTAGCTGCAATTTCTCCAACTGTTTGCGGAATCGACTTGCCAGATTTTCACGAGAATAGAGATCTGGGTTACGTCGCCAGGTTTGTTGGAGCCAGAGTGTACTCAGAAACACAATGCTGACATCAAATCCAAACTGCACCCATAATGGCGTTAATTGGAGCAGGGGACGACCTGCAAAGAAGAAAAAGAAGTTGAAAAATTCCAAAGGTGCAAATGGCAAAAATTCGATGCCGAATCATGTCGGGCTTTAGGGTTGAATGATGCCGACGACTATGAGATTTTGCGCGCTTTTCAATGAATGTGCCCACAAAATAGGCGATCTCAGAATCTGTATTTCAGGATCGTTTTCTCTAGCGTAATAATTATGATTGCTAGACATTGTATGATTGAACCGATTTCAATCGACTAACGAAAGAACTCTGCCACCGCGCAACTAAAGTCTGGCAGGAGAGAAGAAGTTAGTATATCTTGAGAGAATAAGGTGGAAACGAGCTTCAAGAGGGCATCCTGGCGACGATACACTTCTAGTTGTTGAGTGCGCCAGTCCAGAATCCAATACTCTTGCACTCCGCGCTCGGCATACAGTTTCAGTTTGGTTTCGCGGTCACGGCGTTCATTCTGTGTCCCTGGTGACAGCACTTCCACGATTAGTTCTGGAGCGATCGTGAAATGCCCTTCTTCATCCACGCCTGCTGCTAAGCGCTGATGACTAATCCAAACCACATCGGGAATTACATTATCTGCATCATCAAAAATGACCCCAGGGGTCGCGACCGTTTCTCCTAACTGAGTTGTCTCTGCCCAGGTATCCAGAATTCTCGATGCCTTAACGATCGCTTTCTGATGTTTCCAGTGGGGAGCGCGGGTCATGAGCAAATGTCCAGCAATAATCTCATAGCGATTACTGCTATCGGGTAGGAGTTTGAGATCCTCTGTTGTCCAATAAACGCGATCGGTGGATGAAGTCATAGGACGCGATGGGGCGAAGCAGGCTTTGCGTCTATGGTACTCTATCTCTCAATTCTGCAATTGCTCAATCTTGCAATAGATAAAGAAAATCGGTGCCTTGGTCACATACGCTTTCGTCACGGGTATTTGCTGCCCCGCCAGTCACACGGTTTAACCGACTAATTTGCTGGCGTTGGCTGGCGTGACCTCTACTTCCAGCTCAGCCCAATCGGTTTCTTGAGTCGCCTGAGCGGTCTGCCGATGCTGCTCGACGGTCGGCAATAATAACCGTCCCACCCACTCGCGGAGCAGATGATAGGAGTCTGGCGGCTTGGCAGCGATCGCACTCCTTAATTGATGCGATCGCAAGTCTTCTTGATGTTTAAATCAACTGATGATAAGGCGCGATCGCACCTAAACTACTGTTGACTAACTTCGCTAAGTGATTCATGAATGATCTCATCACTTACCCCACGACGCTTTAGACTTGCAACGAGTGCAGAAACCGTATCCCCTTCTAAACGCTCTAGATCCGCCCGAAGCCCCTGTCCAACATAGGCGCGCGCTAACGGTTGATAACCAGAAAATCCAAGCAATGGCGCAACTCGTTTCAAATCTTCAATCACATCTTCGGGAATGCGAATTGTGACAGTTGTCATGGGACGATTTCGATCCAGCCGTTTTTTTAATGCCTCAACTTTCATAGTATTCACGCTCCTTGCGCGTTGCTTTACGAGCCGAAATAATCCGGATGGTATCGCCCTCACGTTCAATGTAGACAACGTACAAAAGGCTCCAACGTCTGTCTAAGCCAATAATCGCATCTCGCACTTCATCATTGCGACTTGCATCAATTACCACGAGGAGCGGATCAAAGAAAGCTTCCGCAGCTTGCTGAAACGTTACGTCGTCATGATTTTGAGGATTAATCCGAGCTTTTTCATCGTTCCAAACAAAGGTAATACCATTGAGTATGAAGTACACATCCATACTATGTAATGTAGTCAGAATGTATTTACATTGTCAATACGTTTTGTATGGTTCCTCAAATTGGATAATGTGATAGCTTGCGCTGACTTGAGATCGCACTCCTTAATTGATGCGATCGCAAGTCTTTCTGATGTTTAAGCTATGGGTTAGCGCGAATGTTTTCTAGAGAAAGAGCCACCTTCAAATTCTGGTAGGCTTCCCGCGCGACGGCAGCAGCTTTATCGGGAGTCAGCGATCTCATTGTTACCAGCAGGTTCAGCGGCAATAGCTGCATCATCAAACTGCTGCGTGGGTGCTGGAGTGATTGCGCCTGATCCGACCCAACCCGCTAGGGTTCCGGCTCCAACTACTCCTGCACCACTTTTCAAGAGAGATCTACGCGAAACCGAGCTTTGTCCAGGTTGTTTTGACATACGTTCCTTGGGATTAGGTTGATAGCTTTCTTCTCTTATGGAAAAACATGAAATCGGCTCGATCGCTCATATGTTTTGTATTTTTATGCTCATCTTTTTGGGACTCGTCGAGGTCGGGCAATGGAAAAACTCGGATAGCCAGCCTAAATAATTTTGGACGCTGATTTGCTAAAGATGTTTGCCGCTCAAAGAGGCGATCGCACTAACCAGGTGAACTATTGTTGAAAGAAAAAAACTACAGTTTCGATTGGGTAGTTTCCCCGCAGAGTTGAATCAGAGCGTCTAGCGCTCTTTGAAATTTTTCTAACGGTTCTCGATATTGCCCTCTTCGTCGCAATTTTTCCCCTTCATTATTTAGCCGCAGGAATTCTGCTTTGCGGTTTTGGGTCGTCTGGGCAACGGCTGGGAAGAGAGCATAAGGAGCGGAGAATAGGGAAGGAAGCAAGAAAAGGGAACCAGAAACCAGGAACAGGGAGATAAGTTTTCTGTTTGGGTGTTTTTTTCGGGATAACGATCGCCTAGTCATGCTGAAATCCTTTCTCCACAGAATTGCTCTCACAAACTCTATCACTCTCATTTGGGGAAGATATGCAGTTTTAGCGAATAGCTCATAGCCAATAGCTAACGGCTAATCACACCGCAGTACAATGAGAACACAACGGGTCAGAAAGGATGACTTCTTATGGTGCCCCTCATTGCAACAGACTACAAGCATGTGCAACTAAACACAGACCAGGTTCCCATCATTGCCGGAACCACGCTAAAAGTTGTGGAACTGGTCATGGCTCAGCGGGCGTATGGCTGGAGTCCTGAAGAATTATACGCCCAGCATCCCTATCTCTCCATGAGTCAAATTCACTCCGCACTTGCCTACTACTGGGAACACAAGCCAGAATTGGATGCTGATATCGAGCGGAGAGAACGCTACATGCAGCAGGCAGAACAAGCTGCTTCGCCTTCTCCAATCGTGACTAAGCTACGGGAAAAAGGTCTGCGATCGTCAACTTGTCACTCTACATGGATGAGCATGTTCACAAAGCGATTACAGAAGGACTGCGACAGCGTGATGTTGATGTTTTAACCGTGCAAGAAGATGGGCGCAGCGGTTTTTCAGATGTGGCGCTGTTAGATTGAGCGATCGAACTGCAACGAGTAATGTTCTCTCAAGATCAGGACTTTTTGATTGAAGCTCAGCGTCGCCAATCTGAAGGAGTTCCATTTTCTGGAGTCATCTTTGCGCGTCAATCGCGAGTTGACATTGGCACCTGTATCAATGACCTGGAACTGATTGCAAAGGCTTTGGACATCGCAGATTTTGCAAACTGGGTACAGTACTTACCGCTTTAGTAACGGGTAAAAAATCGTTCATCCACAGACTCTATCACTCCCATTCCTAACAGCTATTGGCTATTATCGTCAGCATGAAATCTACCCTATGAGGCGATCGCTTTCATCCAAGTGGGGGCTGAATGGTCATATAAGTGGAGGATGGCGATCGCCAATTTGTCTCTGCATAATGAGAAGCATTCATGGTGTAGAGATCAAACCGCTGAAACGATGAGTGGGTAGGTAATCCAGTTATCGTTGCTCAAAGGATTGGTTTTAAGGAACTGCGGAAATATTCACCTGGAAATGGCTGGTAGTTGCCCCGGTGTCGTGAAAGGTTTTGTACCGCAGTAAGGTTTAAAAAAGTTTGCCGCCCGCGATCGCGGAGTGGTTATATGCACGTGCCGGAGCGTAAGTAATCAAGGTAGTCATACTATGCTGATAGGTAGGGCATATATGAGTAAAATTGCTGTTCAGACCAAGGCTATCAAGGCGATCTAGAAGTTAATTTGGCAGCGGTGTATGGCGTTGAGTTTGAGGTGTTTCAGCATTAGGGAAAGGGATTTACAGTCCAACCGAACTGATGGGTTGTAGAACTGACTTGGGCATGGCTTGAAAATTGTCGAGGACTAACGCGAGACTACGAACGGTTGAGCGAAAATCATCAGGGCATGATGCACATTGCCATGATTCGGTTGATGATGCGGCGACTAGAAAATAATCGCAGACGGTGGAAACAAGAAACTGCTTAACACTCATTTGCAAACATCCTCTGATAGGGTAACTTTCTTCTACTCCAAACTCCGTTTCTGGAATGCCCGATAGGGCTGTACTCCGAACTCTACAGTTTCCTATGCCAAATGACGTATGTTTACTCAGATTAGGGATATTCTTAACTAACGTTCCGAAACGAACCGGGATCGCGATGTAGATAGGTTAGTACAGGGGTTGGCAGCCATTGTTAGACCCAATCATTAGTTAGTGCATGCAGGAGTCCGTGATGGAAAAGCATATGTGTTCAGGTGAGCCGGAATTTGAGGACAAGGATGAACAGGGCGATCGCGATTTTCTCAGCGCTCTTTTTCAGGCTGAGGGGGTTCGTTTTACTGGGATGGCTGATCAGCCCTTCACCGAAGATGCCGTGCGGGTTGAAGACCTACCGGGTGCCAAAATTTCCTATCCCTGGAACCCATGCGATCCTGAATCAGCAGGGTTTTATGCTGAATCGGAGCAAGCCTCTTTTTTAGATGGCTGGCAAGAATCGGAGATTACCAATCGCGCCAATGGCTTTTTTGCTGAGATTGATCGGCGATGGTCTACGACTAGCCTACAAACTTCCTTGGCTCAACGGTTTGTGGCTCGGATTCCGCAAGAGTTACTGGCATCGATCGCGGCTCAGGCTCAAAGGCTGGTGGCAGACTCTCGCAGAGCGGTTACAGAATCATTGTCAGTGGCAGATCAACTGGTGCAGTGCATTCAAGATGTGGCAATTAATCTGGGGCAAGAAGACCTTTACGTGCAGGCGCGATTATTGGAACCGATGCGAAACAGTGGATCGCAGACCGCCGTGGATAATTTGCTCAGTCAAATTCCCCAAACGGAATGGCAGCAGCTATCAGAAATTCAAAAGGCACGACTTAGCCTTGCAATCGCTCATTGTGCGATCGATGAATTGCGATCGCCAGATAACCATTGACTCATCAGCCTACAATTTTCGGTTCTTAGGGGTAGATGCCAAATCTGCCCCTAATTTTATGAGCGGTTTCTTGCATAGAATCATCGATTAGTGTGAACCATGAGAAACTGACCGTTGCCGTTAATCTCGCCATTGCAGCTAGCAAAGTTGGAGACAAACCAGATTAGATAAAACCGCCAGATGCGACGAAACCTAGCGAAGTCGATGCCATAGTCAAGATTTTTGACATCGTTATAGCTGTCATCAAAGTTTTTCAGCCAAGTCGCAAAGGTTTGAGAGTAGTTAGTGCCATTGAGATACCAGCGATTCACCGTTTTAAAGTCTTTGTTGAACGTAGGAACGGTATCAAAACTCCAGTAACGCCCGTGGGGAAAAATGTATTTGTGGGTATAAGCGCTAGAAATGTTATTTGGAGTGCGAACCGTGATCAGATGAAGGAAAAACCTGCCCTCTGGCTTTAGGAAAGACGCTAGCTTTCTAAAAGCATGGGTTAAATTTCCAACGTGGCTAAACACTCCAACAGAAAGAATTTTGTCAAACTTTTCTTCAAATTGAGCATCGTTCAAATCCCC
>Ga0209181_10007621_pt1 | contig 14782 bp, 6 predicted proteins | sample MAT05_FD_187208 | JGI IMG/M metagenome (GOLD analysis project Ga0209181, IMG submission 187208) | Freshwater microbial communities from Lake Fryxell liftoff mats and glacier meltwater in Antarctica - MAT-05 (SPAdes) (version 2) | ecosystem: Environmental > Aquatic > Freshwater > Ice > Liftoff... | reverse complement strand
TTTTTCTCGTTCTGCTGCTTTATGGCGAATAGATTGAAGTCTGTTTCGATACACAAGATACAGGGCGACCACAAGGGTCGCCCCAACGAAGAGACGAAACCACCAAGTGGCCCACCAGGGCGGAAGAATTAAAAAGGCCCAACGGGCGGATTCGCTCCATTGTCCATCCTCGTTTTGCGCTTGCACTTCGAAGGTATATTGGCCGGAAGACAGATTGGCGAAATTGACCTCGCGGGTGTGCGTGTACACAAAGGCGGTATCCGCACCGAGCAAACGATAGCGATATGGTATGTCGCCGCCAGAGCGATAATGGAGGGAAAAAAAGCGGACGGCAAGATTGTTTTGATCGTTTGGGAGATGGAGGTTTTCAGAAAAAACCAATGGGCGGTTGTTTACCACGAATTTCTCCAAAATGGGGGTGGGCATAGGAGCTGGAGTGGGTTTCCCGCGGTATTGTACGAGACCGCCATCCGTGGCAATCCAGATTTCATTGCCTAAGAATGCCACGTCGTTTACCTGGTTGGATGGTAGCCCGTGTTTGATACTGAGGGTTTCGATATGCCATTGCCCATTGGTCTTGCGGCGGAGGATATTAAGCCCGGCATTGGAACAGGCGTAAATCACCCCGTCCGGGCTGACATCAATGTCATTGAACATATTAGCAGAAAGCCCTTCATCGGTGGTTAAATGGGTAAACTGGCCTTTTTGATCCCGAATCAACAAGCCACTGCTGACCAAGGCCATCACTTGTCCTCCCCCAACACTTGGTGGCAAAAATTCAACATTGAGTGGGTTGAAGCGCAGCACCGGGTGCTTGAAGAATGGCTTTGTCAATTGTCCATCTTGCCAAAGCAGTAAGCCATCCATGGTGGTTATCCAAAGGGTGTTTTCAGCGTCTGAACTCGCACTTACAGAATACGTACGTATCCCCGATAAAGCATTCAGCGGATTACAGTTGACCAAAGGGCTTCTTGGATCAATCAAAAACACTCCTATATTAGAGCTTGCCCACCAGCGTGTGCCGGAAACATCTGGCGAAATTTTTTTGATTGAAATTTTCAGGTCTATCTTATTTGGCTGGCCTTGCTTTTGGGCAAAAACCCAACGATTGTTTTCCAAAAAGCAAAGATTATTGGCTGCCCAAAGCCGATTGGAAATCGTATCGAAGCGCAGGGCCTGAAGTTCTGTAAGGGGTGCTTTAGGAAGTAATTGAGGATACCCGCCCTCGCGTTCGACCACTACGATGTCAAGTTGCTGTAAGCCCGCATAAATCCTGTTATGCCCATCAGAAGTCAGGGCAGATACGGTTGCATCCGGAAGTCCGCTGCTCTGGTCAAACAGACCGAGTTTGAGGTTTTTGCAATAATATAGGCCCGAATTGCTGGTAGCAACCCACCAACCGCCTTCCATATCACGAACCACCTTTACCGCCTGCTTTCCAGGCAGCAGGTTTTGAAATTCATTTCGTTTGAAATGTTCTATTGAAGGAAATCGCCACAAGCCTGTATTGGGGCCATTGGGTATAGCCATGAGGATGCTGCCATCTATGTCTTCGATCACGTCTTTGGCCCCGTTGTCCCTTTGTCCATGCCAAATGAGTTTATTGTTTTCTAACAGGTAATACGTTTGAAAAAAGCATCCAATAAAATTGCCCTTGCTTAGGGGCCACATCGAGAATTGAGGGCCATTAATTGCCGAATAATCTAATGCAAAAGGGCCAAATGACACTAAATTTCCCTGCTTCCATTGGAGCACCTCATTTGTTTGCCCCCTGTGCTTCGAAAAATCGGCTTCGGCAGCCGCATCCTGATTCGATTCACTTGCGCAAAGTACCCGTCCATCTATTTCTGTAAAAAGGAGTGCATTTTTATCTTGGCCAGAAACAACTTGTTGGCTGCCATCGGGTTGCACGATTAAAATACCTCCATCCCAAAAACCTACCCAAACGGCGCCTGCTGCATCCACAGCAAAGCGATGGGCAAACTTAGATTTTTTTAAAAATGATTTTAAGGAATTATTGTAGGGCCAGGCACGCACAGAATCGTTTTCAATTATCCAAAGTTTGCCATCCAGGCGATTGAACCATATTCTTCCACGGTTATCTTCTACAATATAAAGCGCCGAGCTGCCAGCCGAGGCGCTGGTATCAACGGGTCGCATAAATTCGTAACCGTTGAAGCGGCAAATCCCTTGGCTGGCACCGACCCACAAGAAGCCTCGACTATCAAGCATCATGGCGTAGATTGCCTTGCTTGGCAAACCATCGTTGATGCCGAAGTTTTGCCAAACAGGGTGCTGAGCTTGTATTATTCCTGTGGAAAACACAAAAAAAAGGGCAAAAAACAGGAGCCTCTTATCTCGTAAACCGCTCATGAGCCGGGCATTTTGATTAGGTGTTGCCCGGTAAAAGTAGAAATAGTCGGTATACCTCGCGCCGCCAAGTTGCAATACGTTTACTAAACTTTTAAAGTTTAGTAAACGTATTGCAACTTGGCGGCGCGAGGTATACATAACAATACTACCCGAACAATCGCATCACCTTGTACCAAAAACCCCTACGTGGAGTTGGCTCCGGTATTTGCCCCATCAATGCTTCCAACGCATCGTTTACCTTGCTTTTGGTGGCTTCGAAGTATTCTGATTCAATCAGGCCGCTACCACCTTCATTTTTGGCAGCATAAAGTTGCGCGTGTAATAAAAGGTAGTCATCGCCAAAGCCCTCGCACATCGCAAGGGCTTGTTCTGTTTTGTGCTTGTGCAGCAGTTGGAGGATTCCAGCCTTGATCTGCGATGAAGGGGTTTCCCGCATTTCAGTTTCTAACATACACCCAGTTCCCAAGATACTCTGACAGGTTTGTACCTGTTTGCGCCACCATTCCTCGATCCCGATGCGCTTGCTTTCGTACTGTTGTTGTGCTTCGGCAAACGTTTCAAACAATGACGCTGATTCTTTTTCAGCTGTTTGATGGAACAAGTTGACGGCTTCTGCCATGTTTCCTTTTCGCATAGCCTGCCGGATTTGAGCGGCGGTTTCAAGCAGGGCGATGTTGGGGATTGGTTTGTAGCGTGTAAGCATATACGAAAATAATTAAGCCCCTCCCTACCCCGAAGTTTCGGGGCGAGAGGGGCTTGGTTATTTGGGGATATGTTCAAATGTCTGCCCTCTCTTTGTCAATAATTCAATTTTTCCATTCGAAACTCCATCTGCTTCTTTTTCCTGAAATATTCGGCAACCATCACATAGCCGGGCTTGCCGGGGAAAACCCTGAACCAGGTGGCCTCGGAATTCAGCGCCAATTTGTCGTTCGCCAATTTGCCGTCGCTATAGTTGACGCTGCCAAATTTCCACCCCTTGTTGCCTTTAGTTCTTTCGTAATCAAGGTAGCCGCTATTGAATTCCGTCTTATCCTTACTCAGTTGCGTGAACATATAATCGAAGCCGCCATAGCTTTTCATGTACAATCCAGTAGTGCGTACAGAAAGCATGCTCGCACCCGGAGGCAGGCTGACATTGGACCTGGCCTTGTCATAAGCCGTCACGCCCTGGAGCGCGAAGCCTTGGTCGAATTTAAATACATAAAGGTCTCCAGTAACCGCTTTTAGCACACTGGTACCGCCGTTACCCCGTGCCAGCACCGTGGCTGCGATACCAATGGCGGAGGCTTCGCGGTGATATTCCTCTCCAATGCCAAAGTAGCTGCCGTCGGCGGTTTTAACAAAGCGGTGGAAAAAAATGAACCCTACATCTTTGACCTTTCCCTTTTCGGTCATTGGAAGAAATTTCGCCACATCTGAAGCCCAAGAAACATATTTACGGCTGGTCACTTTCCCGTCTGCATCAAGGGTAAAAGCAAAAAGGCCCATGCTCTTGTCCTTAAAACTTTTAGCATCTTTTTCATAATAAAGCCCGATGATGGAGAACGTGCTACCCTCGTCTGCGACCACATTCAGGGTGGACACTGTATGATCGGGGTCTTCCAACTTGTATTCGAACAACTTTTTGCCCGTTTTTAGGTCAGTGCCAAGGATGTGCTCTTCCAGGTCTTTGTCAAACAGCCCTTCTCTTTTGATGACCAAAGAAAGTAAGGTGTTGCCGGCCTGCCCCAGATAATCGGCATATTCGTAGAAGTCCGAAGTGGCCGGTGTATTGGCCTGCCAGGTGGACGAGCTGTCGTTGGGGAAGAAATCGATGACATACCTGGTTTTGCTCATTTTTCCTTTTTGGTTTTTGGTGGAATAGTTAACAAAACCCTTGCCTGGGAGCGGGTACAAATGAAGGTTTTCTGCCTGATCAACATTGTCCGCGCCCGCCACATAGTCCATATAATAAGCGGGCTTGCTGACACTGCGTACGAGTTTGGCATTTTTGTCAAACATCTTGTAAGCATATTTTTTGTCCGTCAGGTTTTGGAATTTGAACAGCAGGTACTCTCCATTGAAAGTGGCTTCCTGGGAAAAGGTACCGCTGGTCATTACAAACTTTTTGCTGCTCAGGGGCGACAGATTCTGGTCAAAAACCGAGAGTTGGAAATCGCTTTTCCCCTTTGTTTTTTTGGCCAACTCGTACAGGGTATAATACCCGTTGATGCCCTCGTTGATAATTGGCCCGGTTCCGCTAATTTTCGCGGTGAGCACGTTTTCCAATGTCTGGGTTTGGGCATTGAGTTGCAGGGACAACAAGGTTAACATCCCGAACAATAGACCATTTGATAATTTCAGTTGCATAATTGTTGAATGAATTGTTTAAAATTTAGAGGCCTCTTCACGGTGTTTCCCATTGGGGAAGCGCTGTAGGTAGGCAGTTTTGTGTTTAACAGTTTCGGCGGGGAGTTCCATGTTTTTGGCGGCCAAGAGCATTTGGTATTGAAAATCGTCGTCGCCCAATAAAGCCGGGTCGCGGGTATTCAAAAAGTGATACCCGACAGCCGACAGTTCGCGCAGCCGGAGTTTGTTCAGAAACTGAAGCCAGCGTTTGTACCCTGCATCATGTTCGATACTGGGAGGGTTGACATAGCGGCTGAATACATGGTCTCTTTGAGCGCTGAACAAGCGGTTGAAACAACGCCCCGCCAGCGCATTGAGGAACACATCGTTAGGCGTCTCCCGAAGTTGTGCGAGGGTGTGAAAGAGGCACAAATCCACCCTGTCTGCATCGAAAGTGCCCAGCAGTGCCTCATATCGGGCGGCTTTTTTCATTTTCAAAAAAACGTCGCGGCCTTGCGGGTCGGTCAATTTTTCCACTGCCTGGTAGCCTTTCAGGTAGCGATCGCCCATCATGGCTGCCCTTTGAAGGCAATCCGGGTGGGTTTTTAACGAGTCCTTGTTCAAAGCCCCGTCGAAAACCCGCTTCCCGTCCTGAAACAATGTGGTTTCCTCTTCAAGCCATTTTGGCTTAAAGGGGTAATCAGGAAAATCGAATGTCGTCGCTATGTCAAAACGCGCGGCATAAAAATCGGTGTCCACCGTGTCCAGCATCTGGAGCGCGCCAATAGCCTGCGTGGCATTGTAGCGGGTGCCAGCAAGGTAAATGGCGGCCAGCGAGTCAGCTTCGCCTTCGTGTTCGCGACCGTGCCGACTATGCTCGTAGGCAAAGTCCTTAAGGTAGGTGAGCGCTTTTTCGTAGGCGTTGTCTTGCTTTGAAAGGTTTGCTATTTTCTGCTTCGCTTCTTTGGAATAAAGCGATTCAAAGCGCTTGGCCACCGTTTTTGCACCGTGCGACAATTCGTGGTGCGCCAGCTCGTGGCACAGTACAAATGCCGCCTGGCTCTCGTTCTCACAGGAAGCGAGCAACCCGATATTGAACAGTATGACCCCGTCCGGGTAGGTGCTGGCATTGGGTGTCGGATCGCGCGAAACAAAAAGGCGAACCTCTTTTGCCATTATACCGGGGTTTGCCGCTTTAACCGCTGTCAGCATCCCGGCAAAATAACCATCCAGGCCTGCCTCGAGCAAAAAATAGCCGTTTTCAGCTTCCGACAACCGTCTGTCACGCAAATCCTCGTACAACTTGCGATATTCCTTTTTGTACGTAGATGGCGAGCGCGCCACGGATTGCTCGAAAAGCCGTTCAAAAGCCGGGCGCAAAGATTCCAATTGCCCGTTGCCCGCGCCTACCGGGATGTATCCATCAGGAACCTGGGCGCCCAACACAAGTGAAAATGCAAGAAAGAGCATGGTGGCTCCGATCTTGTTTTTATTTGGAGATTGCATGAAGAGGTTATTAAAAATAAGTACAGAACGTCCCGGAAAGCACGTTTTTGGATCGGAATCCGTAATCATCTTTTTGGTCTTTTAGGTTGAGCAAAAAACTGGCCCTCAAGCCAAAATTATTCCACCGCATTCCGGCGGTAAAGTGTGGGCCAAAAGCGGTATTCGCAATATACTCCACTGCTGCCATGCGGTTGTAGGCAAATCCTGCGCCAATATGGCCACCAATTCCAGTGCCTTTTGAGGGACTGCCAATGTGGAGTTCGAGATCAGCGGGCAAGTCGAACATAAAAGAAGCATAGCCCCCTGTTCTTGAATTGGACTGCAAACTGAACCAAATGGACGGGCTAAGGGCCAAACGCAGCGAGTGGTTACCAAGGTTTGCTACCTGAAGTGAGGGCAAATAACTGGCTGCAAAACTTTGGGCGCCGTTGTCCACTTCCGTGCTGGTGGCCGGCGCCACAAAAAACGAAATCCCTGTACCATGCTGAAAGCTGGGGTGGCCGCTTTCTTTTTTGTTCTTCTTCTTTTTCTTCTTCTTCTTGGTGACCTCATCAATCTTTTGCACCTCGTGACCAGGGGAAACGGTCGCCAAGGCTTGTGTAGTAATGGCCGGAAGATGAGCCGGGAGGCTGGCCAAAGCAAGGCCATATCCCAAGGAGAGGATGAGTGTTAAACAAATGGATTTTGTCATGATTTTGAATGTTTTAAAATTTGAATTGTTTGGTTTATAAAAAGATCCGGGCCGCTAAAAAAGCATAAAACCTCCTCGAACAACCTGGTTGAACTATAATCTCTAATAGTCGATAACCTTACCCTACTTTTTCACAAATTTTTCCACCTGCAGCATTTTATGGTTGGAGACAATTTGCAGAAAGACATGAAGCAATTCTCTTCAATCCCTAACAAAGATGTAGGCTAGTGCCCCTGCAATACCCGAACAAATGACTGTCGGCCTGCTTCGAAGGATTTGTGGTGAGAAATAAATGGGATTCGGCTGACTAGGTTCTCTCCGAACCCGTTTGTAAGCCGCTTAAAAAGCCCTTCCCGCCAGAGTGTGGGGGAAGGGCGTACAGGGTTTTTGGCATCTATCATCAGGTCTAAATTTCTACTGTTTTACAAACTTTTCTACGGCCAGCACTTTGCCCTCAGAAACGATCTGCAGGAAGTACAAACCAGCTGGCAAATAGCCCGCTTGGATTGTCTGTATTTTGTTGCCCGCTTGCGCGCGCTGCTCCTGTTGCAGCTGTCCGGTGAGGCTAATAATTTGGAAGATCATGCCTGGTGCAGATGGTTCGGAAAGTTCTACGCTGAAGATGCCGAGGTTGGGATTGGGCACGATACTCAATTTGATTTTTTCATCCTCCTGATCATTAACTGTTACAATATCATCGAAATAGAAAAGCTCGGAAGTATCCGCACAGGAACCATAACCCCAAATTACAACTCGATACCACCCCGCCGTATCGGGATAATAAATAGGTTTGTAACCATCTGGTAACCAAACACCCGAGCTGTCGATCCATCTAAAGATCGCATCGAGATAATCCGGGACCATAAGGCTGGAATCTACCTCTGTAATAGTCGCTTCTGGAAAGGGGTAAGCTCGAACTTGGGCGGGAACGGGAGATACTCCATGATTGCCGTTGGGATCTGTAGCCGTTGCAGTGTATTTGCCTGACTGAGGCGGGAAAATTGCGGGCTGTTCATAACCATTCAGCAAAGTATCGTTGCGATACCATTTCACTTGGTCAAAGAGGTATGAAATCTGCAATTTCGATGCAGAATCTGCCGTACACCATTTGTAATCACAGTTATTGATGTAAGGGAGAAAGTCAGTGTTAGTGGGTACTCGGGCCATAAAATTGTAGGAATTATTCTGCGTTGGCAGCGTGACCCCTAACACATTAGACCCTGATTGCAAATTATAAGCCCCCATAGCATAAATGATCCCGTTTTGTACCCGCAAATGACGACTGACTCGAGCGGTTGCATCAGATATAAAACTATATGCTAGCGAAGGACGTATTTGCAAGAGATTTCCGAGACTGTCCCAAGTGGTCAAGAAAGGGTTTGTTTGTGCTACAAAGCTGGAATCCACACACTGTTGTTAAATAAATATGTTACCATTCTGCCCATCAAAACTGTTCAGCACATAAACCTTGTTGTCTTCATCCACCGCAATACCCAAGGCACGCTCGTGTATATTGCTGCCAAAGTGGTCGTGGTGCAGATCACGCGACCATTGGACAACACCTTCTCGGTTCACTTTGACGAAATAACTTCCAGGAGCGGAATTCTGGGCAAAACTTCCGCCGCCGTACGCAGTGCCGAGTATGTATACATTTCCGCTCCGGTCAACAGCCAAATCATTGGCCCAACTAAATTGCCCACTGTAAATCACCCGGTCAATATGCCAGGAGGCTTGACCTCCAACGCCGAAATGCGCCAACTGCACTCCGATGGAGGCGTTTGTTTGTGGCGGGTGGGGGCCGCCTTTTGACCACACATAGCAGCCACCGGTCCGGTCAGGCTCGATAAGCACTGGATTGAAAGGCAAGCTGTAGCCCGCGCCGATAAAATAGGAAGAGATGTTTTGAATCCAGTCAAACGTATCATTTTCCCTAAATTTCAACAAAAAATAAGGGCCTTGTGCGGGGTTTATAACGGTAACAGTATCCAAAATCCCATTCAAATCGGTGAGGAGTAACTTCAACGGATTGATCGTCGAATTGGATGAGTAGATACTGCCAAGCAGGAAAACATCTCCCGCATCATCACGGCGAAGTGCTGTTCCTAACGCCACATCACGCGTTGGGTCAGGGGATGGATCAAGCGATTCGATAAAGTTTATGGATCGCAAAACACCAAACGGCGAATAATGAACAATGGCCATACAGGTATCTTTATCTGTTGATACGTTGCGTCCATCCGTAGAAGAAAAAGAAACTGAATACCCGGGGTCTTGCGCAAGGTTGACCAACAGCCAAGTATCTCCCTGTCTGTTCGTACTTTGGTCTATGATGCTCACTCCTCTCGGTATGTGGTCGCCATCATCTATGATATTGTGCCATTGCAATACGCCCCGCTGGTCGTGTTTGTAAAACACTGCACTGACACCCCCAGGGTCTATTTCTCCCGAGAGCCTGCTTCTGATCGCCTTGGCGTACCAGTCGGTGTAAGCATAGATGCTCCCCGTGCTATCAATGCCGAACGTCTTTTGCTCCTTCATGTCGTGGCCAATGGCCCAGGTTGTACCAAGCGTTGTCGCGTCGTATACATTCAGTTCCTTTTGCAAGGTATCCTTACAACCAGTCGGCGTGGTGACAATCAATGTCACGAAACCAGCCCCTGTCTGGCCAAAATGTACCGGAGGCGGTTGTTGAAGCGTCGAGTTCTGTACATCGGGGGCCGCTCCTGTGAACTGCCAAGCAAAGGACAGGGTATTCGCACTGGTGTTTTCTACCAACAATGGGTCGCCAGTCGCGATGGTCGGGGAGGAAACAGCGAAAGTTGCCTCTACTGGCATCACTACCACATCCACTGAATTGACCAAAAACTGCTGGCAACTCGCGCTTGCAGAAGCAAGCACCCGCAAATTCTGACCTTCTTCCAATCCATTGGCATTCAATAATAAGGGCGATGGACCACCTGTTGAAACAGCTCCCCAAGCTTGGTTCCTCCAGACTTGATAATTGACAAAGGGCTGCGAATTATCAACTCGGACAAGGAAAGGCGCGTCCTTGCAAACGGCATCGTCCGGCAAACTCACAGCAAGGTTTGTCTGAGGCGTTGGCACCACATTGAGCGTCCTGCTGTGCATCTTTTGCCAACTGCAATTGCTGAATAGGCCGTAAAAATCAAAAGTGGTCGTGGTATTAAGCCCAGGATATTGCCAGATATAGTATCCATCTTCGGTTGCAGTCCATTCTTTCAGCACATTGGCGCCGTCCTGGATACGGTATTGATAGCCCATTTTGAGCGGCCCAATCCACAAGCTTAGACCTGATCCTGCACAGATCGAATCTATATCTTGACTGGAAAAGGGCAAAAGTGGCTCGGTATAAACATCCTGGGTCAGCGTCTGACTAACGGATTGGTTGCCGTTGCTCGCAGTGCAAGTTATTTCAAATTGCCCGTCTATTCCCGGCTGGAAATTGAACGTAGCATTGTTGATACCCTGGGGAACGCCGTCCACCTGCCAATTGAACAATGTTGCCCCATCGTGCGTACATGTAAAGGTGGCCGTTTCAAAATTGCAAATCGCTGGCTGCGGCCCTGAAACGGATATGCCAAAGCCGCCACCATTCACAGTTTTGTACAAGAGGCCGTCGCCGTTCACATCCGAGCCGGCAAACCAGCCCGTTGTACCGGATAAATGAATGTCCAAAAGGTTGTTTCCATTATTGGCACTGAATTGTAGCAGCCAAGTGACGCCGCCATTGGTCGTTTTATAAACATTTCCGTTTCCAATGGCCCAACCGCTCGTTGGAGTAGTGAAGAAGAATCTGCTGAACAAACCAACCTTATCTATTGAAACGAGCGTCCAATTTTGTCCTCCATTGCTGGTGCTGTAAAGGCCGGAACTTGGTTCGTGGAGATAGCCATTATTCTCATCAAAAAACTGCATCCGCATATAATTTGATTGCGCCGGTGTTGCTTTCGCCTGCCAAGTGTCACCTCCATCGGTTGTGGTGTAAAGGGAACCATTCTCTGACAACAACTTGCCTTGTAGCGGGTCGGAAAAATCCAGGTCTGCCCAGTGGTCTGTTGTTCCGAGGACCATGATAGGGCTCCAGGATTGGCCGCCATCGGTCGTTTTGAAAACGTTGCCTTGCCATCCGATGCTGAACGCCTCGGTTTGCGATACCATCTTCACATCTGTCATTCGGATGATGCCCGGCCCGGTAATGATGGCTTCGTGCCAGCTTTGGCCGGCGTCGTGGGTGGTATAGCTGAGTTCCAGTCCGACTACGTTGTTTCCAATGATCATCCCGTGCTGTGCATCAAAGAAATGAATCGCGGTTGGAAACATAATGAAAGGATAAGCGCTCAGGTCTTGCGATTGCCAGCTTTGGCCGCCGTTGCTGGTTTTGAGCACCGCGTCGTAGGTGACGGCATAAGCGGTATTGGCATCTTGCGCCCACACGGCATTGATAGAATTGGTCGCATTGTGGTTGTTGACGGCTGTCCATTGAGAAAACAGGCTCAAGGGGAAAAACAGGAGAAATGCTGCGGTGATTTTTACGGTGAATTGTTTGCTCATGTTATTTGTCATAATAGGGAATGATACTTCGCGCCGCCAAGTTTTCAGCATGGCAGCGCATGGGAATACGTTTACTTGGGAATACGTTTACTAAACTTTTAAAGTTTAGTAAACGTTGCCGCTCACCGTTGCCGCTCCTGATGTTTTTTAAAAAAGCCCCTCCCATCCCCGAAAATTCGGGGTGAAAGGGGCAATGGTTTCTTTGGGGTATATTCAATGTTCTACTGCTTCACAAATTTTTCTACGGCCAGCACTTTGCCGTCTGATACAACTTGAAGGAAGTAGAGGCCTGCGGGAAGTTCGCCAGCGCGCACAGTCTGTTGGGCGCTGCCAGACTCGGTTTTTTGCTCCTGCACAAGCCGACCGGCGAGGTCGGTGATGCGGAAATTCATGCCTGGCGCGGCTGCCTCGGGCAGTTCGACGGTAAAGGTGCCTGCGTTGGGGTTGGGATAGATGCGGAAGGATGTTTCAATACGAGGTTCTTTGGCTGGCACATATCCAGTCATACATACCAAATCAACCTCGCACTCCGTCAACACCCGGTTATAGACGCGCACGTTATCTATGTCACCGTTCATCCACAATTGGGGCAAAGAAGTACTTGGGTCAGAATGCCTGCCAATCGTAAAGGGATACACGGAGGTAGTAAGATTAAGGGTGGTACTGCCTGCTAACGACGTGCTTTCAAGCGAACCATCTACATAAATTTTCCATTGACTACCTCCTGCTGTTCCTACGAGACAATGCCAGGCGCCATCATTGACTAAAGTTGCACTGTAACCCGAGTTTTGATAAACATTAGTCCCATCTCGCCCACTAAAGGATGCTTGTCCGGGTGTACTGTTGGTAGCATCGCTAATGGCAAGTAAATAGCCATTATCACCCGAAAGTCCATCATATTGCCCAGCCACCCACTGGCCATTTTGAGGCTCACTCGTTTTTACCCAAGCGCAAACGGAGACCGCATTGGTAGTAACACGGGGGCTTGCTCCGCAATCAATCCAATCTGACGAGCCATTAAATTGATATGCGCTATTGGTAACATTGTTATGGCCTGTTGTCGTTGTTGCACCATTAACCGTACCACTGATATTGGTTTGACTGATATCATCGCCAGCGTTATCGAATGGAAATGACCCAACAAGACCCGTATGAAGCACCTTACCGTCGCACTCCTGAATACAGATATTATCAATGCGCCCAAATGAGATGTCAGGAAAATTATTGGCATTTAACGCCCGGATAATCAAATGAGTGTACGAATTGCTGCCTGGCGACCAGTTTGGCAACGTAAAATTCACACAACCTGGGTTGCTGATCTGCTGGCTGATACCAATTGAAGCACACCCTCCACAATTCGTAAATGGATCCACACATCCATTGGAGGCAAGGAATTCAAACTGGACATACGGAGTAGTCAGATTTGGATCAGGGTAAAAGTGAGCCTCAAAACTTACGGTGTAGGTTTTGCCAGCGGTGAAATTGACTGCCTGGCAAATTGCCTCGCCCAGATCCTGACTGCCCCACATCTGCACGGCGTATGGGTCGCAGCAATAAATGCCCGAAGAGAGGTCAGGTGTGCCTGCCGCAGCTGTCCAGTTGTTCGTGCTCCCAGTTCCGCCCAATTCCCCTTCTACAGCACCATCAAAAAAGCCTGGGTTCTTTACGATATTACCCGGGCAATCAGGGCATGGCGGACAAGTAGCATTGATGACGAAATTACAACGACAAGTATCCGAGCCACAAATAGCCAAGAAAGTCAGCTGATATTGCCCAGAAACGCCAAAATAATACGGCGGGAAGGAAATACCAAATCCTGGACTGGCCATCATGGATCCACTTTGGGGCGCGCTACCCGAAGGACCAGTCAATTCCCAGTACATCTGAGTTGTAGGTGGGCAGTTGGCCCCTAAGCACATGAAACTGCCGCCCAGGGTCCAAAAAATAGGGGATTTGCAATCTGCGGACAACGTGTCGCCACAGGAAATATTGAAATTCGGGGCTCCTTGGAAAAGACGATACGACATATTATAAAAGTCGCCACAAACGCAGGTGTCAGCAGGTTGGCATTCCCGGAACGAGATGTCGTCTATTGCAAAGTTGTTGCCGCCAAAAGAGGTTCCAGAAGTGCGAATCTCTAGGTTATAAGGTGGCGATACCGAAGTTGGGGCCGTCCATAGCGCAGTGATATTGACCCAGCCATCCGGTGATTCAGGCAATGAATTTTGAATTAGCATCCCGGGCTGACCGTTTGAACCCACTAGCCAGACTTCAACGACCGGGTCGGGCTGATCGGGGAAATTGATCACGTTCAGGTTGTTGATATAGGCGCAAAAAGCATACTGCCTAGATGGAAGTATAGTCACCTGTTGGCGCCAGGCCGCCAGACCGGGTGTTTGGCTTCCATCCACCGCCAGCATGTGCCCAACGGCAGTTGTCCCGAAAGTGTGGTCAAGGCCACCCCATTCACCACAAATGGTGGGAAGTTGAGGCCCGGTTGCCACATTGTAGATGCCCGGAGAACAACTTGTGGCGAAGACATAATCAGAGTTAAAGGCAATATTGTTTTCAAAATTACCATCAACTACCAATTCCGGCCCTGCTGTCGTTCCGGCGGGACAGATTGCACAACAATCCACGGTTACAATTTGAATGCAGGTGGTCGTGTTCCCACAGTTGTCCGTAGCCGTCCAGGTTACGATGGTCGGGCCGGACTGCAATACGCCAGGTATATCGTGGGTTATGCTTACCGAAGGATCGCAATTATCCGTAGCGGGTGGTTTGTCTGGCTGGTATACCCCCGTGCAGATTCCTTGTGGGTTGATGGTGCCTTGCACTGACAAGTTTGGCGGGCAATCCAACATCGGCGGCACCAGCTCCGCCGTTTCAATATCCATCGAGCAAGTGCTGGTGTTGCCGCAATGATCCGTCACTGTCAGGGTGACGATGTTCATCGTACAAGCCAGCAACAAGGTTGGGCTGACGCTCATGGACTGGATTCCGCAATTGTCCGTGGAGCCTCCGTCCACAAAGGCCGGGGTAACTTGGAAACTGCAGCTTGCGCCCAAGTCCAACGCGATCCCGAAGTTGCAGACCGCAACGGGCGGAATAAGGTCGGGAAGCGTATAAACCACTGTGGCCGTCGAGGTGCTGCCGTCAGCGCAAGTGGCCGTGACGCAATATATAACCGGTACACAAGGCGTCGGTTGAGTCGTGTAACTCGCCCCTGTGTTCCCGTCGCACCATTGGTAAGTGACCGGCTGCGGGCCAGTTGTCGTGGCAGTTACTTGCACCGAGCAGGAGTTGGGG